>Ga0209979_1001825_pt1 | contig 21928 bp, 22 predicted proteins | sample AnhtaG_FD_183114 | JGI IMG/M metagenome (GOLD analysis project Ga0209979, IMG submission 183114) | Deep subsurface microbial communities from Anholt, Denmark to uncover new lineages of life (NeLLi) - Anholt_01485 metaG (SPAdes) (version 2) | ecosystem: Environmental > Aquatic > Marine > Oceanic...
AACAGCCTTTATTGCCCTACAGCGGATAAGGGTGGCGCACATGGTTAACACCAAGGTAAATGGTGCTGACCGAGTATCAAGGATGCTTCAGCGACCGGCGAAGCTTTTATCTACCATCCTGCTGGGTAACAACTTCGTAAACACTGCCGCTACTGCCCTGGCTACTATTCTGGCCGTCTCTGTCTGGGGGCAAGGGCGGGGGTTACTGATTGCCACTATAGGGGTAACCATCATCCTTCTTATATTTTGTGAAACTACCCCCAAAACCATAGCTGCCCAGCGTGCTGAGAGACTGTCTCTAATATTTGCTCGACCAATAGAGGTAATATCCTGGCTATTTACCCCCTTCGTGGTCGTACTGAGCTGGATAGCTTCAGGATTTAGTAAACTAGCCGGAGGGACACCGGTACCCAGGTCTCTGGCCAGTGAGGAGGAAATTCGCACTATGATATCAGTGGGACACAAAGAGGGGACGGTGGAAACAGAAGAAGCCGAGATGCTCCACAAGGTTTTTGATTTTGGCAACCGACCGGTTCGTGAGGTAATGGTGCCACGCCCGGAGGTTATATGTATCGAGCAAGGCTCCAAAATAGCCGATTTCCTCACCCTCTATGCTGAATCCCCAATATCCCGTTTCCCGGTATATCAAGAGAATATGGATAATGTGGTTGGTATCCTTTCGGTAAAGGATGTGCTTATGGCTCTGGCTAAGGGCACCATCAATAACCAGAGTGTCATTGATGAGCTAGTGCGCCCGGCTTACTTTACTCCTGAAACCAAGCCCATCAGTGAGCTCTTTACCGAGATGCGTGATAAAAACTACCGGATGACCGTGGTTGTAGATGAGTACGGTGGCACTGCTGGCATAGTCAGCCTGAGCCGCCTAGTGGAAGAAATTGTAGGTCCAGTTGGGGATGAGCTAGCCGCCGCCGAAAAGGAATATGAAGCAATCAATGAGTATACCTTCCAAATTGACGGTGGTATGCGCATTGAGGAAGCCAACGAGGAGATGGGGTTAGAGCTACCCGAGGGCGATTATGAAACGGTAGCTGGTTTTGCCCTCCACCTTCTTGGACATATCCCTAAACAAGGCGAGCAACTAAGGTATAAGGGCTTGAAACTGGTAATAACCAAGATGCGGGGGGTGAAAATCGAAGAAATTCTACTGACTAAGGAAAAGCCTAAGGAAGGATATGCAGCGTCTGCGCATTAGGTTCTGCCGAGGACAAGAGGTAAAATTCATCTCCCACCTGGATATACTGCGCCTATGGCAAAGAGCTCTTCACCGAGCCGGAATATCAGTGGCCTACTCAGAAGGATTTAGCCCCCACCCCCGAATATCACTAGCTGCCCCCCTCCCCATCGGGGTAACTAGCCAAGCCGAATTAATGGGCATCCTTTGCACCAAATGGGTCTCCCCACATTTCTTCACCGCGGCCGTAAGCCAGCAACTGCCGCCTGGTATTGAAATATTACAGGTATATCAAGTAGCTTTAACCATGCCATCCTTACAATCACAGGTTCGCTATGCCGAATACAGGGTTGAAGTAGAAACTGAAAAGGGGCAAGGGGATATAGAATCAGCAGTTACCAGCTTGCTTTCAATAAAGCATCTGCCGTGGCAACACCAGAGGGATACTGGCACGCGAAATTACGACCTGAGGACTCTAATTGGTGACCTGTGGCTCATTGATTGGCGTAGTGGCTCTTGCACTGTAGGCATGAGGTTACGTTGCGATAACAGCGGTTCAGGAAGACCAGAGCAGGTTACCACTGCTCTAGGTTTTGCCCATCACCCACAGTTAATACACCGCACCAAGCTTATTCTAGAAGCGAGATAATGAAGGGACTAATCAAAACTAGCATTATAATTGCTGCGCTTATTGGCGTCGGCACTCTCACCAGCATTCTTATCACAAGTAACCTTAGTAACAGAGTAGCCACTGCTCATGAGCGTAGCTTTAAGGAGGGGCGTACCCAAGGTTACGAGACGGGCTTCCATGAGGGGAGCAGCACTGGCTTCCAAGAAGGCAGCAAGATTGGCTACGAAAAGGGCAGGGAGGGATACGATAGCTACAATGGCGACTATGGAACAGGCTTTTATTTTACCTACAATCCCACCTATGACGAGTTGCAAGCAATCCTGGCTGAGAGTAACAAAACTACTGCCATGGAAATCAATTACTATGCCGGGGCTAACGGCATCCGAACAGCATACGTTCGGTGTCAAATTGCTCGTAAGACCACCGAAAGAATGGTTCACATTTACCACTTAGTTGCTTTTGAGACTGTAGATAGGGGGTTTATTATTATTAGGCCACGGTCACACGAAGAGGTAAAGGTAGAAGTTGGCAAAAGCTACAGTGAGTTGAACGGCTTTCCCACCCCATCCTATGACGACACAATTACCAAAATAACAATCGTCTGGTAAATTAAAGATGAGTGAGCTAAAAGAAATGGCTATTGCCATAGCCAGAATTGTCCTCGGGGTGGTTGTCCTGATAGAAGGGCTTATTGCCTTGGTCTTCATTGCTCACACAAGTACTATAGGTGGCATTTATAGTGATAAAATCACAGCTGCTTATGAGGATAGCTACGACAATGGTTATGCCCAGACCTATGATGTCGGTTACCAGGAAGCCTACGGCGAGGCATACGATAAAGGGTATGACAAGGGGTACGAAATTGGGCTGGAGACTGGTTCTAAGGCAGGAGTAGCTACCCGCGTCGAGCTTTATAACCCTACACATAAAGAGATGAGGGAATTCCTGGCTCGCGATAAGACAGATTCTAATCCGTTTGTCATAGGTGAATACGTCTGTTCTGATTTTGCTGCCGAGGTCAATAATAATGCCGAAGCGGATGGCATCCGAGCAGCATATGTGCGCATTCGCTCTAAAGAATGGGGGCACGCCCTAGTTGCCTTTGAGACAGTAGATAGAGGACTTATTTTCATTGAGCCCCAGTCAGATAGAGAGGTAGGGCTGGTTATAGGTGAACCCTTCCCATGGTATCTGGTTGGTGCAATCAGTCCAATGAGTTCTTATGACCCCATAGTTGAAATCCAGATTATATGGTAAACACTGAATACATCTTAGAAGCATGAATAAATGGTGAAAGGGCAAGGATACCAAGAACGGCTAGGGCAACGGGTGCTGGGCTTCATTCAGGAAAATAAGCTAGTGTCAAGTCAGCACTGCCTACTGGTAGCGGTATCCGGTGGACCAGATTCAGTCTGCCTGCTCCATATCCTGGTTAAACTCCGGGAGGAGCTGGGTATAAGGCTACATGTAGCTCACCTTAACCACCAACTGCGAGGTGCTGAGTCTGAGGCTGATGCTCATTATGTTGCCGACCTAGCCCATCGTCTGGATATTCCAGCTAGCATAGAACAACGTGATGTAAAGGCTTTTAAAATCCAGCAACGTATTTCACTGGAAGAAGCAGCCCGTGAGGTGCGATATACCTTCCTGGCTCAAGTAGCCAAATCTATTGGGGCTAACCGAGTGGCAGTTGGACACACTGCTGACGACCACATAGAGACCATACTGATGCACCTAATCCGGGGGACAGGAACCAGGGGGCTTCGGGGATTGCAACCATCCAGCCGGTGGCAATCTTCAGGGAGTAGTCTCACCATAATAAGACCCCTCTTGCCGGTAAGCCGGCAGGAGACAGCAGACTATTGTCATAATCACCAGCTTATGCCCCGAATTGATGCCTCCAACCTGTCGCTATCGCCACTTAGAAATAGAATCCGCCATCAGCTTCTACCCCTGCTTGAGAGCTACAACCCACGAGTAGCTGAAGCCTTGCTCCGGACTGCCCGCATTGCTGGTGATGACCTTGCCTTCATGGATAAAGAAATGGACCGATTATGGAGTAAAATTGTCCAAAAACAAGGAAACACCATTACTTTAGATAAGGAAGGGGTTCTTGAGCTACCCCCTGCCCTTAAACGATACCTGCTTCGGAGGGCGATAGAGGATTTATTAGGTAATCTTAAGGACATTGAGAGCCGCCACATTGAAGAAATAATGGACGCTTTAACCAAGCCGGCGGGAAAGAGACTCAGCCTGCCCGGCGGCTTAATCTTTTCCATTGAATACAACCGATACCTACTAGGTTCAGACCAAGCGGCTTTATCCCCCTTCCCCATACTAGCCACTGAGTTTCCACTAAAGCTCCCTGGAGAAACGGTACTACCCGGCTGGCGTATAGAGGCAACTATCATTAGCCGGGAACAGATGCCAGAGAAGGATGAGGACTTTACCGCCTACTTTGACCGTGATAAAACTGGCGATAAATTGCTGGTGCGACCCCGCCAGCCCGGTGACAGGTTTCAGCCCCTGGGTATGAGCCAGCCCAAGAAGCTGGGGCAGTTTATGATTGACGCCAAAATCCCTTCTGCCTGGCGGCAACGAATCCCCCTTGTCTGTTCCCCCCAGCATATCCTGTGGGTTGTCGGCTGGCGCATAGATGAGCGGGTAAAGGTTACCGATACTACCAAACAGATTCTGTGTCTGAAGTTTGAGCGGGGCTAAATCAGCCTTACATTATGCGTTTGAGCCTGGGGTTGGGGGTGATACCGGGGATTCGGCCCCGCTTGGCTATTGGCTTGCCCTCTACTTCATGGAGGTCAGCGGTAAAATCAATGGGCCTAGCCCCGCTAATATAGCTGCCGACGCCAAAGCCATCAACCGGAGCCCCACTTTCAACAAAGTAGGTAATGCGCTCCGGGTCAATGCCACCACTAACAAAAATCCCCACATGCTTGAAGCCGGCTAAGTCCAGCCTGGCTCTCACCTCCTTGACCAAGTCAGCAGTAACCTTACCTCGCTCACCAGGGGTATCAAGCCGCACACTATTAAGCTTCTCCCCCAGCGCCTGAGCCACCAGCAGGCTTTCCTCAGCCTCATCCTTAAAGGTGTCAACCAGAGACACACGGGGCACCTCAGGCGGCATATACTTATCAAAGGCTATAGTCGCCGTAACCGTATCACCCATAATAATAATCAGGGCATGGGGCATAGTCCCCGATGGCTCAATGCCAGCCAGTTTAGCCCCAGCTATACTGGAGCAACCAGCGCAGCCACCAATAATAGCTGAGTAATCCATTATCCCAGCTACCGAGGGGTGAACATGGCGAACACCAAAACTGATGATGGGTATCCCCTTGGCTGCTTCCACACACTGCCTAGCGGCCGTTGCCCAACCACTACACTGAGCCAGAATACCATCTATAGCTGTCTCATATAGCCCATAGCTCTGATAGGGTGCAGTTATGCGTAATACCACTTCCTTCCTTTCCATTGCCTCACCCTCAGCCAGAGCCCATACCTCACGGTTACCCTCAGGCAAAATCCGGGAGAGCAGAGCCTTGACCTCCTCCATGCCACAGAGTATCCCGGCTCGACTGGAGAATACCTCCATAGTAGCTACCGGGTTAAGCGCCTCGTGACGCAAAATATCTATAGTGCGAGCAAGGTAAATATCAGCCGTCTCCCCGGATAAGACCGCCTCAGAGGGTTCAAATTTGGGTAGCTTAACGCGACTAACCCTAAAACTGGTGAGCTTCGCCCCCAGTGTCTTCTCCATATGTTCCAGGGCAAAGTGGTGTGCCTTCTCATCAAAGGAGGCAACGCAGTCAACCGGCACCTCAACCTTATAGTCACGATTTCTGGCATCAGCCACAGTATGCAATACGCAAATATCGGTGCACACCCCACAAATAATCAACTTCTCCGGCTTGAGTTGGCTCAGTTTCTCCTCAAGTGGGGTATCAAAAAAGGCGCTAAAGCGCCTCTTGGGTATTACCTCGCCCCGATATCGGGCTAACTCAGGGATGACCTCCGCCTCGGCAGTGCCCTCAAGGCAATGCAGGGGAAACATTCTGAACTCCGGGTCATCAGGGGAATGATGGTCGCATAAGAAGAATACCGTGGAACCCCGGGCAAGCTCCTGCTCCAGAAGACCTTGCACATTGGGGATTATGCGGCGGGCTCGAGTCCCACAATATAGAGGGTAACCCTCCTCCAGGAAACCCCTGACCATATCCACCACTAAAACTACATTAGCCATAGTTTTCCTCACCTTTATTGTGGTTGTTTATCAACCTCACCCCTTTCAATCTTCCCCGTTTAGCTTAATGCCTAAAGTGCCTCACCCCGGTAAAAACCATAGCTATATTATACTTATCCGCCATCTTAATTGACTCATCATCTCTTATCGAGCCACCGGGTTGGATAATAGCGGTCACTCCATATTTGGCTGCCGCCTCCACCACATCAGAAAAGGGGAACATAGCATCCGAAGCCAGAACACTACCCTTAACTTTCTCTCCTGCCTTTTCTTTAGCTATCTGAGCACTGATAATGCGACTGGGCTGTCCCGCCCCCATTCCTAAAAGTGTCCTATCCTTAACCAATATGATGGCATTCGACTTTACATGCTTAACTGCCCGCCAGGCAAAGAGCAGGTCTTCTATTTCGGCTTGAGTTGGCTCACGTTTGGTTACTGTTTTCAAACTAACGCTAGCCTCGGCTAGAGAATCTGAACTCTGGACAAGGAATCCCCCCTTTACCCTGCGGAAATCAAGGTAGCCGGTTGGAGTCGCCCCATAAGTCGGGGGTAGTTCAGCAACCAGAATACGAAGATTTTTCTTACGCTTTAATACTTCCAGAGCCTTAGCCTCATACTCGGGAGCAATGACCATCTCATAAAAGGTCTTGCTAATCTCCTCGGCAGTAGCCAGGTCAATCTTCCGGTTACAGGCAACAATGCCACCAAAAGCAGCTACCGGGTCGCCGCTCAGTGCCCGCCGATAGGCCTCAGCCATATCATTATGACTGGACAGACCACAGGGGTTAGTATGTTTGATAACATCTACGGTGGGTGCTGAAAAGTCAGTAACCACACCCCAGGCGGCATCAGCATCCATTATATTGTTAAAAGAGAGTTCCCTGCCCCATAGCTGTTTTGCCCAGGTGATACCAGTCTCCTGTCTTGCCCCTACCACCTGCTCGGCGTAGAAGGCAGCCTGCTGATGAGGGTTCTCACCATAACGAAGTCCATAGCGCTTTTTCAGGGCAATGGTCATCTCCTCAGGAAAAGCCTCCATATCCTGCCCCAGATACTGCGAAATAGCCGTATCATAGATAGCTACATGCTGAAAAGCCTTCTGAGCCAGCCTCTTACGCTCAGCTAGCTCCACCTCTCCCGCCCTCAATTTTTCCAAAACTGGCTGGTAATCGGCAGGGTCTACGAGCACGATGACGCTGGGGAAGTTCTTGGCTGACGCCCGAATCAGGGTTGGTCCGCCAATATCAATATTCTCTATAGCCTCACCAAAGGTAACACTCTCCTTGGCCACCGTCCGGACGAAGGGATAAAGATTAACTGCCACCAGGTCAATAGTCTCAATATTATTCTCGGCTAGCTGTGCCATATGGTCAGGAAGGTCACGCCTGGCCAGAATGCCGCCATAAACGACTGGATGCAAGGTCTTTACCCTGCCATCAAGAATTTCAGGAAAACCGGTAAGCTCGGAGACACTTTTCACCGGCACCCCGGCTTCCGCCAGTGCCTTTTGGGTGCCACCGGTGCTAAATATCTCAAATCCCAACTGGCTCAGCCCTTTGGCGAAATCAGTTACGCCAGCTTTATCGGAAACACTGATAATAGCTCGCATGGATACTCCTCCAATTACTTTATTGAACAGGATAAATTTCAAACACGTTGTTAATCAACATTGTCATCACAGTTTTTACACATTCTAACCAGGGTAAAATTTTTTCGGTCAATTTTAGCTCTCCTTGGCTTGCCCGCTACTGAATAGCCGAGTCTATTATATAATTTAATTGCACCCTGATTATCCGCTTCAACATCCAGTGCCATCTTTGTGGCACCACAGCTTTTAACTTCCTCCTCCATCCTCAGCAGAAGATTAGTCCCCAGTTTAGCGCCCCTGAATTCGGGATACACAGCAATATTACTAACGTAGTATTCATTATCTTCAACCTTCCCGGTCAGGCTCAAAGCCTTCACCAAAGACAGAATTCGGGCAAAAAATCTCAGCTTCATATACTTAATCATCAATAGACCAGTTCTCCATTCTTCCTCTCTTTTGGTTTTCCAGTCATATCCAAGAATCATGCCTGCCTTGGTGCCCTCTACCTCAATGAAATACGAATGTTCAAAACTGAACAAATTCTTTGGCTGGCGAAATAGATTTTGAATCACACTGCTTACATCAGAACCATAAATAACAGTGAAAAAGATTGGAGCAGACAGCGAAAGAAGATTAGTAAAGTCCTGAGCATCTTCCGGAAGCCCCTTTCGCATTATGATATTTTCATTGGCAAACATCGTAGACAATGTCACCTAACTACTTGATAACTACCCTCGCCTCTCCTATCTGCTTCACCACCTCACCAACAATTTTAGCCTCAGGTAAGGCTTTAATGAGCTGATCAACATTACCCGGTGAGCAAATAATTGCCATACCGATACCCATATTAAACACACGATACATCTCGTTTTGGTCAACATTACCCCGCTGCCGAATGAGCCGGAAAACAGGAGGTATAGTCCACGCCCGACTCCGAAATTGGACAGCCACACCCTGCGGCAGAATCCTGGGCACATTACCCATCAAGCCACCCCCGGTAATATGGGCCATACCCTTGATAATCGGCAGTAGTGGCTTCAACTGGTGGTAGTAGCAGCGGTGAGGCTCCAAAAGCTCCTCGCCTAAAGTTCGACCCAGCTCAGGGTAGTGAGTATTTAATACTGATGGGCTTTCACCAAAGAGCTTGCGCACCAGAGAATAGCCATTGGTATGTAACCCACTGGAGGGCAAGCCAATAATGGTATCACCAACCACAATTGCCTTCCCCATAATAATCTTTTCCTTCTCCACTACACCAATGATAAACCCCACCAGGTCATAATCCCCCCCAGCATACAGCCCTGGCAGTTCTGCCGTCTCGCCGCCAATAAGAGCACAGCCAACCTCACGGCAAGCTTGAGCCAGCCCCTTAGCAATAGCTCCCACCTTTTCCGGTACCAGCTTGCCAATGCCGATGTAGTCCAGAAAGAAGAGAGGCTCAGCGCCACAGGTAAGTATGTCATTAACACAGTGATTGACTATATCAATGCCAATCGTATCGTGCTTAGCCAGGGCGTTGGCAATCTTTAGCTTGGTACCCACCGAGTCAGTACTGGATACCAGCACCGGCTCCTTATATCCCTTAAATTCAAAAAGCCCCCCAAAGAACCCGACGCCACTCAAGACCTCAGGGCGGAGGGTAGACCGGGCATGCTTGCCAATCAGCTCTTTTACCCTAGCCGCAACATCAATATTAACCCCGGCTTTGGCATAGGTTTCCTTAATTTGCTCGCCTCCCTGATAAAAATTCCCTTCACTTACCAAGCAATCTCATAAGCCATTGACGCCACGCAGCAACCACCCTTATCTCACCACCACAACGAACATAGTTCTTGCACGGTAAGATGCCCCTTGGTTCAACACCACGTGCTCTACAGGCTGCTTCCCATGCCCACTTACCTTCAAGAGCCAGATATATATCTTCCCTGTCGGTAAGCTCCAACCCACACCTGTCACAAACCAGTTTCTTCATCTAGGTAAAAATCCGATTTAACCCCAAAAAATGCGGCTATCTTTTTGCTCTTCGACCAGCTGCCGCCAGAGGTGCCACCGCTAACCAAAGGGTAATAGTTATCAACATAGCCATGGGATAGTCTATTTTTTCTATCCCGAAATTTGGGGCAATAACACCCCAGAGAAGCATAAAGATAAAGGAACTCAGAAAGAAGCCAGGTATAGCCGCCAGTATTGTAAAGTAACCCATTATATTAGCCCCCTATATTAATAAATGATGAATTTAATCATAACACTTCGGGCAGCCTACTTGCAATCACAGAAAACTGACCGCCATAGGCGCTAACAAATAATGGGGATTATAAAGAACCGACTATTTTAGTCTACCGCTGCTTTATGCCAAAGGGGCTATATTCTTCAGCCGGCATAGTCTCCAGTGCCAGCTTATCCATCTCAAGCTGCACTGGTATGGGGTAGTCACCAGTGAAACAAGCCAAACAGAAAATATCCTTAGGCAAAGCCACCGCTTTAATCAAACCATCAATGCTTAGATGACCTAATGAATCAGCACCGATAAAATCCCTAACTTCGGCTACGGTCTTCTGAGCCGCAATCAACTCCCGGCGGGTAGCCATATCCACGCCGAAGAAACAGGGGTAACGGATAGGTGGGGCACAGATGCGCATATGCACCTCTTTGACGCCGGCTCTTCTCAGAAGCTTTACTACTTGTGGAGTAGTAGTACCGCGGACAATACTATCATCAACCACTACCAACCGCTTGCCATCCAGCATCTGGGGCAAGGGGTTAAACTTCAGTTTAACGCCGAGGTCTCTGATTCGCTGGTCAGGCTCAATAAAAGTTCGGCCCACATAGCGGTTCTTGAGCAATCCTTCACATAGGGGGATATTTGACTTGCGGGAATAACCAATACCAGCGGCGGTAGCTGAATCAGGCACACCCATAATTAAATCGGCGTCCACAGGGTGCTCTTCGGCGAGCCTCTCTCCCATAGCTTGTCGGGCTAGATAAAGTAGCCGACCATTAATCGCACTATCAGGGCGGGCGAAGTAGATATACTCAAAAATACAAAGCGCCCTTCTGCCCACCTCTCCCCGGTAGCTATCAACACCATTCTCAGCAATAGAAATTATCTCACCCGGTTCAACCTCTCTGATAAAGCTGGCTCCAATATGGTCAAGGGCACAGCTTTCCGAGGCTATAACCCAGCCGCCATTAACAACCCCCAGACATAAAGGGCGTATACCAAAGGGGTCACGAACTCCAAACAAATTGTGGTTTGCCATGATGACTAAAGAATATGCCCCCTGAAGCCGATGCATAGCATATCTTATCTTGCCTACCCAGTCTTTCTCAGGAGAGGAGAGGATGAGGTTAGCGATAACCTCGGTATCCGAGGAAGTGTGGAAGGTATAGCCTCGGTCAGAGAGTTCCTCATATAGGTGCTCGGCATTGATAATATTCCCATTGTGAGCTACAGCAATAGCCGCTTTACCCTTGCCCACTATAATAGGCTGAACATTAGTCACCCGGCTAGAACCCCTGGTGGAGTAGCGATTATGACCGATAGCAATATTCCCGGTGAGATGGCTTAACGAATCCTCATCAAACACCTGGGATACCAACCCCATCTTGGCATAAACCTGGAGTCTTTTACCATCAGTAGTAGCAATGCCAGCACTCTCTTGACCACGGTGCTGAAGAGCAAATAGGGCAAAAAAGGTAAGTCGAGCTACATCCTCATCGGGAGCATAAACGCCAAAAACACCGCAAGATTCGTGCAAGTTTGCCTGCCTCTCAATTCACCCCAACTAACCTTACCTAGTAAATTATAGACCATTCCCTACTTGTAGGTCAACTAATTTTGGTGTGGGATTTCAGCCAGTTAATAACAATAGCCACCGCCCTATCATTCTGCCGCAGCCTGTGTTCGGGTCCATCAATTATAATTAGAAGTTAAAAATCAATGCGGTAAAGCCCTAGTGGCAAATCCTTTCCGCCAAGCAATCTTCAGATGAGTCACTGAATTTACTCACCACTGGACGAACATCGGGAGGAACTGAACACCATGGGAAGCTACATGTGCTTATTAGCGCAAAAATCCGCGATCATAAATTAGCTGGCCAGACACTGTTACTCGCATGATTTTAGGAAGTGAAGTATGCGGGTGCTTGAGTCAACCTGAATAATAATCAACAGGACTCGAGGTTCGAATCCCATTAGCTCCACCAAAGAAGATTATTCCACACCAAGATCTTGAGGCTTTCTTTGAGCTGTCAGTTACCTCAAATGCCGGTCTCGCTACAAAACTAGATCAGTACAGCACCACGTAACTAAATACCAGTACCATTATGGTATAGTTTTGGGGATCGTGCGACGCTTAAACTTTTAATCAGGGTGTCACAGGTTCAAGACCTGTACGGCCTACCAAAGCTGGAAGACCTTCCCTGTCGGGGAGTTTTTTAAAGAATCAGGGTGTCAAGACACTAGGTCAACCGATACCCTGATTTTATTACTTCTCTGGCAAAATATCAAATTATATATATATTTTATTTTTTGTAATGACGAAACCTTTTGCCACTTATTTCGTTATAATTAATAGGAGGTGTTATATTGAAAAAAAAGATTGTTGGGATACTGGTTACTCTAGTCTTAACTATGACCATAATTCCGGCGGTGATTGTTTCGGCAGAGGAAATACCGCCACTGGATCACGTAATATTGTCGCCAATAAATGTTACCCTTCCAACAGAAGGTACTCAGCAATTCACAGCAATAGGCCAAGACTCAGCTAACGCGACCGTTACAGAGGTCACCTATACCTGGAGCGTTATAGCGGGGGACGGAACTATTACGCCTTCGGGATTGTTCACCGCAAGCGATACCGCTGGCACCAGTACTGTACAGGTTGTCGCAACTAAAGACATTATTACCAGGACTGCCACTGCAACCGTGACCGTAGTAGTCCCCGGACCGCTAGACCACGTGGCATTAGCACCAAACACAGTTACTATTGCCGTTAATGGTACCCAACAGTTTACAGCAGTGGGTCAGGACCTGGTAAATGTGCCCGCTACTAACGTTAGCTATGCGTGGAGCGTAATTGCCGGGACTGGAACTATCAACGCATCAGGTCTTTATACTGCAGCCGCCACTCCCGGTACCAGCACGGTTAAGGTAATAGCGACTCAGGGCACCATTACCAAGTCCGACACAGCCACTGTTACTGTGGTCGTTCCCGGCACCCTTGACCATGTAGTACTCACCCCAGCCACGGTTAATCTTGGTTTTGGCGAAACTCAGCAATTCATAGCTATAAGTCAGGATTTCGCTAATACAGCCGTCACGGACGTCAATTATACCTGGGCTGTCACTGCAGGAAGTGGGACAATTAGCAATTCTGGTCTATTTACTGCGGGTGGCACGGTTGGCACGAGCACCGTGAAGGTTACCGCGACACAAGGTGCCATTGTGAAATCCACTACCGCCATCATTACCGTAATTCGGTGTGATGAAGATGACGAAGACCGCTGCGAGCCACGCGGTTGGGAGCATGGGAAAAAGTTGGGATGGCACGGCGAAAAGACACCCCCAGGCTGGTCGAACGGTAATAAAACTGGATGGGCAGGTGAAGTTTGTCCTCCAGGTTTAATGAAAGCTAAATAAGATCGCGATTGGTACGATGACCAGTCCAGCGACGATATTAGTCTAGAATATCCGAAATCATTGCATCTGAGAAAGAGGGAGGCTGTTAAGCAGTCCTCCCTCTATTATTATGCTCAAAGGGATTTTAAATCGTCTAAGCAAGGCATCAAAACTTGTAAGAAAAGTCCATTATTATCAACCTACCAACCCCGTACTCCCCGTCCAGAAATTTAGCTTCAATAACATGAAAGCATCACTTATAAAGTTTGTTTCTGAATCTGGTGGAGACGGGGGAGGGTCGAACTCTCCCTGAAACAATTTTGTGTTTTGCTTGAGAAACTGGCATATAGGTCTCTTAAAGTGTGGGGATCAGTACAACTTTGGCGACTCTAACTATAGATTGGTGGTCTTTATAAGCCCGAGTTATAGTACTAACTCTCACTTTAGTCGCTACCTATATTTACTTTTTTAAGTAAAATAGCTAGGATATCACATAATATTTCCACCTCAAACCCATCCACTTTTCTCCTTAAACTTACAGATTACACTCCACATACCCAAAGAATACATAGTTTTCTATCCATTTTTCGTCCTTATGGAGAATTTACAAAACCGTTAGGAGAGCCTAAGCTTAAGTTCACCTGTGAACATACCTTAAAAACTTGTTATTTTAGTAGGTGAGGAAGATGAATTTCCTTAGTTTGGGGCACCAAAACTGTGAATTTTAGTAGCGGTAGTTGGTGCCCTTTTAATTGGGAAAATAATTCCCGTTGACATGTAAGGACGTGGGAAAGGAGGTGACGTTCAGCAGAAATATAAGTCTTTTTTGTTGCTAATAATGTCATGAAAAAGGAGGAAAAACACGGTGAAACGTAAGATAGTGTTGATAGTAGTTGCCCTGATGCTGCTAGGTGGTTTAATGGTGATTCCGGCCTCAGCAGCGCCTGAGGCTTCAACGCTTACGGTGCAGCATTTTTACATTACCGCTGGTGGTACTAGCGGCCCGATTCCTGATGGCCCCGGTCTTGTCCAACGGCTGGATGGGGACGGTATTAATCTGACTACCCTTGTCATCAGACCAATCGTAATTAGTGGCATACCATAGGAAACCTTTTAGTTTATCCCGGTAGCAATCAATTGTTCCCCAGGATTTACCCTCTACTTTGCAATTTAATAGAAATCCATCAATAGCTTGCTTTATAGTCGTTTTAGACATTGAACCCCTCCTTCTTCTCTTCTGAGTTTGCGAGACGATATATGAGAATAAGGGAAAGGTCAATAGCTTTGTGGTACAAGTTTTAGCTGTAAATGTTAAATAGATTTAGAACAAATATGGTGCTATAATCTGGATACAAATTAAACGGGAGGAATCATGTCCACACAATCAGAGGATCAGAAGAAGCACTGGAATATAACTGGAGTGGCAATACCTGCAGGCCTATTTATCGGCATGGGTGTTGGTTTTTTAGTTGATAATATTACTGCAGGTATCTTTCTTGGTCTTGGTGGTGGTTTTCTTGCTATGATGATCGCCATGTTAATTCTACATATCAGTAGATAAATCCATATCTAGTGCAGACTCCAAGTCGCAAAGAAATCCTGGAAGATTAGATACACACCGTAGCTAAAACAATAAGTGGCAGCGGAGGGATTCGAACCCTTAGCTCATAATTGTTTCCTATATTTCCTGATTTGACACAAATAGTCCACTAATTCATAATTCATATGAATTTTAAGACGGAGAGAAGAAGATGAAGTCACGAATCATAGCCTTATTTGTAATTGTCGCCTTAACACTTCTTATGTTATCTTGCATTGTGACCTCACGTGAAACTCACGTAGAAATTTCCTGTGATGATTTCACGGAGAATCCAACGAGTATACTGAATGATTTCGAAATCGAAATTGGAGATAAGGTGTATGTAGAACTCTGCTCAAATCCAACAACAGGATTTGAATGGTCATACGAAATGAGTGGAGACACAGCCATTAAGGAAGAAGATCACGATTTCCATGCGCCTGAGGGCGATGTTCCCGGGGCTTCAGGGAAGGAGGAGTGGACATTTGAAGGAGTTGATGAGGGTACTACTGAAATCTTCATGGAGTACAGCCAACCATGGGAAGGTGGGATAAAACAAGAATGGACATACAGGATAACGATAACGGTTGAATGAAGCTGGATGTAGTTAAAATAACACTAAGTGGCAGCGGAGGGATTCGAACCCACGACCAAAGGCTTATGAGCCCCTTGCTCCTCAAGACACCATGACTTAGGTTCATGGTGTCAGCGAGAGTAACAAAACGCTATTTTGTGCAATATGTCGCCCAGGCTGGTCGGTATATGAAATCAGGACTCTCGCAGAATTTCACCGAGTTGCTCGAGGCTACTGATTACGAAGTCTGCCTTTACGCGTTCATCCGGAGTCACCGATTGTCCACACTTCAGCCAGCAGGCAAGCATTCCTGAAGCCTTTGCCCCGACAACGTCACTGGCGTAAGAATCACCAACGTACAAACACTCCGACGGCTGCAGTTGCAGCAACCGGGCGGCATGGTGAAAAATCCTTGGATCGGGTTTTCGGATGCCAATTTCCTCGGATAGAACGATGCACGAGAGTACCTGCTGCAAGCCTATTGCCTCAAGCTTTCTGTACTGGACGTCAGGCAAACCATTGGATACAACTCCCACGATGGACCGGCGACTGAGTTCCTTCACAAGCGGAACGGCCCCGGCCATTGATGCGTCTATGGTCGGATAATCTCGCACGTAGATCTCAGTAATGGCATCAGCTAGGTCCTCCCGAAGATCAAGAAGCTGAAGAAACAACTGGCTTCGCTTTCGCCTCAAATCGTCAGAGGGTGCTCCTGCCTCGAAGTCTTCAGTCGTAATGCGGTCAGAGTCAGCAAAAGCCTTTGCGACACGCTCTATTCCGAAGGCATCAAAGATATGCGGGAATTGTCGGACGATAACATCAAGAACTTTCCTCTGCGCTAGGCTCCTGTCAAACAAAGTACCGTCTACATCAAAGAGCACTGCCTTGATATTCTCCTCCATAGCTATCTCTGCACAACTTTCTTTTGTTTTGCAATGAGCGCACTCAGGTTTGGTGCCAGAAGCGAGCAAACCCCATCAGAAATCTTCAGCTTCTGCCGAGTCTCTTGAGATAAATTCTCCAAAGGTGTTTTGTTCAGAATTAGGCCAGTTTCTTCTTCAGAGAAAGATGGGCCTGCCACAATCTTACGTAGATAAGGTTTATTCACCGGACATACGAATTGACACCGCATGCAACCAATAAGAGCATTGTGCCAGTCCGGCTGAAGCTGGACCCAGTAGGGGAAATCTGGCTCCATCTCGTTGAGAAAGCCCAGGCAGTTTTCAGCGTGAATAAGGAAGCAGTCGACAGGAATGCTTCCAGTCGGACAATTCTCACGGCAAAGTGCGCAGTTTTCGCAGTCTACCATCGCTTTGGATTCCTGCCAGTTATCTGCTTCACAGGAACAATCAGTGTAGAAAGCGACCAAGCTGTACAAGCTACCCATCCCTGATATATAAGTGATATTGTTTCTACCATATGTTGCCAGTCCACTTCGCACAGCAAGGGTTTTCAGTGCTAAATGTGCTCTTGCTATCCTGTATCCAGCGGTTTCCAGCACATTTTTTAGAGTTTCTTCGGCACGAGATTCATATGCTGCTTTTGCAAAATAATCTGGTGGGATGTCCGCGGGATAGGTGGTTCCCTGCCATGTGAACAAGATACGAGTAATGGGCTGTGGCATTGCCACGATGACGATTGTTTTCGCCTCCGGCAGGTTTTTATTAGTCTGTAAATAGAAATGCCATCCTTCATGTAATTGCTTATTCAACAATCCCTGGCTAACCAGTTTCCCAACCGCGTCCTGTACCTCCGGTAGGTGCGTTATGGACACAGTTTTAGCCTTGTACCCAAACTGTTTCATCCCCTCTTCTATCTTGGTGATAATTCCGTTCATACCATACCTCAATTAATGAGTAGGCATTTGCTATTTCAATTCACGATGAGTCATTGTTGCCACCCGGTTTTCGCTCCATGTAATATAGCCTCTCGTCAGTGTGAACAACCTGAAAGCCATTCCTGACATATAGAGACTTCGCAGGATTATTCTTCAGAAATCTTAACGTGGCATTTTTACCCCGTTGGTCTGCCTTGTCCAATATGGTCTTCAGCAGATGCGTACCAATTCCCTTATTCTGATAGTCAGGTAAAATAAAGAATTGTCCTATCTCGATGCCATCTTCGCTTCCAATTGTGGCAATGGTGCCAATTGGCTTACTATCGTAGGTGATTATGTCTGGCTTCTGACGTTGCCAGGCTTTCGCATGGAAATCCCTCTGAACTTTCTCATCCCAACCAAACATCTGGGTAATGTATTCCCCTTCAGCTACTTTCTTAACCTGATAGCTGAATTCACGATGCGATTCGTCGGCAGAAATGAGTCTGATCAGTGAATAGTCAATCATTTCACCTCTGCAATCGCTTTATCAAAGTCAGGACTTCAGTCAGTGATGAGATGACGGGGCCGTCCCACTCCTCATCCTCACTATCAATCCGGTGTGCATCGGCGCCATCTTTATCAGGTAGACGCAGTAAGACAGCGTGCATGCCAACCTGAGAGGCACCGGTCAATTCCTGACTACTTCCATCACCTACAAACAGACAATTTTGCGGTTCAATGCCCAACCGGTTCGTGGTGAGCCGATAGATACGCGGGTCGGGCTTCCTCATGCCAGTGGTACACGAGAATGTGGGCACATCAATCAGCGGGGCAAAAGGGGTGTCTGCCCAGATGGCAGGCAACTCAGCGGAGCAATCGCTGATAAGCCCGGTTTTGTATCCATACGTCTTTAAGGTAGAAAGTAATTCTATGGCACCGGCCCGGGGCATCATTGAGCGCACTGTAAAATCAAACCGTATCCTCGCCGCCTTTTGAATTCGGTCGTTTTCCGTCGGTATTTCCAGCTTCCGGCAGATATACTCAATGTTAGCCACAGGGCTTGGCAAGACTCCGGTGGCTCGTTCATTGAAGGTGCCAAGCCACAGCCTTATGAACTCATCCGGTGGCGCTGAGATGATTGAAGCCATCTGTAGCAGAATGTTATTCTGCTCTCGGACTGAAAAGTTATCCACTAATGTCCCAAACATGTCGAAGATAACTGCTTTGCATTTCATGAATGCAAGATTCTTCCTTTCACCAATTAAGATGTCCGCGGTATTTTACTACCCCTGTTCCCTTAGCGATATTACCTATAGGATAGCAGTTGCAATTCTTTCCACCGAGGTCAGTTATCACCCTGTCGGCAATGTCCGGACTGCACACAATCGTCATACCAACTCCCATATTGAAGGTCCGTAACATCTCTCTATCTGTGACTCCACCTTCATCTCGAATTACTTTGAATATTTCATGGGTTCGTAGCTGGCTCCGGTCAATGTGAGCGTCCACCCTTCTTCGTCTTTCTACGTACCGGGAATTTAACATTACTCGTAACTACGTAGTCCTTAGCTTCAAGAAAAACCTTCACTACATGTTCAAAAGCCTCCATGAACTCTCAACCCCTATTTCATGGGTATTCTCTTGCTGATCGTCACTCACTACTTATATAGTATATCGATTTATTGACTTTAGTGCTAGTGTGTCAACATTGTGGCTGATTTTTATTGCACGATAAGATGTTTTGTGACCAAGAACTTTGTGTTTGCCCGTATGCTATTCAACCTCGAAAAGATGTTCTGCGAACCCATGTGTCTAATTCCCTTATTGAATTGAAAGTTGGGTCGCCTAATAACAGTCGCTTTAGTACGGTAAATACATATGCGCCGAATCTTTCTACCTCCCACTGACTAACTCTTACCGTCCTGCCATGTACCAGACTGTTTCGTTTTGTGACAAATCCACCTATCTCCCTATAGATTCCTTCGCGCTTTTCCCCTATGTGTGCTAGCAAAAACGCCGACCTTTCGGCGATTCGAGCCTTTATCCCTTTATCGGGAATAATATCTGATGCCTCACCAAGCATAGCGTCAAGAGCGAGGGCAATTTTAATGAACTTGGATTCAAGCGTATCCGGCTTTGTAGCTTCACCAAGCCATTCGGCGCCTCTTAAGAGACTTCTTTGTAGTTGTGACGTGTTTGATGAAGTAAGAAGCTCAGTTAATTTGTTAAATCCACTCTTATCTAATACCATCTCTTTCACATATGGAGTAATAACCATATTGTTGATTCCGGAAAGTTCGTGCCCTGCGTACGCTTCGGGTTTGGAACAGGCTTTGCCTTTACTAGTATCAGTAACTTCAACGAAATAGTCTTTATGTAGAGAATAAAAACTACCCACTATGCCCATTTGTTTTAAAGTAGCGCGTGGTACGATAGGATATAAGAATGTTCTGAGTATGTTTAAGGCTTGATTGACCTTGTCTTCAGCGTTTTGGACTATCATGTAATCATCGCCACCAGTTGCTTTCGTGACAGCAAGAGTCTTAACTCTGGATAGTTCCGGCTCATTCCTAACGGATTCCCACTTGCTTAGCTCCTCGTCTATCTTTTTGTGTTTCGCTCTAGGTATGAAATCTGCATCGCCCACCGCAAATGGTGATACATCAACAAACAGTCCCCAAATAGGAAGGAATATTCTTCTAGCGAATACATCTGCATCTTTAACACTACTGATGAGAGCCTCAGCATCTTGTAAAATTCCTGAAAGTCGCCACCCTTTCGACTGAAATTTCCACACAAAATCTGTTAGCATTTCGTTGAGCTTTCTCGTTGAATACACTTTCGGATTTAGGTCACTTAGCTTAGCCACAACCTCGTCCCATAGTGGTTCGTCCCTATCTGCGAGAGTCCAAGTGCCCTCCGAAGAACTAATCTCCATAACTGTCTGGTAGGCTACATATCCAAGCCTCTTATCTTCGAATGCTATGATGTCTTGTATTTTTTTGCTTTCCGGCGGCAAGGTGTTGATTTGGGCAATACGTCTTAGGAGCTTGACAATCAGTTTCCTTAACTCGTCTTTACTCTCCGGATTTCTATTGCTCATTTTTCTGTCCAACTTATTAGCTTCATTCTTAATAATAAGTTATATCAGCCAAGGTCGCGGGAGTATGTAAGGTGAATTACCTTCCCACTCATCTTATATCCACCATTGATGCTCTTGTCAACAGTTCATACCTACTGGAGACTACTGGCTGCATGTAGTCGTTTATGGTTCGTGCTTAGGAGCCAGATAAAAAGTGGAGAGATGGCACTTCTTGGCTGATTGTTAGGTTTAGTATTCAAATAGGTTTGAAGCGTCCTACCCGTTCGTAACAGCTGCTACACAGCTTTTTGATATGAACTATTTCTGGGACGATTATCATCGTTTCTCCAGGCTGAAACGCAACAGGAGGTGGCACAGGTAATTCAAAGTATTCATCAAACCCGCTGACTTCTCTTTGACATCCTTCACATCTCCACGTTCTAACCACTTCTTTCGCTACACACCTTGTACAACGAAACACTGACTTTTGAGACACAGCGAAGCAATGCTCATTCTCAGGAAATTCGCATTTTCCATCGCAATATCTAACTAAGAAGAATTTTTCCATGAATTAATTTCCTCCCATCATGGCTTACTCGGGCCATTTTAGATAAACCCGCTTAATTATACTCGATGAAGCAAGTATATGGAGACAAAGGTCAAAAGTCACATCATGACGAAATGTGTAACAGTGCCAGAAGACCTCCTCAACACACAGGCATTTCTTTCTTATGCTTTCTTCTCTCACCATGCGCCCCGGCGCTGCCAGCCATACGGAGCCAGTTGCTCCTCTAAGGCTTTGAGGAAGCGCTTTCTCCGCCCTTCTAAAGTCTGCTTCAGCATTGAGCCCACCGACAGGATTCTTCCAGTGAGGATTCGTAGACGGGTAGTCCCAGACCATTGAAGCCGCTCATCTTGGCAACCGTTAATGATTAAGCTGACTAGCTCTTCTACAATCGGCTTAACATCCAAAGGAGCTTCTTTCGGGTACAGTTGGCGATATCCAATAGCCTGACATTCAGACACTCTACGATCTAAATCTACAACCCATTCTTGGAGTTCAGCCCGGATAGAACCCAAAACCGTGGCCCCGTGTCTCTCAATCGTGAACGACAGAATCGGAGGCTTCCACCACGGGTCTTCCATGCGTTGTATTTTGTACACCCCCATTCCTTCTTGGTCACTACCACTGAACATGTCCCAGCAATCTTCTAGAAGCTGTACCAATTCAGATTGAATATCCTGCTGAACTTGCCCAGGAGATAGATTTGTCAAGAATCGTCTCAATCGCTGGAACGGTGTCTCTTCCATTTTCTTCATCTCTCTTGCGAAGTACACAAGTCCTCTTTTCTAGTTTAACCTATTCTCCAAATGCTCTGCCATAGAGATTAGATGCTACCTAACTTGAATCACATTGTAAAATACGGATAATAAGGTGTGCTGAATTCCACGCTTGAAGGCTAGGCGTGAAGATATGAGGTAAAAAAGGAACCATTCCCGACCAATGAAGCTAAGGTTATAGAGAAGTGTCTAAAGGTCTAGTTCTAGTTGCTCACCGTATTTTTCGTATCTTAGTTGTTTCAGTA
>Ga0209979_1001826_pt1 | contig 21922 bp, 29 predicted proteins | sample AnhtaG_FD_183114 | JGI IMG/M metagenome (GOLD analysis project Ga0209979, IMG submission 183114) | Deep subsurface microbial communities from Anholt, Denmark to uncover new lineages of life (NeLLi) - Anholt_01485 metaG (SPAdes) (version 2) | ecosystem: Environmental > Aquatic > Marine > Oceanic...
ATCGCCCCTACCTGCTGAAGATCAGCGATGTGCAAGAGTTCCTCACCTACGGTCAACGCTGGATCTACTTCTACAATGTACTGCGCCCCCACTTCGGCGTGGACATGAACGGGCGCACCCCGTTGGCCGTGTTGCAAAGCCTCGGTTATACTGGATATCAGGCCATCGCTGCCTCCTACCCGGTGCTGTTGGATAGACTCAGCACTGATCTACTGATGGCTTGTGATCCCGTAGGTGGTATCGATCTATTGGCCCATTACAAAATGGCCGATTTTCCAGATTTTTCAAAGGAACTTAGGGCTATTCATGGCGTTTCTCGCCCCGTATGTGGTAGATAACTCACAGGATATGCCTATCTGAAGCCATCGTAGTCTAGACGCAATGATCGGATCTTCGGCGGCGGTAACCATCTCAGACAGTTTCACCGCGATACAAGTTCCTGACTGAATGGACCCCCACCTACGCTTGTGCCGGCAAGGTTCCTCCCCCTTGCCGGCTGACAATAAGTCCCTTCGTGGATATTGCCACTCTTAGGCCAGTGCAGATGCCAACTCAAACGGAATCGTAGGGTGTTTTCCCCTGGATCTCACCAACCAACAGAGGAGAAAGGGGAAATCCAACTCCCTAGCTACTAGAGCCCTGGCCAACAAGTGGGTGAAGGTGATCTTCGCCCTCTGGCAAAAGAGGCAAACCTACAACGAGAACTTCCACCTTTGGGACAAGGCTCGCTATACCCTGAAAGCCCGTGCTGCCTGAATCGCGACCGGCCGTTGTGTAGAGCCGAGAACCGAACCTTGACATAGAGAGTCTTCCCGAGTGAGGATGGAAGGGGCTCGTTGGTTGGTGTATGAGCACTGATGGGGAGCCGGCTCGAGCCATACACTCATTGGTCAGCGCCTCACTGGATTCTCAGCCGGACTTCCACGTGACTGAGGAGGTCCTGTTACACTTGTCAACGTGGATGCTCACCTCCTCCACAGTCTAGGCTTATCCATAAGAACCAGAATATCACTTCGGGCTTAGGTGAGCACTTCTCATCCCCGAGAATCCTGAGGACTTAATAGGCTACTGCTCTCATTGATCGCTCTTTGAAGATCCTGCACGGCGCTGGGGGTCTGACTACAAAGCTGTCAGAGCAGGTCGCCCAGTGGGCCTAGGTTAAGGTTCAGGTCTTCGTCCTCTAGACCAAAGGTCCGTTTCAGTTCTTCCATACGCGTTTCCAGCTTCAGGAAGGTCTGACCCAGCCGTTCGATTTCCTCGTCGGTGAGGGAGTCGGCCTCGATGCGCCGGAGGGCTTGGCGCTCCAGGAGCTGCCGGAGGAGCTCGATCAGGGTCAGGACCAGCTTGGCCAGCCCCCGTTCCACCCCTTGGGGGTCGGCATTGACTCGACGGGGCAGGGCGCTTCTGGCCCGCTCCAGTTCGGTGGCGAAGGCGTCTAAGTCGCCCAGATCGCCTTGGAGCTTTTCTCTCACCTGAGGGTCAGGGTCAAGAGCCGGCATCTGCGTCCTCCTTGAGGTCTGCTGAGGTCTTGAGCACGCAGTCGGTGACGAAGCTATAGGGGGGCCAAGGCCCGGTGCAGAGGAAACGCAGGGTTCGGTGGGCCCCTCTCAGGGCCTCCAGCTCCCGCCGGAAGCCCGCCACCCGGTCCTGCTCGACCAGGTAAGTGGCCGTCAAGAGCAGCCGGGGGGTGACCAGTAGCTGGCGGGTGCTGTCGGCCGCCAAGCGGGCCAGCGGGGTATGAATCTGCTCTGCCACTGCCTCGGCCCGCTGGCGCCATAAACGGGCCCACCGCTCCTCCTTCAGCCGGGCCAGCAGGTACGCCCGTCCGCTGTCTGCCGTTCGCTGTCCGGTCCTCTTCTCCATCAAGCGGCCGTCGTCATCATCCCACAGCACCCGCAGCCCCAGTTCTACCTGCCCGCGCACCCGCTCTAGGCTGGCCACAAAGTCGGCATAGTGCGCGGCCAAGACGGCTCGGACCGCGCTCTCGTTAGGGAGCACGGTGCCGAAGCGTACGGGCAGGACGGTGTGGTCCACCATCAGGGTCTCCACAACCGCCTCATGCCGCCACAGATTGGCTTCCGTCGGCGGCACCTCAGCCGTGGTGAGGGGACTCGCCACAGCAGCGATGTCTCGGTAGGCGAGGTTGAGGATGGAAGCGCCGTTAAGGCCGGGCCCGGCGGGCACGGGTGTCTCAGGTCGGTCGGTGATGGCGTACAGGTACATCATGGTTCACGTTCCACCTTCAGTGCCGGTTGGGCGGCTGCTCTCCGCATCCGCTCGGCCGTCTCCACCGAGCTCAGGAGCACCTTCAGGCCCACGTAAACGAGGTCCACGTCTGCCACAGAGAGGGTGATGTCGCCCCACAGGATGACCCCCTTGTTGAGGATGCGGTCCAGAAGATCCAGCAGGGTGACGTCTTTCTCGTTAGCCACTAACTGACTCATCGGCAACGCCCTCCCCAAAGCCAATGGTCACGAAGTTGTAGGGTGGCCAGGGGCCCGTCATCTCGTAGCTCAATCCAAGGTTGCCGTACTCTTCTTCCAGGCTTTGCAACTCTGCTCTAAAGACTGCCAGTTGCTCCTCGGCCACCAGGTAAGCCCCGTTGAGGATCATCTCTTTCTTCCTGCCTGTGATCTCCCTGCCTTGCAAGGGGTTGATGAGAGCCTCTTCGGCGTGGCTTGACAGACGATCGTGACTGCGCTGGGCACACTCGTCACTGACTCGCTCCACCTCCTGAGCAACCTTCTCCTCCAGCCTTTTCTTCAAGAAGTACGCCACCCCGTCTGACTTACTGGCCATCTCCGTTCTGAGTTCTTTGACCCTATCGCTGATCTCTCCAACCCTCTGTGCCACGGTCTTATAGTCACAGTAGACCTTCACCCCCCACTCTTCCTTGCCTTGCAGCCGTGCCAGGGCGTCAACAAAATCGTCATAGTGCTGGACCAGCATCTCGCGCACGCGGCCCTCGCTCCGGTAGATGGTGCAGAACCTCACTGGGATGAGGGTGCGCCTAGTCATCACTGCCTCGAGGATGCCCTGGTGGGCATACACCTTGTCCAGCCACCTGATGTCATTCAGATTGGCCTCTAGCTCCTCCTGGCCGAACTCGTGTTCTGATACCCTACTCACAATGGCCTGGATAGCCTGATAGGGCACAGCATAGACTGGGTAGGCCGGGTCGATGCCCTCCTCTGGTAACCCCTCAACGGGTTGACTGCTATCGCCCCCCACGATGCCGTAGACGTAGTAGCCATAGCCCTCTTCATCCCCCCCTCTTGGGATACTAACTTCATCCCCTTCGGCTTCGCTCAGGCCAGGCTCGACCGGAGGCTCCTGCACCTCTTCGGTCTCAATGGGAGATGCTTTGACCTGACGCAAAACCCTCTCATTCTCGGCGATTCTTCTCCTGATGGCCTCGATCTCCTGCCGCATCTGCTCCTCGCTCTCCGTCGCACTGGCTTGGGCCTGAGCGCTGGGTAAAAACGCCTCATCTGCAGGCACTTTTCCCCCAGCAAGTACTTCTGTGTTTCGTGAGCCTTCCCACTCGCCCAGAGCACGCTCCAGGATAGCCTGAACCATCATCCCTTTGATGATCGGCTTCGCTTCGGCCAGAGCTTCGTCCCTGGCCTCCCTGATGATCTCGCCTATCTGGCCATCAGAAATGTCGATCATCCCGTCTTTGAGCTGGCGCACTAGCTCGCTCGGTTTCTGATCCATCGCCATCTCCGTAGATAGCGTCGGCCATCTTGGTCAGCCCCGCGATGCCCCCCGATCTCGTAGGGGAAGAGGGGTACCTGGTCTTAACAATGTCCTCCTACCATATATATGCCGTAACGTCTGGATGTGAAATATGCTAACATTCCGCCTACGGCGGTCTCTCCTGCCGTGGAATTGCAATCAGCAGTGTCCGCTGTACCGTCTGCCGGTCAAAATGGCAGACCGCCTGCCAGGTGTTCCCTGCCTCTAGCGCCTTGCTTTCAGCGTAGGCGGTGACGAGCTCATAAGCCCTGGTCAGCGCGGCCATGCAGGCCTCGGCCTCTGGGTCCTCGGGGTTGTGATCGGGATGCAGCCGGGCGGCCAGCCGGTGGTAGGCCCGCTTGATCTCGCGCTGGGTGGCCGTCTCCCCCAGGCCCAACCGGCGCCGGGCCTCGTCCACCGCCTCGAAGGAGGGCACCAGCACCTCGACAGTGGCGAAACTGTAGGGCGGCAGGGGCCCCACACAGCGAAAGTGAAGCCGACCCCCGAACTGTTCGTCCAGCACCTCCAGCCGCCGGTACAGCGCCCCGCAGCCTGCCTCGTCCACCATCAGCGCCGCGTTGACCACCATGCTGTCGTCCATGGGAGGGTTGACCACCAGGTCCAAGGCCACCTCGCGCAACGATGGGAGCAAGCGGTCCCCCAGGGCAGTATGGCGCCGCTCCAGGGAGGCCTGGACTGTCTGACCAATGGTGATCCGCTCGGCCACTGTCTCTTCGGGCGGCCGGGCTGCCACCTCGGCTTTGAGCCGGGCAATGGGCTCCTCCTGGCCGATCTCCTGGAAAACCTCCTGGAGGTTCCAGAGCACCACCACCTCCATTTGCACCCGACCAGCGAACTTCTCCAGGGTGGTGCAAAAGAGAGCCTCTCCCTGCTCCAGTAGGTGGCGGATCCGCGCCTCGTCGGGTAACACGGTGCCGAATTTCACCGGCAGGGTAGGGAACTCTTGCATCACCGCTTCCACGACGCGCTGGTGGGTCACCAGGTAGCGAACCGCTTCGTCCCGCTTCAGACCCCGGTAATCCATCAGCGGGCTGGCGCTCACCACAGCGGCGAGATTGCGGTGAGGGATAGAGTAGACCTCATCGTGGTCGTCGTCCATCCCGGCCACATCAAAGATCACCTTCTCCCCTGTGGGGATAATGGCGTAGACGTACGTTGCGGTCACTTTTGTCCCTGTCTATGTCTGTTTGCCAATGCCGTTTCAAAGTGCCGCTTGCCGATGCTGAAATCGTGCAGGCGTCCTTCCTGTCCAACGGTGCTCTCTTGCTCCTCTGCCTGGGTTGTCTGACTGTCGCAGAAGGCGGTCGGCGGTCCGCGGTCGTTCTCCAGGAATTCCCGGATGGCCAGCATCGCCGCTTGGCGGCAGAGACCCTCGATGTCGGCCCCCACCAGCCCCTCGGTGCGTTCGGCCAGCTCCGCCAAGTCCACGTCCGGGGCCAGCGGCTTGCCCCGGGTGTGCACCCGGAAGATAGCCAGGCGGGCCTCTCGGTCAGGCATGGGTAGCTCCACCAAAACGTCAAAACGACCGGGGCGCAAGAGGGCCGGGTCCACGATGTCGAGGCGGTTGGTGGCCGCCAAAACCACCACCCCCTTGAGTTCCTCGATGCCGTCCATCTCGGCCAGGAACTGGCTCACCACCCGTTCGCTGACGTGGGAGTCGGCCCCGGCCCCTCGGCGTGGGATCAGGGCATCCAGCTCATCGAAAAACATGATGCAGGGCGAGGCTTGCTTGGCTTTCTTGAACACCTCGCGCACGCCCCTCTCTGACTCGCCGATCCACTTCGACAGGAGCTCGGGACCTTTCACCGAGATGAAGTTCACTCCGCTCTCTTTGGCCACTGCCTTGGCTAACAGCGTCTTGCCCGTCCCCGGCAGGCCATGGAGCAAGATGCCCTTAGGAGGAGTGGTATGGGCATGGGCGAAGAGGGGGCCCCACTGCAGGGGCCACTCCACCGTCTCCACTAGAAGGCGCTTGATCTCTTCCAGCCCGCCGATATCGTCCCAGCCCACCTCAGGCACCTCGGTGAAGACCTCGCGGATGGCCGACGGCTCGATCTCGGCCAGGGCGGCCAAGAAGTCGTCCATGCGCACCTCCAAGGCCATGAGTTTCTCGTAGGGGATTCGGGCCTGGGCGAAGTCGATATCGGGCATCAGGCAGCGCAAGGCGTTCATGGCTGCCTCGCGGCAGAGGGCAGCCAGGTCGGCGCCCACAAAACCGTGGGTGATGGCCCCAAGTTTCTCCAGGTCCAGATCGTCGGCCAGGGGCATGCCCCGCGTGTGAATCTCCAAGATCTCCCGGCGGCCATCTTTGTCTGGGACGCCGATGCAGATCTCCCGGTCGAACCGGCCGGGGCGGCGCAGGGCCCGGTCCAGGGTGTTAGGAATGTTGGTCGCGCCCACGACGATCACGTTGCCCCGCGACTCCAGCCCGTCCATGAGGGCCAGCAGTTGGGCGACGACGCGACGCTCCACCTGCCGATCGCCGCTCATCTCTTCTCGCTTGGGGGCGATGGCGTCGATCTCATCAATGAAGATGATGGCTGGCACGTGGTGACTGGCCTCTTCAAAGATATTGCGCAAGTGAGCTTCACTCGAACCATACCACTTGTCAATGATCTCCGGCCCGTTGATGTGGACGAAATGGGCGCTGGTTTCGTGGGTTACGGCCCGGGCAATGAGGGTCTTGCCACAGCCCGGCGGCCCGTGCAACAGCACGCCCTTGGGCGCCTCGATACCCAGGTGCTCGAAGACCTCGGGGTACTTCAGGGGCAACTCGATCATCTCCCGGATTCGGCGGATCTCCCGATGCAGCCCACCGATGTCCTCGTAGGTGACGGTGCCCTCTTCTCGCCCGGTCCCTTCGCCGGCGAGGCGGATGGCCGTGGTGGGGCCAATGAGCACGGGGCCGACAGGGGTGGTCTCGACCACAGTGAAGGTCTCGGAGCGAGTGCCAAAGAGATTCACGCGCACCCGGTCGCCGGGTACCACAGGGATGCCGTCCAGCAACCGGGCCAGGTAGCGGGCCTGGGCCGCTCCCGGTGCGGTCCGCAGGCTCTCCACGGGCGCCAGCACCACCGCACGGGCCGGCTGTACCTTGACCTGACGGACCGTCACCCGCTCGTCCAGGCCGCCGCCAGCGTTGGCCCGCAGGATGCCGTCCATCTGGATCAGGCCTTGGCCACGCTGCGCAGCATAGGCGGGCATGGCCCGGGCCACCGTGAGCCGCTTACCGGCAATCTCGACTACGTCGCCGATGCTGACTTCCAGCCGTTCCAGGTCCTGTGGATCCAGGCGGACCAGGCCCCGACCCACGTCTTTGGGCAGGGCCTCTGCCACCCGCAGGAGTAAATCTCGTCCTTCACCCGCTTGGGTATCTCCGACGTCCGCAATCACTTTCCTGATCGCCCTCTCTTGGCTGATAGCACATGGCCATCAGCCATACAGCATCAGTATTCCAAAGTTGTGGTAAAGCCTTTTTTCTCCTGCCTCTGTCGCTTCACCGCCTCGATCTGGCGCTCATGCCATTCGATCTGTCGCTCGAGGTCGGCCTTGTGGATGATGCTCGTTCTTTCCAGCACCCTCAACTCTTCCTCCAGCCGACGCTGTTTCTCAGCCAGACGCAGGTCCTTTTCATCGGCTGTTACTTGAGGGGACTGCCGGGACTTCCATCGGGCTGCCCGCGCCTCTGCCTGGCGCACATAGGCATCGAACTGGGCCATCATCCTTTTTTCCCAAGCCATAGCGTTCGTGCCTCACTGCTCCGCCGCTCAACTAGGAAAAGTGGCCGACATTCAATACTCTAGGTTAACCTTTCCCGAGCCGTAGCCACGCCGGATACGGCGTGCGTGCCTTTTATCCGGTGGCAGAGCCTTGGCCTTCTCGGCCGAGACGACCCCCTTCCCCCGGCAGGTCAGGCAGGGGAGCTGGCTCTCGCCCAGCACCGCGGGCTCCACCCCTGTCCCGCCGCAAGGTGGGCAGGGGACGGAGTCTTCCTCCATAGTTACCCAACCCACGCCGCGACAGACGCCACAAGTGAGGGCGCTGCCGCGCTGCTGGAGACCGCTACCCCGGCAGTAGGCGCAGCGCCTGGTCGGCGAGGACAGGGACATCATCCCCGCCCCCCGGCATACCTGGCAGACGGCACCGCGCGCCCGGCCGGTGCCCTGGCAAAAGGCGCAGGTCACGTCCACTTTGGTCTTCTGCATCGGTCACTCCTTCTGCTGCTCTGGGGCCACGATCCCCTTGCCCCCGCAACAGCCACAGGCGAGGGGACTATCCGGCCAGACGTAGTCGGCAGCCCGGCCGCTGCCACCACAGCAGGGGCAGGTGACCGCGTCATCGGGAATCTCCACCGTACCCACGCCGCCGCAGGTGGTGCAAGTGTTGCGGGAGCCGGGATGCACGCCTGTGCCCCCGCAGAAGGCACAGGGGACCGTCGGCTGCTGGCTTCTCCGCCGCCCCGTCCCGCCGCACACCTGGCATGTGGCCAGGGGAGACATGATGCCGAACGGGTCCCGGCCCTTGCCGCCACAGAAGGCGCAGGTCAAAACAACCTTTTCCCTGACCTGAGGTGCAGGCCCCCTCTTCCGGGCGGCCCTGGTCTTCGTTTTCGGGTTTGCTCTCATCATGGTGCCACCTCCAGTCTCGCCTCCAAGCGATCAAGCCGCTCCCGGAGCAGGCGGTTCTCCTCCTCCAGTTGGTGGGCCTGAGAGGAGAGGTAGGGATCGCTCTCCCACCAATTGATGCCCATCTCCATGGCCTTGTCCACCGAGGCCACCAGCAGGCGCAGCTTGATGTTCAGCAACTCGACATCCACCAGGGAGATGGTGATGTCCCCGGCGATGACGATGCCCTTATCGAGCACCCGCTCCAGGATATCGGCCAGGTTGGTGGTCTGAATGGCCTGTTGCATACGTTGTTGTGGCATAACGCCCTCCTCTCTGGCGTCCACTGTCACCCGTCCGCCCTCGGCCACTTTCCGCAATTAGGCAGGGGCTGGCGGACCGTGGACGGCTGTCACCTTGCCGGTTAGCGGCTCAGGTGCCCAACCTTGACGACCAGGACGGCCGTCTTGCGGCGTAACTCCGCGAAGTTACGGCAGAGGTCGCAGTCCATGCTCCCCTCGTCGTATTGCTCACAGGCCAGGAGCATGTCCACCGCTTCCATCAGGGCCTGGCCCCAGGGCGCCTTCTCCGCGGCCGTGGGAGCCCGGTTGATCGCCTGGGTCAGCCGGGCGATTTCGGCCTCCTGCCTAGGGAATAGACCGATGGGGCAATGGATGCCGACCCGCTTTTCGCGGCCGCTCATGCTTCCGCCGTCACCTCACCCCGGTAGTAGCGCCGGGTGCGTTGGTAACGGATCAAGTTGCCTTCGTCGTCGAACAGGGCCTCGTAGGTGGCCAGCACGTCGGTAGCTTCAGGAATCCGCTTGAGTTCGATCAGGTCCACACTGACGTGCCAGCCTTCCTCATCCTGGCTCAGACCCGACACTGTGTCGGCCTTGAGCCCAGTGAGTTTGGCCAGTTGTTCCTTGGCCCGCTGCGCGATTTTGGGTCCTGTCGTCATGATCTCCTCCTCTCATGTCCAATGGCTGATAGCTGATGGCTCCTGGCTATCGGCCATCTGTTATCTGCCCTCCGCGGCTTGGCGTTCCCGAGTGACCCTGAGCCGTTCCAGCAGGGCCTCCTCGGCCTCCAGATACTCTTCCTCGCTGATCTCCCCCAGGTCGTAGCGCAATTCCAACTCCATAAGCTGGCCCCGCACGGCCTCCTCGTCGTACAGCTCCCGCCCTGCCTGCTCGGCCACCTTCTCCGCGACCCAATTGACGCCCCTGATGGGGCCCAATACAGGGAGAGTCAGCAGGTCAATGAGAACCCCCATACCTCAACTCCTCTAGCTGACGGCCGTCTGCCATTCGCTACCTTTCAATCTTCCCACGTCACCACAATATTCACGAAGTTGTAGGGCGGCACAGGGCCGACATACTTGAAGATGAACCTCTTCCCCATCTCTTCGTCTATCCCTTTCACCACCTCGTCAAACTCACCCTGGCGAGCCTCATCCACCAAGAAAGCGGCGTTGAGGGCCATGCGGTCGGTGACCAGTTTGTTGCCCCGGGTCTGGTAGACCAGGGGACGCAGGCGGGCGAGGATCCGTTCGCCGTCCTCGTCCCGCTTCTTCCACATGGCATTCTCGATCATCTCCCCCAGGCGGATGCGCTCGTAGTAGGTCTCCTCGGGGCGACGGTCCATCAGGCTATCGCGCAAGTGGCGGATGGGCGGGTTCTCTTCCACAATCTCGCGGAAGATGATGTCCTCGTACCAAAAGGCTTTCAACCCTAACTCCACTCGGCCTTCCATCCCCTGGAGAAGGCCGTGGAACTCGCCGAAGCGCCTCTTGAGCACCTTCTCCTGGATGGCTTCCGCCCCGCTGGGGGCCACGGTGTCGAAGCGCACCGGCAGGATGGTGAACTCCCGCATCACCTCTTCCAGCACCAGGGTGTGGGCCATCATGTTGCGCCGGCTGCTCTCGTATTCGACGACGGGGGAATCGCTAACCACCGCCGCCAGGTCCCTAAAGTGGATGGTGTGGACGATGTCACTTCGCTCACCGATGCCCCGGGTCTTGAACTCGCGGGGCTCCGGAGAGCGGATGATGCAGTACATGTACTTTCCCACGGGCGTTTCCGGTTCGGGCATGCCATTCCTCCCGCCGTTAGCTATCAGCCATCCGCAAGCGATACCGCAGGATCAGCCCCCTTTCTGCCAGGATCTCGGCCAGGATGTTCAACACCTCCTCGCCCCATGCCATCAGCTCGACCAGCGTCAGGTTGGCGCCCAGGGCGACGTACCGTTCTCGTAGGGCAGTGTACGCCTGGGCCACCTCCGGCTCCAAATGGGGGAACACCTCGGCCTGCAGGACCGTTTCCAGCCCTTGGGCTTCCGCCTCCCGTCCGGCGCGATAAAAAGGTGCTACCTCCAGCGCTAGATCCAAGTAGCCCTTCAGGTCGCCGATGAGCAGCAGCAGGTCGGCTCCTGCCGCGGCGAGGTTCCCCTGGGTGCTCTCCTGCTCCAACTGCCGGCGCAGATCTTCCCGCCCGGCCACGCTGCGACTCGCATTGGTCACGTTGCGCCGATTCAGGTGAAGCAGGGCCTCACCGAAGCCGCTGTGGATGGTCATCTCGTTGGCGAAAACCTCCCGCGGCGCGTAGAGGCACAGTTTGTCCGCCAGAAGGACCAGTAGGCGATGGACCCTCTCCGGAGACCCGGTGGCCTGGTGAGGCGGTGACACCGTCAATCTCTCCTCCTTTTTCCACCAGAGTTCCACCCGTAAGCAGCGCGAGGAGCGGGTTGTCTCGTTCTCCGCCAGGGGGTGGGCGTGTTCATGCGCCAGCAGGCCCTGCATGGCCAACGGATCATCCCAGTAGCCCTCCTTCGCCATTGCCTGGCGATTGACGAAGACGTGGCAACCCGCTGGGTCAGCCAAGTCGTAGATGTTGACTACCGGCCGGTGGTCCAGCGCCGTCGCGCCCCCCGGCGGGACGTCATTCCCCGGGCGGAGCTGGCGGACCAGGGGCTGCAGGTCCTGCAGGATGAAGAGGGTCACCCAGCGGTGGGGCCAGAGCGCCTGTTGGGCGTAGGCCTGGATGACCGCCTCCTCTGCCTGAATCACCGGGAGCACCCCGATCTCCACATCGGCCACGACCCGCAGTTCCGTCCCGGCGATGCGGTGCAGGCTGAAGTGCTTGACTGTGCGAGCCATACTACGCCTTCTTCAGCCGCAGCTCCAGAATGCCGTTCCTGTACTTTTTCCGCAACGTCGTTGCGTCCACCGCCTCGGGGAGCAAAATCTCCTTGGCATACTTGCGCTCCCCGGCGGTCTCCAGGGAGAGGATGTCGTCCTGGACCTCGATGTGGATCTCCTCCTCACCCACGCCGGGCAGTTCGGCCACGAGGACGATCTCCTGGCCCTCGTCGAAGAGGTCCACCAGCGGTTCCCGCACCTCGGCCACCACCGGCCCCTCTTCGTTGGTGCGGATGTTGCCGAAGCGCTCTACCTGCGGGATGCCCCCGATGCCGGTGCGGATGGTGAAGCCGTAAACACCACGGGCTTTGTCGCCCAGCCCCTTGATGCGGAACTCACCGCTGCGGCTCACCTCCTCCTCGCCTGTCTCGATCATCTCCCCCAGCAGATCAATGAAGTCGCCGAGGCCCTTAAACAGGCCACCGAAGCCCAGATCAAGGGTGACCCCCCGTTTTGTTTCTCTTTTCTTCCTCTCTGACATCTCTCTACCTCTCTCGTTTCGTATTCTCCTGGCGGCCCCTGGGACGGGCGCTCCCCTGCCTGAGCTCCATGGCCCGGGCTTCGACTTCCGCCTCCACCAGGGTACGCAGCAGGTCTATTCCCGGTGCCGGCGGGAAAAGGAGATATTGGGCACCCTTCGTCAAATGACCTAGTCCCAACAGATCCACATAGGTTTTTTGCTCACCTCACCCTCCGGAGCGCGCGTAGCAGACGATTGATGGCCCGCCGATTTTCGTGCTCGGCTCGGCGGGCTTTCAACCTTTCCTCTTCCACGCTCAGACGCGCCGTTTCCTGATCTCTATGAACGGTCCCCCTAGGCCCGGTACTGGTGGAGATGGAACGCATGGCGCGGATGTGCTTGCGCCTCCGGATGCGCCACAGGGCGCCAAAGCCACTCATCGTCATCCTCCCGTCAATAACGTTCGCCGTCGGCCGTCAGTAGTCCGCCGCGGGCTTCCTCAGGGCGGCGGTCGTCAATACTCCAGCGGAATCTCTCGCAAACCTTTGGCCTTCCTTTCATCGTCAGCCGTCTGCCGTCCGCCGCCATCTCTGTCCAGGGCTCGCTGCAACAGCTCCATGTGCTGTCGGACCTGCTGCAAGCGCCACTCGGTCTGCTGCTGCTGACCGAGCCACACGTTCAGCTCCCGCTCCAGCCGCGCTCTTTCGTGCTCCATCCGGGCCAACCGAGCCACCATCTGGGCCCGGCTAGCCGGTATTGAGCGATTGATGAGGGTCTCGGCAGTTGCGATATCGTGCATGCCTTTGGGTTTCATCTCACGCACGCTCCTTTCTGCTGGTCCATGGCCGTCTCCCATCGGCTATCAGCCCTCAAGCGCAGTGGTGCTCGATCAGGCTGAGGAGCATCTTGCGCTGCTGGGCGCGCCGCTCTCGGGCCTGGCTGGTGAAGACCGTCTTGGACTCCAGCAGGTCCAGGCAGATACTCACAAAGCGCGGATCCTGGCCCGATGGCTGCAGCTCCTGCATGGCCGTCACCCGGGCGATCATCATGCAGGCTCGCAGGGTGGGGGTCTGATCGTACTCCCCCGAGGCGCGAAAGTCCCGCACCAGGTCCACAATCTTGGCCGCCTCCTCCGACGGAAGGCCGGAACGGGCGGTGATGATGGCGATCTCCGTCTCCCGGTCGTAGAACTCCAGATCAATGGTCACCAGCCGGTCGCTAAGGGCATCCTGCGCTTCGTGGACGCCGGCGTACTCCTGAGGGTTGCTGGTGAAGATGGCCCGGAACTCGGGATGGACCTTGACGTAGGCGTCCTCCCGGCTCATGGTGGGCAGGATGAGCAATTGCTCCTCCAGCACACTCAGGAGGATGTTGTTGGCCTCGGGCCGGGAGCGAGTGAACTCGTCGTAGATCAGGGTGAAGCCCCCGCGGCAGGCGGTGGTCAGGCGGTGGTCCACCCAGCGCTGGACGGCGTCCTCCTCGTACTTGAGGACGGAATGGATGAACCGGTCAATGACCTTGCGGTAGCGGTAGCCGTACTGGCCACCGATGAGGTCCGAGGTGGCGAACTCCTCATCGCCGGCGATGAGCATTACCGGGCGCCCCACCTGGGCAGCCACGTGCAGAGCCAGGGTGGTCTTGCCCGTGCCAGCCGGGCCCCGGAAATGAACGGGGAAACCGGCGCCCAGGTAGGCCAGAGCCCGCTCCGTCAATTCCCGGATGGCGGGGGTCTCCACGAAGTCGGGCCGAGGCCGCACGGATAGCGCCACCGACGCCCCCTCGACCGTGGTTCTCGCTGGAACTACCATCTTTCTACCTCCTTTGCGTCCGCCGACCGCCTAAGAGGAAAACGGCGGACTGCCAACTATCGACCTTTCTCCAGATACTCCTCTACCGAGGACGCCTGTACCTCCATCTCCACAGTCAGTGCCCGATACCATTTTTCCCGGGCGGCGGCATAGACCTCGGGGTTTTCCTGCCAGGTGCGGAACTGGTCGTAGACTCGCCGAAAGCCGGGTCTGGCCTGCTCCCAGACCTGATCGTCAAACGGGGAGCCCAGGGGCTGCTGAGCACGGCCTTCGCCCCAGAAGGTCCGATGGGCCATCCCCCGCTCGAAGTCGGTGCCCAGCCCGGCCGAGCTGCCGGTGATCAGATAAGCCACGGCGTCACCGAAGGCCACGGCCAAGGCCCCCTCCAGACCGAGCTGGTAGCCGGCGGCCACGGCCAAGAAGGCCAGTAGCCGGGTCAGGGCCCCTGGCTCTCGATCCTCCTGCCCCGCCCGCTGACGGAGGACGCCCAGGGCATCCGCGTAGGCCAGGGGAGGCCGCTCCTGCCAGTGGCGGGGTGGGAAGAAGGCCAGGGTGAAATCGGCGGGGGAGAAATCGCCGAGCTCGTCAATCTCCCCCAGACCCAAGCCCAGCTCCCGCCACAGGGTATCAAATAGGGCCCGGGCGGCGGAGAGGTCCGGTTGCAAGACAATCTCGGCCCTGGAGCCGTCCCGCACCATCAGGCGGCATCTTACCCCCTCCAAGACCTGCAGTTGGGGCGGCAGAGTGATCTCGATACTTCCGCTGGTCCGGCCAGCAGAACGGATCTTTCGGGTTCCCAGGTACATGATAGCCCCCTTGGTGCTACATTATCTAGCCCTTTGTCTAGCAGGTATTCTAGCACAAAAGATGGCCCCTGTCAAGTTTCACCCTGTTCGGGGCTGCAGAGTGGGCTATCTGCCTCGAAATGTGTCGCAACCGCAATCCCTCGTCGGCTGCTCTATCGCGCAACGGTTAACGGGCAAGCGGGCGGTCGACGAGCGACGGACATCATCCCCATTCCCGCAACTGCTCCCTCAGGCCCGGGGCCTCATCTTTCCACCCGGTCTGGAAGAGCAATAGGGAATGTGGGGGTCACACCAGCCCGGCCAGCTCCCTGGCCTGGTCGATCCACTCCTCCACCTTGGCCAGTCGGGCTGCCTCCCCTAAAGCCCGGCTCAGTTCCTCCGGCGTGCTTCTGGCCAACTGAGCATAGGAGTGAATCCTGGCCTGGTTCAGGCGCTGCTGCATCCCAGGACCGATCCCTCGGATGGCCGTCAAATCATCGGCGGCCACCTCTTCCTCTACCACTTCCGGGGGTGCCTCGACGGCCGGCGGTCGAGCAACTTCCACCGGCGGCGGGGGTGTAGCAACCCGCCGCGGTCGCCGCGGTGGTGGGGCTGGCCTTCCAGCCCGGCGTTCTTGCATCAGCGTGGTAAAGCTGCTCCACACCCGCCGGGCCTCGCTCTGCTCGGTCTGCAACTCACCGCGCATCGCGGCCACATCCAAGGCCAGACCCGCCCGATCGGCAGCCAGCCGCTGGCGCTGCTCGGCGGCCATAGCCTGGTGAGCCGACTGGAAGTCACTTAGCATAGCCGCCGTGTCGGATTTCAGCCCGTCCACGTACTCCCCTCGCTCTCGGGCATCCTGGGCGGCCTGCGTGCGGCGCGCAGACTCTTGCTCGTCCAGATGCGCCCTGAGCTTAGCGGCCATCTGCCGATTGGCCACGTGGGTCTCATCCATAAAGGCCGCCGTGTCAGAGGCTAGGCGGGCGCGATCCTCAGTCAGGCGCTGGCGCTGCTCGGCGGCCATCGCCTGGTGAGCCGTATCCACCTCCTTCAACAAAGCCGCAACCTCACTGTGCAGCCCGTCTACATAGTCCCCCAGCCGCTGGCGCTGGTCGGCGGCCATGGACTGATGGGCCGCGTCGAATTCGCTTAGCTCCTGGGCCGTCCTGGTGCGGATGTCGGCCACCGCCGCCATCCGCGTGTCGTAAGCCTCCACGAAGTGCTCGCTTAGCCGGCGCATTTCGTCGGGCAATGCCATGGGATCACCTCCTTAAATTCATGCCCCTTGTCCGCCGACCGCCACTCTTGAGCAGAGGAGCAGAGGTGCAAAGGAGAGCTCCCCCACTCCTCTGCACAGAATGGCTCCGGTCGGTGTGCGTGGTGGTCGGCGATCACCTAGGCGGGCACTGCGACTGCAGCTGTCAGGCCCACAGCCTCGGCGTACTTCAGCCAGGTGTCCACCCCGGCCACAACCACCCGGGCCTCGATGGCCACGAGCTCGATCCCGACCAGCGAGACGCGCACCCAGGCATCAATAACGATGCCTTTGTCCAGGATCCGGTCCACCACCTCGGCCAGGCTACTGGACGCAATTGCTTTCTCGACTGCCACTGCTACTCACCCCCTTTCCTGGGTAGAGATTCAACGTGTCGGCCTCTCCGACACTTTTGTTATTTTTTACGCTTATATTATACCATGAAATGGTCGTTGTGAGGGTTAGCCCTGTGTTAGCCTTGCGTTAGGGTTGCGTTGGCTCTAAGGCGATGCAGGGCGGCGGACGGAGTCCGTGAAGGGGGGCAGGGAGTGGACCACCGACCGCCAGCAGACGGGAAGTGGCGGCTAGGGGGAAGACGTGCACCTATCCAACATGTAGCCGTGACGGGGCACGGTGCGGATGTGGACAGGATGGGCTGCGTCGGGTTCGATCTTGGCGCGCAGGTTCTTGATGTGCCAGCGCACCAGGCCGGGGTCAGCTGTTCCCGGAGGGTAGCCCCATACCTGCTGCAGCAGTTGTTGGCTGGAGAAGAGTTCGCCGGGGTGGACCATCAGGTGGTGGAGGAGGTCGAACTCGGTGGGCGTGAGCTGCACGGTCTTCTCCCCCGCGCGCACCTGGCGGGCGTGCAGGTTCAGGGCAAGGGGGCCCACCACCAGCGAACCCCGCTCTTCTGGGGCGGATCGGCCCCGGCGCAGCAACGCCCTGACCCGGGCCTTCAACTCCCCCAGGTCAAAGGGCTTCACCAGGTAATCGTCGCCCCCTTCGTCCAGTCCTTTGATGCGGTCCTCGATGGCACTGCGGACCGTAAGGAACAGGATCGGCACGGCGGCCAGGGTAGGATCCCGGCGCAGCCTCTGACAGACCTGCACGCCATCCAGCCGGGGCATGACGATGTCCAGGATGACCAGATCGGGGCGATGGCGTCCCGCAACGGTGAGGGCCTCCACGCCGTTGTAGGCGGTGAGCACCTCGTAGCCCTCATCGCTCAGGCTGTGTCGTACCGCCCAGACCAGGTCCTGCTCATCATCCACCAGCAGAATGCGGGCCATCGGTATTGCTCCCTTCCCTAACTCGCTCCACGGCCTGACGGGCCATGAAGCGGACTTCCTCCAAATCGAAGGGTTTGGCGACGAAGCCGATGAAGAGGTCCTTCTGCAATCCTTCGGTGATTGCTCTGTCTTCCTGGTAGAAATAGCCGGAAATCAGGATAATGGCGGTGTGGGGGCTCCGTTGGCGGATCAAGGCGGCCAGCTCCAGGCCGTCCAGGTCGGGGAGTTTGGCATCCACAAAGGCGGCGGTATAAGGCTCCCCGGTGACCAGTTCCAGGGCCTCTGCACCCCTCGTCGTGGTGGTCACCGCATAACCGGCAGGACGCAGGATGCTCTCCAACGCCCAGCACATGTCCGGCTCGTCATCTACTACCAGAATGCGTTGGGACTCCCGTTTCATCTTAGCCTCCTTGTTGGCAGATAGCAGCTGGCCCATCGGCTATCTGCTATCTGCCGGCAGCCGAACGGTGAAGGTGGTTCCTTGCCCCACCTGGCTCTCCACCTCAATGCTACCCTGGTGCTGCTGGATAATGCTGTAGCTGATGGAGAGCCCCAGGCCGATGCCCTTGCCCACAGGCATGGTGGTGAAAAAGGGGTCGAAGATCTTGGACAGGTGTTCCGGGACGATGCCACACCCGGTGTCGCTAAACTCTATCTCCACCTGGTTGTCGGAGTTCACCCGGGTGGTGATGGCCAAGCCTCCGCCATCGGGCATGACGTTGCAGGCGTTAAGGATCATGTTGCTGAACACCTGCTGCAGCAAGCCCTTGTTGCCAACCACCGGCGGCAGATCGAGGGCGAAATCCTTCCGCAGCTCTATCTGTTGCACCCTGAGCTGGTTGGCTAACAGAGATATTGTCTCCTCGAGAGCATCGCTTATGTCCGTGGGTACCATGCGCTCCTCGGGGGGACGGGCAAACTTGAGCAGGTTCTCTATAATGTATGAGGCCCGTCGGATTCCAGAACCGATCTTCTCCGCAGCCTCCTTCCTCAATTTCTCGTCATCGGGCCTCTCCAGCAGGAGCTGGGCCGCAGCTGAGCTTATCGCCAAGGGGTTGCGAATCTCATGCGCGATCCCCCCGGCCATGACCCCCAAAGAAGTAAGCTTGGCCGATGTCATCAGTTGGGCCTCGAATCGCTTTCTCTCGGTCAGATCCCTCCCGACAGCGACGAGACCCACTATGCGGCGCTCATCGTCGAGCATGCGGGAACCGGCCCAGGAGATGGGGACCTCACTTCCTTCCTTAATCCTCAAGTTGATCTCAAGGCTTTTCTTCGTGAACCGGCCCTTTGCCAACTGCGCCAGCCATGCCCCCATCTTCTGCTGATCCTCTTTCACACAAAGGTAGGCCAGATACTGGCCCTTCACCCCCTCGAGGCTAAAGCCTGAGGTCCGTTCGGCGGCCCTGTTCCAGGTCAATATCCTCCCTTCAGGGTCCATAGAGACCACCAGGTCATAGGCGCTATCCACGACGCTGGCTAGGTGCCGTTCGGCGCGTCTTACCTCCTGCCCCAGTTGTTCCCGTTCGGTGATGTCGTCCATCAACAGCATAACGTTCTCGACCGCCTCCTCCGCCTTGAGGGGGATGAGTCGGTAGTAGTAGAACCTGGTGGACAGGCCGGGGGCTCGGTACGCCAATCTCCCGCCCTCTACCGATTGGCCGGTGCGAAAGACCTCCCGCACCTTCTGGTCCAACTGGGTGTACTCCACCAGCACCTTGGGGAAAACCTCCTTGATTTTGCGCCTCAGGGTGGCGCCCGCCTCACGCCGGGTTTTCTCCAGAAAGTTGCGGTTGACCGATACGATCCGCAGGGCCCGGTCAATCACCACCAGGGAGCTGGGGATGCTTTCCACGACGCGGGAGATGAACCGTTCCTGGCTCTCCACTTGGTTGTACAAGTGCCGGACTATAGCCACCTCGTCAGCTGCGAGGCAAGCAAACCACAGGTCCTGTAGCATGAAGGGTGCACCATCGCCCTGGCGGGCCAGGTTGAGCACGCCCAACGGGCGCTCCCCCACCTCGAGGGGCACACAGAGAGCCGAGGTGATCTCCTCTCGCACCATGGTCTCCCGGACAGAGGCAGGAACGTCTGATCCGTCAGGCAGCAACAGGGGGCATCTATTTTGGGCCACCCAGCCGGCAATCCCTTCCCCCAGCCTGACCCGGGTGGTGGCGACCACCTCCGGAGGAAGCCCCACGGCCGCTTTGATGATCAGGACCTGTTCGTCTTCATCCAGCAGCATCAGGGAAGCGCGAGAGGATTGGGTGACCTGGGCCACCCCTTCCAGAATCCGATGGGCAAGTTCCTCGGGGTCCAAGTGCACGTGGAAGGCCTGCCAGCAGTCAAACAGAGTGGCTAACGTAAGTTGCGACGTTGGTTCTTGAGGCATGGCTTGCCTGTCCATCTCGCCTCCTCTGACGCAGGGCATCTCTCCCCGCCTTCCGCGTCAATGTGAATTGAGTTTCGAGGCCCCTGACGATGGCCAGCGTGCCAAGGGAGCTCTCCTTCATTACGTTTTCTCGTTGCTAGTTATTTCCCCCTGACAGCTTCGGACTCCGAAAATGTGCTTTCTATGAGAGTGGCCTTTGCAAAGGGACGGTTTTGCTCCCCTTTGATTCCTCGAAGCAGGTAGATCCGGCCCCAAGCCTCACCATAGGCCATCCCCTGGTCGTTGTAGCCAAAGTCCCCCACAAGTTCCTCAGCCACCATGGGGCTCACATCGAGGATCACTTCGCAATCGCCCTCTAGGTCTATCTCATCTAAAGAAAAACCATCGCTTCCATCGACACCTTCCTTGGGGCAGTATGGCCCTCGATCCTGAATCTCCCCCACCCATGCGCCGTTCTCCGTCACCACGAGGACGATGGTCCCTAAAGGCAAATGGCGATGAGCAAAGATAGGTCTCCTCGGATCGAAGAGCTCGCCGTTAGCCATCTTTCTCTCCTCACCTCGGTAGTCATACCAGTGGATCAAGCCCTTTTGGTAAAACTCCCGGTCGGCCAGAACACCGCTATCGACCGCTGAGGCCGTCCCCAGCCATGTGACCAAGAGAAGCCACAACAATTTCGACATCTTTGCCAAGCCCTCCCTTACCCATCCATGCCCTCAACGGACTCTCTCCCAAGACCACCTCCGCTGCTAACGACGATGCTTAATCGGCCATTGGGGGGATAAGATGTAGCCACGGCGACGGACCGTTTTGATATAGGTAGGGCTAGAAGGTGATGGCTCTATCTTGAGCCGGAGTTTCCTGATGTACATTCTCACCAGACCGGGGCTGCCCACCCCAGGAGGATACCCCCATATCTCCTGAAGGAACCTATCATTGGAGATGACTTCGCCAGCGTGAGCCATTAGGAATCGCAAAACCTCGAACTCTACAGGTGTGAGGAGAGCGATCTTTCCTCCAGCGTTCACTTCGAAGGTGCGAGCATCGAGCGAGAATGGGCCTACTTGCAGGAGAGCTTTCTCCTCCGCTGAAGCCGCCTCAAAACGGCGGACAAATGCTTTGACGCGCAAGGAGAGCTCTTGGAAAGCAAAAGGCTTGGTCAGGTGGTCATCGGCTCCGATTTCAGAGCCTTCTATCTCGTTCCCAGGCTGGCCCTTGGGGAGCAGGAGGAGTATAGGCACAGCGGCTGTGGATGGGTCAGCCCGCAGCCGCTGACAGAGCTCCATACCGTCCATCTTGGGCATCACGGCATCCAGAATCATGAGATCAAAAGCCTGCCGCTGCGTGGCCTCCGGGGCCTCAAGACCATTGTAGGCAATGACAACCTCGTGCCCCATCTTACGAAGACTGGCTCCTATGATCTGTGCAAACTCTTCACTGTCATCAGCAAGGAGTATGGGAGGCATGCTTTTTCCTTCCGAATAAGCGCTTGGGCCATGGATTCCCTTTCCGGATCATCCCCAAAGCGCTACCTGCGGAGGACTGACGGCTCCTCCTCCATCAGATCCTCAGCCAAGGCAGCCAACAAATCGATTCTACTCCTAAGCGCTTCCATGATCTCGGGCCTGGGCTCTTGTTGATACTCGGCGGCCAAATCCGCCACCAGACCGGCAACACGCCCGATCTTCTTGGCTATCTCCACATTCAAGGTTGACCACTCCACTGGTTCAAACATCTCAAACTCCTTAACGAACCTGGGCGGTGCTCGCTTGCTCCCACCCCCTCGATCTGCAATATCAGAATACGCCCTCCAGGTGCTCATAAACCACTATGGCGGGATGAATTTTGCCGCTTTCCTCAAGAAACACTCTAGTCAGGCGCAACAGTCTCTCCTCAGCCACTTGCCTTTCCTTACTACCGGGATAGCGCGCGACGATCCCCAAGTAGGTCGCTAGGGCATCATTGACCTTTCCTTGTCGCTCATAGTTTGTGCCCAGCGTCAACTGAGAGACTCTGACAGCCTTCACGCGACAACTCGAGCTTCGCTCCCTCATCGTGGTCACTTTTCCTTCCGTCCCGTACTTCAGCAACTCCAACCGAAACCGCTACCACATTCTGCGACCCGAGAGGAAAGCTAGCGGACGGCGGTAATCTCGGTAGCCAACGGCCAACCTCAATATCCTCCAAATCGGCCTTATCATATAATATAGCATAAACACTTGATCTAGTCAAGGCTTTTGCTGTATGTAAGTTAACATCTCAGTTGTCCGGTTTTGTTGCATCTCAATTGTCCGGGTAGAATACTCCAATACGCCGGCTTAGACCTTAAGCCTTTGTTTCCAGATAACCTTATCCATCGCCTCAAAGATCAC
>Ga0209979_1001828_pt1 | contig 21889 bp, 21 predicted proteins | sample AnhtaG_FD_183114 | JGI IMG/M metagenome (GOLD analysis project Ga0209979, IMG submission 183114) | Deep subsurface microbial communities from Anholt, Denmark to uncover new lineages of life (NeLLi) - Anholt_01485 metaG (SPAdes) (version 2) | ecosystem: Environmental > Aquatic > Marine > Oceanic...
AGACATCCTGGACGAGACGTACGGCGTAATCGTCTACCAGGATCAGGTTCTGCTTATCGCCCAGAAGTTCGCCGGCTACACCCTGGGCGAGGCCGACGTCATGCGCAAGGCGATGGGCAAGAAGATCCCTACCGTGATGGCCGCGGAAAGGGAGCGCTTTATGGCCGGGGCTAGGGCCAACGGGTACAGCGGAGCCCAGGCCGACCAGGTCTTCGACCTGATCGAGCCGTTCGCCGGCTACGCCTTCAACAAGGCCCACGCCGTCTGCTACGCCAACATCGCCTACCAGACGGCATACCTCAAGGCGAACTACCCTGCCGAGTACATGACCGCCGTCCTCATGCTGGCGGGGCACCACCCGACGGGCGCGGCTCAGCGGGTGGCCGAGGCCTACCCCGAGTGCGCTCGCCTGGGCATTAGCGTTCTGCCGCCCGATGTGAACCACAGCCGCGTCAGCTTCGCGCTGGAGGAACAGGAGGACGGTAGCCTGGCTATCCGCTTCGGCCTGGCGAACATCAAGAACGTGGGGACAGGCATCGTGGAGGGGATCATCGAGGCCCGCGACGGGGGCCAGCCCTTCGCGTCCATGGAGGACTTCTGCCAGCGGGTCAACTGTCGTTATCTCAACAAGCGGGCGCTGGAGAGCATGATCAAGGCCGGCGCCTTCGACTGCCTTGGCGCACGGGGCACGCTGCTGGCAAACCTGGACCGCGCCATCAGCATAGCACAGAGGGCGCAGAAGGTGCGGGAGTCGGGTCAGGCGACGCTGTTCGACGTCTTCGGGGAGAGCGTCTCGGGCCCGAGTCCAGAGGCAGGCGAGGCGGAGGTGGCCCTGGCCAGCGAGCTCGCCTGGGAGAAGGAACTTCTGGGCGTCTACGTCTCTGAGCACCCTCTCAGCCGGGCGGCTGCGGCCCTGAGCAAGCGGGTCACCGCCATGTGTAGCGAGATCTCGGCGGAGATGGTCGGACGGGAGCTGGTGATCGCCGGCATTGTCACATCCACGCGCCAGATCCTCACCCGCGCCGGCCGCCTCTTCCTGGCGGCTGAGATCGAGGACCTTTCGGGGAGCGTGGAGGTCACCGTCTGGCCGGATGTCTACGACCAGACGCGCGATATGTGGGCCGAAGGAAACATCGTTATTCTGAACGTGCGCGTTCGCACCCGCAACGACCGCCTGCAGCTGAGCGTGCAGAAGGCCACCGCCTACCAGGAAGGAGCCAACCCAGGGCCGGACAACGGCGATTCTGCCGCTGAGCCTCCTGTCGCCCGCCAGATGGCCAACGCCGCACGCTCCCTGCGCGTCACCCTCAGGGAAACGGAGGACAGCGAGGGCGATCAGGAGCGCCTGCGGGCGGTGATGAGCGCCCTGGAGGAGTTCGAGGGGGAGGACGAGGTGCGCCTGGCCATCCGCCAGCAGGACGGCGACGAGGTGGAGCTGGAGCTACCGAGAGCCCGCGCCTGCGAGGAGCTGAGCCAGCGCCTCAGCGCCGTGCTGGGGGATGAGGGCGCGGTGCTGCTGTAGGCTACGGCCTTACTCCTCCGGTATCTCCAGCGTGTGCAGGATGTTCCCTTCGCCGTCCTTGATTTCGAGGACCACCTTGGCGGGGGTCTCGCTGGTCAGCACCTTCACCAGGCCGTAGTTGTAGATGTCCAGCGCGTAGTACTCATCCGTGATGCCGGGGAGAAGCCCTTCGAGCAAGTCGATGGAGACCTCCAGGTTTTCCAGCTCCTCGCCAATGGTCTCCCTGGCTATCGGCCCTGTGATTATCTCCATGCAGCCGTTCTCTAGGGTGTTGACCACAGCGCCGTGGAGGTCGGTCGTCAGGAAGATGACGTTCTCGATGCCGTTGTCGGTAATGAAAGTGAGCAGCTCCTCTCGCTCGGCGGGGTAGCCCTCCCAGCGGTCGTAGGGGAGGAGTAGGAACTCACTCATCGGCACCTCGTTGATGATGAACTTGAACTTGGCATCGGAGTCCAGGAGCGCCTGCTTGAGCCACTCCTTCTGCTCCGTGCCCAGAATGGTGCGCGAGGGGTCGCGGAGGCCTTCCAGGCAGGCCACGTCGCCGATGCGGGTGGGGAACTGCACCGTCTCGCCCTCTTCGTTCAGGCACAAGGCCTCGGCACTGCGGTACTGGCGCTCGTCGAGGATGAACAGCTCCACGTCCTTCCCCCAGCGGAAGCTTCGGTACAGCTGGTTGGGATCGTCCGGGCTCTGGCGGATGGGATTGTACTCGAAGAAGGCCTGACGGCCGGCGGCCAGCATGTCGGGGTCGACGGTCTCACCGGCGAAGTCGTTGACGACCTCGTGGTCGTCCCAGATGGCGTAGACAGAAGTGGCGGCCAGCAACTCGAGCAGGTGCTCATCCTCTCGATTGTCCTTGTAGAGCTGGCGGTATTCCGGCAGGGTGGTAGCATGCGGCATGCCCTCTACCTCGGGGGGGTCAGCAATGACGGTATCGCCCAGGTAAACGAAGAAGTCGGGGGCATCCTGAACCACCGTAGACAGAAGGGTAAAGGGCTGGAGGTACGAGGCCGAATCGGCGGAGTAGGCGAAGACAATGTCGCGGGCAACGGTCTCGGCCGGGGCAGTCCGGAAGGTGCCGGTGGGGCTGGCGCTGCCGTCGGGGGATAGGAAGCGGTAGAAGTAGCTCGCGTCGGGGTCCAGGCCTTCGATGGACGCCTTGACTACGAAGTCGTTCTCTGCCCTGGCCTGCAGCTTCTCGCTGGCGACCACCTGCTCGAACTGTCCGTCGGAGGCCACCTCAGCGGTGACCTCTGCCGCTGCGTCTACCCTTGTCCAGAGGATGACGCCTGTGTCGGTGACGTCACCGCTGGCCACGCCATGGGTGAAGGCTGCCTCGGAAGGGGTAGGCGTGGCTGTGGCCGCTGGTGTGCCTTCCTCCTCTTCTTCGCCACAGCCAGCGACAAGAGCCGCGAGGGAGACAAATAGCAAAAGGAAAAGAAACCATCTCCTAACCATTGAGCGCTCCTTCCAGGAACAGCAGTCGCTCCTTCATGTCCAGGCCACCGCCGTATCCGCCCAGACTTCCGTTAGATGATACCACTCGATGGCAGGGAACAATAAGGGGCCAGGGGTTGGCCGCCATCGCCTGGCCTACCGCCCGGGCCGCCCGTGGCTTGCCCACCCTGGCTGCCAGCCAGCCATAGCTACGCGTCTGGCCGTAGGGAATCTCCTGAGCCGCCTGCCAGACCGCTCGCTGGAAGGGGGTAGCGGCGGAGAGGTCCAAGGCATCGGGGAAGGGGACGGGCTGGCCGCGAGCGTAGCGGCGCAGGCGCTCGGGCAGGTCGCCCGCCTCGTCGTCGCGGGCCTCCTCGCGGGCACCGAGGGCGAGAACCTGGCTGAGAGCCGCCTCTCTATCGCGGCGAGACAAGGTGACCGCTCGCAGACCGGCGGGAGATAGGACAAGGCCCAACCAGCCCAAGGCGGTCTCGATGATGCAAAACTTCATTCCATCCCCCAATCGTCAGGAGGCTGTAGCAAGCCCAGCCCGAGATGTTCCTGCTTGCCGATTATACCAGGGCCGTTCGGGGCGACCAAAGCGAACGATGATGCGGGATGCACGTAGCGATACCCCTGCGGTAAGATCGCCTGGACATGGTTCGCTCAAGGGGAATACTAGCGCTTGCCGCGCTGGCAGCCGCCGTCGCGCTGCTGGCCTGCCAGAACAGCGAGAGCAAGACGGCGGGTATTGAGGTCGAGCCTTTGCGGACAGGCACGGTCGCCGCTACGGCCACCGCCGCTGCCCCATCGCCGCCGGCCAGCCCTACCGCGACGGCAGCCCCCACACCTTCACCTACCCCCTCACCCCAGCCGTCTCCCTCGCCCACGCCTGAGCCCCCAGCAGTCGCCGATTCGGCCAGGGTGGAGCTCTCACCGTCGACCGTAAGGCAGGGCGAGGTATTCACGGTTAGCATGCGGAATGGCGGGGCTGCTGGTAGCGCCACCACAAGCTTCGGGGGCCTACAGTTCCCGATGCTCTGGACGGGCGCCATCTGGTGGGCGGTGATAGGAGTGGCCGCCGACTTCGTGCCCGGCCAACACGAGGTTCAGGTGATCGAAGATGGGCTGATGAACCTGCCGATCGTGGTGCTGACGGTGGTGGAGGCTGCCTTCCCCGAAGAACTGATTCAACTGGAGCCGGAGCAGACGCAACTCTTGACCGACCCCGCGGCCATCCAGGAGGAACGCGAGCTTCTAGCTTCCATCTACGCTGTCGTCACGCCCGAGCGCCTGTGGACGGGGCTATTCGTCCTGCCGGCTATCGGGCCGCAGGGGGACACCTTCGGGATACGTCGCAGCTTCAACGGGGGGCCATTCAGTCACCACACAGGCCTCGACATCCTGGCCGGGCAGGACGCGGCGGTGGTGGCGGCCAACAGCGGCCGGGTGGCCCTGGCCGAAGATCTGCACCTGCGGGGCGGCAGCGTGATCATCGACCACGGGGCCGGCGTCTTCAGCGGGTATCACCACCTGTCGCAGGTGCTGGTCGTCGAGGGACAGGAGGTGGCTCAGGGGGAGGTCATCGGCACCGTGGGAGGAACGGGCCTGGCCACGGGGCCCCACCTGCACTGGGAGATAGTGGTGCACGGGGTGCGCGTAGACCCTCTGCCCTGGACGCAAGCGGAGATAGGGCCGTAGCCTATGGCTTGCGGGGGGCAAAGAATCGGCGCGTGGGCTCAGAGCCTGCGGGCGACAAGGGCGCGCCAGTCGCCGTCGGCCAGCGCCCGCTCCACTGCGAGGCCGGTGCCGGTCAGGGCGCTGGATACTCGATCCGCTGATTCAGCGCTGAAGCCAGCGACGATGAGCACGCCGCCGGGCCGCAGCACCGCGGCCAAGGCCGCAGCTACCTCCACGATGACCGCCGCGCTGATGTTGGCCATCGCCAGGTCGAAGGCGGCGCTCGGCGCCTCGTCCAGGCCGCCCTCCTCGACCCGCACCACCGCCTCCAGGCCATTCAGGCGCACATTCTCGCGGGCCACCACCGCCGCCTGGGGGTCGATGTCAAGGGCCAGGACGGAGGTCGCGCCCAAGCGGGCGGCGGCCAGGGCCAGGATGCCGGAGCCGGTGCCCAGGTCGAGGACGTCCATTCCCGGCCGCAGAAGCTCCTCCAGGGCCCGCAGGCACATCAGCGTCGTGGGGTGCTGGCCAGTGCCGAAGGCCATGCCGGGATCGAGCCGGATGACCGCCTCACCCCGGCGCGGGCGGTAGGAGCGCCATGTGGGGCAGACTACCAAGCGGGGGCTGACCCGCAGAACGGGGAAGAACTTCTTCCAGACGTGAGCCCAGTCTTCTTCGCTCAGCCAGCGGGTACGCAGCGCCGACGACGAGACGAGGGGAGCCAACTGGCGGCGCAGGGCTCGGCGGCGACGGGCGAGGTCGCCGTCGGCGGGGAGATAGCCCTTGACCACCACCGACGTTTCGCCTCCCTCGATACTGACGCCGGCGTGGACGTGGCGGCGGAGCACGTCGGCCACGGCCTCCTCAGCGTCGGGGGCTACTTCGGCGCTCAGCTCGAGCCAGCGGGCGGGCGATTGCTTTCGCGAGGGCATGATGGGACAGTCAAGAGCAGGCGTTGTCGTTCAGAGGGGCCTAGCCGAAGGTGTCCTTGATCTTGCCCAGGAGACCTTTATCGTCCTGGGAGTCCGGGGACGCCTTCAGGGTATCGTCCAAATCCTTTAGCAGACGCTTTTGCTCAGGGGTGAGGTTGGTGGGAACGATGACCCGGACGCGCACCAGCTCGTCGCCGCGGCCTTGACCGCGCAGGCGGGGCACGCCTTTACCCTTGAGGACGAAGACGCGGCCGCTCTGGCTGCCGGGCGGGATCTTGAGGTTGTGGGGCCCATCGAGGGTGGGAACCTGGAGCTGCACACCGAGGGCGGCCTGAGCGATGTTGATGCCGAGGTCGAGGATGATATCGCTGTTGTCCCGCTGGAACAGCTCGTGGGGCGCTACACGGATGTCTATGTACAGATTGCCCGCCGGGCCGCCGTTCAGGCCAGCGTCGCCCTCGCGCGTGAGACGCATCTGGGAGCCGTCGTCGACGCCGGCGGGAATCTTGACCTCGAGGCGACGACGATGGCGCTGGCGGCCGCTGCCGCGACAGTCCTTGCAGGGCTCGGTGATGATGCGGCCTTCACCGCCACACTGCTGGCAGGCGGCGACGTTGACAAACTGACCGAAGAGGCTGCGCTGGACACGCCTGACCTCGCCGGTGCCATCGCAGGCGGGACAGCGGGCGAGCTGGCTGCCGGGCTCGTTGCCCTGGCCGCCGCAGCGAGGGCAGAGCTCGGTGCGGGTAACCTCGATCTGCTTCTGGCAACCGAAGGCGGCCTCCTCGAAGGCGATGATGAGGCGAGAGTGGTGATCGTTGCCGCGCCGCGGCTGCCGACGCAGGCGGGTGCCTGTGCCGCCGAAGAAGGCGTCGAAGATATCGCCGAAGCCTCCCATGTCGAAGCCATCGAAGGGGCGGCCGAGGTCGAAGCCGCGCAGGCCATCGTGGCCGAAGCGGTCGTAGGACAGGCGACGCTCAGGGTCGGAGAGGACCTCGTAGGCCTCGTTGATCTCCTTGAAGCGGCCCTCGGCGCCGGCGTGCTTGTTGCGGTCGGGGTGGTACTGCATGGCGAGGCGGCGGAAGGCCTTCTTGATCTCTTCCGTGCTGGCGTTGCGGGGAACGCCGAGAACGTCGTAGTAGTCGCGCTTGGTCGTGGCCATGAATATCCAAGTCTATTGTAGCAGATGAGGGCTGGCAAGGGGCAAGAGGAAAAGAAAAGGGCCGCCGCGGTCGCCTCGGCCCCGTCTTACGCAATCAGTGGGCCACTAGTATTGACAGATCAGCACTTCGTATGCTACAATCTCCACGCCACGGCACCGAGGGAGGGTTCCCATGATGGAGCAGAAGAAACGCCTGCACCGCAGCCGCAACGACCGCAGGATCGCGGGGGTCATCGGCGGCTGGGCCCAGTATTTGGGTCTGGACTCGTCCCTGCTGCGCCTCGCCTTCGTGTTCCTGGTGATGTTCACCGGCCTCTTCCCAAACGTCTTCCTCTACTCGGTGATGGGCACGATCCAGCCTCTGGAGCCGCTGGTGAACGCTCTGACCCGGGGAGGCGACTACCTGCTCACGTACCCCTCCTTCACGCGCATCGTCTACCTCACCGTCACCATGCTCGCGGGATTTGCGCCCGCCATCTTCGTCTACCTGATGGTGGCGATTATCGTGCCGCTGGAGCCCAAGTCGCAGCCGGCTGAGGCGGGGACTGCGGACTGACCCTGACCGCTAACCTCTGACCCCCAGCCCGAGCCGCCCATCACACTTCCCGGAACTCGCCCTCGACGGTGCCCTCGTCGGCGGGGGGCTCGCCCTCAGGGCCGGGCGGCGGGTCGCCCTCAGGCGGCAGCGGACATTCATTCCATCGATGAAAATCACTACTCGCGTCATCGTCCATTTCCCCTTGACGAAAAGCCAGGCGAATTATATACTATTGGATGCAGCCCCGTCGTCGCGGAAGCCACGACGGGTGGACGGGGGGCCATCGGCCTCCCGTTCGTCGTTCTTAGGGCAGGAGGCGGTTCATACCCGTGCTGTATGAAGGCCCTGTGGACTCGCCTCAGACGGCTGTTCGGGCAGCCATCGTCCAAGAGTATCGCGGCTAGAAATTCACTGGCTCCAAATTAGGACACTACCGGGTGGTAGGGAAAAGAAAGGGGCCGAGGCGACTGCCTCGGCCCTGCGTATCCCAGATTTACACCTCGCGGAACTCGCCCTCGACGGTACCCTCGTCGGCGGGGCCCTCGCCCTCGGGGCCGGGCGGCTCGCCCTCCGGCGGCGGAGCACCTGCCTGGCCGTAGACGTGAGCACCCATCCTCTGCATAGCCTCCGATAGGGCAGATACGGCGAGGCGGATGGCCTCCATATCGGTGCCCTGGAGGGCGTCGCGCAGCTCCTTCACCTTGGCCTCGACCTCGGTGCGCATGTCGTCCGGGATCTTGTCGCCGAGCTCGCGGAGGGTCTTGTCGACGTTGTAGGCCATGCTGTCGGCCTGGTTGCGGAGCTCGATCTCCTCGCGGCGGCGGCGGTCCTCCTCGGCGTAGGTCTCCGCCTCCTGCTTCATCTTCTCGATCTCTTCCTTGGACAGGCCAGAGCCAGCGACGATGGTGATCTTCTGCTCGCGGCCGGTGCCCTTGTCGCGGGCGCTGACGTTGAGGATGCCGTTAGCATCGATGTCGAAGGTTACCTCGACCTGGGGCATACCGCGAGGCGCCGGCAGGAGGCCGTCGAGAAGGAAGCGGCCCAACGACTTGTTGTCGGCAGCCATAGCGCGGTCACCCTGGAAGACGTGAACCTCGACGCTGGGCTGGTTGTCGGCGGCGGTGGTGAAGATCTGGCTCTTGGCGGTGGGGATGGTGGTGTTGCGGGGGATGACGGGCGTGGCGACGCCGCCCAGCGTCTCGATGCCGAGAGTGAGGGGCGTCACGTCCAGGAGAAGGACATCGCGCACCTCGCCCTTGAGCACGCCGGCCTGGATGGCGGCGCCGATGGCGACCACCTCGTCGGGGTTGACGCCCTTGTGGGACTCGCGGCCGAAGAACTTCTTCACCGTCTCCCGCACGAGGGGCATGCGGGTCTGGCCGCCGACCAGGATCACCTCGCCGATCTGGGCGGCGGTGACGCCGGCGTCCTCGAGGGCCTGGCGGCAGGGCCCGACGGTCTGCTCCACCAGGTCGCCGACAAGCTGCTCGAGCTTGGCGCGAGTGAGGACGATGTTCATGTGCTTGGGGCCGCTGGCGTCGGCGGTGACGAAGGGGAGGTTGATCTCGCTCTGCATGACGGTGGACAGCTCGACCTTGGCCTTCTCGCCCGCCTCCTTGAGGCGCTGGAGGGCCATGCGGTCCTGCTTGAGGTCGATGCCCTGGTCGCGCTTGAACTCCTCGCACAGCCACTCGATGATCCGCTGGTCGAAGTCATCGCCGCCGAGGTGGGTATCGCCGTTGGTAGACTTGACCTCGAAGGTGCCCTCGCCGATCTCCAGGATGGAGATGTCGAAGGTGCCGCCACCGAGGTCGTAGACGGCGATGGTCTTCTCCTCCTTCTTGTCCATGCCATAGGCGAGGGAGGCTGCCGTGGGCTCGTTGATGATGCGCAGGACGTTGAGGCCGGCGATCTCGCCGGCGGCCTTGGTGGCCTGGCGCTGGCTGTCGTTGAAGTAGGCGGGGACGGTGATCACGGCCTCGCTGACGCTGTCGCCGAGATAGGCCTCGGCGTCGGTCTTCAGCTTCTGGAGGACCATGGCCGAGACCTCGGCGGGGGAGTAGGAGCGGTCGCTCATCCAGACGCGGGCATCGCCGTTCTCGGCAGCGTCGAGCTTATAGGGCAGGACCTTGACGTCCCCTTGCACCTCGGGCTCCTCGAAGCGGCGGCCCATGAGGCGCTTGATGCTGAAGATGGTGTTATCGGGGTTGGTGATGGCCTGGCGCTTGGCGACCTGGCCGGTGAGGCGCTCGCCGCTCTTGCTCATGGCGACGACCGAGGGGGTAATGCGGCCGCCCTCAGCGTTGGGGATAACCACCGGCTCACCGCCCTCCATGACGGCCACGCAGCTGTTGGTCGTTCCCAAGTCGATTCCAATTACTTTAGGCATAGCTCATGCCTCCGCTCTTTCCTATCATCATCTCTGGCCCTCGTAGCTGCAGACCTTTAGGTCTGCCAGCGTGGCCGGGGCAGGGCTGAAGCCCTGCAGCTACGACTCTCCTTCTTCCCCCTCCGGTCGCTTCTCTTCCTTCTTCTCCTTGCCCTTGCCGACGACGACCATCGCCGGGCGGAGGACGCGGTCGTCCAGCTTGTAGCCGCGCTGGACCTCGGCCACCACCTTGCCCTCCTCGCCCTCGCCGTACATCACCGCCTCGTGGAAGCGGGGGTCGAAGGGCTGGCCCTCGGCCTCGATCATGCTCACGCCGGCGCTCTCCAGCACGAGCTGGAGCTTGCGGTAGATGAGGCGGATGCCATCGAACCAGGTGAGGCCGACCAGCTGGATGTTCAGGCTGGTCAGCGCCCGCTCCAGGTCATCGAGGACGGGCAGGATGTTGATGATGAGGGCAGCGTTGGCCAGGCGCTTCGCTTCGTCGCGCTCCTGCTCGACCCGCCGCTTGTAGTTAACGAAATCGGCCTCGGCCCGCTGCCAGTTGGCTAGAAGGCGCTGGGCCTTCTCCTTCTCCTCCTCCAGCAGAGCCCTGGCGGCCTCCAGGGTGTCCGGCTCGGCCGGGGCCTCCGACGGGTCTCCGCCCGGGGCGCCCTCGCCGCCGTTCTCCTTCTCTTGCTCGTCATCCATGGTCTTTGCCGAAAGCCTCCTACGAGTAGTATAGACTCACCAACTCGCCCAGGAGGGAGCCCATGTAGCGCACCATGGAGGTGGCCCGCGGATAAGGCAGACGAGTTGGCCCGATCACCCCCAGGGCGCCGGTCATGCCGCCCGGCCGGCCGTAGCGAGCGACTACCAGGCTGCACTGACGCATGGCGTCCTCAGGGTTCTCAGCGCCGATGATGATGGTCACGTGGCCAGGAACGACCCAGTGGAAGGGGATAAGCCTGGGCAGGCTGCGCTCGTCGAGGACATCCAGGAAGTCGAGCATCGTCTGCGGCTGAGAGAATTCGGGCTGGCTCAGGACGTTGCGCAGGCCGTCCAGGTAGGCGGGCTCGTAGGTGGACTCGTCCTCGGCGTGGAGGACACGAATGACGGCCTGGGTGACCTTGTCTTCGAAGGGGGATAGCTCCACCGTTTGCTGCTGCATCTGTCCTGCCGATAGGCCGGCAAACAACCAACTGAGCCTTTGGGCCGTTCGGGTCAGCTCGTCCTGGGAGAGGCTTCGATCCAGGGCGAGGGTCTCCTCACGAAGATGGCCCTCCTGAAGCAGAACGATAAGGAGGGCGAGGACATCGCCCATCTCCACCAGCTCCAAGCGGCGCAGGCGGGCGCGGGCAGGGTGGGGGGCGGTGACCAGGGCCAGGTTCTCCACCGAGCGAGCGAGGATGGCCGCCGCCAGCTCGGCCCAGGCCTCGAGGGCGGGCCCCACCTGATAGAACTGGTGGCGGATGGTACGCTTGCTCTCCTCCGACAGCTCTTCGTCCTCCATCAGGCTCTCTACGTAGTAGCGATAACCCCTATCGGAGGGGATTCGGCCAGCCGAGGTGTGAGGCTGGGTGAGATAGCCCTCCTCCTCTAGACAGACCATCTCGCTGCGGATAGTGGCCGACGAGGCCTTGAGTCCGTACTTGCGCACTATCGTGCCCGAACCGACAGGGGTGGCGCTGTCAATGTATTCCCTGACGACGGACTGGAGAATGCGCGCCCTTCTATCGCTCAGCATAGTCAGCCCCCAATAGGAGTTAGCACTCTAAGGTCGAGAGTGCTAACTCCTATTCCACTTTAGCATCGGCCTGGAAAGCGTGTCAAGAGTTGACCGTCTGCCTACGCCTTTGCTATACTCCCCGCGCACCTGCTTGACGGGAGTCAGGTGGGTGCTGGTTGAGGCCTACGAAAGCGGGAAGGAGATGACCACAATGGCAGAAGAGGAGACCCCTGGAGGCGAGGAGGAGCGCGGCGGGGGACACCCTTTGCGCAAGCTGATAGCCCTGCTCGCCGGCCTGGGCGGGGCCTTCGCAGCACTCATGTGGTGGCGCCGGCGCGGCGCCAAAGAGGAGGAAGGCGAACCGCCTCCGGAATAGTTTCCCTTCCCCACCACCCTAGAGGCAAGTTCCTCGGTCGAAGAGGAGGTTGAGTAGCGCCGTCCCCTGATGGAGATTACCTGGCTCGGTCATTCCTGCTTTCGGCTGCGCAGCCGCGAGGCTGTGGTTATCACTGACCCTTGTTCTCCTGCCACGGGCCACTCCATCGGCAAACTCACGGCTGACATCGTCACCGTAAGCCACGACCACCCTGGCCACAACTACCTCAAAGCGGTGACCGGCACGCCGCTGGTCATCACAGCCCCTGGCGAGTATGAGGTAGCGGGTGTCTTCATTACTGGCATCGCCACCTACCACGGCGGGCAGAAGGGCTCCCCGCGAAGCAAGAACACCGCCTATATGATCGAGATGGACAACATTCGCCTCTGTCACCTGGGGGACCTGGGCCATCTGCCCACGACGGAGCAGGTGGAGGACATGAGCGGGGCGGATGTGCTGCTTGTTCCTGTGGGGGCGACGAACACCATCGACGTTCACACAGCCGCCGAGGTGGTGGGCCTGCTAGAACCGGCGGTAGTGATCCCGATGCACTACAAGACGGCCCATTCAACAGCCCCTCTGAACCCCCTTCAGCGCTTCCTGACGGAGATGGGCCTGCGCCAGGTGGAACCGCTACCCAAGGTCTCGTTTAACCGTAGCAACCTGCCCGGCGAGACGCAGGTGATAGTGCTCGACTACAAGCGCTAGACGAGATGGCCGAGGGGTTGTCCTAGCCTCTAAGGCAGATAGTACAGGGGATCGATGGCGGCGCCGCCCTGCCTTACCTCGAAGTGGAGGTGAGGGCCAGTGGTCCAGCCGGTGGAGCCCACTGTGCCGATGGTCTCGCCCTGAGCCACCCACTGCCCCTGCACCACGTATATCTGGGAGAAGTGAGCGTAGAGCGTTTCGTAGCCGTTGTCGTGGCGGATGACCACATAGTTACCGTAGCCATAGCCCGCGGATGCCAGCACTACCTGGCCGGGAGCCGCCGCTACGATAGGAGTACCGGTGGGGGCACTGATATCGAGGCCCTGGTGGTAGGTACCGCCGCCTCTGGGGGAGCCGAAGTAGTCGCCGATGGGACCCACCAGCGGCCAGATGAAGCCGCTGACCACGGCTGACGGAGCGGGGGGAGTCGGCGAGAAGACGTCGCCAGGAGAGGCCTCCTGTGGAGCAGCAGCGGCGAAGAAGGGTTCGGGGGTCATTGCTGGCGGCGGAGGCGGCGGTGGCACCGCCCCGGGCAGCAAGAGCACGACTCCCTCCCGAACGCTATCGGGGTCGGCGACCTCGTTGGAGCTCAGGCCGACGATGCTCTCCACGTCTGTCTGATAGATATCAGCGACATCGAGCAGGGTATCGCCCATCATGACGGTGTAGAGAATGCCGTCCCTGGCGGGGATGGTCAGTTCCTCGCCGATGAGAAGAAGGTCGGGGTCGGTCCGCAGCTCAGAGTTGTTCCAGAGCAGGGTCTCCAACTGGAGGCCATAGCGAGCGGCAATGGAGGCAGCCGTGTCACCCTCCTGAACGACATAAGTGAAGTAGGTCGGCTCCGGCTCAAGGGTTGCTGCCACCACGGCTTCGGGCGTCTCTGTGGTCTGCACGGGCTCTTCGACTGGAGGGATCTGGGGCGATGAACTGGCTGCCAGCACATCGATAGGGCCGAGCCCCGTGTCGGTAGTGAGGAGAACAGTGGCGCGCAGGTAGCCGTCTCTGAAGGAGGTGGGGCTTACATGCTTCGATGGGGAAGGTGACACGTCGGCGGCGAAGTCATCCTGGATGATAGCTCGTGAGCCAGACCAGACCGCCAGAAGGGTGGCAGCGATGACGGTGACTAGCACTATGGAGTGGAGATAGTATCTTCGATTTCTGCTTCTTGTAAGGGTAACAGCGCCTATCTTGTCCAAGTTACTTCGATCCGTCGCATCAGGAACGTCCTGCCGACGGGACATGGGCCTGCGTTTAATAACAAACCTCCGCTGTCAACAGGCACCTTAGCGGCTCGCTACCAGTTCCAGACGGGTCCCCCCGCCCTGCCAGCAGACAGGCAATACTAAGATGCCTAAGTTTTGTGACATTATACACGATTTGTCAAGCCCTGCACCACTTCTGCTATCTGACGATAGCGTCGCGCCGACTGGTGTGTTTCGTGAAGAACCAAGAGAGCTTGAACGCCTGAGCTAGGGGAAACCCACTCTGGCTGAGGCTAAAAGGCCTCCACGGCGCTATTGAACTCGCCGGGCAGCAGCTTCAGCAGGGCAGGGCCGACGTCCAGGAAAAGGGGAGCGATGGCTGAGCCTCGGATAGCGCCGCCCAGGCCAAGGCAGGGGAAGGTGGTGAACAGGATAAGGAACACCTCGACCAGGATGAGGCCCTTGAGAAGCCCGAAGGCAGCCCCCGCCAGGTGGTCGATCCAGCCCAGGCTAAGGAAGCCCGCCATCTGCTTGAGCAGAATGGCAGCCAACTGGCCGCTGACGGCCACCGCACCGAACAGCACGATGAAGGCCGTGACGTTGGAGGCCGTGTCGTCGTCGATGAACAGGAGCACATTCTCGGCAAGGTCATCGTAGTAGAAGCCGGCCGCCAGTACCCCCACCACGAAGGCGATGACGGTCACCACCTCGCGGATGATACCGACCCTGAAGGCAGCGAAGGTGAACCAGGCGATGACGATCACGATGGCCGCGTCCAGCCAGTTCATTGTTCTTTGCCTGCTCTAGCCAAAAGCTATGTGCCCGCCGCCAGGGAGTGGAAACGGCGATGGCCCCAGATCAGAAGCGCCAGGAGAAGGCTGCCGAACAGCAAGCCTCCCAGAACATCGCTGGGCCAGTGGACACCTGCGTGCACTCTCTGCAACGCTGTCAGCACGATAACGATGACGCAGGATGCCTGCACCAGAAAGCGCAAGAGTCCAGCGGGAATCAGGAAGCTGGCCAGGTAGAAGATGAAGCCGTACACCAGGACGGCGGCGGTGACGTGGCCGCTGGGGAAGGCCGCGCTCGCTGTCTTCTCACCCACCTCGACCAGGTCGTCGGCTGGCCGCGGCCTGTCCACCAAGAACTTAACGCCACTGTTTGACAAGGACACCACCAGGGCCGCCACCAGCCATGTCGCTCCGAGGTGCCTGGCCAGCAGCCCCAGCCCCAAAGCGGCGCCAAGGGCAACGCCCACCACCAGAGGCATCTCGGCCAGCCGGCTGGCCCAGTCCAGGGCTTCGCTGAAGGCGGCGGCGTCGACATCCTGGAAGCGATGGGTCAGCCAAAGGTCGGCCGGAAAGTAGTCGGTAGCGGCAGCGAAAGCGGCCATGACGGTGAAGCCCAGGGCTGCCAGCAGCCACGAGATCCAAAATACGCGCTCCCACCTATCGCTGGCCAAGCGTCTGGCCGTCGCCTTCGGCTTCATCCTCGCGCCATTATGGGACGACGGTCAGGTTTACGCAAGCTGGAGCCGATGCTATGATCCGTTCTGCTTGCGGCAGGCGAGCAGGAGGTGGAACATCGACGACACCAGGTTGCGAGAACTACTCACCTCCCTTCAAGCAGGAACTCTGTCCATTGATGAAACGCTGGAACGTCTTCGGCGTTTCCCCTACGAGGACCTGGGCTTCGCCGAGGTGGACCATCATCGGGCGCTGCGCAGGGGCTTCCCGGAGGTGATCCTCGGCCAGGGGAAGACCGACGAGCAGATCGTGGCCATCGCCGAGAGGCTTCTTGGCCAGGGCGACCGCCTGCTGGTGACGCGAGCGGAGGCTTCCTCCTACGCTGCCGTCAAGGAAAGCATCCCCGACGCCATCTATCACTCCACCGCGCGAGCGATCACCGTGAATCGGCGCGACGAGCCGCTGCTGACCGGCGTGGCCATCGTCTGCGCCGGCACGTCCGATCTGGCGGTGGCCGAGGAGGCGGCAATCACTGCGGAGCTTGTGGGCAGCCAGGCGGAGCGCATATACGACGTGGGAGTAGCCGGGCTGCACCGCCTGCTGGATCATCTGGCCGTCCTTCAGGAGTCGAAAGTGGTGGTAGCGGTGGCGGGCATGGAGGGGGCGCTGCCCAGCGTGGTGGCCGGTCTGGTGGCGGCGCCGGTCATCGCCGTGCCCACATCGATGGGCTATGGAGCGAGCTTCCAGGGCCTGGCTCCCTTGCTGGCTATGCTCAATAGCTGTGTTCCCGGCGTGGCGGTGGTCAACATCGACAACGGCTTCGGCGCCGGCTACCTGGCGGCGATGATCAACCGCCTGGCCTGGCAGAGACGAAGGGAGGCGTAGCGTGATGCGAAAGCTTCGGCTGGTGATGGGTGGTCTGACAGTCCTGGTAGCCTTCCTCCTTGTTACTATTATGGCCTGCGGCGACGGTGAGGGCGAAGGTGAGGTGACGCCCACTCCCACCGACGGCGAGGTGGAGGGTCAGCTCAGGCAGATGGTGCTCGCGCTGGAGGACCTACCGTCAGGCGTCATTCTGGCGGAAGAACGTTTCGTGACCAATGAGGAGTCGGCCGCCGGCAGCGAGGACCGCGAGGGGCGGCTGGCCAAGCTGGAGGAGTGGGGGCGCATTCTGGGCTACGACGTCACCTACCAGGCTAACCCGGAGGTCATGGAGCAGGTGGGGCTCATCCTGGTCAATAGCACGGCCAGCCTTTACGGCAGCGAGGAGGGTGCCAGCGCCTCGTTCGCCGATGCCGTGGAGACGGCCAACACCACCGATTGGGCTGCTCTGTTCGACGGTGCCTGGGGGGTCGAGGAGGAGGCGATGGCCAGTCCTCCGCTGGTGGACGAGATGCTTTGGCTGCGCATTACGGCCAAGGCCGAGGTCGGTGAGGGGGCGGAGGAGCAGGAATTCGCCAACGATATTGTCATCTTCAGGCAGGGGCCGGCTCGGGCCAGCCTGATGATCGCTTGGGTCATGGACAGAGGAAACAGCGACTTCATGCAGCAGCTCGCTCGGGCGCAGGCCCAGCGCTTGATGGACGCCCTCCGCTAGGGAAGGGCTTGCTGTCCTCTTATGAGCCTCGAACGATGGCTAGGGTTGGCTATCTAGACTGTTTCTCCGGCGCCAGCGGCGACATGATCTTGGGCGCCATGGTGGATGCAGGCCTTTCCCTGGAGAGCCTGAGAGCGGAACTCGCCAAGCTGCCGCTGACGGGCTACCGGCTGAGCGCTCGCAAGGTGCAGCGGGCGGGTCTGGCCGCCACCCAGGTGAGGGTGGCGGTGGCTAGGAAGCAACCGCCAAGAAGGCTGGCCGATATCCTGAGCGTCATTGACGGCAGCTCTCTCCCCCCGACCGATAGGGAGAAGGGGGCAGCCATCTTCCGCCGCCTGGCCGAGGCGGAGGCCAAGGTACACGGCTTGCCTCTGGCGGAGGCCCACCTCCACGAGGTGGGAGCGGTGGATGCCATCGTGGACGTGATGGGGGCTGTGGCCGGCCTGCGCCTGCTGCGGGTGGAAGAGCTGTTCGCTTCAGCTCTGGCCCTGGGCGGGGGCAGGACGCAGAGCGCAGGAGACGCTCTGCCCGTGCCTGCGCCGGCCACCCTGGAGCTTGTGGCCTCGGCGGGGGCTCCGACTGTTGGCTATCAAGCCGGAGAGAACCAGGAACTCCTGACCCCCACCGGCGCTGCGATCATCACCACCCTCGCCCGCTTCCAGCGTCCGGCCATGAAGGTGGAGTGCGTGGGCTACGGTGCCGGCAGCCGCGATATCGCTGGCTGGCCGAACGTGCTGCGCCTGTGGCTGGGCACGGCTGTGGAGGAGGCCGGGCCGCTCATGCTCCTGGCGGAGACCAACATCGACGACATGAGCCCAGAGATCCTAGGCTACGTGCAGGAGCGGCTGTTTGCCAGTGGCGCGGCCGACGTCTGGCTCACGCCCATCCAGATGAAGAAGGGACGCCCTGGGGTCATCCTTTCCGTGCTCTGCCCGGTGGAGGCGGAGGGTGCCATCGTCTCGCTGCTCCTGCGGGAGACGTCCACCCTGGGGGTGCGGCTGCGGGAGGTACGACGCCAGGAGGCGGAGCGGGAGGTGCTGGAGTTCGAGTCCAGCCTGGGGCCGGCGGTGGTGAAGGTGAAGCGCCTGCCCGGGGAGCCCCCGCAAGCGGCGCCCGAGTACGAGGTCTGTCGGCGGCTGGCGGAGGCCAGCGGCAGACCACTGGCAGAGGTCTATCGCATCGTGCAGGCGGAGGCGCAGGCGCTTCTGGGCTAGCTGCTCGTCTCGGCCCGCCACGTCCAGGCGGGGTTAGCGTATCTCTCCCGCTCCAGCCGCTGGGCTAGCTGCTCCTCTTCGACGGTCAAGCGGCCGCGGCGAAATTGGACACCCCAGGCGCGGGTGAAGCCCTCCACCAGAGCCGAGGCGATCTCGCGGCGGGACACCCGGCGCCCCAGCGCCTCCTCAAGAGATGTCGCTCCCGAGGGCTGCCCGCCAGGAGGCACCAGGCGGATGCTCCCCTGCTGAAGGAGGACGCCGTCGCGCCGCAACTGAGCGCTGCCCACCAGCTTGGCGCCGTCGAGGGCCAGCTCATGGGGCGCCATTGCCTCGAAGCACCAGTCGGCGGCGGGCAAGCGGCTCTGGGCGGCGGCCTCTTGTAGCGGGGGCAGGCCGAGAATGGCCAGGGCCTCGGCCAGGGCGCGGGCGATCTTGCTGTACGACTGGTGGACGCTTCCCGCCACCAGGGGATGGTCGGCGGGGGCAACAACGCTGTAGCAGATGTCGCCGCGGTGGAGGACAGCCCGGCCGCCGGTGGGCCGCCTCACTACCTCCAGACCAGGCTCGCGGCAGGTCTCGGGCGGGGCAGGCTGAAATCGGCCCAGCGACAGGCAGGGAGGCCGGAAGCCGAACAGGCGGACGGTGAGCGGCGAGCGGCCCCGGCCGCAGAGGGTGAGAAGGGCATCGTCTACGGCCATCTGGCGGGCGCCGCTGGCCGAGTCGCTGTCCAGGAAGCGCCAGGTAGCGGATGGGGAAAGCGTCACGTCCTGCCGTTATCCAGGCTTCTTCTCCTGGCCGCCGACCATGGAGACGAAGGGCCGCAGGAAGTTGGTGAACTCCAGGGGGAAGACGTACTTGGTGGCGGGGCTCTCGCCGATGGACTTCAAGGTCTCAAAGTACTGGAGGCTGAGGGTGTTCGCGTCGATGTTCTTGGCCACGGCGAAGATCTTGTCCAGGGCGAGGCTGAAGCCCTCGGCGCGCAGGATTTCGGCCTGCCTTTCGCCCTCGGCGCGCAGGATGTCGGACTGCCGTTCGCCCTCGGCACCGAGGATGGCGGCCTGCTTCTGGCCCTCGGCCACCTTGATCGCCGCCTCCCGCTGGCCATCGGCCTCGAGGACGACCGCTCGCCGGTTGCGCTCGGCCGACATCTGGCGGCTCATGGCCTCCTGGATATCGCGCGGGGGCAGGATCTCGCGGATCTCCACGGCCGTGACCTTGACGCCCCAGCGGTCGGTCACCTCGTCCAGCTTGGCCTGCATGACCTGGTTGATCTGGTCGCGCTTGGCCAGCACGTCGTCTAGGACGATGTCACCGACGACCGCCCTCAGGGTGGTGACGGCCATGCCGCGGGCGGCCCCGATGAAGTTGAAGACCTTCAGGATGGTCTGCTCAGGATCGACCACCCGCATGTAGACGAGCATGTCGACCGACACGGGCGCGTTGTCTTTGGTGATGCAGGTCTGAGGTTCCACATCGAGGTAGATCTCGCGCAGGTCCACCACTTGAACCGCATCAATGATGGGCCAGAGGGGGACGACGAAGCCAGGGCCCTTCACGCCCACGTACTTGCCCAGGCGGAAGTGGACCAAGCGGCGATACTCGGGGACGACGCTGAAAAAGAACGGCATCTCGCTTCTCCTTTCGTGCTACGGCGGGACAGCGGCTGTCCCGATACTGCTTTGGAGGTTGCGGCCGCCCCGTCGGCGCAGGAATTATCGCCCACGAATGCCTCTATGTCAACAGCGGGGCCAGCACAGGTCGCTAGAGGTTGAGGACGCGCTGAGCGTTCTCGTAGAAGATGAGGCGTTTCTCCTCGGCGGTGAGGGGCAGGCTATCGATGCGCTGGGCATCCTTGATGGGGTGGAACCAGGGCCAGTCGGAGCCGAAGAGGACGCGGTCGCAGCCGACGCGGCGGATCGTCGCCACTGCCTCCTCGTCGGACAGCATGCGGGAGGGCATCGTCCCCTCGATGACCGCACTGGAGTCGAGGTAGACGTTGGGGCAAGTCTGCATGACCTCCACCGCCTCGTCCAGATAGCCGTGGGCCATGTGGGCGAGGACAAGGGTGAGGCCGGGGAAGTTGCGCAGGACGTCGACGAAGTTGGCGGGGCGGGCGTGCTGCTCGGGGTCTCCGATCAGGGCAGCGGTGCCCGAGTGGCTGATAATGGGCAGGCCCAACTCCTCGATCTTTTGATAGCCGGGGTAGAGGCGGCCGTCGTTGGGGAAGAAGCGCTGGTTGACCGGATGGAGCTTGATGCCCTTGGCCCCCTCCTTGACGCGGTCGTTTATCTCCCGAACTATGGTAACCCCGTCCATGCTGGGGTCGAGGCTGATGTAGGGCACGAGCCCAGGGTTTTCGCGGGCCACGGTGCAGGTCCAGGCGTTACGCCGCTGCAGGCGGCCGATCAGGTCGAGGCGGATCCGCTCCTCGGCGTCCGTGCGCTGGCCTGGCGACAGGTCGGGAGGGAGCTTGGCGAGGGCGGCCTCGCGCATCTCGAAGAGGGGCGTCATGTTCACCATCACGGCCTTGGCGATGTTGCCCTCCCGCATGAGGGCGACAAGCTCCTCGATGGTGCCGGCGTGGCCGCTGAACCCTGCGCCGGACTGGGCCTGCCAGCCGATCTCCGGCCGGGGGAAGGTGTGGACGTGGGCGTCGATGATGGGGTAATCGGGCATAAGCGGTCTCCATTCAGGCTAGGCCTTGGGGAAGCCCAGGCCGCGCTCGCGCAGGCTGACGTAGCTCTGGCGGCCGATGACGATGTGATCGAGGACGTCGATGCCGAGGAGCTGGCCAGCCTCCACCATCTGGCGGGTCATCTCTACGTCGTCGCGGCTGGGCGTGGGGTCGCCGGAGGGGTGGTTGTGCACGACGATGAGGGCAGGGCAGCCCTCGCGGATGGCCTCGCGGAAGAGCTCGCCTACCCGCACCAGGGTGGAGTTGACGTTGCCCTTGTAGACCTCGGGCATGGCCAGCACCTGGTTCTTGGTGTTCAGCAAGAGCACGCGCAGGTGCTCCTGATCGAGGAGGTCCATCTCGGCCATGACCAGGTTGGCCACATCCTGGGGCGACTGCACTGTCGCTCGCTCCTCGGGCTGGGTGGAGAGCAGGCGGCGACCGAGCTCGAGGGCAGCCTTCACCTGGGCCGTCTTGGCCTCGCCCAGGCCGCGCTCGGCGCAGAGCTCGCCGAAGCTGGCCCTGGCCAGGCCGGCCAGGCCGCCGAAGCGGGCCAGGGCGCGACCGGCCAGAGCGAGGACGTTCTCGGAGTGAGTGCCAGTGCGCAGGATGATGGCCAAAAGCTCGGCACTGCTAAGGGCGGCGGCACCCCGCTCGCGCAGTCGCTCGCGGGGGCGCTCGGAGGCAGGCAGGTCGCGAATGGTCGGGCGATATTCCGCGGCCTCGGGCGAACTCATGGCCTTGATCGCTCCCACGGCACCTCGCCCTAAGGGGTAGGCACCAGAAGCTTCTGGCCCACGTCGATGATCACGTCCTGGCTTTCCAGGCCGTTGATGCGGACGATCTCATCGATGGTGGTGCCGAAGGCCTGGGCGATGGCGGATAGGGTGTCGCCGGGCTGCACCTCGTATTCGGTAAAGGGAGGTGGTTCGGGAGTAGGGGTGGGCGTTGGGGTTGGGGTGGGTTCGGGAGTGGGGCTGGGCGTCGGCGAGGGAGTGGCCTCGGGAGTGAGCGAAGGAGTGGCCGTGGGTGTCGCCGTGGGCGTTGGTGTTGCCGTGGGGCTGGTCAGAGCGGCCGGCGTGATTGTGGGCAGGGGAAGGACAGCCTCCTCGCCGGGCTCCCCTCCGGGCAGGCCGGGCGGTTGTATGAGGAGCCAGAGGGCGAGGACGGAGGCCACCAGAAGAGCGAGGAGGGAGCCACGGAAGACAGCGCCCGAGGGGATGGCGCTGGCCGGGTCCTGACAGGCAGCACAGAGCTCATCGCCGTGCTCGTCGCAGTAGAGCTTGG
>Ga0209979_1001829_pt1 | contig 21870 bp, 20 predicted proteins | sample AnhtaG_FD_183114 | JGI IMG/M metagenome (GOLD analysis project Ga0209979, IMG submission 183114) | Deep subsurface microbial communities from Anholt, Denmark to uncover new lineages of life (NeLLi) - Anholt_01485 metaG (SPAdes) (version 2) | ecosystem: Environmental > Aquatic > Marine > Oceanic...
AGGTATCAGGATATTTGGAGATTATATATTTAGAAGCCTTTACCAGAAATTCAGGTCCTTTGACGGGCACAAGCCTGCCTGCTGTTCCTACGATTAATGAATTCTCTGGTATTCCAAGCTCTTTTTTTAAATTTTGTTTTTCTTCAGAACTAGATTCTTTGAGTATATTTAGCTCTATTCCGCTGTAGATTACAGAAAATTTATCTTCTTCGGCAATTTTGAATAATATATGATCTTTTTTTTCTCTATTTGTAAGAGCCACAATCTTATCAGTTATCCGAGACGCGAGCTTTTCAAAAATAATGAATAACTTCGTTTTAAATGGTCCAAAATAACCAAAGAAGACATGCCCGTGCGGAGTGTGCACTATAATCGGCACTCCTGCAAGTTTAGCTGCTAATCTGCCCATTAGCCCTGCTTTTGAAGAATGAGTGTGAACTATTAAAGGATTATATTTTTTAATTTTTCTCCATATATCAAAAAATGCTTTTAAATCTTTTATGACATTTATTCTCCTTAATAAAAAAGGACATTGGGTAAATTCAATCCCTTCTGACTCGAGTATTTGGATATCTTTTTCTTTAGCCTTAATTTCTTCATATTTCATTTCTGATTCTAGAGACAGGCCGGAAACAAGAGAGAGTTGATAATTTTTCTTCCTTAATCCTAATAACGATAGATACGTATTCTGTGCAGACCCCCCTTTATCGAACCTAGTAATTATATGTAATACTTTGATATTTTCCACTCTATCCAGAGATTATTAGTGAAAGTGTCTTGAATACCAGGCCTGGAAAACAATCAGATTCCACAAATGCCAAGAGGTGTCAGAGCGGCCTCGAAATAGGTCATCAATCAATTTTTCGATGGGTTTAAAATTAAATATGCCCTGGCTTTCAATTTTCTTCTTGGAAAGATATTCATTTATTAGGAATCTTAATTCAGACTTCAACCATTTGCTGATAGGTATTTCAAATCCCCACTTTGGTTTATTGAGCAAGAGCGGGGGTAAAATATTCTTAAAAGTTTCAAGGAGAATGTATTTCCCTTTTTTCCCTTTCAGTTTTAGGTTCCCGTGTATCTGAAAAACATATTCAACTAGCCTATGATCAAGAAACGGCACTCTAACTTCTAAAGAATTCCTCATACTCATCCAATCAACTTTGGAAAGCATATCATTTGGAAGTGAAATTTTCAGGTCCATATAAAGCATCCTGTTAATATTATCGCCATCATGAGAGCTTAATCTTTTTAGTAACATCTCTTTCCCTAAATCGGGATTAATTTTATCAGATTCAATTTTTTTCTTATTTATAATTTCCTCTCGCAATTCCTTGGAAAATATTTCGTTCCAAGCAAAAAGTCTGTCTTCAAATCTATCTTTTGCACCTATAACAAATTTTTTTATTCTTCTGATATGTTCTAATAAATATTTGTCCCTCGAATCGGGTAGAGATGTCAGCAGCGGTTCAATGAGTTTAGTTCTTAAAACGCAGGGTAATAATTTGTATCGTGAATACCAGTATTCTCCAGAATACATTCTGTAGCCCGCAAACAATTCATCGGCTCCATCTCCTGATAAGGCTACTTTAACGTGCTTTTTTGTTTCTCTGGAAACTATATATTGTGGAATTGCCGAGGAATCGGCAAAAGGCTCGTCAAGGTAAGTCAAAACTTCCGGTATTGTATCCAAAACATCTTTAGCGCTCAATATTATTTCATGATGATGAGTATCGTTTAATTTTGCCACTTCACGGGCGTATTTTGTCTCATCAAATAAAGGGGCGTCCTTATATCCTATGGAATAAGTATTAATTGGTGAATTGGAGACTCTGGACATTAGTCCTACTATTATGCTTGAATCTATGCCCCCGCTTAAAAAGGCACCAAGAGGGACATCGGCAATTAATCTGATTCTTACAGAATCTTCCAGTAAATCATATAAGTTCTTTTTATATGTTTCGATATTTTTTTCTTTGTTTTCGCAATATTCAGTGCCCTTTTCAATATCCCAGTATTGTTTTATTTCTAAGCCTTCTTTTCTGACCATAATATAGCAGCCAGGTTCCAATTTTTTTATCTTTTTGAAGATAGTGTACGGGGCAGGAATATAATTGAGGGTTAGATATAAATTCAAAGCATTCCAGTCCATCTTTTTTGATACTTCAGGATCGCACAAAATGCTTTTAATTTCCGAGGCAAAGTACAATGATTTCCCGTCCCAGCAATAAAATAAAGGTTTAATTCCAAGTCGATCCCGGCAGAGGAATAAAGCTTGATTTTTACTGTCCCATAAGGCAAAAGCAAACATGCCATTTAGTTTCTTTATACATTCAATTCCTTCCTTTTCATACAGATGGATTATGACTTCACAATCAGTTTGAGAAGTAAAATGGTGTCCGTTCTGTTCCAATTCTTTCTTTAGGGCTTTAAAATTATAAATTTCTCCGTTGAACACCATCTGTATAGATCCATCCTCGTTTGACATAGGCTGCCTTCCAGCTTCTGAAAGGTCAATAATACTCAACCTTTTATGTCCCAATCCTATTGAAACCATCGCCTGGCTAGCTCCTGGAGATGGGTTATTGATATATATTCCTTCATCATCCGGACCCCGGTGAGAAAGTACAGAATTCATTCGAGCAATTAATTCTCTGCGAATTTCTTTCCCTTCAATATTTATCTTTCCGCAGATTCCACACATAATTTATTCTTCCTTTATTAATTGAGCAAATAGTGCTTCGATTTCACTAATATTTCTTCCCCAGGAATAATTTTTTTCTGCAAATATTCTGCATTTCTGAGAAATTTTCTTATATTCTTCAGGTTCTTTTTTATAATAGTTGTATTTTTCAAGAATAAGGCCTGATATTGATTCAGGGCTTGTATCTTTGAATAAGAAAGCGGGATTAAATTTATCTAATATTTCTTTTGTCCCTCCAACAGGGGTCCCTAATACAGGTGTTCCACAGGCCATTGCTTCCAATGTTACTAGACCAAATCCTTCAAGATATTTGGTTGGTAATATAAAGAAATCAGCCGCTTGATTGTAATGAGGTAACTCCTCACTGGGTATAAAACCCTGAAGTTTGACAAAATCAATCAAATTTAATTCGGAAATTAGACTTGACAGTTTTTCCTTTAATTCTCCTTTTCCTCCTATGATAAGATAAATATCTTTTGCATATTTGATTATTTCTTTCATTGCGTAAATTAAATTTTCCAACCCCATTCGGGGCACTAAATTCCGAACAGTAAAAAGGATAAATTTTTCTCCTGACAACCCTAATTGTTTGCGAATTGCTAACTTATTTTCTTCAAATTCAAATCTAGTTAAGTCAACCCCCCCAGGGGAAACATAAATTTTTTCAGGTTTTATTTTGTAATGTTCGACCAGTTTGTCTTTTGTAAATTCACTCAATACTACAATCAAGTCACACTTGGAAATGCTATATTTTTCGATACGTTTCCTTAAATATGAATTTATTTTATAGCCTATTCTTGGAAGAATCTTATATGGTTTTGGATTTCGGGTTTCATATTCTTCAAAAGCCAAGGAATGACAGGTATAAACTTTCTTTATCTTTTGCGTTTTTCTTAATAAATTAATGGCAAATGCCGAAAAAGGCTGATGAAAGTTAATAAGATCGATAGTAATCTTCTGAGAGATCTGTCTGAGCAATTTTTGGCAGTTGAGAATAGAAGAAACTATGAATGTAAAACTATTTTTCTTATTTATATCGTATCTCCACTCAAGAACATTTCTAATCTTTTCATAGGAAGAAGAGTGAAAAGAAAGTTTTCGGGTAATTACATGAACCTCATGTCCTTTCTCAGATAAACGTGTTGTCTGTTCAAAAAGAACTCTTTCAGCTCCTCCCAAAACTTTTTTAATGGATACATCGGCTGCAAAAAGGATATTCAAATTTTTTGGTCCCTTTATGAATATTCTAAACCAGGGTCATCTTGAGTAAACCCTAAGGGAGATAAGAAGTTGACTCCGGATATATTAATGCTTGCCGGAAGAATCTTCTGGAGGACGCCAACCTCCTTTAATAGGGTTGCCAACTCATACTGCAAAGCCATAATGAGATGAAGAGTCATTAGATCTCGGGAAAATCAATGCTACACATGCTTACGGCACAAGATAGCCAGGTTAATTGATAATAAAAATCGAAACGGCATTCTGTCCAACAGAGGATCCAAGGCGATAATTAAGCCTGTTATGAAATGATGCTGGTCAAAGAATGGACCACCGAATACCATTGGCCCGCGCACTTTGCGGATCACTTCCAGGCCTGCCTTTTCTAACCAGGCTCGCCATACTTTGTATGGATAAACCGAAACGTGACTAAATCCGACTTCGGCCCCGAGTGGAGGCGCTGATATCTCGTCTTGCCCTTTCCAGAATGTCCTCTTTAGGGCGCCATGTGTCATCTTGTCGATGGCAAATCCCAGTCGCTCAACTAAATTATTGGGATTTGGCGTAGTGAAAAAGGCGTAAGCGCCGGGTTTCAAAACTCGCACAATTTCTGCAATTGCAAGATAAGGTTCCGGCAAATGCTCTAACACCTCAGAACACAACAGCATGTCCATACTGTCATCATCGAGAGGCAAGTGTAACAAGTCTCCTGCGAGGAAATTTACAGCCCTCTTTTTCCATTCATCGACTCTAAAGCGACTGCGGCGTGCCCCGAAGAGGACCTCCCTGATATTCAAGTCGAGCCCAAACCACTGCACACCTTTTATATCAGAACACACATCAAAAACCTCAAAGAGATTTCCACCAGAGCCGCAGCCCAGATCAATCACCCGTCGCGACTTATGGGGTATGTTCAGCAGAACTCTACGCGTTGTCTTGCCAAGCATAATCCGGCTGCACTTCCATCTGTAAAAAATGTGCGACCAGGAACGTCCAAAATAGCTTTCCTTCATTAACCATTTTTTGCGATCTTTATCAGACATTGTGTCCCTGATTAATATGAGATCTCCTGATGTTAGTTATCCAGAAAAAGAGGGAACCTGCCCCATAAAATATTTGAGATATTAGCCAGACCCAGTGCCCTGTTGCCAGCGCGCTCAAAAGACGTAGAGGATAGCGCAGGATTCGCTGCCATAACGGTATCCTCAACACAAACGCACCATGCTTACTCGGCTGCAAATAGGATATTCAAATGTTCTTTCCCTTTTTTAGAGGCTGTCTATCCGGTCTTAATGATTCTAGAATATTTAATGTATGTTTGGCCCTTGCCAAAGATTATTTAGTAGAAAAACATTAATTAACCATCTACTTACATAGGATCAGTACCTGGAACCAAGTCCATAATTAGTTTTGGGAGTTCGGTTGGGAAAAAGATTCCACCGACTGCGTTTATAAGGAGCCAAAACAATACAAACTTTAACCTTAATGGAGAACTACGAATAAATGCTGTTAGCCCCATACAACCAACAATAATCAATAGAGGCTCAATTTCGAGTCGATAACGGACATCACCTAGATATACCAAAGCAGTTAAGATATTTACTGACAAAAGTAGAGCTGACATTAACACAAATTTATCTTTTGACCGAATTAGAAATCCGAAGATAATAAAAGGCACCAAAAACACATACATCCAATTATACTTTGATATTGTTACCAGAGTTTCATCTTTCTTGATCTTATACGCCAAGAATGGATCAAAATGATATTTCATTTTTCTTAAAAAAATAGTTGGACGATTAATTAAGTTATCTTTCAGAAAATTAATTCCATGCCGGGTAAGCAATTGGCCTTGTTCATAGCCATCTCCCTGAGCCCGAATCTTGTCGTAGAAGGGATCCCCTTGTCGTAACTTGTTGGTAAAAGTGTTAGCATTGCCTACATATAAGTTTACTCCAGAATTAGTGCTAACAAGCACTAATTTATTCAAAGTTAAGCAGTTATGAACAGTCCAAGGTAAAATGGCTGTCAAGAAACCAAGGATCAGTAAAAATGATGTTTTAAAGAGGTTCTTCTTAAATCGATATTGATATAAGAGAATCAAAAAGAGAATACCGGGTACAGCAAGTCCATTTGGCTTGACCAAAGCGTTAAAACCAAAAACCAAACCACTAAAGTAATAACTTTGTTTTGTTTTCTCTCCTCTAAAAAATAAAAGAAGTCCTGTTATTAGTAATAGGTGATAGGTGGGGTCGTTTAGTAAATTTACAGAGCCTATTTGAGGATTAAGAAAGGGTGGGTAAATTATGCAGAAAATAGCTGCAAGTAAGCCAGTGCCAACGTTGAAAATGCTTCTGCCCAACAAATATATTGCTGGACATAATAGTGAAGAAACTAAAACCTGGTATAAACGCAATGGAAGTGTATGATAGCCAAAAAGTTTATAAATTATTGCTATTATCATTGGCCATCCTGGTGGCCAGTAGGCATAGGGTAAATCTGTCTTAGGATCGATGAACCCTTTTCCTGCCGCTAGGTCTGAGCCCAATTTTAGGTATGATGAGGAGTCACCAGGGTAAATTATTTCATAATTAAGGCTTAAAATCACAAGCCTTACACCGATAGCACACATCAATAAAGTAAGCAGCACTAAACCATTATGTTGAGAAAGGGTATTATGGAATTTATCCCACAAGTGGATTAACAATGAGTTGATATTGTATTTATTTTGGGATTTCATTTCATTATCGGATACTTTTTTATCCTAAATTTGTTATCCTTGAGATTTCTTTGCAATAAGTATTTCTTTTGCAAAGCCAAGTGCATATGTTGCATCACACAGTAACAATATGAGTCTTCCCGTAAAAAGCGAATGAAACAATCGGATTGGAAAACGTATAAGTCTTATTGATAACGGCATATAGGTTTTGAATAAGCCATGAGTTGCAGGAGTTTCGATTACCCATTGGGGATAGTGGCGATTTGCGTAAGCTGCCTGGCGCCCATTACGGAAGAACTGTTTGAGTAACCTGCCCCAAGAATCTGGAGGCAGATGATGATAGATAACATTAGGCACCACAACTATCCTATAGCCTGCTTCGCGGAAGGCTTGACGAAGGTACGGGTCCAATCCCCTAGGAATTAGCTCATTCTCACCGCCAATTGATTTGAATTCAGCTATACGCATGATAATACACGGATGCTCTGCTAAATCCGAATCAGTGATTTTTTTAACAGGTGACCATGAACGCCTGGGGATCTCTCGCATGACACGGCGTACAAAGGGGCTCGCATCAGATGGAATAACATTATTTCCTCCTGCTATCCCTATTTTCGGGTGCGCTTCCATTGTGGCTACTAGTTTGCTAAAGGTCTCTGGATCGGGCAGTGAAGTATCGTCATCCAGAGTCAATAAGTACTTGCCTTGAGCAAGCGCTACACCGATGTTGATGGCCCGCCCTTGTCGGGGATCGCCCCTCACAACTATAAGCTCGAATCCTGATAAATCTTGGCATCCAATTTGGGAGAGCAATTTCAATAAATAGCCACCCCGGTGAGCATCGGAAGTAGGGATAACCACAGATAAGTTTATATCACCGTCGTCAGATGAGTGCCGCCAAGCATACCCAGGCGAAGCCTCTTTATTGGGATGGCGCACAAATGGGCGCTCAACATCGGCAACTGGCAGCCAGATGGCTGATTTAAAACTCACCTCAAAATCTTGCAAGTTTTTATTCCTTTCCATCTGGACGTTGGCGTTTCACGGCTGTTAAAGCATAGCCAGAGGCTGCATGCCATGCCATAGGATTCCGCTCCAGCAGAATATCCAGCCATGACAGGGGCACAGCCAACCATCCGAAAATCCTCAAACCTATTTTGTAAAGAGCCTTGTTATCCAAGCTAAACAACATGGCCATAGTCTCTTGGAACTGCCAGGCAAGGGCTGAAGCAGGGCCAGCCACAACATGAAACTCGATTACGTTAAAAGTACGCATTAATTGCCGTATTCCATCTGGTGTCCAACGGCAAAAATCTGTTGGCGAGGCATGGACTGTTTGCATGAAGGGTATCTCCAAGAACACTCTTCCCCCAAATTTAAGTACTCTGTAGATTTCCTCTACAGCCTCATGGGGATCGGAAACATGTTCTAGCACTCCAGTGCACACTATGGTTTCTACAATCTTATCTTTGATCGGGAGGTGTAATAAATCTCCCTGAATGTCTACCTCCTCGCCGACTAAAAGATCCAGATTCAGAGTTTCTGTATCAAGACGCCGGCTTCCTGAACCAATATCTATCCGCAGCCCACGGGGCGACCTTACCTTCTCATTGTTCAAGAATTGGAATACCCGATTTCGGCTTTCCTTAGATTGCCAGGTTGGATGGGGAGGTGCCAGCCACTTACGGATCTGAGAAAATTTGAAATGCCCCATTTTATGCCTATATTTTCTCTTGATATATACTGAATAATTCCAAAGGAAAATCGTGCCTCACTTGTCTATTTCTGAGATGAAATACCTCAGTTTACCTGAAGGTTCTCTTTCAATACTGGGAACCATTTTAAAATGTATTTTAATGTTTTTTCTCAATTGTTTTTTCATCAATTGCTCGAAGAGTTGTTTCGCTTTTTCCACTTGCTCAGTACCTGGAACTACCTCGATATCAAACAGATCTATGGCTTTCTGTGTGACTCTAAATTGTAAAATGGAAGAAGGATAAGCCTTCATCACAGCAAGGTTAATATAATCGAAGATCTCCGACGAATATTTTCTACGATTGGACAGGTAAATAGATTCACTTTCTTTGACCACGGACACCTTCATCAGCGGTAATCCCCGTCCACAGGGGCAAGTTCCTGATAGAGGCACACCCATGTCTCCGACTCGGTATCGGATCAATGGCATATAATCATTTACTAGATGGGTAATGAAAATTTCACCCGTCTCTCCAAAAGATACGGGTTTTCCTTCATGGTTAAGAAATTCGATGAATGTAAGCTCGCTGGATATGTGCCAGCTTCCATGAGGGCATTCATAAACGAATCCACCTGTTTCAGAGCATCCGTATTCATTGGCGGTCTTACAACCAAATACTTCCTCTATGAGAGACCTCTGGTGTAGTGTGCTGGACTCAGCAGTAATCATTACAACCTTGATTCCCATTTTTCTGGCATCCTTGTTGTTTTCCTTTAAATAAACGGCTAGAGGAAATATGGATGATGGGTAACAATAGATTATAGAAGGCTTGAACCTGGATATTTTTTCCCATATACGTGGTAGAGATTCTTTTTGAAGATCAAATGCCGAAAATAAAAGGGTATTCATCAAACAGCTTTTAACTTTTTGGCTCAGCCGGTCTCTATATCCGGTGTAGGGTCTTCCCCAAATGGCAACGTGCGGTGAACCTGGTTTAACACCCCACCAGTCCTTTGCTCTCCAGCGGGCGGCTTCAGAGTAGCTTTCATGCTTACTGTTATAATAAACAGTCAGGCTATGTCCGGTTGATCCACTAGTTGAACCTTTTGTAATCCTTCCCTTGTAATTAGGATTCAAGAATTCTGATAGATGGTCTCTCACGTTTTCTTTTTCGATTTTAGGAATATTCAAGAAATCTTTATACGAGAATTCCTTATTATTAAAATCCCAGCCTATGCGAGTGTAAGCCTCTTTGTAGTAGGGAACTTCCTGAGCTGCCTTATTGACGATTCGTCTAACCAATTGCCACTGTTTAGAAAGAATCTCATTCTGACTCTTCCATTGTGATTCAGACAGTTTTTTAAGTGTACGTGCAGCATACTCCGCTTTCAATTTCTGCACGAGTGGCCAGTAAATAAGGCGAGTAAAGGTGGCGTGCAAATTCATGAAGTCAGAGTTTCTTGATAAAGGCTAATGTAATCAGCGGCGGCTTTCCTCCAGGAATAATTTCTGACTTGACGATATCCCGATTCAATGAGTGTTCGACGGTATTCGTTATCATATACTATCCTGTTTAAGCCCTGGGCGATGTCATTTATATTCATAGGATCCACCAGGCAGGCAGCTTCCCCAGTGATCTCGGGGATAGCAGAGCTCTTTCCAGCGAGAACAGGTATCCCGAGTGACATGGCCTCCAATGGAGGAAAACCAAATCCTTCATATAATGAAGGATAGCATAAAGCTGAGGCCTTCTGGGTTAATCCCCATAAAATATCCTTTTCTACAAATCCAACCAGGTGAATATTGTCGAAGAGGCCTAATTCCTTGGCACGGTTGGCTTGATCACTTTGAATCCACTGTTCATAAGAAATTCCCGAAATTACTAAATGGGGAAAATCGTTGGTTTCTTTTCTGCATTTTGCTATAGCCTCGATTAATTTCTCAAGATTTTTTCTGGGATCTTGTACTCCGGTAAAAATTAGATAGGTCTGGGGTAAATTGTTTTCCTCAACGAACTTATTTACACACTCTTTTTGGAAATCCTTCCCTGGCTCGTATGGACTAAAACCATTATGTATCACTCTTACACGACTTTCTGAAATTGGGAAATAAGTCAAAAGTTCCTGCCGCGTGAATTCTGAGACGGTGGCTACCAGATCCACACGATTCAGGGAAATTGTCATTTGACGACGGTAGTTCTCCACTTCATGATGTTTATAAAGTTCAGGAAAAGCCAAATATCGGCAGTCATGAACGGTCAAGACTGTTTTGATATTCCTTGTCGGTGGGATTTGTATATGAAGAGAGTGGAAAACATCCGTTCCTTTTAAACGATAATCAATTGGTGGCCAATTAGACCTCCACCACCAGTCTACCAATTTTCGAGGTAATCGGAGAAAGTGATTAATAGTGCCTGGATAAGAAATGTTTTTTGCGTTCTTACTGGCTCGAAAATAATTCATGAATAGGGTAAAAGGGTCATTCTCGGCAACAAGCGGCAGATTAAGGAGTAAATTGTGAGCAACTTCAGACAATCCGCTATATGGGTTAATAACCAGGCAGCTCGTATCTATGACAATTTTCATTACCTTTACCCTTTCCAGGGACCTCTCGCTTGGATATCAGCAAACACATTTATTAGCTTTGCAGCACCCCTCTCCCACGTGTGGGAAGCAGCATGCTTCATTCCCTTTGTAATCAAATTATTTCTCAACGATTGATCACTTAGTACTCTTTCCATTTCATGGGCCAGTTTTTTCGGATTATCAGGATCAACCTGGATAGCTGCATTCCAAACTGTCTCCGGTAAAGAGGAGCAATTTGAAGTAATAACCGGCGTTCCACAGGCCATAGCTTCTAATGGCGGAGATGTCCATCCTTCGTAAAAAGAAGGAAACACAAAAAGATCAGCTCCGTTATAAAGGTCAATAAGATTATTTCCGTCCTGATCCACATACCCAAGAAAATGAACCCGGCCCGTCATATTATGCTCAGTCACAAACCGGTGGGCGGCATTCCATGCGCTGTCAGGAGGTCCGGCTAGCACTAGATGGTGAGATGTTTTAGCGGACAAGGTTTTGTAAGCAGATAGAATTCCCATTATATTCTTATGTATTCCTATAGCGCCCACATACAGAATATAGGGCTGATCTAGATCATACGTATTTATTAAACGACTCCGGACTTCTTGCTGGTTTTCTTGCTTTCGGAACTTCTTATTCACTCCATGAGTAACGACATATATCCTTTCAGGGGCTATACCCAAATGCTTGATGAGCTCACTTTTTGTGGTTTCAGAAACGGCAATCAGATAGTCGGCATGCTTTAAAATAAATGAAAGGCCTTTATTAAGAGATTTAATAATCTTGGATGATATTTTTTCAGGGATTACTCTGTAGGCTAAACCATGTATAGTTGCAAGTACTAAAGAACTTTTTGCTGGTGGAAAGTAAAATTCATTTGTATATAATAGGTCGCATCCGGGTGCAATCATTTCAAGATAGGGCCAGGAGAGTCTTCTCCAGGCTGGAATCAGTAATCTATAAGGAATAGGGATTACTTTTTCCGTTGCATGATTTTCTAAAGGTCCGAGGTGCTTTTGAGTCTGGCTTTTATAATCGAAGTAAAGGAGATTGAACTCCATATTCTTATATTTGAGCAGTTCGCTGACCATACAAGCTGTACAGTGACTGACAGCCCGAGAGCCGTGGGCCAGGGAGCTCATGTCAACAGCGATCTTCTTCATGTGGCTTGCTCATTTTGGTGGCTGGGTCGAGTGGCCGAAGCTACCAACTTGGCTTGAAAACTACCCGGATGTTTTTCTCCTGGTGATTCGATTGTGTAAATTAATTTTAAGATGGCATACCACAAAAAGCGTACTAATCTGTAAGCCAAATGGCGTGGAGTCCATTTGAGAGGCCATTTCTGCCGTATGAATCTTATATTAGAGAACCCAGCAAGGGATAATACTTGTTTTAGAGACAGTTCTGTAAATATGGCTTCGTGTGTAAAATCTATATACCTGCAAAAAAGACTAGTAAATCCAGACACTTGAGGGACATTTATCACTGCGTTCCCTTCCGGCCGGAGAGCTCCAAGTACCGCCCGCAAAAAATTTAATATTTCTTGTTTAGGAATATGCTCCAGAATATCATTCATAGCGATCATATGGTAGGTGGAGATATGTTCTTGAAGAAAGACAGAAGTGTCGTCAACCACACGGATAGGGCATTTTAAGTATTTCTTGGCTTTTTTAGCTTGCTGTGAGGAAAGTTCTACTCCTTCTATAGATGTATATCCTTTTTGTTGCAGGAAAAAAAGAAATTTGCCATCCCCGCAACCTATATCCAGGATTCTGGCTTTTTTATCTGCCGGGAGACAGTCGTAATACCACTCCCCATATCCTGCGCTGGTCAGTTCATAATTCCGCCATCCATGGAGGTCTTCATAGAATGTTTCATGGTATTTTTCGAATTTTTCGTTACTTTTCCTATCAACTTTTTTATCATTCAAATTCATTTCTCCAAAGCCGTGCTCTCTATTTCATTTTTTTATCATGTTTAATTACGTCCACAATTTCTTTGGTAACAGTATTCCAGGTTAGTTTTTTAATGACAAAATCATGAAGTATATTAGCCCTTTCTTTTCTCTCTTCAGGATGATTGTACAGCCAGAGGATCATATCTGCCAAGACATGAGGATTCTCAGGAGGAACTAGGAATAATCCTTGAGAAAGTTCGTCTGGGTATCCTTCCAGAGAATACCCAGAGGCAATAATTGGCAATTGGTAGATAGCATATGTTGAGAATTTAGTGCTTAAAGGGCCGTATCTTGAGGCGCCTTTCTTAGATCGAAGCAACAATCCGACATCAATAGCAGGCAATATGCTGCCGAGTTCTTCAGGATGAATGTAACCGGAGAATACAGTTTTTGCCCCCAGACCTAATTCACTTACTTTTCTCTTAACTTCACCAGCCATTGGACCGTGCCCAATAATGACTGAGTAGAGTTGCGAGATTTCATTTTGGCAGTTTATCGTAGCCTTAAAGATTGAATCAAAATCATATCCTTTGTATATGTTCCCCACAAATCCTAAGCAAAAACAGGTTGGAGGGAGTCCCAATTTATTTCTTGCTTGGTCTCGATCTAATTTATTAGTGATAGAAGCTTCTGTTCCGTTCAATATCATATGAACTTTACTTTCAGGGAACCCATAGCGGTCGATTATCCAATCACACATGGGGACTGAAGGTACTATAAGGCCGGTAGACTGTCTGAAATCCAATTCCTGATTTTTTTTAACCTTATATATTAAATCGGAAGAATATCCATTTTCGGATAGAACGGGAATAATCAAGTCATTGATTTCCATGTATAATGGGATGTGGAAGAGCTTAGAACATAAACGTGGAACAGGATTTGCTTCCATTTCCCGGACATAAATTGCATCGTAATGGTTTTTCAAACATAAAAAGAACATAAACATCAAGTCTAAAAACTTGACCCATATTCTTCCTAGATAAGAAAATCGCCAGGGCCATATATAATAAAAGTGAACGTTGGGAATCTTAGGGCGTACTTTTTTCGGGCGAGGCACTACAGCATCTACTTTGCAAGAATTATTGCTGAAACCACGCAATACCCCAAGTGTGTGAGCCTGACAGGCGTTGGGAATATCAAGTTCTACAAAAGAAAAGTATAGGATTTTCATAAAGAAGTCCTCTGTATTCTAATATTTCTCATAAACAGCAAGGTACCAAAGAGGTATTTTTTTCCTGTAAATCATTCTGTAAAAATTTCGCATTCCAGAAGCGATCCAGTTTCTTTTCGGCCTTTTATCAACTGTGGATAAGCATGGTCGAATCCGAACAGGTCTTGGCACTAGAGCATCGATTTTGCATCCATGGTTGCTAAATCCGTGCAAAACCCCTAATGTCCCAGTCTGACATGCATTTGTGATATCGAATTCTGCCAAAGATAAGTAAAGGATCTTCAAGCCAAATTTCTTTTTATTTTAATCTTTGTCTTTTTATGAGTTTTGCTGGAACACCTGCAATCACTGAACCACTGGGAAAGCTCTTATTAACCACAGAACCTGCTGCTACTATGACCCCATCTCCTAGCTTTACTCCTGGCAAAATAGTTGCATTAGCCCCTATCCAGCATCGTTTTTCAATCATAATTGGCTCTGGGTGACAATTTTAGAGAGGTCTTCTAGTTGGTGGTTTGCAGATATAATTTTTACGCCTGGAGCAAATATTGTGTCATCGTCAATGAAAACACTGTTGAGTCCTTGAATATAGCAACCTCCGCTTACCGCAAATGAAATCCAGACATTTTTTCCAATTTTTACATCTCCTGTGATTCTTGAGGTGTAGTGAACCATCCAAGGAATATGGCTGTTAATAAGGAAAACCTTCTGAACAAGCAAATTTAAAACCCATAAACCAGGATCGATTGGGTATGCTTTTTTCTTCAAAATGGCATAAATCAATTTAATTGGAAAATAAATGATAGCTTTTAATATCCTTAATAGCATGATACAACTAATTAATTTTTCTATTTAGTAAAATCATCTGCTTTATTTTTAATACAGCTCGATTAATTTAATCAAGGCCTAATACATTTCTCCAAAGATCTTTAAACATTTGTTTCCTTAATGAAAAAATGATCACACTATATACAATAAAACCTGAAATCCCAGCCGCCATGAATTGAAGTAGCCCGTCCGAAATCTTTGCCCAACTTAGGACCGACCAAGTGCTAAGCATAAGCCCAAGGGTAGCCAGCAGTGGAATCCAAGATGCTTGGAGTAAAACTCTAAAAAATGAAGGTATAAGAGAGGCCGAACTTAAAGCGTTTACAATTGCACTCATAAGATAGACCAGGGTTACCGCCCAAGCCGCACCGATAAGTCCCCATTTTATTGTAAAAGGATAGCTGAACGATATAAAAAGTACAAGTTCTATAGTCTTATTTCTACTCTGGATTTCAGGGCGATTAACAGCCAATTGTATGGGTGCAAATGCATTGGCCATTCCTCTGAAAAGTCCAAGGAAGCATAGAATCTGGAGGATAGGAACCATGGGTAGCCATTTATCTCCCAAAAATATCGAGGTGAAGTTTCAAGCCAGCAGTATTATCAATACAGTCAATGGTAATAAGATGATCAATAAAGATTCAAAAATCTTACTAAAAGCATCTCTTAATCTCCTCGGCTCTTTCTGCAATGTGGAATATGCTGGAAATGAAATCTTCCCGATGATACCAGTTAGACTATGAACAGGAATATTGGCAATATTATAAGCCATCGTATAAAATCCCAGCATGGTAAGCCCTAATAGCTTGCCTACTATTGCATCGTCACCAGAAGTGATAATAAAAGTCATAAGAGTAATCCAAAAAATGTGTTTCCCAAAATTCAACAGGCCTTTGGCCACAGGCCAATCCCAACGGATTCTTGGTCTGTACAGATGCATTCTGAATGAACCAAGACATTTCACAGTTGCCCACACAATACTTCCCAGCACCAGAGCCCAGACGTTTCTCAGCCAGAAGGCCAGTAAGATGGCAGTAGTAAACCCGGCAACATCTGCTGACAGCTGTAGAATGAGAGTATCACAGTTAAAACAGCGTGATCAATGGCCAAAAATCGCAACAATTCGCGAAAAACAGTCTAACACAAAACCTTTAGATAGACTTTTCCCTTAAAATCGACAGAAAACATCTACAGAGGCACTCAGAAATACTCCTCTCTCTCCTCAGCAGCCATAAGGAGCTCATGCTGGAGAACCTGTGGTGGAGGAGGGCGTTCGGCTATGAAGCTGCGCTTAAGATGTTTGATGATTTTATCGATGGCTTTGTGATCTTCGATGAAAGCGATAACGTGCATCTCTCCTCCGCAGGAAAGACAGAGCAATGGATCCACTTCAGAAATGTAAGTAAAAGGCCAGAAATACCTGGTATATTTTCCCCAGATAATGAAATACACCTCATGTCCTTTTGAATAGAACCATTTACACCACTGGCGCATGAAGATACTATCCCCGTATGCCCCGATCAACACGATTTTCGTAGCTGAACTATCTCTCCTTATGTATTCCCTCGAAAAGACCTTTGTGCTCATTGATCATTATGTTATTTTTTGCAGGTTTTCAAATACTGTTTTTTTCAGGACAAACGTGGAATCTCACAAAGTAATAGTATACTGTTTCGGATCACAGTGAAAGGTCATAGTTCAAGCCCAACCCCCAGAGAGTATAACCCAACTCATAAGATCCCTTGAACTTTCCATGGGTCTTAATAGGCTGTGGATTTCCGTTGCTGTCCACGCATCGATAAGAGAAAAACGCACCGGTTCTCCTTTGATTATGAACATACATATCTATGTTTGCAAAATTATCCTGGAGCAGGAACTTCCAGACGGAAATTGCCTGGCGAGAGTAATCATATTTTCCTTTTGATAGGGTCAAGAGATATCGATAGCAGACCAGGAACAGCATTTGATGGATCTCAAAGAATACCTCCTTATTTTTCAAGCTCCACTGAAGACCGCCATTGGGAAGTAATAGATTTGTAATCACCCATTCGAAGTTCTTTTTAGCGGCTTTTAGACATTTTTTCGAACCCGTTGCCTTTGATGCCAGAGCCAGACCAATGACCGCCTTTAACTGCATCTGTATGGCTGTCCGGTTCTCACGGGGTTTGAAAGGTATCAAGCCATCCTCCAGTTGTGCCTTGATAAATTCATCAGCGTATGCCAACATCTCTGTTTTAAGGTCCTTAAGTTCCCTTTTTCTCGCGGCCGCCTCCCAGGCCATGTAGAGGTTTGAATACCCCCGTAGAACGACCGAGTGATGGTCCTCGAACATTGGACCGAACTTCTGACGCATAATAGTATACAGCCTGTCCATGTCTTCTAGAAGTACCTTCGCAAAGGCCGGGTCTGTATTCTTTAAGTATAAATACCCCAGTGCAAAGCAGGATAAGACCGCACCATATTCGTATTCCTCGCTCAAGAAGGGAACACCATCTGGCACACCGTCTATGGACCCATCGGGCCGTATCTTGGCATGAATGTAATTGAACTCGTCCTTTATCTGGTCATCCAGGTTATCCAATCCGGTGGCCAGCGCATAATGTAACGCTCCTTCCTGCATTTCAATGGCATACTTCCAATCATGGGGAACATACCCCACCCAATCCGTACCTGACCAGTCCAATTGTCGTATCCAGCACTTGTTCTCAGGGTCCCAGAAGCCTTTCTGTTCGTACCCTTTTTTGATATGTTCGATCTGTTCTTGTAGATAATCACGCCGCCTGTCGGAGTATGCCGACCGGAAATTCTTGATATTCTGTATCAATGTCTGGCCTGTCGCTTTATAGTCCTTTTCGGTTGTATATATAGAAATGTTCTTGCCCAGGAGGTCCTTGTATACCTCTAAGAACTCATCCGCCCGCATGATCCATGTTCTTGCATCGCCGATGTAACCGTATTTAAGGACTCCTCGATCGATCAAAATATCAGTGATAAGATTCCTGATCCAATCACCAGCAGGTCGTTTATCGATCCGTGTCTTTGAAACCTTTGGTGACAAGGGTCGAACCTTCATGGTGGTTAACTTCCCATTTTCCAGCACTTTTGCATCGAAATCTTCATGCCAATATACTTCGAGTGGGAACGGAACCACCACGTCCTCTGCGGTATGATAGAAACTGACCTTGTCTAGTTCCACACCGATGCCTATGGTCTTGCCACCATGTTTGATGATCTTGTGAAGGGGCGTTCCCACGCCGAAATTAGACCCGCTGGTATGATGCCCCTCTATTATCAATTTGGCCTTTGAACCAAATGCCGATACCGAGCTCGTAGGATGAATGCTTCGGAGCACTCCCTCACGTTTTCGGAATGTTTCCTGGACTAGGCCAATGGTCGAAGGAGTTGTGTCTGGATCAAAGACCTCGCCACGTTCCAGGGTCTCTAACATGCCCCCCTTTGGTATGGAAAATGCTGGCATGGCTACAGTGCCCTTGGGTCCAACCGCCTCGATAAGCGCGTCTATAACAGTATCCGGCCCACCGATCACGTTGCCGATACTTCGTAAAGAACTCTGAACATATACAATATCGCCCTGCTGAATACCCATATCTTTCAGATTCTGCACGATCTCCTGTTTCGTTATGCGTCTGTTAGATTTATCCTTGTATTCTGCGCGCATGTATTTTACGGCCTTTTTAACCTTCTTTCGTACACCCGTTGGCAACTTGTGATAGGCCTTTCGCATGATCCACATTATTCCAGCCTCATACAGTTATTAACGTCATTAGGTTATGTTTCCATAGTAGTTTCGTTTGTCTTCTAGAAGCCTCAATGCCCAATGGGAAAATTCCCCCGAGATATCTCCAGCAGAAGATTCTGGCACCATTTTTCTAAACGCCTTTTATCAAAAAGCAAACTATCTTTGTCTGGGAAAAAATAATTTTTATTTGGCGCTCTTTCGTTCTTTTGCTGTAATCTCATGTTCTGTTTTATTGAATAAATAGGGCAGTATTACAGAAGACTTTCATGGCTCATAAATTTTCCTTATTAAAATCCATCTTTCTATGAACATTAGAGATTACCCAACGATATTTTCCGTTCTTTGTTCTCTCAATATTATTAACAAATTCTAGTATAATCTTCATGTTTCTCCCCAAGCATTTGCGGAGACCTTCCAACAAAATCTTTGAATCCTGATTACTATAATAATTATTCTTTACTATCTTAACTTTAATATGTTGAATATCATCCTGAACAATTTGAGACTTGATAATATTTTTCATTGGCTTAAAAGGAAAGGTAAGTAAAGAGCCAGAAATATACCTTCCGTCTGGAGTTAGTATTTGGTCTTCAGCTTTAGTAGTTACGGGCGCCAGGTATCTTAGGGCGGACTTTTTTCGGGCGAGGCACTACGGCATCTACTTTGCAAGAATTATTGCTGAAACCACGCAATACCCCAAGTGTATGAGTCTGACAAGCGTTGGGAATATCAAGTTCTACAAAAGAAAAGTATAGGATTTTCATAAAGAAGTCCTCTGTGTCCTAGTATTTCTCATAAACAGCAAGGTACCAAAGAGGTATTTTTTTCCTGTAAATCATTCTGTAAAAATTTCGCATTCCAGAAGCGATCCAGCCGATCCAGTTTCTTTTCGGCCTTTTATCAACTGTGGATAAGCATACAGGACATGTAATTGAAGGTCTAGAATAGAGATATTCTCTGGCTAAGCGATGGCGGATGAATAACTCAAGAGAGATCGTTCTATCAGGATGCAATACATTGACAATCCCCTTCAGGCTTGCACACATAAATTTTTTAAAAAGGGATTTAATATCTTTCTCTTTAAAGGACCGAACATGATAAGCCCCGTTAAAGATGCATCCGCATACCGGGCAACGTGCATAATTCCATTCCAATTTTTCCTGATAAGGTACTGTAATTATAATATACCTTTTTGCCACCCTTTCTATTTCATCCAGTACATCCTGGTAGATGGATATCGGAAGATGTTCTAACAACTCACAAGCAAGAACCAGATCAAAGCTGTTTGAAGGAAAAGGCAGTTGACTGGCTGTAGCCTGGACTAGCTTGCTGCCTTGTATGTGTTTTAGAGCACTCTGACTGATGTCTAAGGCGAAAGGATCATGACCTGCTTTTCTCAAGGATTTTATAACAAGGCCATCTCCTGATCCCACTTCAAGGATTGTATGGACATCACTCGGCACAGCCTTGGCTGTTAATTTAGCTCTTTTCAAATTTGTTTCAGGGTGTTTTTTACCCCACATCTTTGAGCTTTCATAGAGTTTTCTCTGGGCGTCAGTCATCATGGTTGTCATCTGGAACGGCAAAAAATTTCAGGAATTCTGCTCTTTCATAGAGATTTCAAAATTTCCCTTAGAAGTTGCTTCTTAAAAAGCACAAGGGTTCCTCCATAAGCTATCAAGCATAGGAATACAGATGAGAGAAAACGCCATAGATCCATTTCCAGAGGGATAAAGCTCCTCATTCCCCAAAAAATCGCTATTAAAATCGCCAACACCACTAAGGGAAATACCAAGGCATTGGCCATGATTGTCCATAAAGGACGGAGAAGGCGAGAGGTATCAAAGGTGTTGATCAAAGCACTTATTCCATAAACTATGGTTACACCCCAACTGACTCCTACCAAGCCCCATTTTATGGTTAATGGATAAACCAGGATAAGAAAAGCTACTAATTCAATTGTCTTGTTTCTGCTTTGGATATTTGGCCGGTTGACTGCCAGATGAAAAGCTGCAAAAACATTGTTAAGTCCTCTGAATAAACCAAAAAGGCAGAGGATTTTCAGGGCTGGCACCATAGGAAGCCACTTTTCACCAAGACATACTGCGGTAAAATCTTGGGCCAGTAGAAATATGAGCCCTATCAATGGCAACAAAATAATCATAACGGCTTCAAAAACCTTCTTAAAAGCTTCTTTTAGTCTCTCTGGCTCATTCTGTAAAATGGAGTATGCTGGGAATGATATTTTCCCGACAACACCCGCCAGGCTGGCAACAGGAACATTGGCAATATTATAGGCCATTGTATAAAACCCGAGAATCGTTAATCCCAACAATTTCCCGACTAGGGCATCATCACCGCTTGTTACTACGAAGGTCATTAAGGTAATCCAAAATATATGTTTCCCAAAATTCAGCAGCCCTTTGGCCACAGGCCAATCCCAGCGGATTCTTGGTCTGTATAGATGTATTCTGAATGAACCAAGACATTTCACAGTTGCCCACACAATACTTCCTAGCACTAGAGCCCAGACATTTCTAAGCCAGAAGGCCAGTAAGATGGCAGCAGTAAACGCTGCAAAATCTGCTGACAGCTGTAGAATCACCTTTTTTTTAAATTCCAGTTCCTTTTGAAAAAAGACAATTCCGATGTTTGTACATCCTTCTAACAAAAAGACAATGGCCATGGCCTTCAAAACTGGTTTGAGGGATGCGTTGTCAAAATAGGAAGCAAACCATCCTGCGCACATAAAGAGTAATACAAACAGAACAAGCCCTCTGATGATTTTTATTGTCCAGGCTGTATCCAACTCAGCTTTTCCTATTTTTTGTCTTTGGATCAATGCTGACTCGATACCTGTCTCTGAAAAAACGTTGAGAATATTGATCGAGATGATTGCCAATCCGAGAATGCCAAAATCTAAAGGCAACAACAAGCGGGCCAGGATAATCATTTTGATTATCCCTAATCCTCTTGACAACCAATTGCCTCCCAGGCTCCAGAAACCAGAGCGAATGACTTTCGGTTTTATGTTTTCCATTGGTTATAAAAAAAGGATATATTTCTTAATTTGAGTAGGCTACCGCCGTTAGGAGCATAAAATTAGTCTAAATCGTGATTCAACGTGCTCGTTTGTTCTGTTTGTTCGGTGTTATCTATTTGTTACGTCCAGTCCGTTCATTAACTTTTCATTGCTGTCTGAATTATAGTATAAATCAGCCGTTTTAAGGTTAAT
>Ga0209979_1001830_pt1 | contig 21864 bp, 19 predicted proteins | sample AnhtaG_FD_183114 | JGI IMG/M metagenome (GOLD analysis project Ga0209979, IMG submission 183114) | Deep subsurface microbial communities from Anholt, Denmark to uncover new lineages of life (NeLLi) - Anholt_01485 metaG (SPAdes) (version 2) | ecosystem: Environmental > Aquatic > Marine > Oceanic...
ACCCGGCTGCAGATAGATTTGTCGTCTTAGATAGGGGAAGGACTGTAGGAGAATTTGAAAAGAAAGATATATCCCTGGAAGAGCTTGTTAATAAATTATACCTGGTGGCAAGGACTGGAGAGATAAGAGAAGGAGAAATATGAAATGACCAAGAGATTCGAAGGCGAGGTAGCTATCGTAACCGGAGGTTCAAGAGGAATTGGAGCAGCTATTTGCGAGAAGTTAGCTGAGGAAGGCGCACAAATAGTGGTAAACTATGTAAAAAACGCGAAAGCTGCTGAGACTATAGTTAACAAGATAAGGAAGAAACGGGGAGACGCATTTAGTTTTGGCGGTGATATTTCTGACTTCTCACAAGTAGAGCACATGGTGCAAGAAACTGTGGAGAAATATGGCAGGATCGATATATTGGTCAATAATGCTGGAGTATTTCCTCATGCATTTGTGGAAGAAACTACTCCTGAGGAGTGGAAAAAAGCTATTGATATAAATTTGGTAGGCACTTTCAATTGCTGCAGAGCTGTTATTCCGCACTTGAAAAGGCAAAGGAGAGGCAAGATCATCAACTGTTCTACGATCTCGGCTAATCTTCCTGATGTCGGAATAAGTGCTTATGCAGCCGCAAAAGCAGGGATAAATAACTTTACCAGGGTTCTCGCAGCAGAACTGGCTCCTTATAACATAACGGTTAACGCGTATGCTCCCGGCATTATCGAGACCGATATGGTCAGAGATATGATACGAGAGCGAGGAGGTAAACAATTAGGCCAGATTGTTCTCAGAAGATTTGGAAAACCTGAGGAAGTTGCAGATCTGGTAGCTTTTCTTGCCTCTAAAAAATCCGATTATATCACCGGTGTAACAATTCCTATAGATGGAGGCATGTTCATTGTCCAGAATCCCTGGAGAGTAAGGGAGATTTCGGGACATAATCGACCTTCTTAGCCGACCTTCACCATTCTCGCTTATTTTCCCGCCTATCAGATGAAAGCAAGGTCCCCTGGTTTAGAGAAGATGCTCGATGCGTACGGGGCGGCAAAGCTAGCCGGCCTTGAGAATATCAGACTGGGCAATATTGGCATTTTTGCTAAGACGGACTAGGATTTTGTCAGACTAGAAGAGGAAATAGGAAAATTTTGAACTTTTCGGAGTTGAAAAGAAAAGATGTGGCCTAAGAACCAACCGGAGGGTGAGAAAATAAAATAGCCATAATGTCTAGAAATTTTACATCTGCTGCACATTATGCTAAATTAGAAAGGTGTTCTGGGGCCATTAAGTGTTTAAAATGATCACTCCTCTAATGCGCCTGTAGCTCAGGAGGATAGAGCAGCGGTTTCCTAAACCGCGTGTCGCGGGTTCGAGTCCTGCCAGGCGCGCCAGCAATCTCTTTATCAAAGAGGATTTCAAGATCCACCCCTTCGGTGGCTTTTTAAGTTTTTCCCTTTTGTGACCAATTTGTGACTAGTCTTTTACACAAAATATCCAGAGCTGCCTTTTTGTGTTCTGGAGAAAGATGGGCATACCTTAGCGTCATCTGAAAGCTCTTATGACCTAAAAGTTCTTGAACTGTTCTCAAATCTACTCCCGCCATTACCAAATAAGAAGCGAAAGTATGTCTCAAATCATGAAATCTAAAATCAGTTATTCCGGCTCTCTTTCTTGCCCCTTCAAAAGATTTCCTCACATTTCCATACCGCTCGCCATTTTTCTTACAAAAAACCCAGGGACTATCAGAAGTTCTTCTTATAGTCAGCAAGGTCCTATAAACAATATCATTCATCGGAATTTCTCGTCTTTCATTATTCTTTGTATCCAATATATAGATTATCCTGCTTCGGAAGTCTAAATCTTCCCATCTTAAATTGAGTATCTCCTCCTTCCGCATACCTGTATTTAATGCTACCGTCACTATGGGTTTTAGATGCTCGGCGCAGACATCATAAAGTCTTCTTATTTCTTTCTCATCGAGATATCTAAGTCGTGCATTTCTCTCTCGTAGAAGTTTAACTTTCTTTCCCGGATTCTTTTTCACTATTCCCCATTCAATAGCTTTGGTAAAGATATGCTTAAGACAGGCTATTTCTCTATTCACAGTTGCATTACTTACTTGACTCTGCCGTCCTCTCTTATATTTCTCCATATCAAGAGGGGTTATTTCATGCAAGTATTTTCCTGCAAAAAAGGGCTTAAGATTGTTAATGCTAGTAATATCCCTTCTGCTTGATTTTTTATTTGGCTTGGAATAGTTCTCAAGATAAAGGTCGGTCATTCTTTCAAATTTGATCTTCTCATACTTTTCCACCTCAAGAAATCTATTTTCGGCAACTTGCACCATTCTCTTCTTTAATACTGTTTCAGCTTGCCGTTTGCTGGGTCCAATTTTTTCTCTTCTTCGCTTATAACCAGCGTAATAATCTATGTACCAGATTGTTCCTCTTTTGTAGACACCCATCTTTTTCTCTTATGCGTTTAGCTGGGAGGATCAGATTCAGTAAAATCACCGGAAATCAGCGGTTTATCTTTTCTATAAAGGATTTAGCGATAAACTTCTTAATTTTCTTCTCCGAATAGCCCCTCTCGTTTCTAAGGTACTCAGCGATCCTTTCAAGGGCCTCTTTTTTGCTGTGTGCCTGCGCATACAATCTGCCGGGATCCCTTGCAGGAACTACTGCATCCTTTTCAAAAGTATACATAAAGCTCCTCCCTACAGGTTCTTTTCTTCTACGCTATTACCCTCAATCCATTTTTCAATTTTTCTCGGGTCAAACCGAACAAGCCTTCCCACTTTGACATAAGGAATCTTCTTCTGGTTAATCCAGGAATAGAGCGTAAAAACGCTTAATCCTGTTGACTCTGAGAGTTGTTTCACGTCTATAAGGAGTTTGTCCATTCCCTTTCCTTTCAGCCAATGTCAGAGCCTTTTGCGAGCTCCTGGGGTTGACAATGGCGAATATTTGTATAAACTAGATTATGAATGAGTAACGTTGCTTATTATTTATACCGATTACTTATATTATATACCAAATATTTATATTGTCAAGGGGTATCGTGAATATCAATAAGAAAAACGCCGGAAGAAGAATTAAGAAAATCAGAGTTATTGATCTAGATTTAAATCAGAAGCAATTCGCGAAAAAGCTAGGGATCACTCAACCAATGGTAAGTAAATACGAGAAGGGGCAAATTATTCCACCAGCACAGATTCTTCTTACAATTGCTAAACTAGGAAAAACAACTGTGGAGAAGATTCTGGAAGGAGGGTAGGGAACCAATGTCTATATTCACATCCGAGGGCGAACTTTTGTACCCGATAGTGAAGCGGAATAGACATGCATCATATTCAGGTGTATTCTTCAATATACATAATTCTGTATATTACTATGTTAGGGCGCTACTGGGGAGGTCTGGAGGACTTTGTCTCCTAAATTATGAGAGGCTGAAGCGAAAGCAATGTTCTACTCTGATTTGCGAGTTAGCACAACGGGGGTTCGATTATTGCCGAGAAAAAAGGGTAGTTTATGAATAAATTGAACAAGGATGAGATTGAGTTTATCACCAAATGCTTGAAGGAAGGTAAGTCCCTTCCTGATAGTTATAGATATATTATTCCTTTTGAAACAAAGAAGGAATATGAACTTACCTATGGTGGCAAAGAGCGGGAGGAAGATATACTAGCAGACACTATGGCAGTTCCTCTGCAACCTGTAAAAACCTTTGGAGATAATGGAGATGGCTGGATTAACAAATTGATCTTTGGGGATAACCTTCAGGTTTTATATGTAAGAGGTACTTATGGAAAATAAAGAGCCATTGATATTCCAAAGACTTTTATGGAAAGAGAGCATAAAGGCAGTTAAAGATAGTATGAGATTTAAGAACTTCAAAAATTTCCGTAAGCATCTTCAAGAACATCTTCCACAGAACTCCAGTTACGTTCGTAAAAGATACACTTCTTCTATAATTCGTTGGTTCTTTCCAGACCAATCGCTCAATAATCTTTCTGCTAAGGTATGGCATAGCTATAAAAACAATCAGATTCTTCAAGATGTTATGCGTTACTTTTATCTTGAAAAAGAGCCAATAGTAGCAGAGTTTATCTGCAAATACCTAATTCCTCTGGAACCAGGAACGACTATGCAGTCAGAATATCTTAAGGATTTCTTGATAAAGAAATATGGGAGGGTTAAGAAGGACCCTCTGAATTATCTCAGCGCTGCAATTCGTGATTTAGGTTTTACTTATCGCAATAAAACAACGATAATCGTGTGTAACTTGCAATTGCCAAAAACAAGCTTTACCATTTTGGTCCATTATCTCTTCGCCTCAACGCCTCAAACAGTGAGTTTGGAAGAGATACTGACTCATAAATTTTGGATGTACCTGGGAATTAGAGACCGAAATGCAGTAAAGAAGGTCCTGAAGGAAGCTGATACGAAAGAAATAATTGCTAAGTATGTAGTTGCCGATCAATTAGAACAGATAACTACCAAGTATACATTAGACGAGTTTTTGCAAAAGAGAATAAAATTATGACCATTGTGGATTTGAAGGAAATAGCTACAAAATTTAAAGAGAGACCTCTTCCTGGAAGAAAACTTTATATCTGGCATGGCTCAAAAGAGAAATTACTGGATTATCTTCCAGCGGATAACGTCCGAGAATTAGATATCCTTCAAATAGCACCTCAGGAGGGAATTGATGAGCCCACCCAGATTCGAAAGAGAGTTAAGAAGGCAATAGCCCAAAAATTAGAAGAGTATATTCTAAATTTGAAAGGACAACAGATTTTGGTGGTATCAAATGTCTATCTTTTGGCTCGATACAAAGTTCTTCTAAGCCCTTTCTACGAGATATATTTTAGTGACAAAACGATGGTAATTTTGGTTGTTCTCAAGGGAAAAGTAGGTATTCGGCTCCCAAACTATGTTTCCTTTGAAGATAATGCCACATTAAAATATCTTAAGGAAGTTCTACCGGAGGAACACAGATCTAATGTTATTGAGGAGGCATAGCGATGATTAATGTCCCTATTGCTGAGCTTATTGAAAGAGTTCCTGAGAGGCCGGAGACGACTATTCTCCTGTCTACGGCAATTAGGACGCCGGAGAAGACGGTTAGTACTTATCGATTTACCCCTAACATTCGGGGATTGACAGAAGGGATTTTAGAGAAGGTTTCCACGGGCCGAGGAAGCGGATATTGGGTACAGGCTGAATATGGTGCTGGAAAGACACATTTTTTAGCAGCATTGACTTGCCTTTTAATGGATACATCAAAAGAGCTATGGGATAAGGTAAAGGATGAGGAAATCAAAAACTTTAGACACCGCTTGGAAGAGATAAAACTATTCCCGATAATTTTTAGCTTAAAGGGAAGGGCTGGTGTAGATAAGGAAGATAATCTCCTTAAGGTTATTGAAGATAGTATTGAAGAATCTCTTGAGAAAGAAGGCTTGGAAGACAAGATATCCATAACTACTGAAGATGAGATAATTGATTGGTACAAAACACGGCCTCCTACTTTTAGAACCCCAATCGATGATTTTATCCGAGGGAAGACCAATATAGATCCTGAGAATCTCAAAAAGAAGGAATTATCGCAATTAATTATAGAGTATTGTAAAGCTACCAGTTTTCGCCCAGAGATAACTACCTCCACTAAAAATAGAATTGCTCATATTTATTATCAAATTAGAGACCAGAGATATCAGGGTCTCCTTTTCGTAATCGATGAGTTTGAAGCCTGGCAAAGGAGACACCCCCTTGATTCGGCAGCCTATGCCTATGATGAGGAGGTCTTAGAAACTCTCTCTTGGATTCTCCCTAAGGACTTAGGATTAGAAATATTCACTATTGTGGCCTCCCAGGAGCATGCTCCTGCAAAATTAAGAGGAGAAAAAGAAGATCGTTTTACTAACGTCGTATTGCTCAGAGACGAAAGAGAATACGGTGAGATTATTACAGAAAGGGTTCGAGAGTTGGTTAAAGAGAAACAGCCTGAAATAGATCAGTATTATGAATTTTACTACAGTGAGTTTAAGTTCCTAAAAAATATTCCGAAAGAGTATTTTTACTCTATCTTTCCTTTTCAGCCACGAATTTTCGAAGCCATCCGTAGGATTACTACGATTGCTCGAGATCTTCCCACTGCTCGTTTAGGTATCAGTGTCATTTATGAGGTGATAGGTAATTCTGAGGTTCTATCTCGGGATTCCTTGGTCACAGCCAGCGATCTGATGGTCTCAAAAGACCTTTGTGATGCAATGGAGACAGAAGTCTATCGTGAGGCTCATAGAGCCTATCAGTCGGCTATCAGCAACCTTGAGGAGTATGATTTAGATGAAGAAGACAAAAACCTTGCTGATAAGATAATAAAGACCCTTTTTCTTATGTTTGTTGCCTATAAAGATACTCCCAAGTCTCTTTCTGTCCAGGAGCTTACTGAAGCAACGCTAACTTCTAAGGGTATCCTGAAGGAAGGGGAAGACAATGTATTGAGGGTATTAAATATTATCCGAGCCTTGCCTCAAGTTTATTATACCAAAGAAAAAGGAGCATGTTTTAAGGTAGCAGAGAGGGAAACCAGACCTGCTCAGCTCTTTGGTACGACGAAGAAGAAGGTTAAGGATGAATATGAGATCAAGAATAAATGGGAAGAAGGTTTGATTCTTGACTTACACCGTGCAGGCGGAGTAGGAGAAGGACTTTTTAGTGGTTTTGAGTTCGAGTATAGAATTGAAAGAAGGGCTGAACATAAAAGGATAGAATATCCCGGGGAGATAATTATAGCCAGATCCTGGCGAGAAGAATATGGTGCTAAGCTCGACGAGGCCCACTTTAGGGTTATTTTTATGACGAAAGATTCAGATTTAGACCCTGAGGATATAGAGGACCCACGCATTGCCGTTTGTGTTCCTTCGTCACTCACTAACGCTGCTTTTGAGGCAGCGTGGGATTATTTGGCAATCTTGAAGATGGAAGAAGATTATCTTTCTCAAACTGGTAGTGAAGCTGAGGAGATAAAAGAGTGGGTAAAAACGAAGAGGAAAGATGTAATTAGTAATCTCTTAAGCAAACAGATTGGAGTGTTTAGAGAAGGTAAGATATTTACTAAGCAAGCCATAGGGATAGATTCAAAAAAGGTTTTCTCAATAGGAAAGATAGATAGGGTTTTGAATGCTCTTATTCCATTATTGTTATCCAATGCCTATACAAAGTCCCTTATCGATGCCTCCAGTTTCCGGAGAAAGTTTACCAGTAGTGAAGTCAAAAAGGTATTTGAAGGGCTTTTCAAAGGAAATAAAAGTTCGAGTGCTACCAGCGCCTGCGATAATTTCGCCCCTGGTTTGGGTCTCGTTCGCTTGGAGAATCCGAGAGAATTTGAACCCGAAGAGAATAAGGTCTTTGAGTTCATCAAGGATAAATTAAGCCAGACTGATGAGATTCATATCTGGAAGTTATATCGAGATTTACAAAATCATCCCTTTGGCTTAATCAAGGAGATAGTTACCCTCCAGCTTTTAGCCTTTATTCGCCACGGAAAACCTGCTTGTGAAATTAGCCTCAAGCCTACGAACCGATTAGCCCTGCCTGGAAATCGTATAAATTCATTTAATGTCCCTGATATTGAATGGAAAGGAAAGTTTGGGGAAGATTTTGATATCCTTTATCCTATGGCTGGGCCTAGTTGGAACGATGTTCTTCCCTTAGCCCGGTTCATAAATCGAAATCTAAAAGAGGCCACAAAGCCAGATGAAATAAAAGCCCAGGAGATGCGGTTATTACTTTCCTGTAAGGCGATTAGGGATCGAATTCCCCACATTAAAGGAAATCTCAAAATCCTTTCAGATAAATTTGGTGAACCAATACAGGAAAAGGTTCCTAAGATGCTGGAAGGTTTAGAGAAGATAACTGAAGTCAGTACTTTTACAGAGTTTCATTCATTAACCAAGGACTACGAGGATTTTAAAGGCGATTTTGAGATTTTTACTAAAGTGGAAGCCTTGGATGAAGAGAGCACAGAACTAATAAATATGAAATCCTATCTTGAGGATGCAGCATTGCCGAAGAAGGACAAACTTCATGGAGACAGATTCCTTTTGCAGCCACGGTTGAAACTCTCTAGTTTATTGGACAACCCTTCGCTTATGGGGAGTATAAAAGCACAATTTGAGATCTTTAAGGCTACCTATCAAAATCTCTACCAAAGATTTCACCGAGACTATTTTAAGGAGATCAAGAAATTAAGGGAAGAATTGGGATCCGCCAGGGTGAGGATAGAGGCTATCTCTTGCTTAAATAAAATTACGGAGTTGCATTTTTCTGAAGAGAGGGAGTTAGTTGTACAGTTTCAGGATCTCCTTAAGAATACAGAATCCTGTCCTAATGCAGACCCAGTTTCTGTTGAGACAAGCCCTCTCTGCCCAGAGTGTAAGTTGGAATTGACTAGAGACCTGCCAAAGGAAGAAACAAAAGACATCCTTTCAAAGATAGATAAGGAATTAGAACGGAGGAGTAGAAGACTGGCGCAGGCATTGACCAAGAAGATACTCGAGGAGGTCAAAGAGAATAGGCTTAATAAGTTGATGAAGGTTGCTGGGATAGCAGATTTAAGAAAATTTGCTGAAATCCTTGATGATGAATTGATATCCTTGGTCAATGATATTCTGAAGAAAGCAAATATTAAGACTGAATCCTATCCTGTGTTTGAAAATCTAAGCAAGAGATATAGCTTAATCGAAGAAGAGAAGATCGAAGAGATAGTAATTGCCTTCAAGGAGGAAGTGGAGAAAGCCTTCAAAGAGGCAAAGAAAAAACATGTTGGCAAAAAAGTGAGAATCAGCCTGAGGTAAAAATGAGTGAAGGCGTAGCAGAATTTATAAAAAAATACGGCAAACCTTATGATCCAAAGACGGACGATTATGGTGTAGAACCGTTTCAGAAGAGTTTTGACAATGCTTCCAAGTCGTCAAAAATCTACATGATGCACATGTACTGGACAAAGCAGGACCCTTATGTGGTAAAGCAATTCATTGAGCACTATACAAAGCCTGGAGATATTGTACTTGATGCCTTCTGCGGCACAGGGATGACAGGGGTAGCAGCGATGATGTGCGGGAGGCATGTTATCCTTACCGAGATATCTCCTGCCTGTATCCATATTGCTCGAAACTATACTACACCCATAGAGCCCTATACCTTAGAAAGTGCTTATTATAGACTGCGAGAAAAGGTGGAGCCAGAAATAAGACCTTTTTATAAGATAATGTGCCATAATTGTAAAAATCCAGATGCCCACATTGCCAATACAATCCTTTCTGATGTGCTCCGATGTCCCCGTTGTAGTGCAGAGGTATTATATGCTGGCGATGGCCGTTGGGAAAAGATGAAGAGGGGAGAGAAATTTAGTAAGATTCTTTGCCAGAACTGTGCCTATGAGTTTACCAAGGCAAAAGCTCAATTTGTCAGGGTTGAGCCAATTGAAATAAGGGTGGACTGTCCGAGGTGCAAGACAAAGAGGGAGAAAAAGGCGAAACCCCTTGATAAAGAAGATTGGCGAAGATATATCAACATAGAAGGTGGTGAAAGATTCATAAACAAGTTGGGGAATGAGATCTTGGAAGAGATGAAAGAGGAAGTAGGGATGGACAAAATACCACCTAAAGATCCATCTTATTGGTATCCCAGGGATGTGAAGTTTCCTCTGGGATATAACACGCGTCAACCACTAAAAAGAGGCATCACCCATCCCTACCAGATGTTCTCACGGCGAAATCTGATCGCGCTCTCTATCCTTTGGCATTATGTAAATGAAATTGAGGAGGAGAAGGTAAGGGATAAGCTGAGGTTTGTATTTACCGGGATTATTTATTACTGTACTCTCATGAATCGGGAGAAGAAAGGTCAGGAAAAACCAACGCCTAGGCGAGGTACATTATATATTTCATCCTTCATATGCGATTTGAATGTTTTGGAAACGTTTAATGTTAAGATGAAGACTGTATTACGGAATGTTGGAGCTCTACCAATGGCAAAGAAGAGCAGTATTTATTTATTCCTTGGCCTTGCGCAAGAGCTAAAAGATATTCCTAGCGAATCGCTTGACTACGCATTTTATGATCCTCCCTATGGCGGGAATATTAATTACAGTGAACTTAATATAATGTGGGAAGCATGGTTAAATAAGCGAACTGATATCGAAAAAGAAATAATAGAAAACAAGTACCAAGGTAAAAATCGTGATTCTTACGGAAGAATGATGTTAGAATCATTCAAGGAAGCCCATCGTGTATTAAAGTCAGGTAGGTGGTTGACACTTGTCTATAGTTATAGCGATCCTTCGATGTACAGATTGATTCAAAAAGTTACTCGCGAAGCTGGATTTTTAAACGAGGGTGAAATATTACATCTAAATTCAAAAAGTAAAACCCATATTCAGCAGGAATCAGATAAAGCCCAGCAACGCTTCCTCGTCATCAATTTCAAGAAACCTAAATCTGGAGAAAGAAAAGTTATCGAGGAGACGGAAGATATTGAATACGATGTAATCCGAGTGATCCAGGATTTCCTTGCCAAACACCCTGGAAAAACCCGAGATTATATCTATGATCAGGTAATAAAGCAACTCTTCAGTACGGTTCAGATTCAGAAATTTGATCTTGATGAAATCCTCAAAAACTTCTTCCGTAAGGTGGGAGATGAATGGTATGCCCCTGGAACTTTACTTACCAGAAAGCGAGAACGCGAACAACAGATGGATTGGCTTAAAAAATCACTGCCTGAGCATCCAGAGAAGGAGGTTATTTTACAACTTCAGGATTTTCTGAAGAAGTATAGGCGAGTTCCTTATAGCGAGTTGAGAGAATTTTATCTTCGGAAGATTGACATACCCTTAGAGAGAAACTTTGATGACATAATCCAGGAGAACTTTAAAGTCGAAGAGGGTAAAGTACGTCTTCCCACTCCCGTGGAGCAGGAGAGAATGCAGAACATCTCTATACAATATCAAATTCGGGTGATTAGACGCTTTCTGGACGGTAAACTTGACCGCATACCCCATACAGAAGAGCTATCTAACTGGGTTGAATTTTGCTACCAGAATGAATTCTATAAGGAAGGGGCACAGATATATAACCTGCTTGAAGAAGATAAGGTAGAGCCGGATCGTTATAAGAAGCTTAAGAAAATGGCAGAGGTATGTCGAATAAAATCGGAGTAGATATGGCTAAATTTACTTTTTTAGATGCTGCATACGAGATTTTAAAAATAGAAGGTAAGCCCTTGAAACCAGAGGACATTACTCGGAGAGCGTTAGATTTGGGGTTGTTAAGAACTAAAGGCAAGACTCCAGCTTACACTATGGCTGCATCTCTTTATTGTGATGTCCGTGACAATGGCCCTCGTTCGAGATTCATAAAAGTTGGACCCAATCTTTTTGGTCTTATTGGATGGGCAAAGCGCCACGGTATTGATGTTAGTCAGATTCGACCAAGAAGAGTTCGGAAGGTCACTCGGCTTCCCAAAACAAAAGGCTTTAGTGAAATTGTAGACCACCAGCTACTCTCTTTGGTTAAAAATGAAGTGAGAGATATTAGGAGCTTTCTAAAAGGTAGTTTAAATCCTTATCCTAACAATGAGAAATTGGGTTTTTGGGTCTGGTTTTGTTATACCCTTGGGCTTTATCGGGAAGGTGGTCTTATCTATCACAAGATAGATAGAGATGCGGTCTCCTCTGACTTTTACAATATAGTTAGAAAAATAGGTTTGGCTTGTGAGCAGAAAGCGGGATGAAAATGTCAAAAATACCAGATCGTTTAATTGAATATTTTGAGGGAATCATCGTTGATTCTGCAGCATCTACTAATTTGTTAGTCCTTGATCCCAAAGGATATTTAAACTTAAGGCAAGAATACAAAGACCCGACCGGTAAGGTTTGGAAGGTCTATCATTACTATGAAAATGACCTTGCTTTCAGGAGGGAGTATGGGGATAGACCTTCTGATTTGGACTTTGCCTCAATTGTTTGGGTAACTTTACCAGAAGGCAAAGAGAAGGTCGATTTGAGTTTTATTTCAGATGTTATTTCCAGGGCAGATAAAATGATTGATTTAGGTATAGAAAGCGTATTGAGTAAGCTATTTCCTAAAGAGACCTGGCCAGATAATATTTTTGTATTTGAAAAAGAGATCGGTAGAAATTTATCCGAGTTCTCTTCTCATTATAAGGAATTACGCGATGGGATTCGCCCTCCTATCCCACTTAATAAGAATCACATTAAGGCGGTCATTTTAGCTTGTCGGAACCCATTTCTCCCAATCAATGAGATAATATTTGAAGAGACAGAACCCATTGCTATTATCCAGCGCTATTTGAAGATAATCTGGGAACATAATTTAAAGGGAGAAGATATAAGACTATTAAAGACCTTAGTATTAGAGAGTTGTAAGGTCGATACAAGACAAATTATTCCTTGGATTAGGGAGAAGGATTATGAGATTGCCGTTTTCCTTTATTCCTATTCCATTCTCAAAAAGTATGAAGTAAGCAACCCCATCACTCTCTTGAAGGGTTTGGGGATGTTAGATTTCGATCCAGAGGAAATGGGGAGCCAATTGACTAAAGTTACTGCTTTGTTAAAGGAGGATAATCTTTTATTAGAAAATGTCATTGGAATTGCTGAGAAGGAAGTCGGCGAACGAGATATGGATACGCTCATTAATAAACTTCCCTTTAAGAAAAATAAGGAAATAGCTGAGGCTATTCTACAAGAGTCTTCGCCGCTTTTTGTTTTAAGACTTGTTGTTCATCTTTTAAATAGACTTATTAGTGATAAGTTACTTAATAGGGAATTGTTTTCTTGGGCAAAGGGATTGCATCTACATCCTATTTTTCAAGGGAGTGCACCAAGGACTGATTTTACCTTTACTGCCCAAGAGATGCTTTCGTTTCTTAAAGAGATAGCATTTATACAAGAGATTGTTGGGACATCTTTCGAATCTAAAACAGAAATTGCTTCATTACTTGATTGGTATGAGAAGACACAGGCCTATCGGTTAGAGTTAGCCTTAGCCAAGTCAAATAGACATCTAAGGATTGTTAGTGATCAAAACTTGAAGAATTCACTTGCTGAATGGCTTGAGACTCTGAAGGATGAAATTTTTGGATTTCTTGAAAAGGCAGATTTGAACCTTGCTGATTTGATCGCAAAGGATATGAAAGGATACTTCTCTCACCCTCGCCTTTCTATCAATGTATTAAGGGACTTTATCTCGAAGAAGGGTATAAGGCCTTCAGATAAATCTCGGATATGGATTCTTATCTTTGATGGTATGCGTCTTGATACCTGGAATGAGGTGATCAAGCCAATGCTTTCTTCTAAATTTGAGATAAGTGAAGAGAAGTTGTATCTATGCCCATTGCCTTCTCGTACAGATGTTGCTCGCATATCATTACTTGCAGGGAATCTTCCTTTGAAATGGAAGGATTATCAAGGGGATTGGACTAGTGATCATAATATCTTAGCTTCCAGACTTCTGGGCCTCCCTCGACAGGAAGGAAAGCGAGATTTACGTATTATTACGGCAAGTGAGACTGATTATGGACAGCGAAAGCTCGATTTTGAGGTAAGACCATACAATGTATTAATTTATAATTTAAGCGATGATTGGATTCATGATTATAGGGATGATGTTTGGGAGTTAAATCAAGAGATAAAAGGAAAATTAGGGAGAAATATATTATTTGATTTAGAAGGGCGGATAGGTGAAGGTGATTATGTCTTTATAACCAGCGACCATGGGTTTATTGAACTTGATAGAAAGAACGAGATCAAAATTAAATCAGAAGCGATTGAAGACCAGCGGCTCATTGCCTACCGATACTTGAAAGATTCAGAACATTCTGCAGGTCTTAAAATTCAGTATACCAAAACGACTTTCTCCACTGTAGCTTGTGGTAGGAGATGGTTTGGAAGAGAACGGGGAAGATTTAATCGCTATTCTCATGGTGGGGTATCACTTGCCGAGATGGCGGTCCCTGGTATAGCACTAAAGAAATTAATACGACCAATTATAAAGATTGAGATGAAACTTCCTAAAGAAATTATAGAGTTCCTCGAGGATGAGCCAAACATGATAACCATAGGGATAGAGAATGTGGGCAATCGTGAGGGTGAGTTTAGCCTGACTATGCGATTAGATTCTGGTGGAGAGAAAGTTTTAAAACAAAAGCTAATAGCTAAAAAAGAAACAGGCTTCCCATTTAAATTTACCCCAAGTGTTTCAACGAAAAATCTTTATCTGCATCTTAATTACAAAGATATAGAGGGAAGAGAAGTAAAGGAATCAAAAAGGCTGAGTATTAAGGTCAAACCAAGAGAAGATAAGGTAAAAATAGATACCAGTGCTTTAGATAAATTAGACGAGTTTTAGCTCAGGGAGGAATGGATGAATCTTAATGAGAAAATTTTGCATTATTTGAAAGACCGGGTAGTACTTAAACCTTTAACTCGCTGGAACGAAGCCTATAAGGAATTTCCTCGTTATGTTATGGAATATTTAGTAGCCAAGTACGTTGACCCTGAGAATCCAATAATAGGCCAGCAAAAAATAGACCATATTCTGAATGAGCGCTATGCAGAAAGTGGCGCTAAGGAATTAATAAAGAGCAAGATTAAAGAGAAAGGTGAGTATACTTTGCTCGGACAACTGCAAGCTCGTCTCGATGCTACTAGAGATCACTATTGGGTTGAGGTTCCTGCTTTAGGGGACAATTTTGTACGAATAGGAAGAAAGATTCTAAACGAATATGGAGATGTTTTGCTTTCTGGCGGAGCCTGGGGGACATTGGCAATAGAATATGACCCACAATATGAACTCAAGGGGAGACTTTACCCCTTTTATATTCGTGAATTTACTCCTTTCCAAATTACTCGTATCTCATTGGCGGATTACTTGGAGAAACGAAATATATTCACCACAGAAGAGTGGATTGATTTACTTATTCAAAGCATCGGGTTTAATCCTCAAAGATTTACACATAGAGAGAAAATTTTGATGTTATTCAGATTAGTTCCCTTTGTGGAGGCTAATTACAACCTTATTGAACTGGGACCAAGAGAGACTGGTAAGACTTATACTTATCGTAATACTTCCAGCCGTTCATTTGTGATTTCAGGTGGAAAGACTACTCCAGCTATTCTTTTCTACCATAAAGGAACACGCAAAATAGGTATTTTAGGCCAGAGAGACGTAGTTTTCTTTGATGAGATCGCTAATACCAGTTTTTCTGATCCCGATGCTACGATTAGCATCTTAAAGGATTATATGCAGACCGGTAAATTTTCGCGAGGAGATATGGAATTTTCTGCTCAAGCCAGCATTGTCTTGGCTGGTAACATTGACACAGATATCGAAAGGAAAGAGCCTGCGAACCATTATCTTCATCTATTTGCGGTTTTGCCACAAGAATTAGGAGGAGATGATGCGTTTTTGGATCGACTCCATGGCTTTGTCCCTGGTTGGGAGATGCCGAAAATAAAACCTGAAAATTATGCAAATGGTTATGGTTTTGTTACTGATTATCTTGCTGAGATATTTACTCGACTTCGTCGTAAGAATTATCAAACAATAGTTAACGCCAATGTTGAATTTGGCAAGATGACGGGAAGAAATCAAGACGCAATAAAGAAGACATCTGCTGGTCTCTTGAAGTTGATTTTTCCTCATCGGAACCTACAGACGATAGAGAAAGACGATCTAAGAATGTGTCTTGATTTGGCTATAGAGTCGCGTCAAAGAATCATTGACCAGCTAGCTATTTCGGCACCCGATGAATTTAGAGGTATAGAACTTAAGAAATTTTTAAAAATGAAGTGAGAATTTTGGATTTAAGTCTTTTATGCTGAGGATTTGAAAAAGAACAAATGGGGAGTCTGTTTTGATGCAGATAAGATAGATGGACAAATCATGATTATGTATATAGATATTTTTGGGAATGAGAAGAGGGAAGTGAAGAAAATAAAGGAATTTAAGAATAGAAAGTGAAACCTAAACTGTATAAATTTAGTTAAAGGAAAGGGTAATCCAATGAAAGACGAATACATTAAATTGCCAATTATCAAAAAAATTGAGGTAAAGGGATATGATTTGTTTAAAACGGATTGGAAATATGAATTTAAAAGCGGATTAAATTTATTTGTTGGTGGTAATCGCCTTGGTAAAACTACCACCGTATATATTATCCTGTATGGAATTGTTAGACTACCGAAGGAGAATAAGACTTTTTTTTCAGACCGGGTGACATACAAAAATCAAAAAAAGGTTATCATGCCCACTGTCCGATTAAAATTTGTCATAGGATCTGATTGCATCGAAATTGAACGTAATATATTTGATTCTCAGATAAATTATCTTTCGATAAACAGCCAAACTTACACAAAGGATGACCCCAAAAGCATTGAAGAAATATATTCTAAGGAAATAGTAAGCTTGGCGGGTATAACTTCCTTGGATGACTATAAGTTTCTTCTGGAAAACTTGTTAATCAGAGAGGAAGAGGGGAATTATTTATTTTGGGATCCTGCGGCCCAAATAAGGGTATTGAGATTGCTTTTTAATTATGGGAGATTTGATGAAGAGTTTAGAAAACTTGAAGATGACGTTAGGGAATTTGACACCGATGTAAGAGGTCAACAAGACACCCAAGCTCAGTTCAGGAAAAGATTAGATGTAATTAAGGAGCAGAAGTCTATCAAAATAAAAAGCATGGAGGGATTTGATCTGCAAGGACTTGAAGAACAGCTTGAAGTATTGAATAGAGAGAAAACCGCATTACATTCTTCTTATGAGAGCATTTTAGAGAAGATTGAGACTATGGAAGGGGATAAGAAACAAGACACTCAAATTGTCCATGGGCTGAGTAATGAAATTGAAGAGTTAGATTCTGAAATGCTAAGAATAGAAAATACATTTTTTAAATCCGTGTATGCTGATCCTAAGATTCAATTGGCGGATCACAAGTTAAAATATTATCAAATCTGTATGTTTTGCAATAAAAGGACCTCAAGAGAGAAAGCACGAAGAATAGTTTTCGAAATTGAGAGTGAGAAAAGATGTCCCGTGTGCGGCTCTGAATTTAAACATAGTGTTGAAGAGAACATAAACGAAAATGATAGAAAGAAATTGGTGGAAGATTTGGTCAAAAAGAGGGAAATAGCCAAAAAGAGGAAAAGAGAACTTTCTCTGAGAGAAAGGGACTTAGATAATATGAGCGAAAAATTAAAAGAATTGTGGGCAGAAAAAGCAAAAGTGGAAACGGAACTTGAAAATAAAATTCTGGCAATTGATGATATAAAATTAAAGCTTTCAAGACCCAAAATAGAAAGAAAAGAAGAAATAGCCGTATACGACAGAGACATTAAAACCTTTCAAGACCAAATAGACTATTATCAAGAGCAAATAGATGATGCTAAGGTTAAACGTAAGAAGGTCTTGAACGATTTGATAAGCAAGAACAATGAACTCAATGAAACACTTAGAAAGATAAGTAATGCCTTGGCAAGAACGTTCAAGAAATATGTGAATGGGTTTTTTGATGAGTGTAAATTAGTGGTAAAAAAGCGGAGAATCAAAGGAAGCATGATAAGTTTCAATGTATTCATTCCAAAATTTGGTGGGCGTGAGAGAACTTTTGTTACTCAGGTGTCGAAATCTGAAGCTATATTTTTGGAATATGCCTTTAGAATGTCTTTATGCAAGTTATTTAAGCAGATTACGGGAAATGAATCTCTCCTCGTTATTGAGACTTCGGAAGGGACTTTTGATATAGGTAATGTAAGAATTCTTGCAGAGACTATTTCGAGGTTTTATAGTGATGATTCTTATCTGCTGGTTATATCAAACCTTGGGCGACCTGATTTTCTAAAAGCTCTGGTAGAAAAGACTAAGAAGGACATTTCGGGCAGGGTGTTAAACTACCTCCAAATTGGAAGACTCAGCGAAGAACAGAAGAGAGATAGGGAAAAATTTGATACGATACTCGAGGAACTCTTTAATGTCTGAAAACAGCCCTCAGATGTTGCAGGATAATAAGACCTTTAGAAGGTCAAATGAGATTCTATATGTTTTCTATTCGGCAGATGAGTTGGACTTGCCTTCCCTATCTAAAATTGGAATTCAGAAGTGTATATATTTGTGCGAGATTTTATCCCCTCTGAAAGAGATAATTCTGTCGTTTCTAAATTTCATATATTATCACAAAGGTCCGTTTTCGAAAGATATCACGAATATATCAGACCATTTGGTTGCTCTAGATGGAATTGAGGTTGACTCATTCTCGACATACGGGAAATATTCGTATGTTAACTATAAAATAACAGAGGCAGGAAAATCTTTAGTTGAAAGCTTAATTTACGATCCTACGGAAAAAGAAAAATTACAATGGATTAAAATCGTGATGAGATTAATAGATGCATATAAAGATGCTTTTGACCTTAGCGAAGAATATAGTGGGGTAGACAAGATTATTGACCTTGTTTACCAAGAACCATCCTTTTATGAGATTAAGCAAAGAAACGGGAAAGGAGAACTTATACCTATGGGGGATAAGAACAATCTAACTATGGAGTTAATTCATTTCTTAGAGAAAGTTGAAGAATCTCTTCCTCCAAAATTTGATAGGGAAAAATACAAGTTAGACTTGGAAACGGTTTTGTTAGCATTTTTTGAATACCTGTATGTAAAATATTTATCGGAGAAGGCGCAGACATAAAATGATAGACAAAAACAAAATTTTGAAAATTATCACCAGTAGCCCTACACTGAAAATCTTCAAAGAAACGCAGAAAATAGAATTTTTAAGTTTCTATAATCAGTTGGAATCTCTCCTCAAAAGGGATATCCCTTACGGAGAAATTGGTGAAAAATTTGTCTTTTGCATAGCAATAACTTTCGGGGATCGGGGAGAATGGAACATGTTTGATAAAGGCGTTCTAGCCTTAAAGATAAAAGAAGGTTTATTGGATGAAAATAATGTAATTTTAAGCAACGCAAAAGGCGATGTGATCAACGTTGTCAGAGGAACTTATATCAACAACTATGTGGAAGCTGAAGAGTTTTCAGAGAAACAATCTCAGTTTGTCTTTTTTATCAAATATATGGAAGTTCATCTTTTCATGAATGGTAAGGCAATTTATTACATAGTTAATATCATGCGGCCTTCTCGTGTGGGGGTGGACACTCCGGAAATGCTTCCTGCAAGGGAATACCGAAAATTGATTACAAATCACCATGATAGACATGTATACAAAGAAAGGGGTAGTTTTAAATATTGGAGAAACAAGGCAAAAAGGATTTTGATAGATAAACCTGAAATTCAATTTAATAAAAATTTATATTCTTATCTTAATCTGAATATCGCAGATGGTCATGTTGATAGAGGTGCTACTATATCAGGGATGGAGGATAGAACAGATATTAGAATTATGACATTCGAGAGTGGTGAGATTTACATCATAGAAATAAAATGCTTAGGTAAAACAAAATTATCTTCATCAGAAAAATCTGATGAGAGGGCCAACGAAGGGCTGATCCAACTTGGTATATATCTTAAGGATGAAAAAGATTCGAAAACAGGAGTGCTTGTGTTATATGATGGGAGAAAGGAGAATAAAGATATAATTTGGGACCCCGAAATTGAGTGGCATCCCCAAATGGATAGAAATCCTATGAGATTCTTTCTGGAATCAGAAAGCGCATCAGCCAAAGCGAAGAAAATATATGCTAAGATGAAAAAGAGGAAATAGTATCTTATGAAAAGACTTTTTAGAATTAAAAACCATATTGAGAAATATAATAATGAAGTCCACTTTAGAAATAACAAAAATGAATCCATTCATAGATGGTATCCATTTGTTGAAGGATTCTCCAGTAACTTTGTTAAGTCAATTATTGATGAATTAGATTATTTACCATCGGTTTGCCTTGACCCTTTTGCTGGGAGTGGAACAACTCCTCTAGCCTGTCAGCAACTTGGTATTAAATGCTATTCTTTTGAAGTTAATCCCTTTCTATTCGATGTTATGAAAGTAAAACTTTACAAGGGATACGATGCACGAAAATTCCAAAATATAATTAGTAAAATAGACCAAAATCTACGAATGTATAAAAAAGGCTGGAAATATCCAAAGATTGAAACACAAACGCTATTTGAAAGAGAAGATCTCAAGAAGTGGATATTTAATAGAGAGGCCGCATGGGGAACATTTGATATCTTACACGAAATTGATAACTTATCGGACAAATATGAAGGCGAGTATAAACTTATTCTCAAAGTGGCACTGGCTTCCAATCTTGTAGATATCAGCAATGTATTTAGAAATGGGAAGTGCTTGTCATATAAGCCTAACTGGCAAAATAATGGAATATCACGACGAGATGTCCATAAGAAATTTATTGGTTTTTGTAAAGATATTATTCTAAGAGATATATTACACAATAACCCAAATGACAATGGAATAGATAATTCTACTTTCTATAAGAAGGGTGACGCTAGAAAGCTGACCAAAGAATTGGAGGATCGATCTATAGATTTGGTAATAACCTCTCCTCCCTATCTAAATTCTCGTGACTATACAGATATCTATAGACTTGAGTTATGGATTCTTGGATATTTGAAAACATATAGAGATGAGAGGGAATTGCGAAAAAGCACACTGCGGTCTCATGTGCAAATCGCTTGGCATAAGGGAGAAACTCTTAAAATAAAAAAACTGGAGAACGTCCTTAAAGAAATAGAAAAGCATAGAGAAGAATTTTGGAACAATTCAATACCTGAAATGATAAAAGGATATTTTGTTGATATGAACATAATGTTTAAAAGTCTTTGTAAAAAGATGAGAATTAACTCTAAAGTCTATATCAATGTAGGAAACTCATCTTATTTTAACTCAATTATAGAAACCGATGCAATCATAGCAGAAATTGCTGAAATGAATCAATTTCAAGTAGATGAGATTAGGGTTGCCCGATATTTAAAATCTAGTGGGCAACAGGATTCTAAAAGAATCAGAGAAAGTATTATTGTTTTGACAAAGACTTAAGTCCTTATGGGAATTTAAAGATATGTTAAGATATTTGTCACTCGTCAATTTCAATAAACAAACGAAGTAACAATGCTTGAACGTCAGATTTTCAAAAATCAGGATCTTGTTCTTAAGGTTTCTCTAAATATTGACCCTCAAAAGTTTGATATAAATAAGTATGAGGCTTTTCTCGATGCTCTGTGCGGAGAGAGGGAATATCAGAAAGAGGTTGTAGGGGTTATCTTGCGGTATCTTCTGGGAGGTCAACATAATAACCTTAAGGAATTAGCGGAAGAGAATTATCATCAAAATCCAGTTCTACAGGAAAGATATGGGTCCTTGGAAGACTTTTATAAACATTTACAATTGCCGGATAATCTTTCTTGCACGATTTGAAAGAGGGAAAATACGAAATATTTAAGTCAAAGATCGGAGCTAAATTAGAGGACCTTGATCGAGCATGTAGACAGCATATTATAATGGACCCCATAATTCGGACACTATGCTAAGATACAGGTAAGGTCAAAAAGGGAGATCCATTATGACAAGCATACGTAAGAAATATCCACCAAGTTTCAAAGCGAAAGTAGCCCTAGAAGCTATTCGAGAGGAGAAGACCTCGGCTGAACTAGCCAGTCAATACCAAGTTCATCCTTCTCAGATACGAAAATGGAAAAGCATGGCTCTGAATGGCATGATCGAACTCTTTACCGATAACGGACAAAAAAGACACAAGGAGAAAGATCTCTTCATTGAGGAGCTCTATAAGGAGATTGGACAATTGAA
>Ga0209979_1001831_pt1 | contig 21856 bp, 17 predicted proteins | sample AnhtaG_FD_183114 | JGI IMG/M metagenome (GOLD analysis project Ga0209979, IMG submission 183114) | Deep subsurface microbial communities from Anholt, Denmark to uncover new lineages of life (NeLLi) - Anholt_01485 metaG (SPAdes) (version 2) | ecosystem: Environmental > Aquatic > Marine > Oceanic...
GGAGTTTGGTAAGGCGGCAGCGCTTCCCAGAGAAGGAGAGTTGAACTGCCCCGATTCGGGCAACTCTCATACAGGAAAGGAGTTGAGTAATGCATAAAGAACCAAGTTGGCGCGCCAAGGCAATGTATTTAGTGTTTGCCTGCGCGCTTGTATTTGGCTTAGCTGGAGTGGTGGCGATGCCGCCGAAGGCTGAGGCCGATATCCCCGATCCCGGCAGCTTTGCCATCACCGGCGGTACTGTCAATCTGACCGCAGCTGGGGATATTTCCGGATACTTCACCGGCACCAATTCCGGTATTCCCAACGGCCCGTATTACTTTGCTGATCTGGACTTAGACATCACGTACGCCATGACCGTCTACAACGGAACAATGTGGGTCAAGGCGTGGGTCCAGGGGAACCGGATAGACTTCGCGGGTGAGTACTACGGTCAAAGCATCGCTGTCGTGGTAACCGTTGCTAGCGGCGGGGTGGTGATTACCGATGGCACTCCCTATGACGGCGTCCTTGCTGTCGATTTCACCGGTGTGGATGGCGCATCGGACCCGTGGATTTTCGATCTCGACGGCTATGTTGGCATCCCCCAGCTGATCCCTGACATCGCACTGGATGTCAAGGGCGCTACACAGAAGTTCGTCGTGGTCAACGTGCCCCTCTTCGATGGAGCGGGGGATCACGCGGGCATGAGCGAGCAGGCCTTCCGCGCTCGGATAGAAGCTGATGGGCTTCAGTCTGCCCTGGTTTACATTCAAGGATTGCGCAATGATGCCCAGATACTTGAGTGGGTCATAACGCCGGGGGTAATTCTGAATGCTGCTGACATTACAATCGTAGACGGCGGACAGCCGGGCGATTCCTTCATCAAGATCAGATCGACCAAGCCTGGAGACGTCCACATCAGCGCCACGCTGCTCTGGGTTGGGCCTAATGGTATTCAGTGGGAGATCGACGTCCCAGATGACTTGGCGGAGAAGAAGTGGGGCGTGATTGATCACACCGTCCTCGACATGGAGCCGGAGAGTACGGAGACGCCGGCCAGCCCGCAGGCCTCGACTGCAGACGACGTCGGGTCAGTCGAATGGTTCAGCGACTTTGTCTACGCCTGGTTCTACTGGGGCGAGGTGGACATCCATGTCGACACCGCGGGACATGCCATCGTTCACTGGTGGCTGATCCAGGATGACCTTGCTGGCTTGAACGAGCAGGCCATCCTTGACATCATGGCTTGGCTTGGCGAGTGCCCCGATGCGGGTACTGAGCCCTGCGGCTGTGGTGGCTATGCCCCGTTTCCTTCACTAACGCCGAAGGAGAGGATAGATGCTGTCTGGACCTTAAACAAGCCCACTACAAGCGACTTTACTCGTGTAAGTACGGATAATGTGCCCAGCTTAACCAAAGCAGTCACCAGTCCGGACGGCTTCTACTGGCTTGATGTAGATGCTACGGATACCTACATCAAGACGGTAACTCAGGATGACTTCCCTGGTGAGACCCGGGGCTTGACCATGGTAGAGGTGACGAACAGCGGTGCGGGTGACATACTGGTTGTGACCCTGACCGAGTATCCCGTTGACTACCACGGTGAGAACCCGGTCTGCATAGAGATGGGCAAGAAGACGTACGGTGTGCCGCCACCTCCCGAGATAGTGAAGACGCCTCAGGTGAGGTGGGCCGGCGAGAAGATCGTGCTGGAGCAGGACTGGTCAAACTTCATGTCTCCTGACACCTGCTACGTAGCGGTCTACCACCTCGAGGAGCAGAGCGTAGGCGAGATCTCCATTGCCGGAGACAACACCTCTATGGAAGCCAGCGAAGGAGACATATGGGTTCTAGTGGACTCTAGTGACTCCATCTCCGAGGTTCTTCTGGAAACGGAGGTGCAGGGCGAGGCCGATGTCAACGTGAAGCTGTACAAGGCCTTTGACTGCTCTGCAGGGAGTAGTTGGCTTTCTGGCCCGCCCATAGTGAACTACGGCTTCCTGGTCTACTTCCTGGCGTTCGAGGATGTGGTGCTGGCGGAGGATATAACGCCACTGTCAGGCCTGAGCGTCGTGAGTCCCTTGGTGGACGTCCCGGTTACAGTTCAGGTGAGAGGCTGGTTCAAATCTTATGAGCAGCCCGGAACCAACAGGCCAGCGCGTGACATCGACGGCGACGGCATCTACGAGTGTCCAGAAGGCCGTTATGTCTTACCTGACGATTGGTGGGGACTAGTGGGACACTCCTACGACGTGTATCCCAACATGGACCTCATGGATCAGGCTCACCACGACGCCATCAACTCAGGCACCTCAGGCAATCCGCTTGGTCCGTTTAACACCGCTGTGTGGACCACAGACCCGCCAAATGTAGCGCAGTATCCCAGTATCGGCCCGTTCAACACCCTGCAGCGGTGGAGCGAGGACCTGATGTGGATCTCTGAAGCGGCGACGGTGCCGACCAGCCTCATAGGCGAGAACTACCGGAACACGGTGGTCCCTGACCGCATAATGAGCTGGTATGACTGCCCTATGCCGCAGGCGCTGGTCAACTTTGACATCACCGCCTATACGGTGGCTGGCAGTCTATCCGATCTGAGCAAGGGTGACCTTGAGGGCTACGGATATACCGGCAGCACGCCCAAGGTTTACCACTCCCCGTTCTACCGGGCGGAGATCCCCTCCCACACACTTATACCGAGTATAGACTATGAGTGGGATAGCTGGGGTACTACTAATCCGTACCCTTACTGGACCGACGTGTTCAAGAAGGACTGGGATGATAGCGAGCCCGCAGTTGTTAACGACCAGGACGTGGAGGTCTACTGCGACAACCACGGCATTGCCGGCGTGACCGCCGATGCCCTTGGTGAGCCTGGTACGATAACCATCGTGGCTACCGCCCAGTTCCCCGCTGCCTTGAAGGCGGGCAAGTATGCTCCGCGCAGCTCAGGCGAGATACCTGTCAAGTGGGGAGCTATAGAGCTGAACCCGCACTTCGTAGCGGATAAGGCCGATGTGGCCGTGGAGGAGCTCGTGACCTTCGATAACCTGACCACTGGAGGCACGTTCCCCTACACCAAGGCGCAGTGGGACTTCGAGGCCGATGGTATAATCGACCTAACCATTACCGGCACCCATGCCCAGGTTATGGCCGATGTAACCCACGCCTACTCCACACCGGGCATCTACACCGTGAGGCTGTGGATGACCGATAGCACTCCCACCACCCGTTATGAGGAGCGGCCCACATACATCACGGTGGCCGGAGGCGTGGCGTCCCATACCTGGACTTTCTACGCCGCGGGCTTCTTCAGCGCGCATCTGACTGATACCTACATGGGATCGGTAGTGCTGGGCGACCTAGTCCTCGGCGACATTCCGGCTCAAGTACAGGGCGTGTGGTATTATGACCCCGCTATTCTCGACTACACGTTCTGGGTACCTGGCGTAGGAGGCACGCTGACGACTCTAGGTGGTGGTCACACGTACGACTACCAGGTGCTCGTCAATGGCGCCTGCACGTGGACAATCCCATTACCATAACGCATCCGAATCTTAGCCCAGGGCTGGGGAAACCCAGCCCTGGGTTAGAAGAAGAGAGGTAGAGATTCTAGGAAAGGAGAAAGGTATGAAAAAGATACCTCGGTTCGGGTTGCTGGTGGCCTTGCTTCTGGTGGCCGTTCTAACGGTTGCCGCACTCCCGGCAGCGGTGCTGGCTTTAGCACACCCCATTGCCTGCTACGGCGATGTTACCCTGGATTTCGCTCCGGCACCGGTGGGCACCGTAATCGATATATACATAGGTGCCGATGCCACGCCGAGCGCAACCACGACGGTAACCGCCGCCGGCGATTACGATTATGGGCCGGTGCAGCTGTGGGAAGACGACAGCAGGCACGGCGAAGCTTTGAGCTATACCGTAAATGGTTTCGCGGCGACTACCGTTCCGGCATCCCCGGTCTTCGGCTGGGAGAATCAGGAGGTTGACCTGACAGCCGTTAGCGGTCCCCAGCCGCCGCAGGTAACCACCAACGCTGCCACCGGCAAGACCCATAACTCGGCTACTCTGAACGGTAACCTGGATATTGGTGAATATACATCGGTAAATGTCTATTTTGAATATGGACTTACCGCTACCTACGGGAGCATGAGCGGAGTAGCAAATGTGGGGGCGAGTGGAGCGTTCAGCCAGTCCATCGGTGGCTTAACCCCCAGTACTCTGTACCACTTCAGGGCTGTGGCTGACACGGTGCTACCCAGCAACAGTGTTAGTGATTTAGGCGGTGATCTGACCTTAACCACTTTGGTGGGACCAGATTGGCCGCACGATGTGAGTCTCGGCACTGGCCTGAACATCATATCGACGCCGGTATGGCTGGACTCAGCCTCTGATACGGTTTCCGATATCATCCCCACAGGCTACAACGGGGGGTACCGGTGGACTGGGACCAGTTTTGCCAGTTTAACGACCTCTTATGTGTGGAAGCCGCTGGAGGCATTCTACGTCGATGTCGATGCTGGCACCACGGCTACATTTGTCCCAACAACTGACATGAAGGCTCCGAACACCAGGACGTTGGGAAGTAACAGGTGGTACCTGATAGGTGCATCGCCACTCGATGGCTTTGGCACCCAAACGATGGACGTAGTACTCGCCGGTCTGGCTAACAACTGGGTCAATGTGGTGAAACCACCTCTGAATCAAGCCGGCGGCAGTTGTACTGTTGCTACCGCTAACACGCTGAGTTTGTCTGAATTTGAAGGCGCCTTGGTGTTCGTTGGCTCAGCAACAACAAGGACTATAGTCGGCTTCTGCGTCACACCGCTTGAGCCATAAAAGATTAGCGGAAAGCCGGCATTCAACCGAAGTTGAGACAGGGGGGGCGAGTAAAAGCCCCCCCTCTCTTGGTTTAGAGGGAGACTTTGAGCTATGAAGTATAAGATCGCCACAATCGCGGCATTATTCTGTATTTTGGTTTTAGCGGCTCCGGCTTTGGCCGATGGGCCAGTGCTTCCCCACGCCTTCTACGGGGATGTGACCATCGGTGGTCAGCCGGCGCCGGTGGGCACAGTGATTTCGGCAAAGGTCAATGGGGTGGAGAGCGGCAGCGTCACCACCTGGCAGGAGGGAAGGTATGGCTGGGGCTTGGGTGCCCCAGAGGAGGGGGAAGATAATTTGCTGGTTCAAGGCGAGTATATCAGCAGTGGTGACGAAATCGAGTTTTACATCAACGGGGTCAAAGCGGACCAGACCTCCACTTTCCAAAGCGGGGTATGGACCGAGCTGGATTTGACCGTGGCCCATGCACCACCGGTCACCCCTACGCCATCGCCTACGCCTACTGCTACCCCCACAGCGACGCCGACAGGTACGCCAACCGGAACTCCTACCGTCACCCCAACGGTTACCCCGACAGCCACGCCCACGCCGACAGCCACGCCAACGCCGACCCCGACGCCCACACCCACGCCCGTTGATGGTGGTGGGTTAGGCCCGGGCGCAATTGCGGGAATAGTGGTGGGGGCGCTCATAGCCGGGGCTTTGATAGCATGGCTGATAATAAGGCGGCGGGGGAAAGCCGCCCCGCTTCCCTAGCGGTGTGCCGCCGATGAAGTAGAGGCCACTATGAGTGAAATTGCTGAAAAAGAGGTGCCCCGATATAATCGGGGCTGGGGGTCTGGGGGTGTCCCCCAGATATAAAAGTCCCCCAAGATTGGGGGATTAGGGGGTTGATTGAGATTATTTCAGCAGTCTCTTTGAAATTAGATATTTTAATTTGTTTAGAATTTAGAGATTAGTATTTAGAATCTTTCTGTATATTTTTCTGTCTTTTATGTGCAACTACATGGTGGTGGTCACTGGCACCTGCGAGTGGGAAAGTCCATTGCCATAAGCATCTGATCTTCATACCAAAGCCCAACCAACCGATTTTAGGGAGGCGGAAGACAATGAGAATCACAAGAATCGCCGTAATATTTCTCCTGGGCATATTGCTACTCTCTGCATTCGCCTGCGACGGAGACGGAGAACCGACGCCTGCGCCCTGGGGGACCCACACCTGGACTTTCTACGCCGCTGGCTTTTTCCCCAAGCATCTGCCTGATTCCTACACCGGCGATGTTGTGCTGGCCGACCTGGACCCTGCAAACCTTCCGGATGAGGTGCAGGGAATCTGGTGGTATGACGGCGCCGCTCTAGAATACAGGTTCTGGGTGCCCGGCGTAGGAGGCGAGCTGACGACGATGACTGGTCAATTATACAACTACATGGTGCTGGTCACTGGCGCCTGCGAGTGGGAAATTCCATTGCCATAAGCATCTGATCTTCATACCAAAGCCCAACCAGGCGGATTAGGGAAGGGGGGAGGCAATGAGAATCACAAGAATCGCTCTAGTATTGCTTTTAGGTCTCTTGCTGGTGTCGGGACTAGCCTGTGGGGGAGGTGGAGAACCAATACCAACTCCAACAACCACACCTATCCCAACAGCAACGCTGACACCGACGCCAACTATGTTCTTATCTTGTGACATACAATGGAACGAAGCCAAGTATTATATCGGAAAATTTAAGACTGTCTGTGGCACGGTAGTCGGCACTTATTATGATGTAACGAGCAATGGGCAGCCCACATTTCTTAATATAGGTAAGCCATATCCCGACCCAGACCGATTCATTGTAATAATCCGCGGTGAGGATCGAGGTAAATTCTACTCGCCGCCAGAGGATTATTATCTCGGCAAGAACATAAACGTTATTGGATTTATTATGGAGTATGAAGGCATTGCGAGTATTGAGGTTTGGCGTCCCAGCCAGATTGAAGAATATTAGATGGCTTCTTCCCCTATTACCTGCCTGATGCCTGCAACAGATAAGCAGTGCTGGCTAGCCTCGGCCTTGCCTGCTGGGTCGCCGTAGCATTCGGGCGGCTCCTGTAATCACCCTCAGATGGATAGATGACACCTCACAACGGGTATTTTGCGAAAGGGAGTCCACCGCTTTGTATCAATGCGACGAGACTAAGCCCTGAACGTAGTGAAGGGGAAGCCGAAGCTCCGAGCCGAAGGCGGAGAGGGAGCATCCCTCCTGCGGCATTTTGGGCCCTGGAACCTATCCGACAGGGGTGAGATGTTCCCGAGGGAGTAATGACAGAAAAGTAAAATATATGTTGACATATATAAATTAACATAATATAATATAAAATATTATTGATAAATGTAGCGTAGACGGATGAGGATGCATCATTAATTACGCTTAGAGACATTGCCGTGAAGCATTTGATATTTCTGCGAAAGAAGGTAAAAGATGAGCCCCCCGAGCGGAGCCTTTTCTCCTCGGCTGGTGTGCTGATAACGGCTCTCGTTATTATCGTTGCTCTGGGTCTGGTGGGAGGGGCTGTGGCCCAGGGGCCAGACGGGACGGTGACCGACCTCTCACCCAATGCGCCGCCGGGGGGGTTTGCTGACGCCGAGACATCAGATGACGATAACGCTATCTTGCTAAAAGCGAGGCAGTTCACGCCCAAAACTGGGGGGGAATTGTCGGCCTTAGGGCAGCCCCGTCATGCCATTATTCAGTTTGAGGGGCAGCCGCAGCAGCAGACCCTCGATACTCTTGCCGGTCAAGGGGTGGACATTCTCCAATATGTTCCGCGACATGCGGTTATGGCCTTTATTCCGGCGAACACAGAGCTGGCCTTGATTCCTGGTATTCGCTGGGTGGGGGCCATGCAGGCGGCAGACAAGCTTAGCGACTACCTGCAGGTTTCGCTGGATAAAGGATTTATTCTGGTTGACACTTTCCCCGACATCAGTAGCCAGAGAGCAGAAGCGGTCATCAGGGCCGCAGGTGGGGAACCGGTTCAGAACCCATATCTTGTGCCTGACACTTACCTGGTGCAGGCTGATGAGGACGTCGTGGCGAAACTATCAACAGCCGATGAAGTGAGTTGGATCTGGGCAGCCTCGGACGCGATCATTGAGGGGCTTCCGGTTCATCATTGTCCCGGAGGCATGAGTGCTCTAGGGCCGATTGCCAACTACGTCGTTCATGATGATGGGTGGGACGGTCCGGGCCTGGGCTCAGTCGACCTGACATACTACTTTGAGGAGGGCACTCCCGACATCGTCGGCGAGGAGGCGGAGGTAGAACGTGCTCTGAATGTATGGTCACTGTATGCCGCAATCACCTGGACTGAGGCGGCCAGTTCTGGACTGAGCCGGTCAATAGACTACAAATGGGCAGTTGGAGACCATGGTTGTGGTTGGCCGTTCGACGGCCCCGGAGGTGTACTGGCACATGCTTTCTACCCGGCGCCTCCCAACCCTGAACCGATTGCAGGCGATATACACTTCGATGACGATGAGACCTGGCGCATCGGATCGGACTTCGATGTCTTCTCCGTGGCTCTCCATGAGTCTGGACATAGTCTAGGGCTGGGTCACTCAGAAGATCCAAATGCAGTAATGTATGCATACTACAAGATAGTGACCGGTCTTCATCAAGACGATATCGACGGCATCCGGTCAATCTATGCCTCTACCGCTCCGCCCACTCCCACACCTACTCCCACACCTACTCCTACGCCGACACCAACGCCGACGCCGACGCCGACTCCAACGCCGACGCCAACCCCCACGCCAACCCCGACGCCGACGCTGCCAACTATATCCTACAGCCCGTTGAGCTTCAGCTTCACCGCCACCGAGGGAGGTTCTAACCCATCGAGCCAGACACTGAGCATCTGGAACTCAGGTGGTGGCACATTAAATTGGTTGGTGAGCGATAATGCAAACTGGCTCACATTAAGCCCAACAGGTGGCAGCACCACAGGTGAGGCGGACGATGTCACCGTCCTGGTAGACATCTCGGGTATGGCGGCAGGAAACTATGGTGCCACCATCACTATCTTTGCATCAGGTGCCACAAATACGCCGCAGACGGTGCCAGTAAGCCTGACCATATATTCGTCATCGCCGACGCCGACTCTAACCCCAACCCCCACGCCAACGCCAACTGTTACCCCGACTCTAACCCCAACCCCAACCCCCACACCCCCGCTGCCTCACACCTGGAGGTTCTACGCAGCGGGCTTCTTCCCCAAGCATCTGCCTGATGCCTACACCGGACAGATAGTGCTGGCAGACCTCTATCTTGCCACCATTCCGGCTCAGGTGCAGGGAGTATGGTGGTATGACGGCGCTGCTCTAGAATATAGGTTCTGGGTGCCCGGCGTAGGTGGCGATCTTTCGACGCTAACTGGTCAATTCTACAACTACTTGGTGCTCGTCACTGGCGCCTGCGAGTGGACTATTCCATTGCCCTGAAGCATCCGGTCTTTCTACCAAAGCTCACTATGCTGGCGCCACACTGCCATGAAGCCTTGACGGGCGGCGAAAAGTAGTTAATAATCTAAGGCGGTACTAGGTCAAAACACACATCCTCGCAGGGCGTTTCTATACCCTGGCCGCCGATGAAAGCTTGGGGCGGAGCATCGGACGCCGCAAGACGGGGAAGAGGTAGAGATCACTATAAGAAAATTGGGTGGGATTCTTGCCGCGGCTCTTGTCATAGTGATAGGCCTGGGTCTGGTGGCAGGGGCTGTGGCCCAGGGGCCAAATGAGACGGTGACCGACTTCCCGCCCAATGCGCCGCCGGGGGGGTTTGCTGACGCCGAGACATCAGATGACTACAACGCTATCTTGCTAAAAGCGAGGCAGTTCACGCCGGAACTCGGGGGAGAATTGTCGGCCTTAGGGCAGCCCCGTCATGCCATTATTCAGTTTGAGGGGCAGCCGCAACAGGAGACCCTCGGCGCACTTGCCGGTAAAGGGGTGGACATTCTCCAATATGTTCCGCGACATGCGGTTATGGCCTTTATTCCGGCAAATACGGAGCTGGCCTTGATTCCTGGTATTCGCTGGGTGGGGGCCATGCAGGCGGCAGATAAGCTGAGCGACTACCTGCAGGTCTCGCTGGATAAAGGATTTATTCTGGTTGACACTTTCCCCGACATCAGTAGCCAACGAGCAGAAGCGGTCATCAAGGAAGCAGGTGGGGAACCGGTTCAGAACCCATATCTTGTGCCTGACACCTACCTGGTGCACGCTGACCAGGACGTTGTGGCGAAACTATCAACAACCGATGAAGTGAGTTGGATTTGGCCAGCCTCGGACGCGATCATTGAGGGGCTTCCGGTTCATCATTGTCCCGGAGGCATGAGTGCTCTAGGTTCGGTCGCTAATTACGTTACTTGGGGTTGGGGGTGGGACGGTCCAGGCCTGGGCTCAGCCGCCCTGACATACTACTTTGAGAACGGCACTGACGACATACCCGGAGATCAGGAGCAGGCGGAGGTGGAACGTGGTCTGAATGAATGGTCCAAGTATGCCGCAATAACCTGGACTGAGGCGGCCAGTTCTGGACTGAGCCGGTCAATAGACATCAAATGGGCAGTTGGAGACCATGGTTTGTGGTGTGACCCTTTTGACGGCCCCGGAGGTGTACTGGCACATGCTTTCTTCCCGCCGCCTAACTTTGAAACTATTGCAGGCGATATTCACTTCGATGACGATGAGACTTGGAACATTGGATCGTGGCTAGATGTCTTCTCGATAGCTCTCCATGAATCTGGGCATAGCCTTGGGCTGGATCACTCGGACAATTCAGACGCAGTAATGTATCCATACTATAGCGGCCAGATTTGGACCGGTCTTCATCAAGACGATATCGACGGCATCCGGTCACTTTATGCCTCTACCGCTACGCCTACGCCAACGCCAACGCCGACTCCTACGCCAACACCAACTCCTACGCCAACACCAACTTTTACCCCGACTCCAACCCCAACACCAACTTTTACCCCGACTCCAACCCCAACCCCCACGCTCATGCCGACCCACACCTGGACTTTATATGCCGCGGGCTTCTTCCCCAAGCACCTACCTGATTCCTACAACGGACAGGTAGTGACGGCTGACCTAGACCCCGCCACCATTCCAGATGAGGTGCAGGGGGTGTGGTGGTATGACCCGGTTGCTCTCGATTATAGTTTCTGGGTGCCCGGCGTAGGAGGCGATCTGACGAGTCTAGGAGGCGGTCATACGTACAACTACATGGTGCTGGTCACTGGCACCTGCGAGTGGGAAATCCCATTGCCATAAAGCATCCGGTCTTGCTTCGCTGAGTTCCCTCACTTCGTTCAGGACATGACTCGCAATGACAAAAGGGCAGCGCGATCTGTCATTGCTGCGAAAATAGAGCTACGTTCCATGTCATTCCGAACTTGTTTCGGAATCTCAAGGTTAATACGGGGATGCTGAAACAAGTTCAGCATGACAACGTGCTGGTTGTAACCAAATGTCGTTGCTACGAAAATGCCCTTATATGTCTGGATGGACCCTACACTCTTGTCATTCCCGCGCAGGCGGGAATCTAGACCGACCAATCTCTGGGTTCCTGCTTCCGCAGGAATGACAGACAAATCCGGTGTAAACATGCCACATTTTCATCCTCTGTGGTGCTTGTTGCAATAGGCATGACTGATTGCGACCCCTCCGCTTTGCGAGAGTCCGACTTATCGGACGATTTAGGCCGAAGCGTCGGCCGACCTGGCGGCCTCGGGGGAAGCAATCTCACCTCTTTCCCACCCGCCCCGAATGTATGTCTGCTCCCATGGGTTGTAGAGACTGTTGCTAGAGGGGGACACCTCTCTTGGTTAAGGACGGTTGATGGATGGCCAATACGGTGGGTTTGCCCAGGGTGGTTTGCTTTAAACGCTAGCCCAGTTTCCCCAGTGCGCGGCCGCCGAGGAGGTGAAGGTGGAGGTGGGGCACCTCCTGACCGGAATCGGGGCCTGAGTTTATCACCAGCCGATAGCCGCGCGCGGCTATCCCCTCACTCTTTGCTAGCTCGGCGGCCACATGGACCAGGTGTCCCATGAGTGCCTGGTGGTCTTTGGTGATCTCGGCAAGCGAGGGGATGTGGGCTTTGGGCATGATGAGGATATGGGTTGGCGCCTGGGGGTTGATGTCGCCAAGGGCGATGACCTCATCATCCTGATACAGGATGTCGCTCTGCAACTCGCCGCTTATGATGCGGCAAAAGATACAGTCTTTGTTCACCTCACCCCCCGACCCCCTCTCCTCAAGGAGAGGGGGGGGTAAATAAAGCTGGGGGACACCCCCAGACCCCTGCCAGAGGGAGACCCCTCTGGACTCCCCTTTTATAGAGTAGGGGGTAAATATAGCTGCTCCGATATATCGGAGAGACCCCTACCCCAGGGTATACCCACGTTGTCATGCTGAACTTATTTCAGCATCACCCCAGACTCCTGCCAATGGAGTCCAGTCCGTTCGCCCTGAGCATGTCGAAAGGGCAATGAAGAATATAGACTTCTGCCAGATTCCAGAGATTCTGAGCGACCCCGATTCATCGGGGTTCCTCAGAATGACATAAAACGTAGACCCCTCTGGACTCCCCTTGGAACTGTCTGTCTCCTCACAACATTGGGTAGCCTAGAGCATCGGCTCTAGGCGTTGTTGGAGCGGATGCTCCAACCTAACCATGAACACATATTAAACGTTTGAAACGCTGAACGCTCTATTAAAGCCCCAGCTCCCTGGCCACAATCTCCCGGTGCCAATCGGCACTGCCGAAAGTCGGCTCCGCCGCCTTGGCCCGCTTAAAGTAGAGTGGCATATCGTGGTCCATGCAGAAGCCAATGCCCCCGTGAATCTGGTGCCCCAGCTGGGTGACGCGACGGTAGGCCTCGCTCACCCAGGCCTTTGTCATGGAGACCTCCATGGTGGCGGGTAGCCCCTCTGAGACCATCCAGGCGGCCTGATAGGTGATGAATCGCGAGCCATCCACATCGGTCACCATATTGGCACAGTGGTGCTGGATCGCTTGAAAGCTGCCGATGGGTCGGCCAAACTGGATCCGCTCCTTGGCATAGGCAACGCTCATATCCAGTGCCGCTTGCGCCCCACCGATCATCTCGGCACATTTGGCCACCGTGGCCTTCTGCAATATCTTCGCCACCACAGGCCAGCCCTTATCTCGCTCGCCAAGCATGTTCTTCTGGGGCACCCGGACATTATCGAAGGTAACCTCGCATTGCTTATCGCCGGCGATGGTCTTTAATAGTATGGTGGCGATCCCGGGGCTTTTCCCATCCACCAGGAACAGGGTGATCCCATCTTCGTCTTTGCCCGCGCCATCCTTGGTCCTGGCGACACATATCAGGTAATCGGCGATATGGGCATTCTCCACAAAGAGCTTGGTGCCACTGATTACATAGTCATCCTTATCGGGAACCGCTTTAACCGTGATGGAGGCCGGGTCATAGCTAGCGCTGGGCTCGGTTAGGGCCATGGTGAGGATCGCTTCCCCGGCGGCTATTTTGGGCAGGAGCTCCTTTTTCTGCTCCTCATTTCCCGCCTCAAGGATGCAGAGCCCTCCGAGCACCACCGTGGAGAAGAAGGGACCGGGGAGGCAGGCGCGCCCCATCTCCTCAAGGAGCACCGCCAGATCAAGGAAGCTCATCCCCATGCCGTCGTATTCCTCGGGGAGGGCCAGCCCCATCCACCCCAATTCCGCCATCTTGCCCCAAAGCCCTGAGGTATAGCCCTGCTCATCCTCGGCCATCTCCTTGACCAGCGAGGTGGGGCATTCCTTCTCCAGAAAATCGCGCGCCGTCTTGCGCAGCATCTCCTGTTCTTCACTAAATCCTAGGTCCATGATCCGCTCCTTTTTTTCGAATTTTTTGGAACTACTCCATTTTTCGTCCTGTTATTTATTATGACATATGTTATTTGACCGATTTGTGTAGTCTAAAATTTAGCCTCGGGGGAGGCCCAGCCCCCTCATGGCAATGGCATTCCGCTGAACCTCAGAGGTACCCGCAGCTATGGTGGCACCAACAGCGAGCAAGGACTGGCGAGCCATCTTGCACTCAGTGTTTGCCCATTTGGAGTTCTCTCTCAGCAGCCCATAGAGCCCCATGATCTCCATGCCAGTGTGGGCCACATGTTGCTGGAATTCGCAGCCGAAGAGCCGTGCCATCGAGGCCTCCCACTCGGGCTGCAGACCCTGGGCCTGCTGCCAGGCTACCCTGTAGGCCAGTATGCGGGAAATCGCTCCCTCTATGTAGAGATCCGCCAGATTCTGTCTCACCAGCGGGTCCTTGGCGGGAACCCTCCCGTCGGGCTGAGGCTCCTTGGCATACTGGATCAGGCGGTCGACATTTCGCCGGGCGAGGGCAATACGGTAGATTCCCGACCTCTCGAAGCCGGCGGCGGTCATCGCCACTCTCCAGCCTCTGTTTTTCTCCCCCACCAGGTTCTCCTTGGGAACCCTAACATTATCATAGAAGACCTCGGAGAAGGCGCGCTCGTCAGCCATGGTGATCAGGGGGCTGATTGTAATGCCCGGGGCTTTGAAATCTACCAGAAGGAAACTGATACCGCGGTGTTTTGGCTCCGCATCGGGATCGGTTTTGACCAGCAGGAAACACCAGTTGGCATGCTGGGCATGGCTGGTCCATACCTTTTGCCCGTTGATTACGAAAGCATCGCCATCCTCTACCGCTCTGGTAGTCAGAGAGGGCAGGTCGGAACCGGCTCCGGGCTCGCTCCAGCCCTGACACCACAGTACATCCCCGCTGGCGATGCCGGGCAGAAAGCGCTTCTTCTGCTCCTCGGTGCCGTAGGCCATCAAGGCCGGGGCCAGCATGCCGACGCCGCCGAAGTCGAGGCCGGGGGCGCCCAGGTAATTCATCTCCTCGCTGAGGATGACGCTCTTCATGTGAGCATCCTGTCCCCCGTACTCCTTGGGCCAGGCCATGCTCAGCCACCCTTTGGCCGCCAGTTTCTGGGTCATCCCTCGGGCGAACTGCCATTCTTCCTCACTCTCCACAAACCCGCCTACCCCGGTCTCCAGGCCAGGGGGCACTTCCCGGGCGACGAAGTCCTGAACCTCCCGCCGAAACTTCTCCTCATCCGGGCTAAAGCTGAAATCCATCCTCCTACCTCTCTTGTCAACCTTTCAAGCGTATTAAGCGATTTAAGGTCTAAAGCCCCAGTTGCTGGGCGACCAGCTCCCTTTGGGACTCGGTATCGCCGAAGGTGGGTTCGGCCGCCTTTGACCTTCTATAGTACAGACCCATATCGTGGTCCCTGGTGGTGCCGATGGCCCCGTGGACCTGCACCCCGTCCTCGGTGACTTTCTTATAGGCCTCATTACACCATCCCTTGGCGATGGCCAACTTTTCGGCAGCCGGCAGCCCTTCGGAGACCATCCAGGCAGCCTGATAAAGGATATTTTTCGAAGTTTCCACCCTTAAGTACATATCGGCAAGCATGTGCTGTATTGCCTGAAAGGAGCCGATGGGCCGCCCGTACTGCACCCGCTCCTTGGCGTAGGCTACGCTCATGTCCAATACCGCTTGCATACCACCGACCATCTCGGCACACTTGGCCACGGTCGCCTTCTCCAGGGTATTGGCCACGATGGGCCAGCCCTTGTCCAGCTCCCCGATAATGTTGCCCTTGGGAACGCTGACGTTGTCGAATACCACCTCGCACTGCTTGTCCATGCCGGTGGTGGCGAATGGCTCTATCTTGATGCCGGGGCTCTTGGAGTCCACCAGGAGCAGGGTGATGCCGTCCTCAGGGTCTCCGCCGCTCTTGGTCCTGGCGGCTACTACCATGTAGTCAGAGGCGCTGGCGAACTCGACAAACAGCTTGGTGCCGTTGAGCACGAAGCTGTCGCCCTGGGCGTCTGCCTTAAGCTCCACACAGTCGGCGGTATAGCCCGCGCTGGGCTCGGTGAGCGCCAGCGTCAGTATCGCCTCTCCGCTTGCCACCCTGGGCAGTATATCTTTCTTCTGCTCCTCGGTTCCCGCCTCCACTATGGGAGGGGTTCCCAACGCTACCGTGACCAAGAACGGGCTGGGCAGTATGTTGCGTCCTATCTCCTCGAAGATGACCACCAGGTCCATGAGTCCCATACCCATGCCGTCGTATTCCTCGGGTATCAGCAGCCCCTGCCAACCTAGCTCCGCCATCTTGCGCCATATCTCTGGCGAGTATCCCTCCGCGCTCTCCTCGATCTGGCGCACCATCGCCTTGTCGCACTCGGTGGACAGGAAATCACGGGCCGAGTTTCGCAGCATGTCCTGCTCTTCTGTGAAATCAAGATCCATGGTTCGCTCCTTTTTTCGAACTTTGTGGAACTTTTTGATATTTCACCCGGTTATCTTTTAGGGCATATGCTATTTGGCAATTCATGTTGTTTAAAATTAGACCTGGGGCAGTCCCGGACTGGCTCAGGCGATGGCTTTCAATTTCTACTTAGGCCCCTGCGATTTAGCCACTTTATTTAATCATTTTATCCTGGGCAAGCCCAGACCGACCCAGGCGACGATACTCCGCATAATCTCCGATGTGCCGCCGCCGAGCTTATATCCGGGGGTTGACTGGGCGAGGTCCTCAAACTGTCCCTTGAGCACCGCCCACTTCGAGCCTTTTGCCACTGTGCCATAGAGGCCCATTATCTCTATACCGGTGAAGGCGACTCGTTGCCACAGCTCGGTGCTGTAGACCTTGGCCCCACACGCCGCCGCAGCCGCCGCCATAATATCCCCCTTCTCCTGCAGCCAGCCGACACGGTAGGACAGGGTGCGCCCCACCTCGATATCGATGGCCAGTTGGGCCAGCCGGTGGCGCACATGTGGATTCTGGGAGAGGGGTTTGCCCCTGAGCCTGGTCTCCTTGCAGTACTGCACCAGCTCGTACAATCCGCGACAGGCGCCGGACATAACCCCAACGCTGGAGCGCTCGTAGTTCATGGTTGCCTGGGTGATGGCCCAGCCTCCATCCACCTCGCCTATTATATTCCTCGACGGGACGCGCACGTCGTCGAAGTATATCTCGTTGAAGTGCTTGGCACCGTCCATGCTCTCGATGGGCACCACGGAGACCCCGGGGCTCTTCATGTCCAGTATGAAGTAGGTGAGGCCCCTGCTCCGTCTCTCCTCCGGGTTGGTCCTGGCGATGGTGAAACACCAGTCGGCGCGGTGGGCGCCCGTGTTCCAGCACTTCTGCCCGTTCAGTATCCAATCATCGCCGTCCTTCACCGCCTTGGTGGTCAGCGATGCCAGGTCTGAGCCGGCGTTGGGCTCGCTCCAACCCTGGCACCAGAACCTCTCCGCCTTGGCGATGGGGGGCAGGTGCTCCTTCTTCTGTTTCTCAGTCCCCACCGCTAGGATGGTGGGACCTATCATCCCCACACCTAGGGGGTCGACCCCCGGTGCGCAATAGTACCCGAGCACATCGCCGAAGATGAGCTGCTCTATCATCGGGGCGTTGCATCCGCCGTATTCCTCTGGCCAGGGCCGTACCAGCCAGCCCTTCTCCGCCAGCCTTTTGGCCATATAAACATTGAACGGCCAGCCAGTGTCACTGAACAGGCCTTCCAGACCCCATACCCAGTCCTCGGGCGCGTGCTTCATCTCCACCTCGAAGAAATCCTCGAACTCCTTCTTAAGCGCCTCTTGCTCCGGGGTAAGTCTAAAGTCCATTTTTACTCCCTTCTCGGGTTTCCCGCTATTTTATTCGCCATCCAGCTCAAACACCCATCCCGGCGGGGTTAGCCGAGCTTCATGGCGAGGCAGGTTACTGTCCTCACAATGCCGCTGACTGATTGAATGTTCTTGTTCACTAGGTCGCCGATGGCATTCACATCTGGCCCTTCGACTACAGCGATGACGTCATAGGGACCAGTAACCGCCTCCACTGACAGTATCTCCTTCCTCTTCTGCTGAAGGTCAGTGATGCCGGCGACCACCTCCCGGCTCTTGCCCGCAGCAACCTCGATAAGCACAAATGCCTTCACCGCCATGGCCTCCCCCCATCCTCGAGTCCAGTAGTATTAAATAATCAGCCAAGCTCCTTGCCGAAGATGCCACAAAAGATGGTACAGTGCGGGGGCTGTCCGCCCAGGTTATGGGTCAGCCCCAGCTTGGGGTCCTTTATCTGGCGTTGGTCAGCCTTTCCCTGAAGCTGCTTGTACATCTCATATATCATTCTCAGCCCGGTGGCCCCGATGGGGTGCCCGAAGCACTTCAGACCGCCGTCCGGCTGCACCGGCAATCCACCATCGAGATCGAAGAACCCGGACTCGATGTCTTCCTTCATCCCGCCGCGCTCGCTGAACTGGAGGTCCTCCATGGTTACAGCCTCGGTTATGGAGAAGCAGTCATGGACCTCGGCCATACTGATCTCCTCTCTGGGGTTTTTCACTCCTGCCTCCGTGTAAGCGGCTATGCCCGCACGGTAGGTGGACTCGACATGAGTATAATCGTACTTGACCGTAGTATTGCCGTCTGCCGGCGCAACGCTCATCTGCATCGCCTTGATGTAAACCGGATCGTCGCGGTACTTCTTGGCCTGATCGGCGGGCACTATTATTGCGGCCGCCGACCCGTCGGATACGCCGCAGCAGTCGAAGAGTCCCAGCGGCCAGGCGATGATCGGTGCATTTACGATCTGCTCTATGCTTACCTCCCTGCGAAAGTGGGCCTTGGGGCTCATCGTGCCGTTGTGGTGGCTCTTCCATGAAACGTGTGCCAGCATATGCTTCCCGTCTTCGGGACTGATGTTATAGCGGTCGAAATACTTGGTGGCTAACATCGAGAACATGCCCGGCATAGTCATGGTGAATATAAGCCCATTCATATCCAGGTTCCGTACTGCCAGCCCGCTGAGGCCCTGGTCCTTTATCTTCTCAGCACCCAGTACCAGTACCAGGTCGTAGATGCCGGCGGCTACCGCATAGGAGGCGTTTCTGAGGGCATCGGAGGCGGTGGCGCAGGCGTTCTCCACTCGAGTAACCGGTATATACTGCAACCTGAGCGGCCCGGCCAAACCCTGGCCGGTCAGGCCGGTGGTATCGTAGTAGTTACCGAACCAGGCAGCCTGAATGTCCTTCTGCTCAACGCCGGCATCCTTATATGCCTCCTGGGCTGCCTCTACTATTAGGTCAACACGGCTCTTATCCCATAGCTCACCGAACTGGGTGCAGCCCATCCCGATAATGGCGACTCTATCTTTAATACTTCCTGTCATTTCATCCTCTCTTTAGCACCTGATGGGGCGTGTCTTCCAGAAATATTGGTGAATGCCGCGGTCGGTAAAGAGTTTCCTGAAGGTCATCTCCACCTCCATTCCCACACTAAGGTCTTTGCCTCCGCGGTCGGTCATGTCGAATACTCCGCGGCCGCCACCGTCGAAGTCTACCACGTTAACGGTGGTAGGAGGGTCGTTTGAATCTGCCAAACTGTCCTCGGTGTAGGTAAATATCTTGGACCTCTTATCGGAGAACTTGTAGGGTTCCATCTGGTCTACTGCCTGGCACTCGACGCATACCCGCAGGGGGGTAAAATAGCCGTAGCTGCCACCCTGGCTGAACTGCGGGGTGCCGCAGTTCTTGCATTTCACTCCGTACAGGGCCAGGGCTATCGCGGCATCCCGGTGCAGCGCCGCTATGGAGACCGGGGTCTGCTCGGAGCGACGTGCCCTCTCCAGGGTTACCAGCTTGCGCCAACGCAGGTAACGGTCGTAGTTCTCCAGCATCCTCTTGGACTCGAGGTGCCTCTTGATCCCACGCCGCTCCCCGAGCTTCTTTATCTCGTCGGTTACCTTCAGGATGAAGGCATCGGCACCGTTACCGTAGCTGGCCCACAGGATCTTATCGCCCGGCTTCGCATCCTCAAGAGCGGCCACAAGGATCATCAGGGACTGGGCGGAGCCGGTGTTGCCCACGGTGGTAAACAGCGGGTCCTGCACCTGCTCGGGCTCGAATTTCAGCGACTTGGCAACCTGCCCATGCCTTCTAGCTTCTAGCGTTGTGTTGTACACTACCTTGGCGAAATCCCCCGCTGAGGCATCGTACTTTTTCATCAGCCCCTTGATCGCCTCCGGTAGTATCAGGGAATAGCCCTTGTCATAGATCATGCGGTCTTCCCATGCACGGATGAATTCGTCCTGATCCGAGCGCCATATGCCGGAGAACTCATCTGAGATATGATAGCTTCCTTCGATGGTGGCTATGACATTCTTATCACCTATGAGCAGGGCAGCGGCGCCGTCCCCCAGGGCCATTTCGAAGTCGCCCGCCGGAGCCGCCATGCGGTGCTCGCCACAGGTTACCAGTATGCTATTGGCGGAGCCGGCCTTAATTGTATCTATGGCGGTGGCTACGGCGCTGGTACCCGCCCTGAGCGTATCGGTTATATCCATGGTACGGATATCGCGGCGCATATCCAGTGAGGTGGCCAATATACTGGCACACAGCCTCTCCTTGTAGGTAGCGGTGGTGGTGGCAAAAAACAGGCCATCGATCGCCTTTGAGTCGGTGCCCGCTAAACAGTCGATGGCGGATTCCATTGCCATGGTCATGCTGTCTTCATCGAAATTGCAAACGCTCCTTTCCCCCGCCATCTTCGCGCCGCCCCAAGAGTTGTAGAATATCTCGCGTGACATCCGGTGTAAGGGTATATAAGCGCCATACGATGTTATTCCTATTGCCATATAAATCCTTTCTATACGTCCCCTTTTTCAGACTGGCCGCATCACTTAACAGTATGGGAGCTCGGAGGGACCAACAAAGCTAGACCCAGAACGATAGTATACATCACTATTCGCGGCTCAGTCAAGCGCTATGCAGTGCTTAGAGAAGCTAATTCTATATGGGAAATTTGTTTTTACGAAGGCCACTTGCCTAAAGCTGATAATCCCTTTTAGGCCTGTAATAATTTCTACTAATCTTCCCATAGGTTACCGGTCATAGATCCCGTATGGACAGGTTCAAACGAATCAAAGTATATGTCCCGGACGGTTCTCATGTTTTTCCATAATATCTCATATCCTTTGAGCTGGCTTGCTGCTTGTACTTTTTTCTGCCATAGCGCGATTTCTTGTTCCGTTGCCTCTCGCTTTTCCCCTGCGACGCCCATAAGCCTCACAGCAGGCGGTGATGTAAATTCTCCGTTGAGAAGAGACTCAAACCAAAATTGTTTGTCGCTGTTAACAGCCAATACACATACTCGTTTATTTCGCTCTAAATTTTTTAGCGTGGTGCTGAGGAACTCTTCAAAATAGAATCCTGTGGCATCGTCACGGAGTATTAACGAGCCTATCGGTGTAACGTGTGGCGACCCATCATCGTTTACAGTGGCTATCGCACAATGCAAGCAACTATTAAACGCCTCCTGAACGACCTTTGAGATAATATTCCAATGCCCGCCGATTTCCACAAGCACCTCCTTAAGCGCTATCTAAGGGGCACCCACGATACAGATGCTACATATAAACCTGCCGGGATTGCCCCCCTGGTTATGGCTCAGCGCCAGGTTCACGTTCTTCAACTGGCGCTCCGGCAACTGGGCGCGGCCCAGGATCTCCACATACCCTTCATACACCTCCCTGATCCCGCTGGCGCCAACGGGATGGCCGAAGGATTTCAAGCCACCACCAACATTGAAGGGGTATTTACCGTCGAGCGCGAAGTCACCGGCTTCAATGTGCTCCTTTGCCTTTCCCTTCTGGCAGAATCCCAGGTCTTCGTAGCAAATCAGCTCGGCGATTGAGAAGCAGTCGTGGACCTCACACATGCCGATCTCCTTGCGGGGGTCCTTTATCCCGGCATCGGCATATGCCTGCTGGGCGGCTCGTTGGGTTTCCTCCCAGTGGGTGTAGTCGTAGTCTGTCCGCACCTTGCCCATCCCCGGACCGGTGGAGAGACCGAAGGACTTGATGGTTATATATTCATCCTTGAATTTCTTGGCGTCCTCGGTGCGACACAGGATAGCCGCCGC
>Ga0209979_1001832_pt1 | contig 21846 bp, 18 predicted proteins | sample AnhtaG_FD_183114 | JGI IMG/M metagenome (GOLD analysis project Ga0209979, IMG submission 183114) | Deep subsurface microbial communities from Anholt, Denmark to uncover new lineages of life (NeLLi) - Anholt_01485 metaG (SPAdes) (version 2) | ecosystem: Environmental > Aquatic > Marine > Oceanic...
AGAGGATTTACTTTAATTGAGCTGATGATTGTGATGGCAGTGATTGCGATTTTGATTGGCATAGCTTTGCCGCAATTCAGGGGCATGCAGGAAGAAGGATTAATTGCGCAGGCAAAGGCTGAATTGATGACGCTAAAGACCGCAGTAGAGAGTTATTACATCCACACTGGTGCGTATCCGGCTGACTCCGCTACCTGGCAAACTCTCCTGATCAGCGCTTCTCCTATAATAGTAAGGGCGGCTTTAACCGATCCGTTTTCTTCTGCTAGCGCTCAGTATCAATTAGTGTACTCTCCCAGCCCAGGAGAGTATTATGCTATCTACTCCGTAGGCACCAGTGGAAGCGCAACTGTCACCGCGGTTTCTGTTGCAGGCGTCGTTACTGAATCGGTCTCGACCTGTATATATGTCTCAAATGGGGAAGAAGATATCGACTCATAAAAATTAAGAGTGTATAAGCAACGATGTTTTCTACAGAAATAATGGTATGAGAAATGTAAGACAAGGTTTCACTTTAATTGAGCTGCTCATTGCCATTATCCTTGTTGCTGGCGGTTTAATGGTGTTGATGCAACTAATGAGCGTTGCGATATTCGCTGATTCTGATCTCGAATATAGTCTGATAGCACTTAATCTGGCTAATGAAAAACTCGAGGAGTTGAAGGACGATGGTTATAGTGACTATAGTGACCCTAATTTGAATATAGGCACGCATACGGAAAGCTCTATCAGCGGTTTTGATTTTATAGACCAACGCCAGTGGACTGTAGGTTATGTTGATGCAAATTTAGATTCGAGTGTGTCTGATACAGGGTTAAAAGATGTAATAGTAGAAGTGCAGTGGACGCAAAAGGGAGGTACGCAATCTGTAGCAGTAGAGACACTCATTGCTGATTATTGAGACGCAGATGGTCGCAGATAGCCAAAACGCAGATGATCGCAGATATAAAAGAGGTTTTACGCTGCTGGAAACCCTAATCGTATTTTCGCTTCTTTCGGTTTTGATGGGTGTAAGTGCATATTTGTTTACAGTGAGCCTGCGGGCCTGGGGTACTGGAAGCTTGCGCACGGAGATTCGCGAGGATATGAGTTACGCTATGGAGAAAGTGGTGAGAGACTTGAAAGAAATGGCCAATGGCAGCCTGAGTCAGTATAGTTCCATTGAACATACAATTCAGTTTGAGGAAACAGGAGGAGATACTTATGTGCTTTATCTGTACAATTCAGCCGACCCAGTGTTTAATTCCACATATAATAGAGACTTTTACAATTTACACAAGGCAAACATCAACCAAGGGGATGATCCGGATTCAGGAGAAGGAGTGCTGATTCTACGAGATTTGGTCTCTCCGGATGCTTCAGCGCCAAAGACTTCTTTAAGTATAAACGCAGGCCGTACCCAAGTTACTCTTGATTTGGCAGTGCAAAGAGGCGATGAAACTGTAACAATAAGAACAAAGGTCAGACCGAGAAACTTATGATGCTTATTAAAACCAAGCATAAACTAACCATTGATCGTGGTAGAAAAGGGGCAGTCTTACTATTCACTTTGATGGTGATGATTACCTTAATTTCAGTAGTTGGGGCATATCTTAGTTTTGTTCAATACAGCACAATTAGCACCGGCGCACAAATTTCAGACAGCCAAGCTATCTATTTAGCTGAGGCAGGTTTACATAAGGCGGTATGGTATTTGCTGAATACTGCCCCTGACAACTCTACCGATGGTTCCTGGCGCACTACGGCCTATCCGGCAGAGGCAGGTCCTGACCCTAACGACCCACAACAGGAATCTTTAGGAGAAGGGACATATACTATTTGGGTATGGGTAGAAGATTCAGCCAGTAATGTCAAGATTACCGCCAGAGGTACAGCAGGAGATTTGAGCAGAACAATCGAGCAAACCATGACTGTTGACAGCGGCTGGACGGAAATTATCTACGACGAGTTCGAGAGCGATTTTGGTAACTGGACCGATGGCGGAGATGATTGTCTTCGCTACACCGGCGGCACACATGCCCATCAGGGTGATGCCGCGGTTAATCTCCAGGACAATACCAGCACTTCGGTAGTTACTACCGGCGACCTGTCTTTGTCTGCTTACGACGACGAAGTCAAGGTTAATTTTTGGTATAAAGCGGTAGGTATGGACAGCAACGAAGACTTCTGGCTTCAGATATCGACCAATGGCGGCGGTGACTATACGACGGTCCAGAACTGGGCCGAGGGTACAGATTTCCAAAACGGCACCTTCTATGAGGAGTCTGTGACGATAACCGGCTATAGCCTGACAGATCAGACGCGTATCCGTTTCCGATGCGATGCTTCCAACAATGGCGATGATGTTTACATTGATAAGATCAGAGTGTTAGCCTACTCAGACGATGGTGCAGGTGAGGTAACGGTTGAGAATGTAGTTGATACTTGGCAGGAGCTTTAAAATGGCCAAGATTCCTGTTCATATATCCAAATTTCTGTCCAAGAGAAACAGACTCATCGGTCTGGATATGGGGAGCTGTTCCATAAAGTTAGCCGAACTTGCCCATCAGCAAGGCAAGTTAGTTCTTTTGAAGCTTAAGCTGCAAAAAATAGACTCTCGCGAAGACAATCAGGATGGCCAATTAGATGCGCTAAAAAAATTGTTCAGAGACATCAACGCAAAAAATGCAAAAATCAACGTGGTCATAAACTGCTCCCAGAGCTGTACTAAAATATCTGTCATCCCCTTCATGCCCAAATCTGAAATCCTGCCGGCCCTCAAATGGGAAATGAGGAACTTTATATCTTTCCCAATAGACCAGGCGGTTATGGATTACGAAATCCTTCAGGAAATTGCCGAAGGTGGAGTTAAGAAACTTAAAGTTGCCGTAGCCTGCTGTCCTCAAGAAACAGTCGACAGATACATTGAATTGCTAAGCCTGGCGGGAATTGGGCCTTCTTTATTTACGCAACATGGTTTTGCCTTAACAAATGTCATCACCAGCCTTTGTTCGAAAGAGAATGAGACAGTTGCGTTTTTGGATATTGGCTATACTTTTAGTGAGCTTGTAATTTTTCAAGACAGAGAACTTGTATTTAGTCGGAAATTGCCTGTGGCCGGCCAGGATTTCACGCTGGAGATGACACAGGCGCTTGTATCTGATCGTGGAAAAACAGAATTGACATTAGAAGAGGCCGAGAGCATTAAGAAAAAATACGGCATCCTCAGTTCTGACGATTCCGGGATATTGGACGACAAAATTAGCAGTGCACAGCTTATTTCTCTGCTCCGTCCCAATTTAGAAAAACTTGTAACAGAGATTGAGCGTTCTTTTACTTATTATCGCGAAAAAGAGCAGGGTGCACCAGTTGAGTTATTACTCTTGTTGGGGGGAGGCAGCAACCTTAAGAATCTGACAAAGAATTTAAGCGAGAGCTTGCGTATTCCTGTCCAGTTGGGTAATCCGCTCGTGGCGTTTCCATTAAGTGGACCTTCCTTACTCAACGATGAGCCGGAGACGGTAAACAGGTTTGCCTCTGCCTTAGGTGCAGCTTTGGCTTCGCCAAGTGATATCAACCTTCTGCCTATAGAAATAAAACAGCAAACTAAGTTGCTAATTAAGCGGTCCTCAATTAAGGCCTTGGTTACGGCAGTTGTCGTAATTCTGATTTTGGTGTATACAGGAATGAGGATAAGGCTGGGAATTTATGATAAACGTATCGCAGCAGCAGAGTTGGAGTTCAGAGCTTTATCACCCCAGATAGAAGAACTGCCAAAGCAAACCTTTCTAGGCAGTATCCTAAATCAACGAATTTATTGGAGCGACGCATTAAAGGAAATATCTAACCTTATTCCTGAGCCAGTTTGTCTGACTGAAATGAACGCTAAAGAAAAAATGCTCATCTTGAGAGGGGAAATTAAATCGCCCGGTCTCGTTAGGGAGCAAATTCTTACCGAATTTATGCGCTCATTAGAAAAAGGGATCTTTAAGGAAGTAAATTTGATATCCACAAAGGGTTCATCCCAGGACAAACTCAATACTTTTGAGTTAAGGTTAGGGATTGAATGAAGACTGAAGCACGAATTATACACAAAACGATTAGATTGATAGAAAGCTTAGGGCCTTCTAAGACACTGCTTATTCTCTGCGTCTGCTGTGTGTTCTTCGGCCTGATTATTCTAATCTTTGCATATAGGCCGTTGATGATCAAGTTACACGATGCAGCAAACAGACTACATGAGGTGGAAACTAAACTGTTGAATCAACGTGGTGCCATTGCCGCATCGGAAAAGTCAGATGTGAAAGGTGAGATAATGCAGCGAAATGAGGTTCCTCTGGCGATCGCTGAGCTAACTGAAAAAGGAAGAGATCTTGGGCTTAATTTTAGTTCTATTTCGCCAAGCCAGTTACAGGAGACAATACAAGCCAGCGTCCGGAAGTTGCCCATTAACTTTACGATAGAATCAGAATACAAGAATGTAGGTCAGTTCCTGGCCTATGTTGAAGGATTTTCTCGCAGCATTGTGGAAATAGAAAGTTTATCCATTCGCCCAAGAGAAAGTAATCTGCCTAAATTAAGCGTAGAACTCATACTCAACCTATATGTGGAAATAGCAAATGCAACGCAATAGTAAGGTGGCCATTATGATCGTCCTTATGACTGTAGTAGTTTTTGTCTGGGTACCAAAGGGCAAGAAGACCAAAAATGTTTCGTCAACCACCTCATCAGTCACTTTTGAGCAAGCAATACCCGTGATGGGAGAAGTGCCGAGGAAGAGAACTGAATTTGTTGATTGGGGAAGGAACCCCTTTGCATGGCCGCAAAGAGATGAAAAGGCAGGCGGTGTTTCCAATTTGACACTTTTCTCTATTATGTGGGATGATAAAGGGGCCCGCGCAGCAGCAATAAACGAATCAATCGTACGCGTGGGCGACAAAATTTCTGACAAGACTGTTAAACGGATTGAGCAAAATAGAGTGATTCTCACCGATGGAACAAAGGATTATGTATTGGAACTTCAAGAATGATGACGACGTGTAAAAGAAATTTATATGTACCGTGTCCCTCCGAAAAACCCTATCCTGATGAGAAGTTGAAGCCAAGACTAATGAACTTTCTGATGGGCATGGTGTACAGCCTGACAGATTTGAAGAAACAGACCAAGATGCGTTTGAAATTGGCTTTGAATTGGGTTTGTTTTTTTCGAGCTTGAAGGCGGTTTCATTTTCATAATCCTTTGTGGCAAAGACGTTTGCGTTCATTTTTTGGCCTTTCGGAAATTGGGTTTGAATTGGGTTTGTTTTTCTGGACTGCGAAATCATCGTATTTTATGTAATCCTTTGTTATAAGTGAGTTTACATTCATTTGGGCTTTTCGGGAATTGGCTTTGTTTGGGTTTGAATTGGGTTTGTTTTCACCAAGTGTCCAATTGGATTTATTTTCGTAAGCCTTTATATTATATGGATTTACATTCATTTGACTTTTTGGAAATTGGGTTTGTTTTGCATAAAAAGTAGCTGATTTGTAGAGGGTTCTCGACAGATGTAAAGGTGCCTTATAGGCACGTAAATAACTGGATTCTCGATTATCGTATAGCGTATAGCGTATTTCACGGTTATTCGCCATTTACTAATCCACAGGATGCTTGACGGCACGATAAAATTTGACTTGGGCGGCTTGCCCGATTCGTGCGGTTCTCCGCTATATCTGGCGCCTACTGGCGGTTTGTGTTAGCCTGCTGGCTAACATTGGCGTATTATAACATATTATCAAACAAAAGTCAAAAGAAAACGGCCCAAAAAGCACCTTTTTTGTCCGCCTTTTTTCCTATTGGAATCGGAACTCTATCCCGTATAATCTCCCTAAAGTGTGCGGATTTCCTTGTGTTGATGGGAAATGTGGTTTTGTGTGCCTCGCCAGCATGAGTCCCCGCTTACGACATGCGGGGATAAATGCGAGAGAGTTGTCGTTAAAAAGTGGTTTTAATTGTTGGAATTTGTTGATAAAATTGGCTGAGCAACGGGGGCAAACAGCAGGGGAGGAAAACGTAGATGCTAATTTCTCAATTTTTTCTGGGCTATTGCCACCGTGCATTTACTCCTTTAGGAGTTCTTTAATCTTCGCAAGTAAGACCTCTGGTTCAAATGGCTTGGTTATGTATGCATCAGCGCCGACTTCTTGGCCGAGCTTTACATCTTTCTCCTGCGCTTTTGCCGTAAACATTACCACGGGAATCTTAGCGTATCTTGTGTCTTTCTTAAGCAGCCCGCAGACCTTATAGCCATTCATCTTGGGCAGCATTAAGTCCAGTACGATTAAATCCGGTTTTTCGGTTTTTACCTTCTCGAGTCCTTCCTGACCATCTTTGGCAGTTATGACTTCATAATGATGATACTCAAGATACATTTTAACCAGCTTGACAATATCCTCTTCGTCATCAACGACAAGTATTCTCTTGGTATCTTTTTCTGCTTTCGCTGTCACTTCGTCCGAGGCTGCACCTTGAACAAGCACAGTCTGCTTGCTGTCAGCCTCTATGACAACAGCGGCACCTTCAAGCAAATTGTCTTTCTCACTTAAGCCCACAAAGACCTCCTTAGGTTTTTCAAAATACCCCAAAATGTTTACGTTCTAATTACTCGGCGTTTTAAGAACAGGGGATTACCAAAAGCATTCCTGGTTTCGTAGTTCGGAAAACCTGGGTCCCCAATTGAAGCGAGCAAAAATTATTACCGATTATTTTAGAATTCCTGTTCAACAAGATTGTAAACAATCAGAATCCCTGATTTTTTCGAACTGGGGTTTTCGAGTCTTATAACCAGGAATCGACTGGTTAAATTAGGATTACAATCCATCTGATTAGCATAATAGAAAAAATTAATACAGGACGCAAGAATTGCAACGTTGAAATTCAGTATTGGAACATAGTTTAAAATTTGGAAAAGCATTTTTACAAACAGTGGAGCATTGTAAGCGAAGAGTTCTGCAAGAAGCACTCGGACACCGCTTAACAGTGAAGAAGTCCAAAGGGATATTATAGCAGAGGCCGTTGAGGACAGAATTTGAAACGGCACGAATAAGCCAGTCTGTACTGGTGTGTAGCTTATCCAAAAAGGGAGTTAGCCATGGTAGCGAGGAAAAAAACACTCAAAAAAAAGAAGTCGAAAAAGCCCCCAACTACTGCAAAACCAGCTAAAAAGGTCAAAGCCGTCAAACCCAAATCTTCAAAGAAATTCCAGAAAGCCGCAAGCAGAATAGAATCTGTGTTTCCCATTGTCGGTATCGGTGCATCCGCAGGCGGTCTGGAGGCCCTTGAGGGATTCATCGCGAACATACCCTCCGGCTGCAATATAGCTTTTGTGATCATCCAGCACCTTGCTCCGAAGCACAAAAGCATAATGGATTCGCTCTTACAAAAATACACAGATATGAAGATCCTTCCGGTCAAAGACCGAATGAAGGTCGAGCCAAACTGTATATATCTCAATCCCCCCAACAAGGATGTTTCTATCATTAAACGCAGTTTCTGCCTGATGGAGCCAACGAGGGCACACGCTGTTAACCTGCCCATCGATCATTTTTTCCGCTCCCTTGCTGAAGACCAGGCGGAAAAGGCGATATGTATCATCCTTTCGGGAACCGGTACCGATGGAACCCTTGGTCTAAAGGCTATCAAGGGCAGCGGCGGGATGACCATGGTTCAAATCGAATCCCAGGCCAAGTATGACAACATGCCGCGAAGCGCTATAGATACCGGAATGGTGGATTATATTCTGCCTGTGGAGAAAATGCCGAAAGAGCTTCTCAAATATGCCCAGCACCCATATATCGAGGGTGCCAAGAAAAAGATCACCCCCAAACAAAAGTACCTTGATTTTGTCAATAAGATATTTTTATTGATCCGAACCGCCACGGGTCACGATTTTTCGAATTACAAGCAAAACACCATCAGGCGGCGTATCGAACGGCGTATGGCCGTCCACCAGATCGGCAAGATCGAACAGTATGTAAAGTATCTGATAGAAAAGCCTGCTGAAGTAGAGACCCTCTACAAGGACATGCTTATCACGGTAACAAACTTTTTCCGGGACCCGGCTGCTTTTGATATTCTCGAGAAAAAGATCATAAAACAGATAGTAAAAGACAAAGCAGCGGAATATCCGATCCGTATCTGGGTCCCCGGCTGCGGCACAGGTGAAGAGGCCTATTCGATAGCTATTCTTTTGGTAGAAGCGATGTCAAAACTAAAGAAACATATGGACGTGCAGATCTTCGCTACGGACCTGGATGATGTTTCAATAGAGTATGCCAGGGTGGGATCTTATCCGGAGGCGATAGCTGCTGATGTGTCTGCAGCACGGTTACAACGCTTTTTTATCAGGGAAGACTCTACCTACAGGATAAAAAAACATATCCGTGAGATGGTGATCTTTTCCAAGCAGAATCTGATCAAGGATCCACCTTTTTCAAAACTGGATATGGTAAGCTGCAGGAATTTACTGATCTATATGGACTCTGTTCTGCAAAAAAAGATACTGCCGTTGTTCCATTATACGTTAAACCCGAATGGGTTCATGTTTTTAGGTTCCTCTGAGACGATCGGGGAGTTCAGTAACTTATTTATGTCGATCGATACAAAGTGGAAGATCTTCAGGTGCAAAAATGTTTCTATTGGAAAAGGAATAGATCAGCCCATCCTGCCTTTTTACGAACCCGGCATAGAGATGCAACCAGCCGAGAGGAAAGTTGAACTGCAGGAATCAAATATTCGTTATCTGGCGGAAAAAGTAATTCTTGAAAACTATGCCCCTTCGTGTGTTTTGGTCAATGAAAAGTATGAGATCATTTATTTTCATGGTCAAACTGACAAATACCTTTCTCCTCCTACAGGAGAACCCAGCTTTAACATTCTAAAGATGATCCGTGAAGAACTGCGTTATAAACTAAGCACATCGCTGCATGATGTAGTTAAACAAAAAAATGCCTTTGTCTGTAAAGGTCTGCAGGTAAAGCGTAACGGAGGTTTTTGTACCATTGATATGACGGTAAGACCTTTTACAGAAGCAAGAGCATCCGGTGGTCTGATAATGGTGATTTTCGAAGAATCACCTTTTGTTCAAAAGGCGCCTCAAAAGGCGCCCGGCAAGAAAAAGAGGGTCTCTGTGGTTTCTGCAGAATCCGAATCTGATCCTCGCTTTAAAGCCATTGAACAGGAATTAGTGTCCACGAAGGAATACCTGCAGACGACCATTGAGGAACTTGAGACTACCAATGAGGAGTTAAAATCGACCAATGAAGAACTGCAGAGCACCAATGAGGAACTTCAATCGACTAACGAGGAACTTGAAACTTCCCGCGAAGAACTGCAATCGACTAATGAGGAGCTTGAAACGGTCAACTCAGAGCTTCAGGGCAAGGTCGATGAACTTTCACGTACCAATGATGACCTTAACAACCTTCTGGGAAGCACAGAGATCGGTACCATCTTCCTTGATACCAACCTGCAAATCAAGCGTTTTACTCCATCTGTAACCGAGTTATTCAACCTGATCAAGACAGATATCGGCCGGCCTGTCGGCGATATAACAGCGAAGATCACCTATGATGATCTTTATAAAGATGCAAAGGATGTCCTTAGAACACTTTCCCATAAAAAGTCCGAGATACAGACATCGGACGGCAAGTGGTTTTCCATGCAGATACTTCCTTATCGAACAACCGAAAATGTTGTCGATGGTGTTGTTATTACTTTTGTTGATATCACAGAACGCATGAAGGCCGAAGATGTTGCACTTAAAGCCCACCAATTCACAGAGAGTATTGTTGAGACGGTTCGGGAGCCTTTGTTGATTCTGGACGGTGACCTTCGTGCAGTTAAAGCAAGCCAGTCTTTCTATGATTTTTTCAAGGTTACACCTGAAGAAACAGAGGGGAGTCTTATCTACAACATTGGTAACAAACAATGGGATATTCCAGAACTGCGGACACTGCTGGAAAATATACTTCCCGAGAAAACTTCGTTTGACGATTACGAGGTGAAACATGACTTCAGAAATATAGTCTCCAAGACAATGCTTCTCAATGCCCGAATGCTGATTCAGGAGCCTGGAAAACCGCAGATGGTATTACTTGCTATGAATGACATCACCGAACACAACATAACCAAGCCTAAGCAGCTGGAGAAGGAGAAGAATGAAAAAACAAAATAAAGGTACTTTGAGGGGCTAAACCATAAAAACACACAAGACCCGAACTAAAAAGTCAGAGCGGCTGAGAAAAAAGGCCGAACAGCTTCTTGGTGATAACCTTGAAGGTGGCGTTAAGACTATCCAGGAATCTTCCCCCGGGGATATCGAAGATCTTATACACGAACTGCAGGTTCACCAGATAGAATTAGAGATGCAGAACGATGAACTTCGCAAAGCACAGGAGGAACTCGAAGAATCCCGCTCAAAGTATTCGGATCTGTTTGATTTTGCCCCTGTTGGATATCTTACGATCACTGAAAAAGGATTGATCACAGAAGCCAACCTGACCGGTGCGGATATGCTTGGAGTTGAGAGACAGTTGTTGATTGACATGCCATTATCGAGATTTATTGACCGCGAGTCTCAGGATGATTTTTACCGGCAGCGCCTGACACTTTTGGAAACTAAAAAAAAGCAGCACTGCGAATTAAAGATGAAAAGACAGGATGGCTCATTGTTCTGGGCGGTAATCCAGATCGTTGCCAAGACAGATGATGCAGATAACGTTCTTCAAGTCAGGGCTACGCTGACAGATATCACCAATCGCAAGAAGGCGGAGGAAAAACTCAAAAACGCGCATGATAAACTGAAAGAATATGATTAGCTAAAGGACGAATTTGTCTCCACCGCCTCGCATGAACTGCGCACGCCGCTTTCAATCATTATGGGAGCAATAAGGCTTATTCTAGATGAAATACCGGGCAAGATAGTCGAGGAACAGAGGGATGTTTTAGCTACGGCAATGGAAAGTGTACAAAGGCTCAGCAGGATTGTTAATTCTTTACTAACCATATCCAAAATAGAATCCGGCAGACTGGATCTTCAAAAAACTGTTGTAAATATTTGCGAACTCATTAAAGATACTGTTTCTAACTGTGAGTCTCTCGCCCAGGAAAAGGGCATCTGCCTTGATTGTAAAGTTCCCGAACAAAGTGTCGATATTTGCCTCGACCCGGATAAGACAAAAGAGGTTCTGATAAATCTCATCTCCAACAGCATCAAATTTACCCCTGAGGGGGGCTGGGTCAAAATAATCTGTACTGAGCAGGAAAAAGAAGTTTTTGTTTCTGTCCAGGATTCAGGTGTTGGAATCGCAAAAGAAGATATCCCAAAGCTATTTGATAAGTTTACCCAATTCGATAGAAAAGCAGGCCCAGGAGAGAAAGGAACAGGTTTAGGGCTTGCTATTGTGAAGAAGTTAGTCGAGATACACGGTGGCAAAATAAAAGTTGAAAGCGAAGTAGGCCAGGGCACAATCTTTACTATCTCTCTACCATTAACCACTAGACCTATAGCAGGAGATTTGCCTGTAGAAACGGACGAACTTGTGGAAACTACTCTTGCTAACAATTAAGCTCACACGAGATATGGAAGTATAAAAATGGGTAATAGGAAAATACTAATTGTTGATGATGAAAGGGATGCGCTGTTTATACTTGAGAAAGAATTGGCTGCCAGGGGATGCCGGTTCTGAGCACGAATATAATTTCGGTCAAGGCTTTGCGGTCTTCTACGGGTGGTCTGCCTCCTTTGGGTCGAGGGGGGTGTTTGGGTATGACGGGTTCGATGAGTTTCCATAATTGGTCGTTTACCAGTGGTTTGGCCATGATCATGCTTTCCATAGCTAAATCTCAAATTGTTCAATTTCCCATGCATCTTTTATCGGACAAACCACTGATTAAATTTTAGGTTTTGTTACAGGCTCTAATTCTTTCGGCTCACGGGAAGTCGTATATCCGAAGTTGATAACTAAGGATTGCCCTCATGCCACCGCTTTATTACGAAGCGTACACCCTCATCGTCCACTTCAACTTCTCTCAGTGCTTCATCATAGTGATAATTGCCGCCAGCCTTGAGCTCAAAGTTATCGGCAACGACATACCCGTAAAAATCTCCGTTGGCATAAAGGTCGATATCTGCGTTGGGGGCATAGATAACTGCACTCCAGGTGGTCTTGGCCTTTATGTCGAAGTACTGTGTACTTTCGGCTGTACCATACAATTGGAATTTCATGGGATCCTCAGGAGGAATTTCGTTATTGATTACGCTGTTTGTGCGACAGTGAATATCTCCATCTATGTAAAGGGTCAAAGACGAGTTGTCCTTTATAATAATCTCGCACGATTCTCCGAGTTCGATATTTCCGGTGATGTACAAGACAACATCGCCACTTATTTCCAATACTCCAGCGTCGTTGCTTGATGACAAAGTAATGTTGCCATATTGGCCGCTGTTTGCAGGGCTGAGTGTTATGGTTTCGCCCGTGGCGATAATATCAACTCCCATATTGGGCAGTGCCGGCGGCGTTATCTGTTGTAAGGGTTCTTTTGCTGTTCCACTGAGTTGAAGCCCTGTCGTTGCACCCAGGTCTTTTATAACAGTATCCGGATCACCGCCGACGCCCACAATAACGTCGCCCTCCACAGTTACACCACTATTGAGAACTATGCTCGAGTCTGCAGTGCTTTGGGTACCAATATTGACCTCTATATCGGTATCAAGCGGGTCTTGCGAGTTGTAACCATCGACGAACGTATCGGGTTTCAATATCAGATTATTTTTCGTCAGAATCGCATGCTCAAATAGTCCCTGCAGTCCTAAGGTTGCATAGACTGTTCTTTCGGCCTGATCGGCTCTTCCAACAGACTTAATAATATAGCCGTTGGCAAGGTCACCTGTAACTTCGTAACGAAAGGCTGCGTCACAGTTGGGCAGGTTTGTGTCTATTGCGTATGGTAGAGTGCTGTCATCCCAGGGTTGAACTTGCAGTTTTTCGTTCATTTCAAACAGAGCCTTTGTCAGCCCTGCATCGGCAGCACTTCGAGCTGCAATATCCGAGGCGATTCGTGTGGAAAAGATACGGCTGTTTAGACCGAGCCTAAGCAAGCCCATACCCATTGCAAGCAATATTATAATCACAAACGATGCTAGCACTATTGCAGAGCCGCGTTTTTTGGATTGTAACAGCTTATTCATATTCTCACCTCTCTTTCCTTTTAGGAGACGATTTTTTTAATTTGGTTATACAACTCGCTAAAACGATGATTAGTTACCTTAATGCGCACGAAATCTACTTGTATGAACCACTGCTTAATCTGACAAACACGCTCTTTCTGAAGTAGAACCAAGAACGTATCCAACTCAAAGAAGGCCTCTAATAAACACTTCCTCCACTTAAACCTGAACAATACATACACCCGTGGTAGTCCGCACTGGACCAGTATCGTATTCGGCCATACATTCTGGAGCGGGGTTTACAGAAAGAACGCTACACTCTCCCGGATATTTTCTTCCTCGAAAGGTTTAGTAATATAATCGTTAGCACCCACTCTATAACCTCTAACTCGGTCCTCTACTGTTCCTTTGGCTGAAACCATGATAATCTTTGTATGCGAGAGTGAGGAGTGCTTTCGTAGCAGTCGACACACCTCGTAGCCGTCCATATCGGGCAACATAATGTCGAGCAAAATAATATCAGGCTGGAAATCCAGTGCGGTTTTCAGGGCTTCCTTGCCTGTTGCGGCTGTCCTAAGATCGTAGTGATCACCAAATAGTTCCTCGATAATTGTGGTATTGTTCGGATCATCATCGACGGCCAACATTTTCTTCTGTGCTTGCATACGCCTGTTCCTTTCTATATTTTATGTTTTGACTTAGTTTGTGCCAACTCAAGTTACTCACATACTCCAGAATCAGCACCAGCACCACTCAGTGCCGGCTGTGTTGCGGTTTTGGTCTCCGCAGGTATCGGAGGAATCTCAAATGAGAACACGATGCCGCCCTCCGGCCGGTTCTCGGCCCAGATGCGACCGCCGTGCAGCTCAACCAATCCCTTGGCTACAGCTAACTCAAAGTCTGTGCTGTGCCTGCCTGAGCCAACATATTCTTCAATCTGAACAGGTCGGTCGAAGAGCTCATCTATTTCGCTACTTTCAATGCCTCGTCCGTTGCTTTCAACGTCCACACCAATTCTGTCTCGGAGAGGTTTCACTCGTACGTAGATACTGTCACCTTCACGAGCAACTCTAATTGCATTACTTATCAGATTTCCAAGTATTTTGGTAATCTTTTGGCGATCAGCATTGACTAACAACTCTTCGGTGGGCATATCGGTGTTCAAGTCAATTCTTCTCGAAGCCGTATTCGGCTTGAGCAGGTTTATAACTTCTAAGACCACGGATTGCATACTAAATAGAGTTAATTGTAATTCCACTTTGCCCGAGTGTGTTTCTGAGATATCAAGAAAATTGATGATCGTTCTCTCAAGATAGTCCATACAGTCATTAGCTATTTCGAGTTGCTGACGCAGTATCGGATTAGTTTCACCGAAGACATTTGCGATAACATCGGAAATGATGTTCTTGGTAACGATCGCTGGAGCTCTCAATTTTTCTATTACTGTTGTAGTAACTTCATGTGGGGTCTGATCAGTTTCTTCGGCGTGTTTTAGGCGCAGATAGACGCGTACCTTTGCCAGCAATTCATCTCCCTCGAAGGGTTTAGTTATATAATCGTCCGCTCCAGCCTTATAGCCTTCAAGCCGGTCCGTTACCATCGCTCTGGCGGAGACCATGATGATCTTCGTATGCTTGAGCGTATAGTGCTCTCGCAGCCGTCGACACAACTCATGGCCGTTCATACCAGGCATCATAATATCGACCAAAATGATGTCGGGCTGAAAATCCTGCGCAATCTCCAGAGCTTGCTCACCTGTCGTGGCCGCTTTGAGATCGCAGTTATCATCCAATAGTTCCTTCAAAATTGTGGTATTGTTAGGATCATCATCCACAGCTAAGATTTTTCCTTGTACTTGCATAATTTTGTCCCATTTCAAATTTTTAGACCCTGGCGCAGTATACTTACACAACGCTATGGGCCCCTATAAAGTTACTGTTCGACTACCAAGCCATTGTCAGCACCAGCCAAGGCAAGTTGGTCATCCGTATGTGTGTCTATGGATAACGGTATCTCAAATGAGAACACCGCCCCACCCTCTGGCCTGTCTTCTGCCCAGATGCGGCCTTTATGCGCGGTGACGATCTCGTGACAGATCGCGAGCCCCAGGCCTGTGCCACCTGCTCCTGTCTTCGTCTTGCTCGACTGTATAAACTTGTCGAACACCGTTTTCAGCTCATCCTGAGGAATCCCAGGGCCTTGGTCACGAACTGAAACTCTGACTGAACTGGCCACACGGCATACAGCAACATCGATGGTCCCGCCCTCCGGCGAGAACTTGATTGCATTATCCAGAAGGTTGCGGAGTACCTGCTTGATTTTATCGATGTCGAGCGTAACCTCCCCATCGAATTTGGACACTTCATGTCGTACGCTCAAGTTCCGTTCCGATAGTAATGTATTTAATTCATTCGTCACGGTTCTGACCAGTATGCCAAGATCGGACGGCTCGAACGCAAATATCACTTTTCTTGATTCCAGCTTTGCCAGGTCAAGTAGATCGTTGAGTAACTCCAGGAGCGTTTTTGCGCTCTTTTTGATCCTGTTGAAGTAATCGAGTAGCTCCTCTGGTTTGGCATTAGCGTATTTTTTGGTGCCAAACGAGGCGAAGCTGAGGATGCTGTGCAGTGGTGTACGCAGTTCGTGTGACATATTGGCCAAGAATTCAGTCTTGGCTCGGTTAGAGGCTTCGGCTTCTCTTTTAGCTATCAAGAGTTTCTGTTCTATCTGCCTGCGATCATCTATCTCATTGTGTAGTTGTTCGTTTACTTCCTGCAGGTTGGCGGTGCGCTCATTCACTATTAGCTCAAGGTATTCGCGGTGGTGTCTCAATTCATCCTCCATGCGTTTACGGTCGGTGATGTCTTGACCGACTGCAATGACTCCGATGGGTTGGCCCTTAGCATCGAAGAGAGCCGAAGCGTTCCACAGCAAGATACGCCGACTTCCATCGCGTATGCGAATCGAGTTTTCAAAGCTTTTGATTGTTTTCCCTGACAACACCTTTCTCATATCGATGGCGATTCTGTCCCGGATTTCCTCCGGTACAAATAGCCGTAGATAGTCTTTATTCAATATCTCCTGCCGTTGCCGGCCATAGAGGTGCTCTGCTTGCTCATTCCATTCGAGTATTCGATATTCGGGTGACAGGACGAAGATTGCGCTTCCGGCGGTTTGGACTACAGAACGGTACCGGTTCTCAGTCTCTGTCAACCGCTGCCTTACACGCTTCCTTTCAAGCGAATATCGGATAGTCCGGACCAGTATGTGTTCCAGAGATTTTCCTTTAATAAGATAGTCTTCTGCTCCCCTTCTTATTGCCTCAAGGCCCATTTCCTCATCATCCAAGCCGGTCAATACAACAATCGAAGCATCGGAATTTATGTCTTGAGCTTTTTGGACAGTGTCGATTCCGCTGCTGTCCGGAAGGTTAAGGTCAAGTAACAGAACATCGTAGCTGCCGTTGCTTAGACGTCTAGTTGCTTCAGACAGAGTGCCTGCAGTTTCCACATTATACTGTACAGACGTGTCGGATCTGGCCAAAGTCACCTCTACTAACCGGCGATCCAGAGGGTCATCATCCACCAGCAGAATGTTTACCTTTCTATTGTTCATTTAAAGCTCGTTGCTATTTCCTTGAATAATATATGCCTAATCTCCATTTTGCAGAACTCATCAGAAGTAATACATTCGCGTTCTCGTTTTCTTCACCAGGAATTGGTGGATAGCATCCGCTGCCCATCATGGCTACTTTGGGACAGGGCCTTTGCCATTTCATGTGGGCAGCGGTACTATCCGTTAGCAATTAAGAACTCCTGACTACAAAGTCGCATATTCTTGTTAATAATACTACAGCGCCACTTAGTAGCGGCATTGAGAGCTCTGACTAAGACGCTTACAGACTGTAAATAGGCTTTCAAAAGCGCTTATCGGGGGTGTAATAAGCCCTAAAGGGTGGCCAACGAATCTACTGTCCAAGAGCGTAAACAACAAAGATGTACGTAAGTTCTCATCTCTGAAATACATGCCTTATTATCTCCATCTATACGTGGCGCTGTAGTACTAAGGAGAAACACCAGCTATGTAGTTAACTCTTCCGTTACAATTCATTATTAGAAACCCAGTGCTCGTCTCGGATAAACTAATCGGAGCTTTTGGGACAGCAAATCACTATACGATTCCTGGTCGTCACTCTCCAAAAACCTGGCATCACAGTTGGAGCAACATAGTGCTACCGGGCATTTGGACCAGTCTATAGGGAGGGACACTGTGACATATTATAGATGGACTGGGCATTCCGAATGGCAAACCCAGGAAGAACCTGGTTAAACAGACCTATGATACAGGCGATAATCCCATTTGAAACAGTTGAAGGAAATACGATGTAGGTACGCTACAAGCTCAGGCTACATGTACTTTTCTAGAGGCGTTGGTTAGAGGTAAGATTATGGTTATTAGAGGTAAGATTATTAGAGGTAAGATTATGGTTATGCGAAAAAATTCTCTAAACAAAACGTTAGTGCTCATGGTAATAGGTCTGATTGTGTTTGGCCCTGCTCCGCATTCCTTCGCCCAGCAGCAGGACGCAAATGAGCCGGAAGATTTCTTTGAGATATCCATCGAAGAGCAGATGAATATTGAAATTACGACGGCCTCGAAAAAAAATGAGAAGTTATTCAAAACTCCGGCAGCGGCTTACGTAATTACCTCCGAAGATATCCTGGAAAGCACAGAAGGAACAGAACAACTCCAGCAGGAAACAAAGACAGAAAAGATTAAGAAGAAAGACCGCAATGGGTGGATGACAGCAGAATATCAGTTTGATACACGAGGATTTAACACTATCAATTTCACAGGCGGAGCAAAGCTGCCCCAGGGATGGAGCATTTGGGGCTTTACGGATTTTGAGACAGCCGACAGCTCTGACGGAAGCAGAGCAGATACTCAGGAATACTTCATGGAGATAGACCTGAAAAAGGAACTGTACAAGGGTTTTGGCGTTGTTCTCGAATATAACGACGGCCAGGCACGTCATAACAGTATAGGCAGATTCGGCGTCAATTATATAGCCCGTTGGGACTGGCTTAAAAAAATGGATTTGTTTCTTGCCTTTAAGGCATTTCCAATAGAAACGGATGGACATGGCGGCCAGGTGAGCTTTTGCTGGGAAAAGAAATTCCCGAAGATTTTCGACGGACGGTTTTCTATGGGCGGATTCTTCGATATCAATTTTGACAGCGGGCCCAAAGACAATAAAACCAATGTAGTAACTGAGACACAGTTCAGGTACAAACTCACAGAGAACCTTGAGGCGCTAGTCGAATTCAGATTCAACGAATACCTGGTTGCCAGCCAGGAACACGGTTTGGGGATTGGAATGAAATATAAGTTTTAAACGGAAATTATTTAAAGGGATAAGATGATGAACAAAAAAAACATCCTAATAATCACAATCATTATTGTTGCCATTCTTATCGGTTTTGGGGGATTCGTATTAACTCAGAAAACTCCTCATGAAAAAAAGATGTTCACCATAGGAATAGCACGCTGGAATTCCGATCTTACCTATGGTGGCAATGTTGAGGGTTTTAAAGAGGGACTTGCAGAAATGGGTTATGTAGAAGGGGAAAATGTAAAGTTTATCATTAAGACTCCTGAAAGTGATTTAGAAATTCAACGCCAAATTATAGAATCTTTTGTCGCAGCGAAAGTAGATCTTATATACTCTCTTACCACGCCAGGAACATTAGTCGCTAAAGATGTAACTAGAAAGATTCCCATTGTGTTTTCAATTGTTACTTATCCTGTGGAATCTGGAGTCATAGAATCATTGGAAGGTTCAAATAATAACCTGGTGGGAACACGCAACTATATTACTGTAGAGAGACAGTACGACCAATTTGAGAAAATTTATGCCGGCACAAAGGTATTAGCATTTGTTCATCGTAAGGATGAACTTAATTCAGATGCACAGTACCTGGTAATGAAGGCCCTGCTCAAAGAAAAAGGGATAGAAGTGATTGACATTGGCGCTGTCGATTTAGAGGATATGAGAGCACAATTGGAATCAGTTATTGAGGCGGTAGATTCGATATTTTTAGCCTGTGATACTCTTATAAACGTTGGCGGGGATGAGATTGCCATAGAAATTAGTAAAAAATACAAGAAACCCTGTTTTGCCGGCCTCAAAGGCAGTGTTGCAAAAGGTGCATTAGTTGGAAATGTGGCAGACTTTCACGCGATTGGAAAACTATCAGGAATAAAAGCAGGGCTAATCCTGAATGGCGCTGATCCATCTTCTCTATTAACAGAATCACCTGTTGAAGATTATGTGATTATTAATACGAAAACAGCGAAAGAAATCGGAATAAAAATTCCACAATATATTTTAGATGAAGTCCAAGAGATTGTAAAAGAATAAATAATATAAAACATGCTCATAAAATGAAAATAGGCCCAAAATTAATCATTGGATTCATGGCCATAGCCTCGTTGGTGGGTTTTGTTGGTATTTTCAGCGCAGTTTCTCATAACAACATTCAAACCAATAGTGAAATTATAACGAAAGTGCTTGAACTTGATATTCTCCTTGATGAATCACTGGTTAAATTATTAGCGATGATTCAGACTGGAAACACCGAAGATTACGTTAGAGAAAAAACAGACTATGAAGAGACAAGAGCGGAATTTGATGCACTATTAAAACAGTTAAATAATGAGTATGCAAAAAAGCTTCCAGATTTAGGATTTAATGTAAAAACTTTTCGTAAAGATGCCGGTGAACTTGCAAAGATTTCTAATAGATTGATATATCTTCACAAACAATGCCTTGCAAAAGACAAAGTGTCTGAAGAAAAGAAAAGCCTGGAAAAAGAATTACAACCCAGGATTAAAAACGCTTTGGCTGCACTGCGGGATGAGGCGCTTACCAGGGATGTGGAGCTAATGCAATATAAAAGTAAGGAGGCGATCTATCAATACAAAGATCAAGAACATGGCGTTGAATGGTTAGAGACTATAAGTAAGGTTAAAAATAATCCTTTGATCGTGCCTTTGCAAGATGTTTCGAAGGACCTTAACGCCTATGGGCGTGTAGCGCAGGATTTGTGCAAAATCATTATTGAACAAAATACACTTGAAATCCAGGAACACCTCGTGTTTGGAGAATTAAAGGAACTTATTACTCGGCTTGAAGAAAACCAGGCAGGAATCGTGGGTAAGATAAAAACAGAAAGCCTGACTTTAGCCAGGAATACCCATTTGACCATGGTTGCTGTGATTGCCGGTGCATTTCTTGTATCAATTATTCTGGGATTAATCATTGCTCGTTCAATATCGAAACCAGTGGCTAACTTAGCTCAAACTACTCAATCCATTGCTCAAGGCGATTTCTCTGTGAGGGTTGATGTTGCTACGGCCGACGAAATAGGCCAATTAGCCGCCTCCTTTAACAAAATGACTGAAGATTTACAGGAGACAACTACATCGATAGGCAATCTGAACAGAGAAATCGCCGAGCGTAAGAAAGCAGAGGAAAAACAAAAGCAAGTGGCTGAAGAATGGAAAACGACTTTTGACTCCATTACGGATATGGTTTCAATTCATGATAAGGATTTCAAGATAGTAAGGGCAAATAAGTCGTTTGCCAACGCCCTTAACATGAAACCCGACGAAATTATCGGTAAAACCTGCTGCGAGCTAATCCATGGGACAAAAGAACCGCCACCTTTCTGTCCTCATAAACGGACACTTGATACCGGAAAACCAAACCGCAAAGAGTTTTTTGAACCTCGTATTGAAATTTACATCGAGGCGTCCACTTCACCGTTGTTTGATGAAAACGGACAGATTATAGCCTCTATCCATATTGCCAAAGACATTACCGAGCGCAAGCAGGCTGAGGCCGAACTTAAGGCAGTTCAAGAGAAACTGATTGATACAGCCCACAGAGCGGGCATGGCGGAAGTGGCCGCCGATGTACTGCACAATGTTGGAAATGTTCTCAACAGTATTAACGTATCGGCAACCGTAATAAGGGAGAAAGTCACCAGCTCAGAGCTGGCAAACCTGGAAAAAGTGGCAGGTATCATCAATGAGCATACTGATGACCTCGGAACTTTCCTTACCGAACACCCACAGGGGAAAAATATTCCCGTGTATCTGACTGAGGTCAGTAAATGTCTGACAGATGAGCAGACTGATATTATCGACAAACTCAAGGTATTGACCGAGAACATCCAGCACATCAAGGAGATAGTCAGTATGCAACAGTCATACGCTAAGGTCTCGGGCGTTGAGGTCCAAACGTCTATTAGCAAATTGGCCGAAGATGCCATCCAAATCAATAGTGCAGGTTTGGGGCGCCATGGAGCTCGGCTTATACGTGAGTTTGAAGAGCTTGGCGATGTCGAGATTGACAAACAAAAAGTGCTTCAGATCCTGGTGAATCTGGTAAGCAACGCCAAGTATGCCTTGAGCGGCAGCAAAAGAGAAGAAAAATTACTGACTATTCGAATCTATAAACATAGTGAGGAACGCTTCCGGATCGAAGTGGCCGACAACGGTGTTGGGATATCCGAGGATAATCTGGCGAAGATATTCAGCTATGGATTCACGACCAAGAAAGATGGCCATGGTGTCGGTTTGCACAGCAGCGCCCTGG
>Ga0209979_1001834_pt1 | contig 21839 bp, 10 predicted proteins | sample AnhtaG_FD_183114 | JGI IMG/M metagenome (GOLD analysis project Ga0209979, IMG submission 183114) | Deep subsurface microbial communities from Anholt, Denmark to uncover new lineages of life (NeLLi) - Anholt_01485 metaG (SPAdes) (version 2) | ecosystem: Environmental > Aquatic > Marine > Oceanic...
CCGTTCCGTCGCCCCGCATGATCGCCCAGGCGAGTTCAACAACGGCATCGGTTCTTGGGTTCAACCCAGTGGTTTCTGTGTCGAAGACCCGGAACAACTGCGAGCGGATGGATGTCCCCATGTTTCAGTCCACAGACTGGATCGAGCGGGTGGGTACGTCACGGGAGGCCCGAGCCGACGATACTCGGCATGTCTTGGAGGCCATTGTAGGCACTGCGCTGGCTGCGTGTCTAGCGGAACCTGCATTCGGGGGGAGGTTAGGCCAACACTGGGTTGGGGTGTGGGCGGGTGAAACACTATGGCGCAATAGTGCAACGTCTGACGCCGAATCGACCACGCTATCTTCGGGTAATGATGCTTCTCTAGTCTGTGCTGGCGCGGCTGGCTGCTCTTTGTGTGGCTCTGCTAGGATGCCATCGTGGTATCCCATACTGGTCATCTCCTAGCATGTTCCTTCTGTGAATTGGAATGCTAGGGGCGGGAGTTGTGGTGGCGCGTTAGGTGCAGTATCCTTGGATGGCATCCGGGAGGTGTCGTCCGATGTCGGAACGATTGTTACCCACTGGGACTTGCTGGTGTGGGTGTGGGGCAGAGACCGGACAAGACTCCTTCTTCCTGCCCGGCCATGACAAAGTCGCTGAGTCAGCCGTGATTCTGGTGGAGTACGGTGGGGTAGCAGAGTTTCTCGACAAACACGGCTATTCGCCTGGCGGCAAGAATCCTCGCGTAAGCCTTGAGCGATGGAGGAGTGCGGGTGGTTCCGCTCGCTAGATGGGTGGCTTGAGGACCAAGCGGCACTATTGACAAGGCCCCGCGGGATGCCCATCCCTCTCCCGGTGCTCGACTCCTATTCGAGTGCATTAAGAGCAATCAGAACGCAGGACGAAGGTGGTGAAGTCGAGATGGAAGCCCGGAACCGCCAGCTCCCTGAATGGTTCAACCGGATTCGAACCGGACAGATACTGCTTCCACGCTTCCAGCGGTTTGAAGCATGGGGACACAATGAGGTTAGTGACCTGCTTGAGGCCGTCCTGCGAGGCCTCCCCGCAGGGGCCACGCTCATCCTGGAAGTGGGCGACAAGCAGATGTTCGTTAGCCGGCCGATGGTGGGTGTTCCTCCGCCGTCGGAGCGGGTGACGGAACAACTACTCGACGGTCAGCAGCGCGTGACGGCGCTCTGGCGTAGCTTCCACGATGACTATGAAGACCGCACGTATTTCGTCTACTTCGAGGCCGATGAGGAACACGACAACACCGAAACCCCACGCGTCTTTGGGCAGGCCCGCTGGTGGAGGGACGGCAAGCGATTCCCCCTCTGGGCAGATGTTCCGGAGGAGGTGGTTAACCGCGGATACCTACCGCTAAGGCTGCTGCGACCAGGGGACATCGCCGAGGAGATGACCGAATGGTGCGACGTCGCTGGGGAGGGCGATCTCGCCAGGAGCCGTGAGTTGGAGCGAAAGCTCCGCGATCTCCGCGAGCGCGTGACGACCTACAATATACCCTTTCTTTCTCTTCCGACGACGACGCCTAAGGACGTGGCGCTCGATGTCTTCATCAAGATGAATACGACATCGGTTCGCCTCACCCCCTTCGATATCGTAGTGGCCCAGGTGGAAGAGGTAGCTGGCCAATCCCTCCACGAGCTTGTTGCGGAGCTTAGAGCCTGCGTTCCTGAGGCCGAGGCGTACGCCCCTGCACCGGACCTGATCTTGTCCACGGCTGCTCTCCGTGAGGACAGGCCTCCGACCCAGGCCAGCTACCAGCGGCTCGATCTGCAACGGCTCGTTGAGGAATGGGACAGCTTGACTGAGGGCCTAGCGTGGGTTGTGGAGGTTCTCGAAGCAGAGCGCATCTTCGACGGAGACCGCCTACCCACGACGGCCGTCCTGCCTGTGCTCGGTGCTCTCCATGATGCCCTTCCGGCGGCACTGGATGCTCGCGGGAACGCGGCCACGCTAGTCCGCAAGTACGTTTGGCGGTCCTTCTTTACGCGGCGCTACGAGAACGCGGCAGCCACCCGGGCCCATCAGGATTTCCGGGGCTTACGTGCTGCCTTGCGGGACGGAGGGGCAGATGCAGAGGCTCCGATCTTCGACGAATCCCAGTACCCATTGCCGACCACGGACGAACTGACGCTGGCTGGGTGGCCAAAGGGGCGGGACATCCTGGCGCGAGCCATCCTCGCTGTAGCGGTGAAGGCCGGTGCACAGGATCTCGCGGACGGTTCTCAGGCGACCCGTGACAATCTGGCGCGGCGGGAATACCACCACCTGTTCCCTGATCATCTCCTGACTGCGGACGGCGGACTTCCGCCTCTGAGGAAGCAGTCGGTCGCTAAACTGCACGCTCATCACGTGGAACACCAATAGAAACATATCTGCCAAGGAGCCTCTCACGTACCTCAGAGAGCGTGCCGAACGAAGTACGCTTGGTGAAGACGAAATCCGCGGCCGGCTCGCATCCCATCTCATACCGTATGACGCGTTGGCGGTCGGCGGCTATGAAGAGATGGCAGACCAGACTGCTGCGCGGATGCGGGTTCATGAAGACTACGAACGCTTCCTTGCAGCGCGAGCGCGGCTTTTCGAGAATCCGATACGGATGTTATGCGAGGGCCGCCATTGGCCGGAAGTTGGTGGTTGACCGTTGGGCATCAGCAAGAACAGAGGCCTACGGGCACCACGCTGCTTGTCCCTAGTGGTTGTTGCTCGATATGGGAATACAAGTGCGAGCCCTTTGTCGGCCGTTGCCAACAAGACTGGACTCCTGGGGCTGACCTCCTGTTTGTTCGCAGCTCAGTGCAGCGAGAGCGAAGCAGAGCAGCCCGACGGAGACGCGAGCCCCGCACTATGACCTGATCGTGACGTCCTCACAGCAAGAGCAACTTGCTGACGGGGGCTGTGCCGGTGGACCTGCTGACTCAACGCTCTACGGATCGCTGAACTGGCGGCCACTGATAAGCTGTCTCTTTGACGGCCGCGTAGTTGGCGTCGAGCGCAGGCTCCAGGAGCAGGATGGCAGTGATGCGACGCGCCATGTCGGTGACCTCGCGAGCCTCGTCGCTGGTGACCGAGCGCCCCAGCAGATCGCGCTCGCGGTAGGACAGCCATTTCTTGATCACCGGATAGCCGCCTATTACGTAGTCCCAGACCTTGGCGGGAACGCTGCGCCAGAAGGCGCGGTCATTCAGATAGATGTCGCGGGTCGTCTCTCCTAATCGAGCGAAGGCTTCCTTTGCGGACAGGCTGAACGCGTTCGCTCCCTCCTCGATGCTGGCGCGCTCCTCACGCGTGTAGTCGCGCTCGACGATCCTGCCCTTCCCCGGCATGGTGACGCCCCCCTTGCCTGCGTGCCCCCATCCGACGGTGATGTCGAGGTCACCGGCGGCGGGATCCAGGGTTCCGCCTCCCTCGCGGGAGATGAGCGCGACGGTTCGCAACTCTGGGTGGATCGCTCCTGCCGTGACCCCGGTGACCTCGCTCTTCGTGTCCAGCAGCGCCGCCACCCGACGGCCCAGTTCTGCGGAGGCGAGCAGCCGCCGTTTGGAATCGGGAAGCGGCACGCGGGGCCAGTCCTGGCGAATGCCGTCCGCGTTCTCTGTAAGATAGGCGGGCGAGTAGCCGATGGCGAGGGCGTGCATCCAGATGAGGCCCGCCGTCTCTGCGTCGGCGTCCGGGTCCTCGATGCCGAGCGCGGCGAGATAGGCGCAAGAGGCCGGGGAAAGATTGGCCGTGGTAGCGGCATCATCGTCCTCGTGACCGGCTAGCGCGCTTGGCGCCCGAAGCTGGAGCGGGAAGTAATAGGCGTGGCCACGAAGGAAATCGTTGTCTCCCAGGCAAGACGTAGCGAAGAATGGTACACCCTCGGGGCTTGCCACCCCTGCGGGACGGCTCATCAAGAATGAGTTGCCCTCCCAACACTGTGCCCACAATGCTGGTCTTGGCTCGTTCCAAAGCGGCCGTTTGCGGGTATAGTAGCACCAACGGACATCGAAAGGTCGAACGGCGTAGGGGCGCAAGTTCTGGGAAGCGAATCCCTCGGAGTCAATTATCTTGGACCTCGCCTTCTTCGCTCCATAGCGGGCCGCGTCCATGGTCAGGCCTGTGCCAAGCTGTTTGAGTTCGTCCCAGTCGATCTCCTTGTCGTAGTAGAGAGTGATTCGGTGTTCGAGAACGGCTCTGTCGGTATCGATGAGCGCCCCGCCTCTTTTCTCCATGAGCCCATTGATGGGGGCGACGCCACTCAACTCTGTCAGCCTCGGCCAGGACACGTAGCTCTTGGAGACGCTTGCTGGCCGGAATGAGAAGCGGTTGGATTCGTCCGGGCTGGCAGGTTCATACTGAGCGTCATAGTCATCGACCTTCAGACTATCCAGCAGGTCGGCTCGCTTGGTCACGCCCCAGAAATGACGGAAGCGGACGGCAGGCTTCTGTTCTCGTTGTCGCTTTCGCACGAGCAACCCTATCGCCGTGCCAACCCTGATCCCTGCTTTGTTGTATTCCGTGGAGAACACGGACGGGTCGGGCTTGCCGTCCGGCGTCAGCTTGCCCGTCTCACGGCTGTCGCCGTTCATGCAGTCGAACCAGAGGCTGTCGAACTCCGAGAGGAACCGCTGCCGCATCACCGTGAAGGACGGGTCTCCTAGATACGAGAGGTTGGAGATATAGGCTACGACACCACGACCCGTCTGCTCGGCGATACGGCGCTCGGCGAGCCGGAAGAAGCGCACGTAGAGGTCGTCCAGGTTAAACTTCTTAATCCCCCATTCGCTGATCAGCCCTTCTTTGTAGGGCTCCACCAGACCCTGCTCTTCCTCTGGGCTGGTGCCGGCGAAGGCGTTGTACGGGGGATTGCCAAGTATGACGAGGATGGGCACCTGCTGCTTCACCTCACGGGCGTGGTCCCGCTCCTCCAGCAGCTCGGGGAAGCCCGTCAACATCGCCTGGAACACCTTCTCTTTGGCTGGGTCGAGGGGCTCCCATCCCGTGAGGGCGTTGGTGAGATAGACACCGACGCGCTCCGGGTCGGCAAGAGGGACGCCCAAGTTCTGTAGCAGCAGGCCCAGCCGCAAGTGCGAGACGACGAAGGGCGCAGGCAGGATTTCGAAGCCGAAGACGCGGTTCGTTGCGGCTAGCTTCGCGTCATGGGCGGCCAGCGCGTCGGCACCCTTCTCCTTCGAAGTGTTGTCGATGCGCCGCAGCACCTCCACCAGGTAAGAGCCGGTGCCTGCGCACGGATCGAGGACGTAGACGTTCGGGTCGGCGAGGCCGTCGGCGAGGCCCAACTCCTCCCGCAGGACGGTATCGACCCGCGCCACCATGTACTGGACGATCTCTGGCGGCGTATACCACACACCTAGTTCCTTGCGCAGATCGGGGTCGAACGCCTCTAGGAAGGGCTCGTAGAAGTACTCTACCGCCTGTCCTTCTTCGAACTTCTCAAAGAATGAGGCCCTGTCGACGCGGTTCAGTGCGGCGGCGGCCCATTCCAGCACCTCCACCAGGTCCAGCGGCTCCAGTTTGGACGGGCTCGCCAGTTGCTCATAGAGGGCGCGGATCATAGGCACGTGGAGCCACCACGCGGTCTCATGCCAGTTGAAGCGAGTCTTGTAGCCGGGCGGGTGCTGTTTGCCCCAGAGCACCCAGGCGGAGAAGACGCCGTAGAAGAGCGTTTGCACCAGCGTGGAGCGGAAGAAGCTTCTCTCCCTTGGTGCCCTCGAACTTCAGGCCCAGCGCCTCCTCGAGAGCTGTGCGGACCGTCTTGAGCGCCTCCAGGTCTACCCCCTCGATGCGGCTTTTGGCTTCGCGGGCGTAGGATGCCAGGAACCAGGCGAGGTCTTGGGGCGTCATCAAGGGGGCTGACTGGAGCATCACCCGGCGGAGGAATTCGACGAAGCGCTCGCCGTGTTGCTGACCGAAGGAGTGCGGCGTGGTGACCCGCTTCCAGAATTCGGACTCGCTTGCCGCTAGACGGTAAGTCTCCAGCTTGACAGGCTTGCCCTCGGCATCTTGGCCGACGAGGACAAAGTCCCGCAGATTGGTGACGAGTACCTGGCGATACTTGCCCTAATAGCGGGTGACCTGTTCGCCATCGGCGACGAGCCATGCGTCGTCGCTTGCGGGCTTCACCTCAATGACGCCGCGTGCCGGCATCTGGCCGAATGCAGGCGACGCGTCGGGCACCTTCCGGAGCTGGTCGGGGGTAAACAGACCGCCATCGGGAATCCCGGCGCCACGGTTCTTGATGTTGATGATGCAGCGGACCTTGGATTTGAGCCCCTTTCCTACTTCGCTCAGCAGAGTCGCGAGCGCCGGGTAGTAGGACGTCTCCGCCATACCCTCACCGGATGCGCGGATGTCCCGCAGGTCGTCAAAGTAGGCCTCTACCGGGTTCATTGCTTGGCCCTCTCCCTGCCGCCTTTCAACGCAAATGATACACGAACTGACGTTGCGGAAGCCAGTGCTTGACCGGGGTCGTTAGCGTTGTTGCCGGTGAGGCGGACGCGCAGAGGCAGATGCCCAGTCCTGCATAGGGGATCCGGAGCGGCTCACCATCCACACTTAGTGTGTGTCCATTTCACAAGAAAGGCGACTCGCCTGCCCCCTGCCTCGTCATTTGGATCAGACGTATCGGCGCGGTCGTCCAGGAGATCAGCATCCTAATAGGTGGAGTACCGCCTGTGAGATCAATGCTTTCTAACGATACTCGCGGTATGTCACGCCATCGGTTTCATCCTCGATCTCATGTCACTTTCGCTGACGCCGAACAATCGCCGACGTCTACTACTATCCGTGCCACATCTGGGAGATTTGTCAACCGGTAATTCCTAGAGGGGGGCCTTCTTATCCTGGTTGCCAAGCCCTAACACGGCGGTTCGCTCGCCGGAGATCCCGTCGAGATCTTTAGTTACTGGTCACCGCGTGCACCGCCGTCATCGCCGCTGGCCACTGGTGGTGCTGGTGGTGCCGGCGGCGGCCTTTTGGGGGGCGGTGGATCGGCGCCATCCCTGGCCGGCGGCGGCTCCGGTGCCTGAACTCCTGTGCCCCCGTCCTGCGGCCCAGTCTGGTCCCCCACGTTCACGCGCCCGCCAGCTCCAGTGGCGTCTTCGGCCGTGCTTTCGGCGTCCTTGCGGCCGAAGAGCTTAGATAAGAGGGTGTCCGTGAATTTGGTACCCGAGCTGAATTGGAATTTGGCCTTGTCCCCGGTGAGGTCAATCTCGAGAAGTGGCTTGGCATCGAACCATTTTATGAGGAAGGCGGCAGGCCCGAGCGCCTTGACGAGCAATCGCGGCATGTGCGCCTCGATGGACTTGGCAACAGCGGCTGCCCGCTTCGGCTGGTCATCACCAATGACCTCAAGAGCAAATCTTTCGGCTGAGCTCAGCCGCAGTGCTTGTGCCCGAGTACGTTCCAGACCTGTCGGGTCGATAAACGTCAAAGGACTAGAGCCGGCGTAGGAGTAGGCAGACCTGAGCTCCGGATCGTCAATCACCGCCAGCGGATCATCCACAAGGACCGGATCCGGCGAATAGAACATCTCCCGGTTCTGGTCGTACCACCGGGAACCGAAGTTGAGGATCTCCCGTACCTCATCTACGTAGCCACCCCCGTATTGATACGGGGTGCGGAACACGGTGCTGCTCTCGTCGACCCACACCTGGCCTGTCGGAAAGTACTCGTGGTGCTGGAACGTGTCACCGCGGTAGTCGGTCACCATATTGGTGCTGCCCTGGAGATCCTTGTGCAGGAAGTACCGCTTCAGCTCCTCAGAGCCGCCGTCGTCGCGCTGAGTGGCAATGCGATCATCTCCAGCCCAGACGTGCTTGAAGATCTCATTGCGATTCCGGACCGTAACCCAGGGGTTGATGAAGGCAGTCTCGCCCGCAGGCCCGCGCTCGATGGTGCGCTGGCCTGTGTCGTCGTACTGGTAGGTCGTGGTGGATGGACCGTCGGTCACCACGCGCATCCGATCGGAAGCGTCCCATTCGATCCGGCGGATGTACTTGCCCTTACGATCCTTGATGCCGGTCAGGTTGCCATTCGCGTCGTAGTGGAACGTATCCCGGCCGACAGCCGTGACCTGGTGCGGCGCAGGAGCGTCATACTCCCGGTCGAACGAATATGTCGTTTTCTTCTGCTGGAGATCTTTCTTGCCGTTGAAGATGTCGTCCGTCTGGTCCTTCGAGATGGCGTTCCCGTGCTCGTCATATTCGATCGCAAAGCTGTAATGACGCAGCTTTCTGGTGGCCTGCTCCCACTCCCCGGTCGCAGACACGATCCGGTCGTAGCCGTCGTAGGTGTAGTTCTGCGTAGTGGCCCCACCGAACAGACTGGCCACCGGCTCAGGTAGGTTGTTCGCGTAGATCAGCGGGTTGCCGACGCTGTCATATGTGTAGTTGAGGTCCTGAATCTCGACATACGCCGGATCCTTCACGTTGCGGTTTGGCGAAAGTGTTTGCTGGCGTGTCAGCCACTGCGTATCGGCGTCGTAGGTGTATTCCGAGGTGGCTCCGTTGCCTACCTCCTGGTACCGCCGATGCAGGAACTCGTCGTACTGCTGGTCGCGAAGATACTCATAGGACCAGGTGTGGGGAACCTGAATAAAGATGGGGTTGCCATCCTGGTCGACTCCGTTCTGCTGGAGTTTGAATCCGTCTTCCTCGCCGACGATGTTCTTTATGAGACCACCGCTGTCGTAGTCGTAGGCCAGGCGTTCTCCATCGGGATAGACCAGCGTCTCGAGGCGGGCGAGTCCGTCATAACTCCATTCGGTCGTCCACCTAAAGAGGGCCGGATCCGTGCCTGGGTTGTGCCATGCGTGCAGCTTCATCTCAGCGGTCTCGAGCACAACTGCACCAGTGGGGGCAAACTCGCGTTCAACGATGCGCGACCCGTCTTCGGACCGCACCACGCGTCCCGCTCCGTTGTTCGGAGCACCCATAGCGCCATAGGTGTACGAGACGTCCGGCGTGCCAGCGGGATAGTCGATGGCCACCAGCCGACCCAGCTCATAGGAATAGGCGATCTCCTCACCGGCGGCACGAAGGTTGGGCGTGACCTTGCTCGTTAACTTGCCCTCGTCATCAAAGCCGTAGTCAACAAGCCCGGCATCTGGGGTAACTGTGGCAGTCCGACGACCCAACATGTCGTAGGTGTGGGTGGTCTCGTTTCCGGCGGTGTCCACTACCCGCAGGAGCTGGCCCATCCCGTCGTAGTCGAAAGTGGTCCGCAGTGGGACGAGGCCATCGGGCTGATCATCGATGGCCAACACCACCTCGCGCACGTCGGTGAACGTGATCTTTTGGCGCAGCCGCGGGTCCGTCATCGTGGTCCGGTACAGCTGCGGACCGGCCACGTCTCGCTCGCCGTACCCGTAGGCGATCGTGGTTTCCCGGTTGCCTGGCTCGACGATCTCTGTGGGCATGTCGTACAGGTCGTAGGCAGTGGTGGTGAGCGGACCTGCTGGCTCCAGGTCCTCATAATCGGTCTGCTGTACCTGCGTGTCCACCGTCGGATTGTACTGCTTTACCGGACGTCCAAGGGCATCGAAGTTCGTCGCGCCGCTCACGATTCTGCTGGTCTCCGCTGGCTGACCAGGGGCATCGAAGATGCTGGCGTCCCGCTTTGTCTGCGTCGTCCGCCCGATGCCGTCGACGAAGGTAACTGTGTCGATGGTGTCGCCAGGATTGAACGCGTCGTAGTGACGTGCCACCGCGTAGGCATACGCGGCCGCTGTTGGGGCGTAGTCGTAAGTCACGAGCGGCAGCGGATCGGCCGGACGCGGGCTGCTGATCGTCTTGATACGGGCAAGCGAGTCGTAGGAGTAGCTCGTCACGTTGCCGTTGGCATCGGTGCGTGTCTCCACCCGGCCGGCAAGCGGATCAAACGTGGCCGATGAGGTCAAGCCCGCTTGCACGAAGCTCACCACGGGGGCGCCCGCAGGAAGATCGAGGAAGTCAGCCGCCGAGGCATCGTCCAGATCGAACTCCCTCACGACGGCGATATCGGAGTGTCGATCGAGGTCGTACTCGTACTGCACCGCGTAGCGCCGCCCGTCGGCACCGGCCGGGTAGATGATCCGGTCGTAACTCCCCCACTCGTCGTAGTTGAGCTGCGTGACCGCCACTGCAGCATTGCCGATGTCCTCATGCAGCAAGGTGACCGACGCGTTGTCGCAGATATCGGTCCGCCCGTCGCGGTGTCGGTAGACGACGCGCTCGTCCGGGTCACTGTCACTCTTTCCGTTGGTGATGGTGAACTCCACAGGCAAGCTCACCCAGGTCGGGCATAGCAAATCGGACCACAGCGGCGATACTTCTGGCGGGGCAGGATCGACACAACCTGGGGCTCCCGACGACGAGATGTCACACCGCGAGTACAAGAACGTTGCTTCCAGGTCGTCGTTGGGATCTTCGGTCTCGCCGTGATCGGTCTGGACCAAGATATTACCCAGGCCGTCGTAGGTGAAGTCCATGTAGGTGTGCTCGCCGGGTGCGCTGCCCACGTCAAACCGCGTCTCGTCAACGCGCACCAACAGCGGTGCCACCGACATGCCAAGCGACGAGACGCTCGTCAGGTCGCCAAGCAGTGAGGAGTCGCCCGGGGCCACCGCAGCGTGGACGTCGAAGCCACCGAGTACGTTGCGCACGTCGCGGAACGCCCAGGTCCACTCCGAACCCTGCAATGAATCACCCGTCGTCGGATCACTGATCAACAGCGACTTCTCGAGGCCTGCGACGAACACGTTCTCGTTTAGGAACTCACGAACGGTCGTGCGGAGCGTGGTCTCTGGCGTTGTCGTGGTGGCGAGTTCGAGTTCGTGTTCTGTGATGCTGGCGAAACCGAGGGACTCACGATGGAGCCGGTCGTACCTCAGCCCGCTGTACTCGTAGCTGGTGGCCGTAACGTCAGCGCCGTCACCTGGGCGGCCGTCATTGACGTCAACACGGCTCATGGTCCACACAGAGCCCGGGTGATCGAAGGTGTTTCCGTCCCGCTCGTACTGCAGGGAGAAACTTCCGCCCAGCGGATTGGAGACCTCTTTCAGCAAGTTGGTTTCGCCATAGAGATTCCTGCGAACCAACAACGTATCGTTAGTGGTTGTGGACACTGAATCCGGATAGCCGTCTCCGTCCACATCCTGCAGATCAACCTCTGGTGAACTGAGCGAAACTTGAGCGCCTCCTCCGGGGTTAAAGATCAGATAACAGGCAGGCACAGGAGGAATAGTAGGCGTGACGCACAGCGGGTATCCGAATGTGAAGTCGCCGCCAAGGCCGCCGCCGATCGAGCTATCGAGCGAAATCTGCTCGCCGATGTCGAGCGCATCGAGGGGGTTGAAAGTTTGGAAGGATATAGACAAACCTCTCTCCATTGTCCCGTAATTGACGGGATCCAGTACTCCAGAGCCGGTGCCGAAGGCCACAGAAGGCTGAAATGGATAGAGGGGGTCTATGAAGACCTGGTCCAGAATGCCGTCGCCGTTCACATCACGCCACGAGTAACGGGACAGATCCAAGCTCGCGTTTATGGCGCCTCCAGCGGAGATGCCGCCGTCTGGAGTAGTGAAACCCAGGCCGAGGGAGAAGCTACCGCCATACGATTCGCGAGACTCGAATCCGCCGGTAGAGAGCATCACTTCGGCATCCGTGAACGAGTAGCCCAGGTTGTAGTGCACAAATACGCCATCTGGCTTCGTGATCACCCGGTCGGGCAGGCCATCGCCGTTGATGTCGACAAGTGCCTGTTGAAGCGGGAGGTCGATATTGAGGGCCTCTAGGGCCTCGCCCACCAGACCGTCGTATAAGGCATCGAGGGTGGCAAAAGCGGGACCGAGCAACGGATGACTGGGCATTGCCGAGAGGTTCGGGCTCGTCCAACTGGCATTCAAGCCGAAACCAAGGTTAGCGGTACCGTGATTGGAGTCCATGGCGTCGCCGCCTTTGCCTGCCGCCGAACCCTGGGTGGCATTGGTCTTGCCCTTGGCGTTAGTCTTGACATCAGTGAGATCGCCTCCGTAGCCAAGCTCCGCCGAGACGGTAATATCCTGATTAAGGGACCGCGGGATACCCAGCGAGTCCACGTCACCCGTACCCGTCGGCAGGAATGAGCGGAACTTCCCACGCTGCGAAGTGAACCACGCGAATCCTGGTACGATCACATCGGGGAAGCCATCGCCGTTCATGTCCTCGTAATCAAGCAAGCCAAAGCTCGGTCCGATGCCGAGGGAACCGCCGAGCGGCCCAACACCAAAGCTCAGTGCTGCGCTACCAGAGATTCCAACACGAGGCACCCCACGCCCCGTGCCGGTATCGCCGGCGATCGCGACCGAGTCGGCGTGGAGCCGTGACGACCGGATCCGCTCCGCTGACGCCGCCAGGCTGTCTCGCGTCCCGCGCCAGGCAGGTGCAAGCGGCGCTGGCTGCCCCGGGAGCACCACGGGGGCGACGACGGGCACATAGAAGACGGACCGCGGAGGTGCGGGCGGGTCGAACTCAGTGTCGTCGAAGCCAGTTGGAGCGTCATTTTCGGGATAGTCGTCCGGATCAATGTCGAACGCGGTTGCGTCGATTAGGTCGGTGGCCAGGTCGCCGTTGGCCGTGTAGCCGGCCACCGCCCAGCCCCGGTAGGCGAGCGGGAACACGCCTTGTCTCCCGGTCCAGTGAAGCGTAGCAGGCACCAACACGTCAGTTGTCGCATCGGGTGCACCCTCTGGTCGCAACACGAACGAGACCAGACCGGTGCTGTCGGAGAGACCCGGATCTCGGATCGTCACATCGAACCAATACTCGGCGTCCTCGGTGAGCTCGGCGTTGAGATCCACGTCGAATGCTGTTGGAATCGGGGCGGGGGGCAGGTTAACGGTGCCCTTGTCCACAACGCCCGTGCGTGTGCGAATCGATACGATCGCTTCACCACCAGGCCCCCCCGCCATCCGGTACATGGTGACCAGTGCATCGAAAGTGTCACTGCTGGTCGCTACCCACGGAGTGGAGATGTCAGTGGTCGGAGCGGGGAAGAGAGCGGCCGACCGATACGGATACTGCTCAACTTCCGGACTCAGCTCAACTACGTAGTTCGGGTCGCTAAGCGAACCGACATCGAGGTCATTGTCCTGGGCATCCACAGCCGCGATGTAGATCAGCCTCGGCGTCCAACTCACGGCGTGCAGATCGATCGGGGTGTCGACCGCGAGGTGCACATGCACGGTGTCTAACGCGTTGACAGGAAAGTCGATTGGTGCACCGACAACCGTAAACGCGAACTCGCCGAGGAAATCGGCCGGTATGGTGATGTTCGAGTCGGGAACGGGGTTTCCGTTGTGCGTGAGGACCAGGCGCAAATCGTCGGTGGTCTGCGTCTTGGTGACCGTGCCCTGGAACTGCACAGTGCCCTCGAGGGGCATCTCGACAAACGTATTCGGGCGCCCCGACAAGGTGAAGTCGTCGGACGCCGAGTAGCTCGTCTGGAAGAGGCCGTTGACGTCAAGGGGCACGGTGTCGATGTCGGAGACGCCGTCTATTGCCATGTAGGTGATAGTCGGACTCCATTCGACCTCGTCGTTGGCCCCGTCGTCGATGGAACCCACCCGGAAGTAGAGATAGTCGCCTCGCGCTACCGGGCGGGAAATAGCACTGCCGAAGGCGCTCTCTCCAGCCTCGTCCAGGATTTCTGACTCGATTTCCACACTGTTATGCTGAATGGCGACCCGAACACCGTCGCTCAGCTCGCACGGGGCAGGAAGGAGGAGGCACGGTGGGCTGAGGGTGACCGGTGCATCGATGGACACGGTTCCGGAGAACGGCGCTTCCCAGCGGCGTACGGTGTCCACCAGCGGCGACGCCTCGGCCAGGTCACTCTCAAGATCTGTCAGCTCAGGAAGCGACACCGGTTCGCGGTCGGTGTCCGGCAGGGGAACCGGCGTACTCCCACTGTCGGTAGTGAAGGTGGGCACGCCGTTGTCGAGGTGATTGTAGAACACCAGAGGGCCTGCGACGAAGTCGGGGAGACCATCCGCATTCACGTCCGTGAAATATAGGGCGCCCACTGAGATACCGCCGCCGAGACCGAAGGCAACCTCCACCCCGAAGTGGGCCTCGATCGCAACCTGAAGACCGATGTTGGCTTCCGATGATAGAAGCGTGAGGCCAGGGACATCTTGCAATGGCCCGAATGTGGTGGTTCCGTTCGCCTCACCCTGGTTCGCCCGGTACTTGACACCTTCAAAAGTAAGGAAGACTTTGTCCGGCAGCGAGTCACCGTTGATGTCTAGCCATTCAGAGAGCGCACTGGTCACGCCACCACTCACCTGGCCCGACCCGCCGGCTGAGCCAGTTTTCGTTGGCGCCGCTGGGTTAAAGCCGACATAGAGGTGTCCCTCGGCTGAGATGCTCACTGACGCTCCCAGGGTACCCACTGTGACCTGCTGGTCGAAAGGCAAGGTAGGTAGGTCTATGTCGGTGATGTCCCCGGTGTTCCAACTTTGTTCGTCCTCGAACCCCTTGTACCCACCAGAAGTGCTCACCATGTCGTAGTACTCGAATGTATGGACCGCAGACTCCGAGTCCGGATCGGCCACCTGTTTGACCGAGCTCAGGAGCGACTTACCAAATGGACCCTCCGTATATGAGAGGTCGTAGCGTACAGCTGTCTGGTCATAGGTACGGGGGACGGATAGTGTCGTCATTGGGAGCTCCGTGGGAGCGCCGTAGCGAACTTCAACGCGGGCGAGCCGCTCAATGGTCAGGTCCACGTAGCCGCCAATGGCGTCGACGGTCGAGTCTTTGCGGACAGCCGTGCTGAGGTCAGACTCCAGCAGGAAATGGACCTGGTAGGCGGGGTCCTCTGGTTCGCCGGACCTGTCTGAGGCAGCCGTGTAATCGATGCGTCTGAGATAGGTGTGTCTCGCGCACATCACAAACAACGACGGGGTACACGCACCAGACGCCCAACCCGTGTCCGTGTTTTCGTACTCGATGGTCTCGTAGTGATACCGGATCATGTTGACGCCGACATCGCGTTCGGCCGACAGCAGCCACTTTACGGCGTTGCCGTTCTCGTCGTAGACGATGGCTGACCTGTCGATAGTCAGGGGTGTGCCAGGTGGATCCTCCAATACCTGGCCGTCGGGTCCACCGTTGTCAGGATGCCCGCCGTACCACCTGACGTTGCCCTGCTTGTCATGAACCTCCCAGTAGTAGTCGTCAGGTCCACCGTCGCCGACTGAGCGGCGGATGATCTGGTCGTAGTCAGTTTCGACGCGGCGTGTGTAGTCCTGCCTGTCACCAGTGAGACGCGGTTCCCAGGAGGCGCCGAGAGCGTTAGGGACCAAGGGTTCACCGTTGATGAGATATGTCTCACTCTCGGAATCGGGGTCGAAGTGAGGTGCTCCCCAGCGGGTATCCACCTCGATGGAGCCCACGCCCAGATCCCAGCCAAGCCCGAGCCATCCGTTCCCTCCGCCCGAGTTGTAGCTCAGTGCCAGTTGGGGAGTGATCCCGCGCCCGGGAGGCACGATCAGCGGATACGCGATCTCGGCATCCCCGGAGTTACTGGCCACCGGTGGCGAAATGAGCGCAAGTCCCTCCGTCGGATCAGCATATTGCAGTCCATCGATGGAGCCATCGCCCAATTCGTCGGGTGTCAGCAACGGCTCGCGGGCAAGCGTCTCGGAATCGGCGCCGCCCAGCGGCTCGATCGCGCTTCCGACGCTCGGTAGCGCCATGAGCATGGCGAGGCCAGCTATAGCGATGAAGCGCAGAATCCTCCATCGCCGATTTACAGACGCGGCAGGACGGAACCTGCCGCGCGATTTAACGTTGCGCATCGCGCTACCCCCCCCCCGGCAGACTAGAGGTATAGAACGTAACAGATCATAATCTGAAGTGCAAGGTTAGCAGGCAACCTTGCAGATCGGGCCGATGGCGAATGTGGCGGCGCGGCATGCCGTTTCGTACTGCCGCGCTCCTATACTACGCACAGACGCAAAGGTTGGCAAGGGAAGAAGCTAGCGCATGGGCAGCGTGAGCCACACCATCGACACATAGTGTGCGTTCAGGAGCAGGAAGGCCAGGCCATCGGCGGCTGCGTGGAAAGCCTCCATATGCATAGGTAGATGGCTGGTACCCTTCGGTGTTACCCGCGTTTGGCTGCGGCGAGGGCACCAAGGCCAGAGGATGGCGAATCACACGATGGCGTTGGCCAGCGGGGGACGGCTAGGCGACCCGTTCGGCTCGAACGACGATACGGTGCGTGTAGTTTCCCCCCAAGGTCATCGAACGGTCGGGGATCCAAGTGCCGCCGCAGCTTACGAGTGTGATGACATCGTTGGGAGTGGGGTACATGACCTTTACACCCTCGGGGTCACCGTAGTCAATCGCGAGGACGTGCGTGACGCTATACTGCAGTTCGCTGCCGTCCTCCCGGAGGATCTTCACCACGTCACCTTGCTGCAGATCCTTGAGCCCCCAGAAGACACCGGTCACCGGCTGTCCGTTCACTGTCCAGTCCACGTGACCGGCAAAGGCGGCATTGCCCCCTTGTCCGGGCTTGGCGCTGAAGTCGTACCAGGCCACCACATAAGGGTCGTATGGCACTTGTGGCAGGCGGTAGGCGTCGAGACCCAAGGTGATGATGGGCGCATCCAGTCCCATCTTCTCGATCACCATCCGCACGGGCGCAGCGACATCCGGGAGCGAAGCCACATCAGGGAGCGGAGCGACTGTAGCTGCGGGGATGGCCTGGTCGTAGCCGGCAGACGGTACTGTGGCCGCAGGAGTCGCGTCGTCGTGGCCTCCGGAGGTAGCCGTAGCTGATGGCGTCCGCTCGTCTTGCCTCCCAGAGGTGGTGACTGTCGGCAACGCTCGGTCCTGCCCAGCGGGGGTAATCAGCTCTCTCACGTCGCCCGTGGGGAGGCTGTCATCATTGTCCGGCTGGGCTTTGAGTAATCCGAAGACTCCCGCGGCTAGCAGAACCACGCCGCCGCCAAGCATTATCGCTGCAACGACGAACCCGTTCCTGCGCGACCCGACGGCCGGCAAATGGAGCCTCGCCTGAGCCTTACTCAGCCCCTGTCCCACGCTGCCCAGCATTCTCCGAATGCGTCCAAGAAGTCCCATAGCAACGTCCCGCGCTCCAGGCTAGCTCTCCACAGCCTTTCCTCTCAATATCTAAGACGCGCGACCACGCGTCCGGTTAGCCCATGAGTAGAATAGCAGCGCTGATGGAGCCTGGAAAGAGCTAGAGATCAGCGTTGATTCTATGCCCTGGGCGGGGCTCACCAGGCCATCAACGGGGTGCGAGCAAGACCCCCATATGCATACGTGGGGGTGATGGTGCCCTTCGGTGTTACCCCCGTTTGGCTGGCAAGCGACGGCCAGACCTACCTCCCCCACCGCCCCCTGGCGTACCACGCGCCTGCGGTGAGGGCGACTGCTACCGATACGTCGGGCTTGTGCAGAAAGGGCGTACTGGTTCGGGCAAAAGTTGTCGTTGCGATCAAGAACGCGTACTAGGACCAGAAGTCATCGTAGCGGCGCTGATCTTGCATCACGGACCAGGCCTCCGTGATTTTGCCGTCCCTAACGTGGTAGACCTGCGCGGTGAGGACGTTGAGCTCCTTGCCTTGGCGATTTCCAGTCTCCCTCGAAAGCGCCACCACGTGCTCATCGTTGCCCAGGAGGTCATGCAACTCGACCTGGATGGTGGCTCCGCTCAGTTCCACCAATCGGCCTAGGAAAGCCAGCGCCGCGTCCCTGCCCCGATGCTCGCCCGAAACGGGGCTGGTTCCGGACTGACGCCAGACTATTTGCTGGCTGAAAATGTCCCTGATCGTCGCCATGTCTCTCTTGGCGAATGCCTCGTAGCCCTTCCTCACCAAAGCAGCGTTGGGGTGTTCCGCCATGATGAACCTCCTCGTCTTGAACCGCTCGTTCTACGCCCGCAGCCCGGGTGCTACGCCGGCTCTCGCATCATGCCAGCAAGTATCACAGCCGTCAATGCGTGCGGTGGCCCATCCTACTCGCAGCCGCGAGGGCTGGCAAGGGAAGGACGACCGCGAGCGGCATGATGGGGCAGGGGGGCTTTCTCGGCGGCGCAGTTATCAGCTTTTCGATGAGGGTCGTGAAGAGCGGATAACTGAGGCGTTTTCGCTAGGGGATCAGCTATGGGGAGCACAGCGCTAGAGCATAAATGGTTAAGAGTCAGCTGCTCTTCCAATTGAGCTAGCGGCCCGCATCTTCGATTCCGCCACAGCGGATAGGTGGTCGGGGCTTGATGCACGGCGCTCGAATAGCGTGTAGCTATGGCGTGGGGAGCATCTATAGCAAAGGAACTAGGCACCATACGCCAAGCCTCTTCACTTCCAGATTACAACAGATGGTGGCATCGCCGTCAATACCGCCTCGTTCTCGCCTGCCTGGTTGGCCGAGGGCGGCAGAGTGGGCCTCTGGCCCTCAGGCGTGGGCGAAGACGCGAGCGGTCCTACCTTATTCGTAGCCGCGAGGCCTGGCGAGGGAAGAAGGTAGTACTGCCTCCACGGCCAACCCAATAGCGTTAGTCCCTGCCCGCTTGCGCTGGTATAATGCTGAACGTGCCCACGGCGCGGACGGCCACTTCTTGCGCGCCCTTTGTGAAGCACAGGTTATTCTCTATGGACGGCAAGCCATACGATGGCCTGGGATGAAGAGCTAGATAAGCTGCAGCGCGACCTCTCCTCCTTCGCCTTCAGCGTCGTCGAGACGGACAAAGTATCGCCGCAAGACCTCCGGAAGGTCCTCGCCCTCTTCGAGATGAACTATCGCCAGGCCAACCGCGCCTATCTGGAGAAGTCGCTCGGGACGCTGCGATACCTCGCCCTGGCCGAGCACGAGGGGACGGCGGCCGGATTCGCTCTCGGCGAGTGCCGGGTCATGGACCTGCCGCGCCTGCCCGCGCAGGTGGTCAACCTCGCTGGCATCTGCTGCATCGCGCCCCAATTCCGGCGGCGAGGCCTCTTCAGCGAGCTGGAGTACCGCATCTTTGTAGTCGGCGAGGTGCCACCGCATTCACGCCGGCTGACTTGCGGGCGCATGGCTCACCCCGCCGGCATGCGAGGGTTTACTCGTCTACCGACCGTGGTCCCCAAGCCAGGGGTACGGCCGAGCCCCTGGCAGCAGGAGGTAGGCCGAGCCATTGCCGATGCCTTCGGCAGTCACGCATTCGACCCCGAGACCTTCGTCTGCATTGGATCGGGCGAGCCCATTGGCTACCCGATCATCGAGTTCGAGGTGGACCCCTGGGAGTGGGAGGTGTTCAGGCAGGTCAACCGCGATCGGGGTGACGCCCTGCTGGCCATGGTCTGGACGCCGGACGCCCCACCGGGGTGGTAGCCGGCTCCCTTGCCGGCCGACTCAGCCGTCTCCGCTGCTCCCTCTGCGAACGATGGGCTGCCCTCAGAATCGGGTGGTGCTAGAATGAGGGCCAGTCCGATAGCAGGAGGAGGCGGCAAGCATGGAATCCCTCGCCATCACCAAACTGGATCACGTAGCCGTGGCTGTCTGGAAGGTCGATGAGCACCTGCCCTTCCTCACCCAGCTCTTCGGCATGAAGGTGGTGGGCCGCTTCCGCAGCGAGGAGGAGCGCTACGCCGGCGTCACCCTCGACGTGCCGGGTAGCAACGCCCAGTGGGAGCTCGTGGAGCCCACCTCGGACGACGGTTTCCTGGCCCGCTTCCTGAGGGAGCGGGGCCCCGGCCTGCATCACGTGACCTTCCAGGTAGAGGACGTGGAGAAGGCAGCGGAGACCCTGCGGGCCCGCGGCATCGAGCCCTTCGGCGGAGTGAGGGTCGGTTCTACCTGGAAAGAGCTCTTCATCCACCCCCGGGACGCCGCGGGCGTTCTGATCCAGCTATACGAGGGCTACTGGGATAGTCAGGCCCACCAGGAGGGCAGCTAGCAAAAGGCCCGCCCTCTAAAGGGCGGGCCTCTCCTGGTAACGGTGGGATTCAAAGGGGGTGCGGCCCTTGTCTTCCCACATACTACTACGTTCGAGGGCGGCAAAAGGTTCTGCCTTCCCGCATGAATTTACGGCGAAATGGCACGAAATTACTCGCCCCGTATCTAGTCGCCGGTGGCTCTGAAGGGCGGCCGCAAAGCACTCGCGGGCGGGAGGGTGTGCAAGGACGCGGCGGAGTATGACATCCACGCCCCCGGCGGTAACAACCGTCAACGGGCGTGCAAGCCTTGCATATCCCATTGCATGGGCGATAGGAGTCAGGGCCTAGTGAGGCTAGCCAGGCTCGTTGACTTATTTCGGCCCTTCTGCTAGCTTTTACATGCGCGGGCGATTAGCTCAGTTGGTTAGAGCGCCCCGATGAAATCGGGGAGGTCAGAAGGGGTGGGAGGTCCTAAAGCGGCTGATTGCGTGGGCGATTAGCTCAGTTGGTTAGAGCGCAGCGTTGACATCGCTGAGGTCAGAGGTTCAAGTCCTCTATCGCCCACCAGAATAGGACTTGTTGTTCAGATTGAAGCCTTGGCGGATGTTGTATACGTGCTACGGAGCCTGAGAAATGGCCGCTACTATATCGGACACTCGAGCAATGTGGAGCGGCGGCTGACAGAGCACAATGCGGGCAAGGTGAGAGCCACGAGATATAGTCTTCCCTGGAGGCTAGTTTACACTGAGATTTACCGGGACCCCCGGGAGGCGAGAAAGCGTGAGTATCACCTGAAGTGCCAGAAAAGTCGACGGTACGTCGAGGCGCTGATAAGTAAGGCTACGGGGGTGGATGGTTAGAGCGCCCCGATGAAATCGGGGCGGTCAGAGGTTCAAATCCTCTATCGCCCACCATTTGCGAATATCGAAAGGCAGAGACTAGGACGAGTAGCGGCGGTACGGCATCAGAGAGGGTAACCGCAGGCTGAGAGGTGCCCGCCCTCTGCCGTCGCCAAGACCCCCTAGGAGCCGGCTGGCGAACGTGTGTGGACGCCAGTAGTCAGCCCCGGAGGCACCCGTTAGCGGCCGAACGAGTCCCCCGACGTGTCGGGGGAGAAGGTGGGTGGAACCACGCAGGGCGATGCCTCTCGTCCCACATGGACGGGAGGCATTCTGGTTTTCGCCGGAAGCGCTGTGTTTGTCGGCGGCCGGGGATCGGCCCCTGACTGATGGGAGGTGTCCACGTGTCGGTGGACTTTGAGAAGCTGCCAAAGGAGGAGCGCCTGGAGCGCCTACGCCACTCGGCCTCGCACATCATGGCCGAGGCGGTGCTGAGCATCTTTCCGGACGCCAAGCTGGGCATCGGGCCGCCCATCGACACCGGCTTCTACTACGACTTCGACCTGCCCCGCAGCCTGACTCTCGATGACCTCAAGGTCATCGAGGAGCGCATGCGGCAGAGCATATCTGGCGATCATCCCTTCGTCCAGCAGGAGGTGAGCAAGGAGGAGGCCCGCCGCCTGTTCGCCCAGCAACCCTACAAGCTGGAGCTTGTCGAGGAGATCGCCGACGAGAAGGTGAGCACATACCGCCACGGGGACTTCCTCGACCTCTGCGCCGGGCCGCACGTGGCCAGCACGGGGCAGGTGCGAGCCTTCAAGCTCACCAGCATCGCCGGCGCCTACTGGCGGGGCGACGAGCGGCGGCCTATGCTCCAGCGCATCTACGGCGCCCTCTTCGAGACGGAGGAGGAGCTGGCCGACCACCTGCGCCGTCTGGAGGAGGCTCAGCGGCGCGATCATCGCCGCCTGGGCCGCGAGCTGGACCTGTTCAGCTTCCACGAGGAGTTCGGGCCGGGCCTGGTCTACTGGCACCCCAAGGGGGGGCGCATCCGCACTATCATCGAGGACCTCTGGCGGCAGGAGC
>Ga0209979_1001835_pt1 | contig 21832 bp, 19 predicted proteins | sample AnhtaG_FD_183114 | JGI IMG/M metagenome (GOLD analysis project Ga0209979, IMG submission 183114) | Deep subsurface microbial communities from Anholt, Denmark to uncover new lineages of life (NeLLi) - Anholt_01485 metaG (SPAdes) (version 2) | ecosystem: Environmental > Aquatic > Marine > Oceanic...
CTCTTAAGATTACCCCTCCGATCAAAAAAGCCACAATGGGATCAACCAGATAGAACCTGGTAAAAAAGATGATTATCCCGGCTACAATAACTCCAATCGAGGATAAGGCATCACCTATGATATGCAGAAAGGCGCCTCTTATATTCAGATTAGTTTTACTTGAGCCTTTTAACATAAGGATACCGATGATATTTACCAGAAGTCCTAAAGTTGCAACGCCTAACATCAGGGGTGCTTTTACCTCTGGAGGAGAAAGAAAACGTGTATAAGCCTCGTAGAATATATATGCGGATATGAGAATCAGGATTAAACCGTTCAGAAGAGCCACCAAGATCTCTGTTCTATGAAATCCATAAGTCCTTTTAGCATCCGCCGGTCTTTTAGATAGCTTTAGAGCAAAGTAGCTCAATCCTAAGGCTAAGGTATCAGTTAACATATGTCCGGCATCCCCGATTAGGGCTAAACTGCCAGATAATAACCCACCCACAAACTCCACTAAGGTCATCAGGGCAGTTAAAAATAAAGGTATAGCCAAAACCCCTGGATCAGGCCTTGAATTTTGATTGTGATTGTGCTCAGACATATGGTTTACTTTACGTAAAGTCCTCACTTTCTGTCATTGCGAGGAGTCCGCAGGACGACGAAGCAATCCGCCTCTCGATGTAGTAAACAGATTGCTTCGTTCCGATAAATCGGAACTCGCAATGACATTCTACATCTGCCTAATCCGCTCTATCAGCTGTGAATTTTTTTAAATCTTCAACTCCTCAACCACCTTAACAATAATCTTTTTCAAATCAGGCTCAGCTTTATTGGCTGTGGCGATTATCTCCTCTAAATTGGTCGGCTTTAAAGCATCCGGGAGCCCCATATCAGTTACAATTGAAAAACCTAAGACCTTCATCCCCTGGTGCCTGGCTACAATCACCTCAGGCACAGTAGACATTCCCACCACATCTGCACCGATACCTCTTAAAAACCTGTATTCAGCTGCAGTCTCCAAATTAGGTCCGGCAACTGCCACATAAACCCCTTTTTGTAATTTTAAACCCAGTTTCAAAGCACATTCTTCAGCTAAAGTAATTAAATCTTTATCATAACAGTTATACATATCCGGGAACCTGGGCCCTAAAGTCTCATCATTATGACCGAAAAGAGGGTTATTCCCCAAAAGATTAATATGGTCAGAGATAACCATTATATCTCCCGCCCTGAATTGGGGATTTAAACCGCCGCAGGCATTGGAGACGATCAAAAGTTCAATCCCTAATGCTTTCATCACCCTTAGAGGGAAGGTTATCTCTTGCATAGTATAACCTTCGTAGTAATGGAACCTTCCCTGCATAGCCAGAACCTTTTTATCAGAGACTTTACCAAATAGAAGCCTTCCCAGATGGCTTTCCACAGTTGAGACCGGGAAATGGGGTATATCCTGGTAATCTATCCGATGTTCTATCTTAACCCCTTCAGCTAAAGAGCCTAAGCCAGTGCCTAAGATAATTCCAATCTGGGGCTTAAAATCTACTTTCTTCTGTATAAAATCTTTTGCCTCTCTGATCTTATCTTTCAGGTTTTCCATTTTAGATCATATCTCCTCTTAAGGGGTCTTCTTTTTCAAACTGGCTTATCACCTTTTCCATCTCTTCATCCGTTAACTCTCTTCTCTTTTCTACTCGAGATTGGACCTCCTCTTTCTCTAAACCTTCCAAAAGGTTTTTATGCAACTCTAACATCGACTTAAACCTTAGAAGATACCCCTCCTTTAGGTTTTTCAGTTCATAAATCCCTTTCTTAAGCTCGGAAAGTTTTAAATTTGATTCCTCCAAGAGCCGCTGGCTTTTAAGCTTTGCCTCCCGCAGCAAAAGCTCAGCCTCCTTTTCTGCATTTTTTTTAAGCTCCTCTGCACTCTTTTGAGTGGTGAGGATGACATTCTGCAGGGTCTCTTCCATATTCTTATATTCGGAGAGCTTATTCTCCAAGCTGGAAAGTTTCTCCTTTAGCAGGTTTATCTCCTTGGTCCCTTCTTCTATTTCTCCGGCTAAGATCTCTAAGAAACTATCCACCTCGAAGGGGTCATAACCCTTAAACTTCTTTTTGAACTTCTGATTTTTTACCTCCCAGGAAGTTATCTTCATCTTTTTCCTCCTTATGGTCTTTTCTGTCCTATGGACCCAGATTCGGACCACAGGGTGATCCGCCAGAGGCGGATTTAATTTCTGGGACCAAAAATAGCAGTCCCTATCCTTATCATATTTGAGCCTTCTTCAATGGCTAACTCAAAATCTGAGCTCATCCCCATCGAAAGATACTCCATCTCAACATTTTCTTTTTTCAGACTCATAAGCGATTGAAATATATCTCTCAGTTTTACAAAACAGGGTCTTACTTTTTCTAAATCATCAGAGAAGAGACCAATAGTCATCAACCCTTTTATCCTTATATTCTCTAATTTCGATACCTCCTCCACAAAATCCAAAACCTCATCCGGTTTGACTCCATATTTGGAGAGCTCATCTGAAGTATTGACCTCGATTAAAACTAAAGCCTCCTTTCCTTTCTCTTTAGCCCTTCTTGAAAGCTCTAAGGCTAAATGCAGACTATCCAGGGATTGAATCAGGCTGAAAAGCTCAAGCGCTTTTTTAACCTTATTGGTCTGCAGGTGCCCGACTAAATGTTTTTCGACATCTTTTGGAATAAGTTTAAACTTCTCTTTTGCCTCCTGAATCCGATTCTCTGCGATAATCTTTATTCCGGAATCAATTGCCTTTCCTATCCTTTCAGGCTCAACCCCTTTAGTTACCGCAACCAGGGTTATATCTTCCCTTTTGCGACCCGAGCTTAAAGCCGCCTTCTCAATTTTCTCCTCTAAACTTTTTATGTTCTCTTCTAAGAAATCCATAAACTTAAAAATATTATAATATATCCTTTTGTCAAAAAAGCAACTGAAAATTAGTCAACTGTCCCCTCTTGAGGGCAAGGTAGGGCTACTAATTGAAATCTCTTTTATGCACTAATTGGTAAACCCAGGTCAGACTGTGTGAGAAGAGGAGTAAAGTAAATTTATTTTTGTCAAGGAAAGAAATCTATTACCCCTTTTCCATAAAAATCTCTTCTGCTCCCTTAATTTGCTATTCCCAAAAGAGCCTCTTCTTCCTGAAATCTGCAATCGTCTTAAAATCAGGAGTAACCCACCTTATGCAGATCAATTACCTCAGGGAATAAGATTACTTGATTTCGGGCAATTCCTTCTATCTATGCCATTGCTTTTCTCCTTTGCAAAATGAATCCTTTTCATAATATCTCAGTATAAGAAGGAGCTTCAAAAGTCTTCACATAATCTGACGTGGGGCTACCGGTCTTTTAAGGCTTTAGAGTTTGAATTAGAGCCCGTATTTTTCGATTATCGCTTTTTTATCTTTTCCCAAGATATCGTATTTTTTGCCGATCTTGGTGAAAGCCTCAATAGCTTTATTCAGGTGTTCGGTCTCATGTTCTGCTGAGATCTGAACCCTGATCCGCGCCTCACCTCGGGGAACCACTGGAAAGGAAAACCCGATCACATAGATCCCTTCATAATATAAATCCTTAGCAAAATCGGAGGCGAGCTTTGCATTATAAAGCATTATGGGAACAATGGGATGAATGCCTTCCCTGATATCGAATCCTGCCCGGGTCATCTTTTCTCTGAAATACAAAGTATTTTTTTCTAACTTATCCCTTCTCTCTGTGGTCTTGGAAATAAGGTCCAGGACCTTGCTGGCCGCAGAGACGATCACCGGGGGGACTGTATTAGAGAAAAGATAAGGCCTGGCTCTCTGGCGCAGTAAATCAACTATCTCTTTTCTACCGCTGACACACCCACCGGATGCCCCTCCTAAAGCCTTGCCCAGGGTGGTGGTGATCGCATCTATTTTTCCCATTACACCGCAATGCTCATGTGTTCCCCTGCCGGTCTTGCCCATAAATCCAGTGGAATGAGAATCGTCCAGCAAGACCATAGCATCATATTTCTCAGCCAGATTGCAAATTTTATCCAATTTAGCAATATCTCCGTCCATAGAAAAAACCCCATCTGTGATGATCATTCGGAGGCGGTTTTCCTGAGTCTCTTTTAATTTTTCCTCTAAGTGTTCCATATTGGAGTGTTTATAAACATACTGCTGGGCTTTGCAGAGCCTCATCCCATCGACGATCGAGGCATGTACCAATTTATCCGCAATCATAGCATCCTCCCTATTCAGAAGTACCTCGAAAACACCAGCATTAGCATCCATACAGGAGGGGAAAAGAATTGTATCTTCTGTCCCTAAGAATTCGGTCAATTTCCTTTCCAATTCCCGGTGAATATCCTGGGTCCCGCAGATAAATCTCACTGAGGACATACCATACCCTCTGGCATCTAAGCCTTGATGAGCCGCTTTAACCACCTCTGGATGGCTGGAAAGGCCCAGATAATTATTGGCGCAGAAATTAATTACCTCTTTTTCTTGTGCCCCTTCAGGAAACTCCACCTTAATATCCGCCCCTTGGGGAGTATGAATATACCTCTCTTCTTTATTCAGACCTGCCTTTTTTATATTCTTTAGTTCATTTTGATAGAACTCTTTTGCCTTGCTGCCATAAGCCATAAAATCCTCCTACATAATCATTGAAAAGTTATTCTCCTGCTCGCCAGGAAAATCTAACATTCCATAGATTTGCCCTTTGTCAAAAAAGTTATGTTTTCACATATTCCTGAAGCAGGGATATGATATTGTTTACCGTATCAAAAGCCTCTGGAGTTGCCTTAGCATCCGGGATTTGAATCTTGTATTTTTTCTCCAGGAAAGTCTTTAGGGAGACCATGGAAAAAGAATCCACTATTCCGGAGGTGATAAGGGGAGTGTCCTCCTTGACTTCCATTTCGTCATCCTCTTCCAGGAACTCCTTTTTAATGTAATCGATGATCATCTGTTTGGTATCTTCCATAACGTTTCTCCTTTCTGAGCTTCTATTTTATCTTAAAAATTACCTTTTTTAAGAGCTGCTTTTAGGCCAGGCTAAAGGCCTCGCACTACAATTCGAAATCAATCATTCTCCAGAGTCGAAATATCTCCGATCGGCTCCCCCCTTTCCTGTGCCCGGAGAAGACGCCTCATAATCTTTCCGCTTCTGGTTTTGGGCAAAGATTCTACAAATTCTATCTCCTGAGGCATGGCTAAAGGAGATAATCTCTTGCGAATGAAGTTCATTATATCCAGTTCCAGCTCATCACTTTTTTCAAAACCCGGTTTCAGTGCCACAAAGACTTTGACCACTTCTAAATTTATCGGATCCGGTTTTCCAATAGCCGCGGATTCAGCCACTCCCTTGTGCTCTAGAAGTGCGGATTCCACCTCAAAGGGGCTGACCAGATGTCCGGCAGTATTGATCACATCATCATCCCTACCTACAAACCAGAAATACCCATCCTTATCAATAGTAGCTCTGTCCCCGGTCAAATACCATCCATTTTTAAATTTGTTATTATAAACCTCCGAGTTGTTCCAATAGGCCCTGAACATTGAAGGCCAGGTCGGTTTTAAGGCGATCACTCCCACTGAACTAACTTTAGTGAGGGGATTATGATTGGGATCTAAGACAGTGGCACTAATCCCGGGAAAGGGCTTTCCCATCGAGCCTGGCCTGATCTCCATTCCAGGGTAATTTGAAAGCACAATGCATCCGGTCTCTGTCTGCCAGTAGGTATCATAAAAGGGCAAACCATAAACCTTTTTGGACCACAAGACTGCCTCAGCATTTAAGGGCTCCCCCACACTGCAGAGATGTCTCAAAGAAGAAAGGTTAAATCTTTTAATTATCTCTTCCCCTTCTCTCATCAACAACCGAATTGCCGTAGGTGCAGAATACCAGACAGTTATTTTATGTCTTTCTATTAAGCCATACCACTTCCCCGGATGAAAACCGCCATCTAAGACCACCTGGGTGATGCCCAAACTCCAGGGACCTATAATCCCATAGGAAGTCCCGGTAACCCAGCCTGGATCAGCAGTGCACCAGTAGATATCATCCGGTCTTAAATCTAAACACCATTTCGTGGTTAAATATTGAGCGAAAATGGAGGAATGAACATGTAGAGCTCCTTTGGGCTTTCCAGTGGTTCCAGAAGTATAATGAAGAACTGAAGGGGTTTCAGGGTGGCTGGGGAAAATGTCAAAACTTTCCATCCTTTTAGCTCTTTTGACTGAAAAAGATAACTCTTTTTCCTCAAGTTTGATATTTTCCTCATCTGTGGCTATGAGAATTTTTTTTAATTCAGGCAGTTTATCTTTTATTCTCCTGATTTTTCTTATCAGTTTTGAGGTAGTGATTATGGCAGAAACCTTACCATCCTCCAGGCGGGTTAAAAGAGAATCTTCTCCAAATGCAGAAAACAAAGGTGCCACAATCCCTCCCATCTTCAAAACCCCTAAGAATGAAAAATAAAGCTCCGGAACCCTATCCATAAAGATAAAAATTCTCTCCCCTTCTTTGATTCCCAAATTCTTCAAAAGGTGGGCAAAATTGTTAGAATAGACCCTCAGATCATCAAAAGTGAATTTTTCCACCTCACCCGAAAACCCCTCCCAGATCATAGCTAACTTTTTCCCCAGCCCAATTTCGCAAATTCTATCGGTGCAATAATAACCGATATTCAGGGGAGAGCCTTCCTTGTAACCTAATTCTTTTCTGGCAAAAGACCAATCGAATCCTTTGTATCTTTGTTCATAAGAACCTATATTGCTCATCGAAAATAACTCCTTCTCTCTTAAAACTTGAGAATTCTAAAACGAATGAAAAATAATATTTTCAGATGGTTTTAGCAAGTCGAAAAAGGGAAAGTCAGCAAGAGGATAAGTTACTGACTTTAAAGGTCTTTGGTGAGGGTGGAAGGGATCGAACCTTCGACCACCTGCTTAAAAGGCAGATGCTCTACCACTGAGCTACACCCCCGAAATAATCATTTTTAAAACTTCTATACACAAAAACTACCAGAAGTAAACACCTTACTTTCTAAGAAAACAAAAATATAGTTTCAAATCCTTTTGTCAAGGGAAAAACGTCAGATGGCTAGATAAATCAAGCCCCCACAATCTTCCTCACCTTTATGTGACCGTCGGGTCCCTCGACCCGACGGTGAAAAAGATATTAAATTGCCAGGTCCGGGGACCTGGCAAGCACTATAAAAGCCATCCCCAGATATAAATCGGATTGCTTCGCCTTCGGCTCGCAATGACAAATTGGTAGTCCTATGTTGCCCTCAAAGTAGGTAGCTCTACTCTCTTAAAAAAAGAGCTCATCTTCTTAATCCACACAGCATATGATATTTTCCTATCTGCTCTAAGCTTATTAAACCTTTAAAGTTTTCCCCCTGCATTACCGGAAGGACTGAAAGTTTTTCAGAGGTCATCCTCTTGAAAGCTTCAGAAAGAGGGGTATCCTCTGAGGTACTTATAAATTCCTGGCTCATTATATCTCTAACCTTGGTATCCTTGGAATGGTTGTGTAGGGCTGAGAAGATTTTTCCCCGTGTCAGAATCCCCAGGACTTTTTCCCCCTCTATAATTGGGAAATCCTGCTGGAGCCCATGGCAGATTTTCTCTAAAACCTTGCCTAAGGTTATATCCGGAGTAATAGCTTCCACATTGGTAAGCATAGCCACCTTTATCGGCACATCCGCAATTGCCACTCTCAACTCAGTAGCCTTCTTCTCACCTTCTGCCCCCAAGTAAATGAAGATGGCGATAAGAGCTAACCAGGGGTTGAAGAATAAGCCGAAGAAGAAAAAGAAAATAGCGAAGGCCTCCCCGATTCCTACTGCTATCTTAGTAGCTTTTAAAAACTCCATCTTAAGTCCCAAAATCCCTCTTAAAACCCTTCCTCCATCCATAGGAAATACGGGGAGCAAGTTAAATAAGGCTAAGAGAAAATTTATGATAAAGAGGTTAAGCAGCAGATTACCCTGAAATATCGAGAACTTGAAAGTTTTCATCTCAGGGTATAAGAGAAGAAAGGCAAGATAGAAAATGAAAGCTAAGAAGATGCTAGTAACAGGACCGGCGATGGCAACATAGATTTCCTGCTTGGGTTTTTGGGGGAGCTCCTCCATCTCTGAGACTCCGCCTATGGGCAGAAGAACAATATCTTTTACCTTAACTCCATAGCTTCGAGCTACCAGACTATGGGCGATCTCATGGATGACCACACATAAGAATATCAGAACAACACTCAACATCCCGTATAATCCAGATTGAGCCCCCTGCAATCTACTTCCATAAAAACCGATGAAAATTAACAGCAGAAAGAAGGTGATATGAACCCTTATCGGTATTCCAAAGACCTTACCGATCTGAAAAGACCATCTCATAGTTTTTCCTCCTTAGAGGTTTAGAACTCAGATAGGATTAAAGTCAAATCACTGCATATAATTAGAATTTATTTTGATCCACTTGTCAAGATTTATTCTTCTTTTTAAAAAACTTTTATCTTGTCTATTTTAGTTCAAAATTTTTAAAGAAAAGTAACGTAAAACTGAAAAAGCAAAACTTTAAACCCGGGAGGTAAAAAATGACCTACGCTCCTAAGAATTATGATTCTTTACTGGGGATGGAAGGTTTGAGCGATACCCTTTTAAAGAACCACTTCACCCTTTATCAGGGATATGTGGCTAATACCAATAAGGTTTATGACCTTTTAGTTGAGTTGCATAAAGCTGGGAAAACTGCAGGTCCTGATTATGCGGAGCTGAAGAGAAGATTCGGCTGGGAGTTTAACGGGATGCGTCTGCATGAGCTATATTTTGAGAACTTAGGCGGCAAGGAAAAGTTAAATCAGTCTGGCAAATTAGGCAAAAAGCTGACTGAGGATTTTGGAGGTTATGAGCACTGGGAATCCGATTTTAAAGCCACAGCCTCGATGAGAGGAATCGGCTGGGTGATCCTCTATCAGGATAATCTAACTGGAAAGCTTTTCAACCAGTGGATCAACGAGCATGATGTTGGTCATCCGGCTGGCTGCATCCCGATTTTAGTCTTGGATGTTTTCGAACATGCCTTTATGATTGATTATGGTCTGAAAAAGGCAGATTATATCTCAGCCTTTTTCAAGAATATCAAATGGGAGTCAGTTGAGGCCAGGTTGAAATAAAGTTTTGAGAGGAGGAGGTCGGAAGGCCTCCTCCAAAAACCTCCATTTGACCTAGTTTGATTGAAACTCTGAAGAGTTCCGCTACATTTTTAATTCCCTTTTATAGACATCTCTTTTGAAGCCTGAGCCATATTTAGGATGGGAAGTAAAGGTGTCTCTTTTCCGAAAAGGGAATTGATCAGACTCTGAGGTGCAGAGCAATAGCTTAGCAGTGATCTTCAAAATTTTCGACTTGAGAACCATAAAGGAATACTTCTCTCCAAGATTTCTCTTGATTTTCATTCAAAATAAATTAAAATATAAAAATTGTAACTAAAATCCGCATCAAGGAGCGGATCTTTTGGAAGGAGGTTTTAGTGAATATAGTTGTTTGCCTGAAACAGGTTCCGGACACCGAGACCAAGATAGTATTAAATCCCGATTCCAGCAATATTTTAACTGAGGGAATCAAATGGGTGATGAATCCATATGATGAATATGCGGTAGAAGAGGGGTTAAAAATTAAGGAAAAGTTTGGGGGGAAACTAACTATACTCTCCATGGGGCCGGAAAGGTCCATAGAAGCTATGAGAACTGCTCTGGCTACGGGTGCAGATGAAGGGGTTTTATTAAATGATTCAGCTTTTGAAGGGTCAGACAGTTATGCAACAGCTCTGATTTTATCTAAAGCCTTAAGCCAGACAGGATACGATATTATCCTTACCGGAAAGCAGGCAGTAGATCTGGACTGCTCTCAGGTCTATGCGGTTTTAGCCGAATTTTTGAATCTGCCCTATGTCTCAGTGGTAGTAGGCTTGGAGCTTTTTCCGGACCAGAAGAAAGCCTTAGCCAAAAGGGAAACTGAGGGTGGAGAAAAGGAATTGATTGAAGTTAATCTTCCGGCAATCTTTGCCTGCCAGAAAGACCTGAATATCCCAAGATATGCCTCACTTCCCGGGATTATGAAAGCCAAGAAGAAGGAGATAAAAAAGCTGGGGTTAAATGATTTAGGTTTGAAGCCAGAAGAGGTGGGTGAGGCCGGCTCTAAGATAAAAAAAGGGAAATACTTTTTACCACCTCCAAGGAAAGCCGGAATAAAAATAGAAGGTGAAATTCCTGAAGCTACAGCTAAATTGGTTAAGCTCCTGAGGGAAGAAGCTAAGCTCATTTAAAGGAGAGAAAATATGCCCGGAATATTTATCATAGCTGAACATAAAGAGGGGAAATTAAAAAAGATAACCTTTGAGCTTTTGAGCCAGGGTAAAAAGCTTAAAGGTAAAAGCGGAGAAGAGCTCTGTGCCTTGCTTTTAGGCTCAAATATTGAAAATTTAGCTACCCAATTAGGAGCTTATGGGGCAGACAAGGTTTTCTTCTTAGAGGATGAGACTCTGAAAGACTATACTAATGAAAGTTTTACCCAGGCAATTGATGGGGTGGTTAAAAATCAAAGCCCTTCCATCCTCTTAGGAGGGGCAACTGCTCAGGGGAAGGATTTACTACCCCGGGTTGCAGCCCGCTTAGGTACAGGCTTAGCCCCAGATTGTGTAAATATAGAATTAGAGGATAACGGCTTATTAAAAATTACTCGTCCTATCTATGCTGGTAAGGTTCTAATGGAAGTAACTATCCCCCAGTCCAGGCCTCAGATGGCAACTCTTAGGCCCAATGTGGTGGAGGTTTTACCGAAAGATGATTCGAAAACTGCAGAGGTTATCAAATCTAAACTTGATTTAAAGAAAGAAGATTTCAAGTCTGTTCTTAAAGAGATATTAAAAGGGGAGAGCAAAAAGATAGATATAACTGAGGCTAATATCATAGTCTCTGGTGGCAGGGGGATGAAAGCCAAGGAGAATTTTAAGATCTTAGAGGAATTAGCAGACGCCTTTGGAGAGGGGACAGCAGTAGGTGCTTCCAGAGCTGCAGTTGATTCAGATTTTGCCCTGCATGATATCCAGGTAGGGCAGACCGGAAAGGTGGTCAATCCCACCCTTTATATCGCCTGCGGCATCTCTGGCTCAATTCAACATTTAGCTGGTATGTCCACTTCCAAATATATCGTGGCTATAAACAAGGACCCAGAAGCACCTATCTTTCAGAAAGCAGATTACGGAATCGTGGGTGATCTCTTCGAAGTTGTCCCCCTCTTAACCCAGGAAGTTAAAAAGCTAAAATCTGAAACTTAGTATGGAGATAAGCCGGGAGATCTTCTGGAATGTAGAAGGGGTTAGGCTTATAGTTTATCTATTGGCTTTGATACCGATTTTTCTTTTAGTCTTTGGACTATGGAAAAAAATCAAACTCTGGAGGATCGGGAAGAAAGAGAATCGGTACGATCAAATCTGGAGGAGAATAGGGACAAAGATCTATTATGGTGCTCTGCAGGTCAGGAATTTAGAGAAAATATTTCCTGGCATTGTGCACCTTTTTATCTTCTGGGGATTTGTTATCCTTTTCATCGGAACACTTATAATCTTTTTGCAGGAAGATATAACCCTACCCATTTTCAATTATAATTTCTTTCAGGGGAACTTTTATCTCTGGTATTCACTTATCTTAGATTTATTTGGGCTTTTAGCTATAATTGGGGTTCTTTTAGCTTTATGCAGAAGGATTTTTTTAAGGCCGGAAAGTTTAGATAATAAATCTGAGGATTTTCTTTCCTTATACTGGTTCTTATTGGTCCTACTCACTGGATTTTCCAATGAGGGGTTGAGGATTGCGGCCACTAATCCTGATTTTGAAAGATGGTCTTTTGCTGGCTGGCAGATTGCCTCAGGGATAAAGCTTCTGAGATTGGATATTGCTTCCATTCAAATCCTTCACCGCATAAGCTGGTGGACTCATCTTCTCTTAGCCTTCGGGTTTATAGGATATATAGCCTATTCCAAGCTTCTGCATATTATCTCCTCTCCTCTTAATATATTCTTCCGCTCTTTTGAGCCAATTGGACTGATCAAGCCTATTCCAGACTTGGAAAATCAGGAAACTTTCGGAGTTTCCAAATTAGAGGAGTTCACCTGGAAAGACCTTTTAGATACAGATGCCTGCACCAAATGCGGCAGGTGTGAGGATAGCTGCCCAGCCTGGGTTTCCTCAAAGCCACTTTCTCCCAAGAAGGTCATCTTGGATCTTAAAAGCCATCTTTTGGAAAAGGGAAAGTTGTTGCTTCGGAAAAAAGAGTTGAACCCAGAAAAAAACCTGATCGGTGAGGTGATTTTGGAAGATGAGCTCTGGGCTTGCACCACCTGCGGCGCCTGTGTGAGGGTCTGCCCGGTTACAATCGAGCATCTCCTCAAGATAGTGGAGATGCGCAGGAATCTGGTTTTGATGCAAAGCAGGTTCCCCTCTGAGCTTTCTTTATTTTTTAAAAATTTAGAGAACAACTACAACCCCTGGACTGTTGGCTTTGCCACCCGTGCAGACTGGGCTAAAGATTTAAAGCTGAAACTATTTTCTCAAGAAAAAGATATAGAATATCTTTACTGGGTAGGGTGTGCTGGTTGTTTTGATGAGCGGGTCAAAAAAGTCTCCAGGACTTTGGTGAGTATATTAAATCAAGCTGGCATAAACTTCGGTATCTTAGGGACTGAGGAGTACTGTTGTGGAGACTCTGCCCGCCGGATAGGGAATGAGTATTTAGCTCAAATTTTAATCCAGCAAAATATCGAGACTTTCAAAAAATATACTATCAAGAAGATGATAGTCTCCTGTCCGCACGGATATAATATTTTTAAAAATGAATACCCTTTATCTGGATATGAATTAGAGGTTATCCATCATTCTGAGCTTATCTATGACCTGATTAAAAAAGGGAAACTTAATTTAGGTAAAAAACTTAATTATAAAATTACCTATCATGATTCCTGCTATTTAGGTCGATATAACCGGGTCTATGAAGTTCCCAGAAAACTCTTAAAAGCTCTTTCCTTAAACCTGAAGGAGATGGAGCTTGCTAAAGATAGAGGTTTCTGTTGTGGCGCCGGGGGTGGCAGAATGTGGATGGAGGAGAAGTTAGGACAGAGGATTAATCAGATGAGGATAAAACAGGCTCAAAAAACCGAAGCCGAAATAGTTGCCACTGCCTGCCCTTATTGTCTTACCATGTTAGAGGATGGGATAAAGGAGCTGGAGATAAAGGACATAAAAACTCTGGACTTGGCTGAGATTTTGGAGTTATCCCTGCAAAAATAAGATGCTTCTCAAAGATAGCCAGTTTTATGACCTTTTGTCTTCTGATTATGACCTTATGATCTCCTGGAGAAAAAGGCTGAAGCTTGAGGCTCCTTTTTTTAAAAAGATATTTGAGGAAAATAGAATTAAAAAGATCTTAGACCTTGCCTGCGGAACCGGACATCATTCTATATTTTTTGCTAAATCAGGATACAAGGTTGTTGGGGTAGATAAAAGTGAGGAGATGATTCGAATTGCTAAAGAAAACTCCAAAGGTGTTTCCAGAGTTAAATTCTTAAAAACAGGTTTCTTAGAGATTTATCCAAAGTTAAAAGATAGATTCGATGCAGTAGTCTGTTTGGGGAATTCACTTCCTCATCTCCAGAGCAAAAAAGATCTGAAAAAAACTATACAGCAAATATATGACCTTCTTAACCCAAAAGGGATTTTAATCCTTCAAAACAAAAACTACGATAGAATTCTCCAAAAAAACTTAAGATTTATGCCCCCAAATATTTTGGATAGGAAAGATGAAAGGATAGTATTCTCAAGAGCTCTTGATTTCCATAAGAATAAGATAGTCTTCAACTTGATTACATTCAGGCAGAGAGAGGAAAGATGGAGTTTTCAAACAAAATCGACCCTTTTACGTCCAATATTGAGAAAAGAGATAGAGGAGCTTCTGAGAGGGTTGGGTTTCAAAGGAATAAAATTCTACGGAGACTATAAATTTCCCCCTTTTAGAAGATATTACTCAGAAGACCTAATCGTTTTTGCCAGAAAATAGTCCGCCTTTGGCGGATAAAAGGAGAAAAAGATGAAAGAGGAAAATAAGATTACCAAGAAAATGTCATTTGGAGAGGTTTTAAGAAAATATCCTCAGACAGTAAAGACTTTCTTCCGTTATGGAATGCACTGCTTCGGCTGTGCCATAGCTGAGGATGAGACCATTGAACAGGGTGCTTTGGCTCATGGGGTATCGCCAGATGAGTTGGTGGAGGAGTTAAACAAAGTTGTTTCAGAAGAAGTAAAAGAAAAGAATGAATAACAATCAGAAGTTAGTTGAGGATATCCTTAAACTGAAAAAAGAGCGCAAGGCTATAATCCTGGCTCATAATTATCAATCCCCAGAAGTGCAGGATATCGCAGATTTTTCAGGGGATTCTTTGGGTTTGAGCCAGGAGGCTGCAAAAACAGAGGCAGAAATTATTCTATTCTGCGGGGTTCACTTTATGGCTGAAACCGCAGCTATTCTTTGCCCAAATAAAACAGTTCTGATGCCGGATCTGAATGCCGGCTGTCCGATGGCAAATATGATAACCTTAAGACAGCTTATAGAGATGAAGAAGAAACACCCCCGGGCTCTGGTGGTCACCTATATAAACTCGAAAGCTGAAATAAAGGCGGAAAGCGACTACTGTTGCACCTCCTCCAATGCGATTAAAGTTATTCAGTCCCTACCTGAGGATAAGGAGATCATATTTATTCCGGATAAATATTTAGGTAGCTATGTAGCATCCCAGACCAGAAGAAAACTTATCCTCTGGGAGGGTCACTGCCCAACTCATCGTCGGATTTTACCTGAGGACATACTGAAGAAAAAAGCCTTATATCCTAAGGCTGAGGTTTTAGTTCATCCTGAATGCATCCCTGAGGTTATCGCCATGGCGGATAAGGTTCTTTCTACGACCGGCATCTGCAGATATGCTAAGGAATCTAAATGCGGAGAGTTTATAGTTGGCACCGAGATTGGGATTCTGCATCGATTGAAAAAAGAAAATCCGGAAAAGAGGTTCTATCCTGCCTCTGAGTTAGCTGATTGTCCCAATATGAAGTTGAACAGCCTGGAAAAGATTTTATGGTCCTTAGAGGATTTAGTCTATAAGGTAGAAGTCCCGGAGGAGATTGCCCGAAGGGCTAAAAGGTCAATAGATAGAATGTTGGATATTGTGTGAACCTCCTATTTTCCCTTTGCTCGCTTGAGAAATCTACCCACCCTTTTTTGCTTGCCAGATGATGTACTCTATTCTTGAGAGGCTTTTTATAAGCCTCTGGGCTTCTCTAAGGTTCATTTTCACCTCCTGTTTAATCCACTAGCTTATCAGAAGGCGAAAAAAGTGTCAAATTCCACTTGACACATACTTTAAAAGTATTAAATTTCATTTAGACTCGCTTAAGCAACATAAGATGAAAAAATGCTTCTTCTTTCTAAGTGGGCGAGAATCTTTAAAGAAGGGAGCACTCCAAATGTCAAAGCAATGGGTAACTTCAGTTCTGAAAGTACTTATAATTATTAGTCTTTTATTTTTTGGCTGTAAGAAAAATCCAACCAAGAGCACCCCGAAAGAAGAAGTGGTGATATCTAATTTAGTGGTAGTAGTTCCAGATTCCACCATGAATAAGCTGGACCATATAGATAGCACCATATATTACTTTTCCAAAAATGCTACGGATTTACTTAGCCTGCAATCTGGAAGGATTATTGTCAACGGAATGGGAAGCGGAATCTTACGAAAGGTAGATAGCGTTTATCAGGCTGGTAGTTATATTGTTGTGGAAACGCAAGGTGCAAGGTTAGATGAAGTAATTGTAAAAGGAGGCTTCAGCATAGATATTGTGCTATCGCCTGACAAACTGGATAACGTGAAATCATTAAAAGGCTTAATAATTAAGCCTGAAGGAGATGGATTTTATATTGATTTCGACAACGTGATTTGGACAGACCCTCAGACCGGAGCTGAAATAAGGATAACAGGTAATGCTACCTATAATTCAAGCGTAAAATTCGGGCTCAAGTACGATTACGGATTAGATACTCTCGGATTTGTAATGATGGCAGAGAAAACTGCATCATTAAACGTAACTGCAAGCAAATCCATTACTCTATTAGATAAACAGATTAACGTCGCACCACCGATTACGTTCACCCCTATCACAATTTGGGTAGGCGTCCCTCCTATAGTCATTCCAGTAGTTATAGTGCCCAAGCTCTATATAGTTCTCGGAGCAGAAGCATCCCTTCAAGGTGGCATAACCACAGGCGTTACATTTGCAGATACCATAAGTGGTGGTGTGCAATACAAGAATGGCATCTGGACACCCCAATTCTCATACAAGAAGAATTTTGGATTCAATCCTCCTCAGCTTAGTGCGGGTGGTGAGGTCAAAGGTTATACGCTGGTACCGAAAATCGTTCTATTTGTATATGATGTAGCAGGTCCCACAGCTAGTTTTAAAGGTCACGTCCGTTGTTACGCAGACCTATTTTCTGAGCCTTGGTGGACTCTTTATGCAGGTCTCGGTCTCGAAGCAGGGGTGGAATTAGATATTTTAGGGTTAATAGTCGCTGATTATCATGTCACACTATTTGAAACGGAATGGGAATTAGCGCATGCACCCACGGATACTGCCCCAGCTCCCCCCATACTCTCCTCACCTGCCAATGGAGATACGGGTGTATCCACTAATCCGACTTTAAGCTGGAATGCCAGTAGTGGTGCAACCAGCTATACTCTGCAGGTATCTACAAATAGTTCGTTCACCAGTTTTGTGGTGAACCAAAGTGGTATAGCAACGACGAGTTATCCTGTCAGCGGTCTGTCCAACTCTTCAACTTATTATTGGCGGGTTAACGCAACTAACAGTTATGGAACTTCTGAGTGGTCGAGCATTTGGAGCTTCACCACTTTAGCGATGATTGATACCACGCCCCCAGCTTCTATCACAAATTTAGCTGCAAGTGACCCGACTTCAAGCTCTATTACTTTAACCTGGACTGCACCCGGGGATGACGGGAATTCAGACACTGCTTCCGAATACGATATTCGCTATTCTTCTTCCACTATTACTGAGACTAATTGGGACTCTGTCACACGGTGCAGTGGCGAGCCAACTCCTAAACCAGCAGGCAACTCTGAATCTTTTGTAGTAACAGGTCTTAATCCAAATACCACGTATTATTTTGCTATAAAAACTGCTGACGAAGTTCCGAACTGGTCTATTATTTCAAATGTCCCTTCTGATACCACTACTCCTGGCGGGGCTTTGACTCTTCTGGACTTTGAAAGTGTACCAGATACATACTGGTATTATGGAGGGAATACAAACTTAGGCGGATTCTATTCAGGAGTCTATTTTGGACCAGATGCGACTATTCTGGAAGACTTAGTCTATGGATATAACTCCGAGTTTTATCCTCCTCATTCCGGCCATCAAGTTCTCTTCTCAAAAAGTAATCCAACGATAAGGATGGATTTCACTGGTGGATTCGTTAATTATGTGGAAGCCTGGTACACCAGTTATACAACTTTCTACATGGAAGCATATAACTCATCAGATGTCCTGATTGCCAGCACCTCAGGCTCATCTAATTATGGCTCCAACTCTCTGCTTTCCGTTTCTTCTTCTAACTTTGATATCGCTTATGTCTTATTTCACGATGCCGGGGATTTTTATGCTCTGGATGACATCGCTTACAATCTAGGAACCAATGCTCGATTCATCGAGCAAAATGCCCAATAAATTGGGCAACTACAAATCAGTAACGCCCGACTTTGGCAGGAAGTTACGATACACCTGACCCTGCTCGGGATGTCTTTGTATCCGGCAGCTATGCTTATGTCGCTGATAGAGATTCTGGGCTTCAGATTATAAATATCTCCAATCCATCCAGCCCGACTCTAGCAGGAAGTTACGATACCCCTGGTTTTGCTAATGGGGTCTTTGTATCCGACAACTATGCGTATGTGGCGGATGGGTATTCTGGGCTTCAGATTATTATAAATATCTCCAATCCATCCAGCCCAACTCTGGAAGGAAGTTACGATACCCCTAATGAGGCTCACGGAGTCTTTGTATCAGGTAACTATGCTTATGTGGCTGATGGGGACTCCGGGCTACAGATTATAAATATCTCCAATCCATCCGGCCCGACTCTGGCAGGAAGTTACGATACCCCTGGCTATGCTCAAGGGGTCTTTGTATCCGGCAACTATGCCTATGTAGCGGATTGGTCTTCTGGGCTTCAGATACTGAAGTTTGTACCTTGAAAAACAGATAACCCAGCAACAATATGGCTTGTAGATTAAACTCTTAATTTCCCACTTTGGCTAAAGTGGGAAATTTTTTGCTTGACAAGCCCACCTTTACAGGGTAAAATCAACCTCTAAGGAGGTAGGGGCGACCTGTCCTATAACGGATCCGTAGGAACGGGTTGCCCCTACAGGCTTATTTACAATCTAATTATGCCGGAGCTACCTGAGGTTGAGACAATTGTCAGGGGGTTAAGAGAGATTGTCTTAGGTAAGAAGATAAAGGTAGTAAAGATAGTTCCCTCTAGAGTCCTGCAATCGAGCATCAGCTCTTTCAAACGAAACTTAATCGGGAAAAAAATTAAAGAGGCAAAAAGAAGGGGGAAAAATATAATCCTTAAATTATCCAGTGGCAATTTTCTCCTTGTTCACTTAGGTATGACTGGACATCTATTCTTCTTGGATAAACCAGCTCCACTGGGAAAACATGACCATATAGACTTAATATTTTCAGACAACTCTTCTTTGAGATATAACGATATCAGGAAGTTCGGTAAATTCAAATTAGTTAAATCCTCCTCCATCGAAAAGGTAGAAGATCTAAAGAGTTTGGGTTCTGAGCCCTTAGAGATCTCCAAAGATAATTTTGCTCGACTTTTGCAGAGAAGAAGAGGCAGGATTAAATCCACTCTGTTAAATCAAAAAGTTGTTGCCGGAATCGGGAATATCTATGCGGATGAGGTTTTATTTGAAGCTAAGATTTATCCGGAGGAAAAAGCCTTCAATATCTGTTCAGATAGATTAAAAAAACTACATCAGGCAATTGGGAAGATTCTAAAAGAAGCTATAAAAGCTGGCGGCTCCTCAGTGGATAACTATTTAGACCTGGAAGGGAAAAAAGGATTTTTTCAGTTTCATCATAAGATCTACGGCAAAAAAGGAGAACCCTGTCCCAGATGCAGAACAAAGATCAAGAAGATGGTTTTAAACCAGCGCTCAAGTTATTTCTGCCCTAATTGTCAGAAAAAACTGTAGCGGAACTCTTCAGAGTTCCAGCTTTTTGGAGGTCTAAAGACCTCCGCTACGGAGTTCTTAAAAATCCTTTAACTCTCTTCTTTTTCCAGAAGGAGGTTTCTCATCAGCTCGTCGATCTTCTCGATCCTGAAAGGTTTGGCTAAGTAGCCGTCTGCTCCCTCTATTAAGGCTTTGTCCTCCGGATAGGCGCTGGAGTATGCAGTTATCATTATCACCGGGGTTTTCAACTCCTTTTCCTTGATCTTTTTCATTAAGGTGATTCCATCCATATGGGGCATCTTTATATCGGTGATGATTAGGTCGAAATGCTCCTCCTGCAAAATCTGCCAGGCCTTTTCCCCATCCTCTGCGGCTAGGGTGAAATAGTCTAAAGAAGAAAGGGTATCGATGAGCATATTCCTTAAAATCTCATCATCGTCCACCACCAATATCCTTTTAAGGGTGCTCTTTTTTTCTGCCTCAGGTTTTCTACGTCCCAGGAGGTTTTCCATAGCCTCCTCTATCTTTCCGATGCGGAAGGGTTTGGCTAAAAATCCATCCGCTCCTTTCTGAAGAGCCTGCTCCATAGTGTAGTTGAAATTATATCCGGTGATAAGAAGAACTGGCAGGTGTGGGTCTTTGGCTTTAATAGATTCCAGAAGAAAAAAGCCGTTCATCTTGGGCATCTTTATGTCGGTAATCACCAGATCCATCTTCTGCTGGTCCAAAAGGGTCAAAGCCTCTCCCCCATCTTTAGCTCCAAAGGTGTTGTAACCCAAAGCAGATAAAGTGTCAATCATAAGCTGACGGGTCTTCTCTTCATCATCCACAATCAAAACTTTAGTCCCCTGATTCATACAGACCTCAACTTTCTAGGTGAAAACTTAAGTCTCCTTTTCTTTTTATCGTATTTTTTTGAAATTACTTTAAGGAGAATAAAAGAAAAAAGGTAAGGTATTTTTAGGAATGGATCAGATTCAAGATCTCGGATTTTTTTTGATCCATCAATTCTTTGGTATTCGCCTCTAAGTTCAAACGGATCAAAGGCTCGGTGTTGGAAGGTCTTAAGTTAAACCACCAATCAGGATATTCTACAGTCAGTCCATCTAAATGGTCGAACTTAGCATCCTTATAATAAGATTCGATCTGTTTGAGCTTTTTCGGGATATCCTCAACCTTGGAATTTATCTCTCCGGTCCTGAAATAGGGGTCGATTGAGCTAACCAGTTGAGAAAGAGCCTTATTCTCTTCTGAGAAAAGCTCTAAACAGACTAAAAGGGCTATCATGCCGGAATCAGCATAGAAGTTCTTGCGGAAATAGAAGTGCCCGGAATGCTCCCCTCCGAAGATGGCGTTATGTTTTTTCATCAAGGGCTTGATCAGGGCATGCCCTACTGGAGTGCGGATACCCTTTCCACCGTTCTGCTCGATTATCTGGGGAACGGTTCGGGAACAGGTCAGGTTGTATAATATAGTTGCTCCCTTTTCCTTTTTTAATAAGTTCTTGGCTACCAGGGCGGTGACTAAATCTCCACCTAAGGAAGAGGCTTTCTTATCCACTAAGAACATTCGGTCAGCGTCCCCATCAAAAGCCACACCTAAATCTGCCTTTTCCTCTAAGACTTTCTGCCTTAAAGGGGCTATATTCTCAGGAACTAAGGGGTTGGGGATGTGGTTGGGAAAAGAACCGTCCAGTTCAAAGAACATGGGGACAATCTTACAGGGAAGAAAAGAGAAAAGCTCCGGCAAAATCTTGCCGGCTATTCCGTTTCCAGCATCGATTACTATCTTAAAGGGTTTGATCTTTTGCGGCTGGATGAAAGATAAAAGATGTTGAATATAATCAGCCTGGATATCTTTTTTTCTGATAATTCCCTTTCTCTTGGAAATTGAAAAATCTTCTTTAAAAATAATATCTTTAATCTGTTCAATCCCCTCTTTCCCGCTTAAAGGGACAGCCTCTTTTTTACACATCTTCATGCCGTTATATTCTTTCGGATTATGGGAGGCGGTGATCATAATCCCGGAATCATATCTGAATTTTCCTACAGTAAAATAGAGGGCATCAGTGCTGCACAAGCCAATATCTATCACATCTGAACCGGCTTCAGTTATCCCCTGGGCAAGACTTTTCCATAAGGCTTCTGAGGAAAGACGCATATCCCGGCCTATAACTACCTCCTTGGGCTTAAGGTATTGGATAAAAGCCCTTCCGATTAGATAGGCAACTTCCTCATTCAGCTCCTTGGGGTACACCCCTCTAATATCATAAGCTTTAAAGATTGCCGGATTTACCCTTCCACCAGGGATCGATCCTTTGGATTGCATAATCTCCTCCAGAATCAAGGTAAGTATAAAGAAAAAAGTTGACCTTGTCAAATCTTTATCTTGGGTCTTTTAGCTTAAGTATTCTTCAAAGCTTAGAAGAGAGTTAAAGCTATTTTAAAAAATTGTTCTATTTCTGGATTTTTAAG
>Ga0209979_1001836_pt1 | contig 21828 bp, 16 predicted proteins | sample AnhtaG_FD_183114 | JGI IMG/M metagenome (GOLD analysis project Ga0209979, IMG submission 183114) | Deep subsurface microbial communities from Anholt, Denmark to uncover new lineages of life (NeLLi) - Anholt_01485 metaG (SPAdes) (version 2) | ecosystem: Environmental > Aquatic > Marine > Oceanic...
ATCATTGTAATGCCCCTCATCACATAAGTTAAGAATAATATCAATTTTCCCTTTCAATTTCATTAAATCCTGGATTAAAGTATCATGATTATCTAAATACAAAAAATCGCAACCTCCTAGTTCCCTTAATGTTGATTTCAACTGGTCGACAGTGTAAAAATCGTCATCATCAAAGATTGAGAAAGGCTTCAAAGGGTCAGGCTTGCTTGGATCTCCCAAGATCACCACAATGTTCGTTAACTCTTCTTTTGGTTTCCTCTTTACTGGGGTCCATTCTTTCCTTACAACAGTGGTGACAAGCAGACGCCTTTCCATCATTCCTAAATCCTGATTTCTTTGGGAATCTGGTGATATTTGGCCACAAAAAGTAACATCACAGAACCCAGCTTTGTTTAAAATATGAGTAACAGACTCTTTAGAGTAAAGCCTTTCTGCATAGAATTGATCTGCAATCACTCCTTTTTCTACATGAGTGATAACCTCTCTTGATATCAGACGCTGCTCATCAAGAGAAAGGCTACGTTCTCTACAAACAAAAAGGTTCTTGTCTATCCATTCCCAGGAGCGGGGTTGAAAACTTTCTCTCAAATATCCGCCATCAGCCACATCAATGAGAAGCCTTCCCCAAGGTTTTAAAACTCTAAATACTTCTTTCAACACTCTTAGGTCATCTTCTATTGTCTCAAAATAACCAAAGCTGTTGCCCAATATCATAACAATATCAAAAGTATCGGGTGGATACAGAAGTTTTCTGGCATCTCCTTCTCTTAATCGGACATCCAAATCCTCTTTTTTCGCCTGGTTTTTAGCCCTTTGAATTAAATAATGGGAACGATCCAGGCCTTCAATATTCTTAAAACCTCTTCTCACCAACTCCAGAGAATGTCGCCCTTGCCCACAACACAAATCCAGGATCTTATCTTCAGGTAAAATCTTGAGAATAGGTATAAATAAATCAACTTCCTCATTTGTTATTTTCTGGTCTTCTACTACATCGCCGTCTGTTTTTAGATATAATGAATTGAAAATATTCCGCCACCATGTCGGTTGAACATGCTCCTCAAGATTAGGAACAGGCCCTAATGCTCTACTTTGGAGTTTATTTCTCTTGCAATTCTGTAAGTGTTTATTTCTGATAATGTTTTTATCCATCGCTTTCTCTCCAATCTAAATACCTTAAATTTTGCCTCGTACTTTAGGTGTTAAGAATTTTTTAACCTTTCTATCTCATTTTCATAGTTGTTTTTTTAAAAGTATAGAAATCTTGGTTTCCAAGCTTCATAATAAATATATGCAAAATATATGCCAATTAAAATTAATCAAAAAAAACATTTTATCATCAGTCAAGCGCATTTAAAAAAAGAAAAATTTTGTATAAAAATCTATATCGGGAGATATAATATAAGTATTAAAAATATTTTCCAAGTTCTTTTTAGTAAACATGGTATTTAATTATTTCTCAAAAGGAGTGATTAAAAATGAATCCAGAGATAATCGTTGGTTCAGAAATTTTCAAATGGATTATTCTACCTTTGCTCATTCTCTTCGCCAGAGTTCTGGACGTCAGTCTGGGAACAATGCGTATTTTTTTTATTTCAAGAGAACTAAAATACCTCGCGCCAATTATTGGATTCTTCGAAGTTCTGATCTGGCTGTTTACCATCAGAATAATAATGCAAAATCTAGACAATGTTGCATGTTATATTGCCTACGGAGCTGGATTTGCAATGGGGACTTTTATCGGTTTGCAGATTGAAAAAGGACTGGCCATAGGCAGTTCAATCATTCGAATTATAACCCAGAAAGATGCAACTGAATTGATCGATTATCTCAGATCAAAAGGATATGGCGCTACGAGTATGGATGCTCAAGGTGGTAAGGGAAAAGTGCATGTAATTTATTTGGTTATAAAACGCAATGATTTTGAAAATACTTCTGAAATCATCAAAAGATTCAACCCAAAGGCATTTTACACTGTAGAAGACGTCAGGGTAGTCAGTAAAGGCATATTCCATATGAAAAAACTGCGTCCATCACAGATTCCTATTATTGGTCCTTTCAGGTTTTGGAGAAAAGGAAAATAGCCCTTTTCCCATAATAGCTTTCTCTTTTGCTTCCTGCAGCTAACTTGCCGGTGTGTCACCTCTTTGTACAGTTTAATGCAGACAATACAGACAATTAGAACAACACAACACTCCCCTTTTTCTGGCCCAGAATGAAAATTATCCCTTTATGATTGTATTGATATCAAGCACAAATTCTCTCTTTCTTATGGATTTCTTATTGACTTGATATGTTTGTTCTATGTAGGATTGTTAACGCAGCAACTCAGAGGGTGGATATTTGATAAAATTGAGAGAAAATCGTAAGCTTAACATCCTAAAGATCCGGATGGGTGGCTTGGAATCGAGATTCTTCATATTAGAGTTGTGAGAGACCGATTCAACGCCTATCCGACAGAGTCTTCATGAACAGGACGATGGCATCCTCTTCCTCGGGTGTGAGCCCGAGATCTCCCAGTTCGTCTTTGTTGACATTTTCACCGATTTCAGGAGGAGCCCAACCGGTTCCGGCCACATCCCGTGTGTTATAAAAGTGTACAACCTCTTTGAGTGTCGTGAAAAAACCATTGTGCATGTAGGCTTTCACGAATCCCTCGGTCGGCCTGAAATCCACATTGCGGAGCGTCGGGACTTTGTGCTTGCCATAATTCTCTGCGGCATACTTTTTGTATTTTTCCGTCCCCTCCAGGAATCCACCCAACCCTTTATCCACCCATTCTTTTCCATCAGGATTCCATTTTTTATCAATTGTGTAAAACGGATTCTCGGGATTTTTGGGAACACCTAAGTTGTCGTAGGTGAAATCCGTGAACACGGGCGGCTTGCCGTTTACGGGCGTCAACACATGACACTCGGAACAGAGCTCCTTTGTGTGGAACAACATCAATCCCCTGACCTCTTCATCCTCCAAGCCCATCTTCCTGAACGTCTTCCAGTTGGCTTCATCGATGGATTCCACATCCAGGCCCTTTGCTTTCGCCTGATACCAGAAATCATCGAACTTGGAATGATAGGGATTGACTTCGGCCGATCTTTCAAAAGCCGCGATGGAGCGGGCAATTCTTTCGTAGGTGCCATCGATGTCATTCTTCCAATCCAATGAATCGGGACCCCACACGTTTTTGAAAAGATTTGCATAGCTGGAATCTCGCACGACCATAACCGCACTCTTTTTATCCGCAATGTTCTGCTCGAGCGGGTTTAAAAACGGCCCCATGGCCTGTTCGGCGAGAGGATCGCCCAATTCTTCTCCCGTTGCGCGGCCATCCCAAAACATACCACCGACAAAAGTCCCCTCCTCATCGATATGCAGCACGGGGCTATCACCCGCATAGGCGGCAGTGGGAGGTCTGCGGTTACCGAACCGGCCTTTCACCGCCCCTTCATACACCGAACCTTTGTCATTAAAGTCCGAATCCGGACCCGACCACCCGGCAACAGGCTCATGACAAGAAGAACATGCCTGGCCGGCGGGATCGCTAAGATTGCTATCGAAGAACAACCTCTTGCCCAGCTCTTCTATCGGCGTGAGATCCTGCAATGCATCTTCGACGGCGGTGGCAACTTCTTTGCTGTCCGGTTCTGTTCCCGGTTCGAACCTCGCGATGACCTTTCCCTCCCGGTCGATCAGAAACTTCGTGAAATTCCACTGGATATCTCCCGCAAATCCGAGCACCACAAAGCCCCTGGCAGAATACCTGTTATAAAGCGCCTGAAGGGCCTCATACTGGGGAGTCAGGCCACATTTGCTGGCCACGTTCACCATCATAACAACTTTTCCTTTGTATTCGCTGAGGTTCGACAAATCGCCGTCGATGTTTTCGAGGCTGAAATCCAACGGCGTTTGAACCACGGCTGATTTGGCTTTGACAATGGCTGATATGCCGATCAGCAAAAGTGTGACTGTTAAAAGAGCTGCTAATATAATGGCTATTTTCCGCATCTTTTGCTCCTAGTCGGTTAAATTGAAAAGACGAGTAATTTTATAGCGATTATAGATTTGATGTCAAACTCGATCCGGTTCCCGAAGGTTTCTCAAAGTATCATAAATGATTTCCTGCATCGCGGGATGGATGCGCATGCCGCTGACAATCGGCATCACGGCCCCGTTTGTGGACACGGTGTGTATATAATGACCCAAAATGGTTCAGTTTAAGTGACTCAGACTAAAAATTTTGGAAAGAGTAAACAGCTGGAAAACCAGGTAAATAAGATGGTAGCGGGGGCTGGATTTGAACCAGCGACCTCCGGGTTATGAGCCCGACGAGCTACCAGACTGCTCTACCCCGCGCTAATGACTTATTATAGCAAAATTCTTCCCTTTGTCAAAAAAATAAATAAATCAATGTAAAAGCTAAAATTTCCTTGACATTAACTCACTCTAAAAAATATAATTGGAAACTCAAAAAATGAGCCATTTCCTTTTTTTCTTGCTAGCTGCATTATGCTTTGGTTCGGTTTTAGGGATGATTATCTATAAAAACCAGGCATACAATGCCCTTTTTCTAATCCTGGCATTTGCCAGTTTGGGAGGGCTGTTTGGCTTTCTTGATGCGCCTTTTATAGCCGTAGTTCAGATCATCATTTATGCAGGCGCTATCATGGTTCTCTTTATATTCGTAATCATGATGATCGATGTACGTTTTGGCATCCCCCCCGAAAAAAAGAAGTGGACTCTTTATCTTTCCCTGGGACTTGCCGTTATTCTTTTTTTCGAGCTTGCTCTCGCGCTAAAAGGAGCATTTTCGCTCAACGGCCCAGAAGCAGCACATAAAGCCAGCCCTGCTGACCTGGGAAGAGTCCTTTTTACAAAGTATCTTTACCAGTTTGAAATAACATCAATCTTGATAATCGCTGCCATAGTGGGAGCGATTGTTTTGGTTAAGAAAAAAGAAAAAGAATGATTCCAATAAGCTATTTTCTTGTCCTGAGCATCCTTCTATTTATTATGGGGGCAATCGCTTTTTTTATCAAAAGAGATCTTATCACTATGTTTATGGGGGTTGAGGTTATGCTTAATGCCGCAAACCTTGCTTTTCTAGCTCTCGCAAAATCGGCAAACTCCATAGATGGACAAATCATAGTCTTTTTTATAATCACTGTGGCAGCTGCTGAGGCTGCAGTTGGGCTGGCGATCATTCTTCTCATATTCAGGCAAAAAAAGACCATCAAATCTGAAGACATCAAATTAATGAAAGGATAAAATGACTGAGATATTCTGGCTTATTCCATTTGTGCCTGCGCTGAGCACCTTGATCCTGGGAGTATTTGGAAGAAAGCTTCCCAAAAAATACGTCTCTTTCCAGGCCTGTTTTGCCATCTTTATCTCATTCGCCATCTCAGTGATTTCCCTTATAGGTCTTCTTCAAACCGCTCGTGAAAGTTATCCACTTGTAAAAAATCTTTTCTCGTGGATAAATTCAGGCAGCTTCCAGGTCAACCTCTCCCTTCAACTTGACCCGTTATCCGCAATTATGGCTCTGGTCGTAAGTGGAGTTGGATTTATCATTCATGTCTATTCAGTCGGCTATATGGCGGATGATGAGGGTTATACCCGTTATTTTACTTATCTCAATCTCTTCACTTTTGCCATGCTTATTCTTGTTATGGCGTCAAACATAGTTTTGATGTTTGTAGGCTGGGAAGGAGTTGGGCTCTGTTCTTATCTATTGATCGGCTTCTGGTTTGAAAAACACTCAGCCGCTAATGCCGGCAAAAAGGCGTTTATTGTTAACCGGGTAGGTGACGCAGCTTTTATTTTAGGTATACTCTTTATTTTTCTCCATATTGGGAGCGGAGAATTCACAGCAATAAACGGAGCCATCTCAGGTGGAGCCGTCTCCCAGGGATTAGCAACTTTAATCGCAATTCTGCTGTTTGTGGGAGCCACAGGAAAGTCTGCTCAGATTCCCCTTTATGTCTGGCTTCCGGACGCCATGGAAGGTCCCACACCTGTCAGTGCCCTTATCCACGCAGCCACAATGGTTACTGCCGGAGTCTATATGGTATGTCGGATGAATCTTCTCTATACTCTGTCCGAAACAGCAGCCCTCATTGTGGCTATTGTGGGTGCATTAACCGCTATTTATGCAGGGACCATGGCGTTAACCCAGAATGACATTAAAAGAGTATTAGCCTATTCAACCATATCTCAAATAGGATACATGTTTATAGGATGCGGCGTTGGTGCCTATGCAGCCGGCATGTTTCATCTTTACACTCACGCATTCTTTAAGAGCCTCTTATTTCTGTGTGCCGGAAGCGTCATACACGCCCTCTCAGGCGAAGCAAATATGAAAAAAATGGGAGGTTTGAGAAAATACCTTCCAATAACCTACTTCACATTTTTAATTGGGGCTATTGCTATAGCCGGAGTTCCATTTCTTTCCGGATTTTTCTCAAAAGACGCTATTCTTACTCAGGCATTCGCCCAGGGCAAGTACTTTATATGGGCTCTGGGAATTTTGGGAGCTGTACTTACAGCTTTCTACATGTTCCGCCTCATTTTCCTGACTTTTTACGGGGAAGAACGCCTGGAACCCGAAGCCAAGAAGCATATCCATGAATCTCCAAGGACTATGACCATTCCCTTGGTCATCTTAGCTTTTTTCTCTATTGTCGCAGGATATATTGGACTTCCTGTTGTTTTTGGAAAGAAGCTCAACTTGTTCCACAGTTTCCTGGAACCTGTGATAGGAGAGGGGCACGAAGCTCACCTTGGCCTTGGGACAGAATGGGTGCTGATACTGATTTCAGTTGCCGTGGCATTTCTGGGTATTTATATTGCCTATGTTTTTTACATCCGTTCTCCACAAATTCCCAGCACATTGATCGCCAGATTCCCGTTTGTTCATAAACTTTTATTCAACAAATACTATGTGGATGAAATCTATAATGCCATCTTTGTGAATTCCACTATAAAAGGTTCGGAGATTATTTACGATAAATTCGATTTAAAAGTAATAGACGGAGGTGTTAACGGAACCGCAACAGCTGCCGGATTTTTTGGGAAAATCCTGAGCTATTTCCAGAGTGGTTTGATCAAGGACTATGCCCTTATCTTTCTTCTGGGATTGATAATCTTTTTGGGGTATTTGTTAATTTTTTAGAAGATGAATTTTCCAATATTAAGCTTTATCATTTTTTTCCCGCTTGCGGGTGCCTTTCTTTTTATCTTTATTCACCGCGACAAGCACAACCTTCTCCGCTTCCTTGCCCTTGGTATAGCGCTTATCACCTTTATTTTTTCGCTCTCCCTTTATTTCAATTTTAACGCACAAACCCCAGACCCGCAGTTTGTGGAAAAAGCCGCCTGGATCGGCTATGGCATACAATATCATGTCGGAATTGACGGAATAAGCCTTTTCCTTGTCATCCTGACAACTTTCTTGATGCCCATCGTTCTTCTTTCTTCCTGGACCTCCATCCAAAAAAGAATCAAAGAATATTTGATATTTATGCTCCTGCTCGAGACAGGAATAATCGGGGTCTTTGTATCCCTCAATCTTTTTCTTTTTTATGTTTTCTGGGAAGCCATGCTCATTCCTATGTATTTTCTTATCGGGATCTGGGGCGGAAAGCGCCGGATTTACGCCACATTTAAATTTGTCCTGTTTACTATGGTAGGAAGCCTGTTGATGCTGGTAGCGATCTTTTTCCTTTATTCTGTGTATTACAAGGCTACAGGCACTTATTCTTTTAACATCTTTGACTATCATAATCTCATTCTGAATCCTAACATCCAGATCTGGCTTTTCCTTGCCTTTGCTCTGGCTTTTGCAATAAAAGTGCCCTTGTTCCCCTTCCACACCTGGCTTCCTGATGCACACGTGGAAGCGCCGACAGCAGTGTCTGTTATCCTTGCCGCCGTGCTCCTGAAAATGGGAGCATACGGCTTTCTACGTTTTGCCATTCCACTGTTTCCCAATGCTGTGATGAAATTTCTTCCCTACCTTGCTGTGTTATGTTTAATAGGAATCATCTATGGGGGCCTTATGGCACTCATCCAGAAAGATATTAAATCCCTGGTTGCCTATTCCAGCGTGAGCCATATGGGATTGATCATGCTGGCTGTCTTTGCTTTGAACTTTGAAGCTGTGGAGGGTGCTATTTACCAGATGCTTAATCATGGATTGAGCACAGGAGCTCTCTTTTTAATCGTGGGGATCCTTTATGAAAGGTCCCATACTCGATTGATTAAAGATTATGGCGGTGTCAGCAAGCAGATGCCTGTTTTTTCTGCTTTCTTTCTCATCTGTATGCTTTCATCGGTTGGCCTGCCAGGACTCAATGGCTTTGTCGGAGAAGTATTGTGCCTCTTTGGAGTTTTTAAAGCCAACAAACTCCTTGCCATTCTCGGCGTATCGACGGTTATTCTGGCAGCGGGGTATCTCCTCTGGATGTTCCAGAGAGTGATGCAAGGACCCATAAAAAATGAAAAAATTCTTTCTTTTAAGGATATAAACAAGAGAGAGCTTGGTTATCTATTGCCAATAGTTATCATGATGTTCTGGATGGGAATTTACCCAAAGCCTTTCTTGAGGAAAATGGATACATCTGTCTCCCATCTTCTAGACCGGGTTAACAAGAAAACGGTTTACTTTACAGAAGCGCAAAAGGACAACGATTTGCCTTTAATCATTGAGGAAGAACTTACTCAAGAAAAAAATGAGGAAAAGGAAGAAAAACCAAGATGAATAGCTTTTTAGCTCTGTTACCGCTTCTGATAATTGTCTTCGCTTCCCTTCTCGTTCTGATTCTTGAAGTCTTTGTGAAAAAAGAAAATAAAAATTATTTAGCCTATATCTCTCTCCTGTCCCTTGCTGTTTGTGGTTTTATATGCGTTATGTTCTGGAATAAAGCTTACTCTTACTTTAGCGGGAATCTTTTACTGGATAACCTGTCTCTTTTTCTAACATTTCTTCTTGCTCTTGCAACTGGCTTTGTTTTCCTCCTCTCTATGAAGTACATCTCCCTACAGGATACAAATTACGGAGAGTTCTATGCTCTGCTCCTTCTGGCATTCTCAGGTGTGATTATCATGGTCTCATCCTCTGATATTCTAGTAATATTCCTAGGTCTTGAAGTTCTTTCAATATCCAGTTATGCACTGGCTGCTCTGAGAAGAAAAGATGAGAAATCCTCAGAAGCAGCGATCAAATATTTTCTCCTGGGAAGTTTTGCTACAGCCTTCCTTATCTACGGTCTGGCGCTTCTTTGGGGTTCTACGCTTTCAACAAACATCTCTTCCATTATTCAATACTTTGAATCAGAAGCCAGTCTGAGCTTAATGGCTCTTATTGGTCTTGGCCTGGTCACAATCGGTTTTGGCTTCAAAATTGCCCTTGTCCCATTCCATATGTGGACTCCAGATGTATATCAAGGCGCTCCGACCCCTGTTACAGCTTTCTTTTCTGTCATTCCAAAAGCCGCAGGTTTTACAATTCTCTTAAGAATATTTTACCCATACTGGAAAGTTGCCTTCGATTCTCAAGCCATTTTCTGGCTGCTCTGGATCTTAAGTGTCTTAACCATGGTTGTGGGAAACCTGATAGCCCTTCGGCAAACCAATTTGAAAAGAATATTAGCCTATTCGAGCATTGCCCACGCAGGCTACCTTCTGGTTGCCATCCTGGCTCAGGACCCTTCCAGCCTTGTCTTCTACCTGACTGTCTATCTCTTTATGAATATAGGGGCTTTTGCCGCTGTTATTGCTTTGAGCAAAAAAGACAAAGAATATCTTGAGCTTGAAGACTATGCAGGAATCGGTTTTAAGTATCCCTGGATTGGCGCGACCTTCTCAATCTTCCTCCTTTCCCTGGCAGGATTTCCTCCTACAGGAGGTTTTCTGGCAAAGTTCTATGTATTTTCTGCTGCTGTAAAACAAGATCTCGTGCCTCTGGTTATTATCGGAGTTCTAGCCAGTCTTATCTCTGTTTTTTATTATTTGAGGATAATCGTCTACATGTACATGAGAGAACCTTCCCGGGAAGTGGAAATACACATGGAGAATCCAGCCTTATTCCTGGTTCTCTTCCTCTGTCTCTATGGAGTGTTCCAATTAGGATTGTTTCCTAGAAATGTGCTCATCCTAATAGAGCAGGCAGTTCGTTCTCTTCCTTTCTAGTATAACTTTTTTTATCTCTAATTTTGTATTTAACAGAATAAAAATCATAAGATGGGATTGCCGCGTCACTGCGGACTTGTTAAAACATTTTTTTATTGCAAGGAGTTTAATTAAAATGTTTTTGCGAATGACCGAAGGGATTGTGGCAATCTTACCCTCCTGATAAAAATCAATAGGTTTGATGAATCAAACCCCTACAATTAAAAAAAGCTTGCAATGGTGGAACCATGCCTATCAATATTATTAAAACATTTAATAATTTTATTATAGCAACTAGTGGGTTTGATGAATCAAACCCCTACATCTTTAGTAAATAGTGGCGGGAGCAGGACGTAAGCCGAATTCTGTGCCCACTGAAGTTCCAGCAGGGGCGGTTATTTATCTAACCCCATGATTGCTCATGGGGAAAAGCGACCTACCCACCCTATAAGACGGGCCATCTTTTAAAGGGCCAATTTGGTCTTGCTCCGGATGGGGTTTACCATGCTTCTGATGTCACCACCAGAACGGTGAGCTCTTACCTCACCTTTTCACCCTTACCTCATGAGATGGCAAAAGCCATTATCTCACGGGGCGGTATGTTTTCTGTGGCACTTTCCTCCGGTTGCCCGGAGTCGCCGTTAGCGACCATCCTGCCCTTTGGAGTTCGGACTTTCCTCCCCTTTCTTCTCAAGAGAAGATGGGGCAACCGCCTCGCCTACTCCAGCCTCTATTTTAATGCCATAATGCTCTAACTTCTTGTAAAGATTACTCCGAGGAGTACTAACTTCTCTCGCAGTCTGAGAGATATTCCAGTTGTTCTCTTTAAGCTTTGCCAGGATGAAGTCTTTTTCAGCTAACTCCCTGAACTCTTTTAGTGTTTTTATATCTTTTGAATCAGGGAGGTAAATATTTATCTCTCCTCTGATCTGGTCCGGAAGATCCTTTTTCTCAATTATATCGGCATCGGTCATAATAATCAATCTCTCCACAACGTTCTTCAACTCCCTGACATTCCCTTTCCAGGGATATTTAATCATAGCTTCAATGGCATCCTTAGAATATTTTTTGACTTTAAAATTATTTTCATCAGAGTAATTTTTGCTAAAATATTCCACAAGAAGAGGAATGTCTTCTTTTTTCTCTCTCAATTGAGGTGAACAAAGTGGAATGACATTTAACCGGAAAAAGAGGTCCTCACGAAAGTTCCCTTCTTCTTTTTCTTTTTTTAAATCCTTATTGGTCGCGGCAATTACTCTTACATCTACCTTGTTGATTTTACTTGAGCCAACCTTTTGTACTTCCCCTTCTTCCAGGACGCGTAAAACTTTGGACTGAGTTTTTAAGCTCATATCACCAATTTCATCCAAAAAAATCGTCCCTCCATCTGCCTGCTCAAATTTTCCCAGTTTTTTTTCTGTAGCTCCTGTAAAAGCGCCCTTTTCATGGCCAAAAAGTTCACTTTCTATAAGCTCTTCAGGAATTGCAGCACAGTTCACCTGGACAAACCTCTCATTTACTCTCAAACTGTGGTCATGAATAGCCCGGGCAATAAGCTCCTTTCCTGTCCCGCTTTCACCGTAAATGAGGACTGTCGCATTGGTGGGAGCAGTTCTCAACATCTCTTTCCAGAGTTTTTTCATCGAAGGATGATTTCCTATAAGCTCATACCTCTTCTCAGCTTTTTTCCTTAAATCCTGGCACTCTCTTAAAAGCTTATTCTGCTTTAACGCATTCCGGATGCAAAGCAGAACTCTCTCCCTGTGAAGAGGCTTTTCCAGAAAATCAAATGCTCCCAGTTTTGTTGCCTCCACTGCTGTCTTGATTGTGCCATGTCCAGATATTATGATGACCTCTGGCGAATAAGGCTTTTTTCTCATTTCCGCCAGGACTTCCAGACCATCCTTTCCGGGTAGTTTTACATCAAGTACGACTAAATCCAATCCCACTGTTTCTTCTATGACGTCCAGAGCCTCTAGCCCATCCGCTGCTTCAATGAAACTGAAACCCTCGTATTCTAAAATCATTTTGAGGGATTTACGGATGTTTTCCTCGTCATCCACGACCAGGATTTTTGCTTTGCGACGGTTCTTCATAATTATTCTTCCTTTAAAGCCAAACAAATTTTAACACAAAAATGGGGAATGTTCTATTTATAAAAAACACCTCTTTAATTGCCTCAAGTTTAGCGTTAGTGTAAGATAAATTCAGGATGTGGAAACCATTAGTTCTAATACTTCTAGTGATATTAATAGGTACTATAGGTTTCCATGTGATCGAAAATTGGCCGTTCCTGGACTGCCTGTATATGACAATCATCACGATCTTCACTGTTGGATTCAGGGAAGTCAATGAGCTCTCACCCCAGGGCCAGGTGTTCACCATTTTTGTAATTCTGGGTGGTGTAGGGACTGCCATTTTTGCCTTCACCAAGATAGCTGAAATCGTTTTTGAGGGTGGAATCAATAAGTTTTTCCGGAGAAAAAAAATGGAAAAAAAGCTAGAAAATCTAAAAGACCATTATATCATCTGCGGCCTGGGCCGGATAGGAGATGTAGTGAAAGATAGACTGGAAAAGGAAAAACTGCCATTTGTTATAATAGATAATAATGAGGAAAAATTAGAAGAATTAAAACAAAACAATAGATGCCTTTACATCAAGGGTGATGCCACCCAGGAAGAAATACTGATAAAAGCTGGCATAAAAAAAGCTAAAGGACTGGCTGCGCTTCTTCCCACTGATGCTAATAACCTCTACCTCGTTCTAACTGCCAAGCTGATTAATCCTTCGGTTTTTATCCTCTCTAAAGCCCTTGACGAAGAAGCTGAGAAAAAAATTCTTCAAATTGGAGCCAACAGGGTTGTTAGCCCATTTAAGCTGAGCGGCTTAAAAATTGCTCAAGCTCTGATCCGCCCGACTGTGGTAGATTTTATAGACCTTATTATCAGAAGAAAAGAACTTCCCCTGTATATGGAAGAATTTGTAGTCAAAAAGAGCTCTCAGATTGTTAACCGCAACCTGAGAGAATGTGACATACGAAAAACAGCTAATGTCATTGTAGTCGCTGTGAAAAAACCTGGCGAAGACATTGTTTTTAATCCTTCTCCTGATATTAAAATAGAAAAAGGCGATATCCTCCTTGTTTTAGGAGATGAAAAAACAATAAATCAATTCAATAACTTCTATCTTGGAGCGCAGCGCTGAAAAGTAACAAATTTTTCCACTTATTCTTGCTTAAAAAAAATATCAAAGAGTGCTATAAAAGCCATAAAATAAACAAGCCTGCAGCTATAACGCTCTTCTGCTTGCTTTTAATTAGCCCTCTTATTCCGCAGGATAAAACCCCAACAAAACAATTTGAACTCAACAACGGTTTAAAAGTCTTTCTCTATGAAAAGCATACTCTCCCCTTGATAAATATGGCGATTGCCGTAAATCTTGGCACCAAAGATGAATCAGAAAAAACTAGCGGACTGGTTCACATTCTAGAACATTATATCCTTTTCAGGGGGACTGAATTCAGAAGCGGCACAGAGATCAGCCAGGATATACGCCGGCATGGTGCCTATTTTAATGCCCATACAGGTCTTGATCTGGCAGTCTTTGAAATATCCCTCCCTGCTGAATATGCTGATTTTGCCCTAAAGAATCAAAAGGAAATATTATTCAACCTGAAACTCACTCAGGAAGAACTCGATAAAGAAAAAAAAGTGATTCTCGAAGAGATAAGCCAGGTTGAAGATGACCCCATAAAATATGCCTCTTCCATTGCCTACCAAAACCTTTTTAAGGGCCATCCGTATCAAAAACCAATCTACGGGGAAAAAGAGATAATTGAGTCAGCAACTGTAGAGCAAATCGAAAAATTCTATCGTAAGTTTTTTGTCCCATCAAACTGCACTCTGTCTATTGTAGGTGATTTCAACATTGAAGGAATGGAAGAAAAAGTAAAAGAAACCTTTGGGGATTTAAAAAACGAAGAGATATCTCCCGCAAGATTTGAAAAAGTTCATTTTTTGGAAAAAACTGTAGAGATTGAACTGGAAATGGATGTCAATCAGGCTTATCTGGTGATAGGAATGACAGGCCCGGATTATAATCATCCCGACCAATACTGCATAGACATCCTGACAGAAATTCTTGGTGGGGGCGTAAATCCAATTCTTAATACTCGTTTGCGAGGAAGAAGAAATCTTATCTATAACACCTGGATGAGATATGGTGCATTCAAATATGGAGGCTCCATTTTTTTATATGTAACCCTGGATCCGAAAAACATAAAGGCTGTGAGAAGAGAGGCGATTAAATTTCTTAAAGAAACGAGAAGCCTGAGCTATTCAAAGAAGGATTTTATTGGTGAATCCCAACTTTATGCTATGGATTACCTGGAAAGTGCTAAAAATCAGCTCAAATTTTTATTTCACAAATCCCAGGAAAAAGGCCTAGCTGTTGCCTCATCTCTCGCTATGTATATGATTCTTAATGAAATCGAAGAGCGAGGAAGCTACATTGAAAATATTGCCCGGATAAGCTCTGAGGACTTGAGGAAATTTGCAGGTGTATACTTGAGCAAAGGACGTTATGTCATTGTTTCTATTCTTCCAAAGAAGAAAAAATAGCAGGAAACTTATAAAATGACTTCACGAAAAGCTTTATTTGTACTTGTTGCCTTAATGAGCATATGGTGTTTCACTCTCCTTCCGATTTTATCTAATCAGGAAGCTTCTCTTTTAAGGAATCCTTTTAAGAAAAAAGTCCTGGATAACGGTCTCACTCTGATTTATCAGAAAGACACATCTTCTGCCATCACTGTGCTTCAAATCCTTATCAAGGGGGGAAAAGGAGCTGAACCGGAAGGTAAGGAAGGATTAGCTTATCTTACAACTCGCCTGGCTTTAGAAATCCCAGACCAGAAAAAAGTTCAGGTTATGATGAGCCAGGCCTCCCGTATTTACTCTATGGGCCAAGCTGATTATTCGCTCGTCAACATTATGAGCCTGTCTGAGAATCTGGAGAAAACATTAAAAATCACAACCAAAATCATGCTGAAACCTCTTTTTTCAGGCATGAGGATAGGCATCATCAAAAAACAGATGGATTACCAGAGGAAAAGGCAGGAAGACGATCCTATCCAGGTAGGATATTATGCTCTTCTAGAGAAGCTGTTCGCTAACACAAGTTATGGAGGCTCTGTTTTAGGCAGCGAAAAATCGCTAAAAGCTATAAAAAAGAAGAATATTAATAATTTCTATGAAAATTATTTCACAGCAAAAAATATGATTGTTGCGGTCATTTCGGATTTAAAAGAAGAGGTTCTTAGTGAAATCATTTACAAATATTTCTCCAAGTTCCCCACCGGTGAACCGCCTGAATCAAGACAGAATGCCGTATCCATCCCTGAAGAAAAAAATATTTTTATAGAAAGGGACACAAAACAACTCTTCATCTCTCTTGCTTTCCCACTACCGCAGATCACATCTAAAAATTTTACGCTTGCTTATATGTTAGAAAACCTTTTGGGGAAAGGAGTTAATTCAAGACTCTGGCCCTTAAGGTCTAGAGAAAAACTGGCTTACAATGTGAACTCCCGGGCAACACAAATGAAAGACGGAGGAATACTCGAAGCCTATCTTGAAACAGATAAAGAGAAAAAAGATGTTGCCCTTGAAGCACTCAAAAAAGTCCTTAACGAACTTTTTGAGGACGGGATAACCGAAGAGGAGCTTGAAGTGACAAAAACCAACTCAAAGGCTTATTTCCTGAGGGATAATGAAACAAAAGATAAAAGAACAAGCAGTCTTGCCTCTTTTGAAGCTTATGGCCTTGGCTGCGAATTTCTCAGCCGATTTTTTAGTGAGATTGATGCCATAAGCCTTGAAGAAATAAACGTTTATATCAAAGATATCCTCAATCCAAAAAAAGTCGTGGAAGTTGTAGTTGGCCCTAAAGAAGCCCCTGAAGAGGATTAATAAATCAAGCCCCTACATACATGGACAAAAAGATGTTAATTAATATTAAGCGGCTATCTCTTCTATCTCTTCAACTGTTTTTGGTATTGATTTACCGATATCTCTATACCCATCTTCAGTAACCAGGACATCATCCTCTATTCGAATCCCTCCAAGATCTCTATACTCTTCAACTTTTTCATAATTTATAAACTGAGTGAACTTATTCTCGCCTTTCCATTTATCGATCAAAGCAGGAATAAAGTAAATCCCGGGCTCAACCGTCAGAACAAAACCAGGTTGAAGCTCTCTGGCAAGTCTTAAATAGGCAAATCCAAACTGGTCGCTACGTTTTGTCTCCTCATCGTAACCTACATAATCCTCTCCCAAATCTTCCATATCGTGAACATCAAGTCCCATCATATGACCCAGTCCATGTGGAAAAAATAGGGCGTGGGCTCCTTCTTTTACCGCATCATCCATATCTCCTTTCATCAATCCCAAGTTTTTCATGCCAGTGGCAATAATTTTTGCAGTTTTGAGATGGATGTCGCTGTATTTAATCCCGGGTTTAATCGATTGAATAGCGTTTATTTCTGACTCGAGAACAACCTCGTAAATCTCCTTTTGTCTTTGGGAAAATTTCCCACCCACCGGAATTGTCCGGGTGATATCGGCTGCATAGTGGAGCCCTGACTCTGCGCCAGAATCATTCACAAGAAGGCGGCCTTCCTTAAGGATATTCCCGTGATAATGATTGTGCAGTATCTGTCCGTTAATGGTTAATATTATCGGAAAAGAAAGATTATATCCGGATGAGAGAGCAATTCCCCCTATTCTTCCCACAATCTCTTTTTCAGCCACACCGGGTTTAGCCATCTTCATCGCCGTTGTATGCATTTCATAGGTCACACTGTGAGCTTTTTCTATCTCATCAATCTCTTCCTTTATCTTTGTCGACCTTTGTGCAACAACTGCCTTTATCAGTTCCTCCGAAGCTTTCTCTTTTACATTATCCAGGTTAAGTCCCAGTAATTGGGCAATCCTCTGTTTTGTCTCAGGTCGATAAGGAGGAAGATAATGAATCTTCTTGCCCTGCTGGATGGCACGTTGTATTGTCTCCTCCAATTTATTTAAGGGGAATGTTTCTTTAATACCAATTTGCTCAGCTCTTTCTTTAAGGGAAGGCTGAAAGCCCATCCAGATGATATCTTCAATACCAACATCATCCCCAAAAACAATGTCCCTGTTGTCGTCAACATCTATCACAGCAGCAAGAGCAGGAAAGTCAAGACCACAAAAATAGAGAAATGAGCTGTCCTGCCTGAAATGATATGGATTATCCGGATAATTCATAGGAGATTCCACGTTTCCTAAGAAGAGAATCAAGCCTGATTTGATTTGTTCTTTGAGGCGGTTTCTCCTTTGAGCATAAATTTCAGAATCAAACATTTTTTATCTCCTTATCTTTTATTTTTTTCTCCAGGATTCTTGATATATCAATCTCTCACACAGAAATCAACTAAAAAAAATAGGGCCTGTCCCCATTTATTAGAAAAATTCGTGTTCTGTGCGTTTAATGATCTCATTCTGAAGATCCACACCAACATCAATAAAATAATCGCTGTAACCTGCAACCCTAACAATGAGGTCTCTGTATTTCTCAGGAAACTTCTGTGCATCTCTAAGTGTATCGGCACTAACAACATTAAGCTGAATATGGTGGCCATCAAGCTTAAAATATCCCCTTATTAGAGAAGCCAGTTTATTGATCCCATCTTCATCCGCCAGAAGATGGGGAGTAAATTTTTGATTGAGAAGAGTCCCACCTGTTCGCACATGATCCATTTTTGAAGCTGATTTAATCACCGCAGTTGGTCCTTTTCTATCTGCTCCCTGAACAGGAGAAATTCCCTCTGATACAGGTTTGTTAGCTTCCCTTCCGTCCGGTGTTGCCCCTGTAACTTTTCCAAAATAAACATGAACTGTTGTAGGCAAAAGATTTATCTGATAAAACCCTCCTTTAGCGTTAGGCCTTCCACTCACTGCATCAAAATAAATTTCAAAAAGAGACCTCATAATCTCATCAGCGTAATTTTCGTCATTCCCGTATTTGGGAGTTTTGTTCAAAAGCCTCTGGCGCAGAGGCTCATAACCTTTAAAATCCTTTCTCAGTGCCTCAAGAAGCTCTTCCATTTTAATAAACTTTTTATCAAAGACATTGTACTTTATAGAAGTCAGCACATCAGTCATGGTCCCAATTCCTACACCCTGAATATAGGATGTATTGTAGCGCGCTCCTCCGTCATGGTAATCCTTTCCATTTTTTATACAGTCGTCTATAAGAAGAGAGAGAAAAGGGGCTGGCAAATAATCTGCATAAAGCCTTTCAATAATGTTATTCCCCTTAATTTTAATGTTAATAAAATAGTCGAGCTGTTTTTTAAAAGCCTCAAATACTTCTTCAAAAGAATTAAAAGCAACAGGATCACCGGTCCTCAGGCCAATTTTTTTCCCGGTTCTGGGGTCAGTTCCGTTATTTAATGTGATTTCAAAAACTTTAGTCAAATTAAAATAGCCAGTAAGGATATAACATTCTTTACCAAAAGCGCCCGTCTCAACACAGCCGCTGGCTCCACCGTCTCTTGCATCCTCAACCGATTTTCCCTGTCTCACAAGCTCCTGGACAATAGTATCAGTGTTAAATATTGAGGGCTGCCCAAATCCTGTTTTTACAATCTTTAACGCCCTTTTTAAGAAACTATCAGGCGTTTTTTTGCTTATTTGAACCATAGAACTCGGCTGTAAAATCCTCATTTCTTCGACTACATCGAGGAGAACATAAGATAAATCGTTGACTGCATCAGAACCATCAGCCTTGACTCCACCTGTATTAATCAAAGTAAAATCTGTATAGGTCCCACTTTCTTCTGCAGTCACCCCGACTTTTGGAGGCGCAGGCTGATTGTTAAATTTTATCCAGAACGCCTGTAAAAGCTCCTTTGCTCTCTCCTTGGTAAGAGTTCCTTCCTCCAATCCTTTCTTGTAGAAAGGATAAAGATGCTGGTCAAGCCTTCCTGGATTGAATGAATCCCAGGTGTTAAACTCAATGATAACTCCAAGGTGCACAAACCAGTAATACTGTAACGCTTCCCATAAATCCCTGGGAGGGTGAGCAGGAACATGGGAGCAGATTTCTGCAATTCTTATTAATTCCTTCCTTCTCTCCGGATTTTTCTCATCCTTTGCCAGTTCTCTCGCTTTTTCCGCGTGCCGCTCCGCATACATAATCAGCGCGTCCACACAAATTTCCATGGCCTTTAGTTCCTCTCTTTTCTTATAAGCATCCGCGTCATTTAAAAAATCGAGGTTTTCCCTGCTCTTCTTGATATCTTTTTTAAAATCAAGAAATCCCTTCTTGTATATTTTACCGTCCAGAACTGTATGGCCGGGAGCTCTTTGCTCCATAAATTCAGTAAATACACCTGATTCAAAAGCTGTTTTCCATTCCTTGGACATTTCACCAAAGATCCTATCTCTTATGGACCGGCCTGCCCAGAAAGAAATAATTTCCTCTTTGTATAACTTTGTTGTCTCTTTATCTACTGAAAAAGACGTTTTCTCCCTTGTATCCAGTATTCTGAGGTCTTCAAGACTATGAGCAGTCACTTCAGGGAAAGTTGGAGTGGCTTTTGGAGCAGGCCCTCGTTCTCCCACGATTAGCTCCCCATCGTTAAAACAAATGACTTTGTGCTCAAGCAAATATTTAAAGGCTAATGCCCTTTGAACAGGCGCAGAGACGCTGTTTGCTTCCCTCCTTTTATAAAACTCGGTAATGAGCCGTGCTCTCTCTGGAGTAACATAAGGCTTAATACTCAGGCTTTGCTCTCTCAGCTTCTTTATCCTGGCTTTCATATCTTAACCTCCTGTTTTTACGGAAAAACCTGAATCAACAAGGATTTTTTTTATCTTTTTAATTTTTTCATTTGATGGAGGACGGAAGGTTTTTAATAATCCTTCCTTTCTTAATCCTTTGTATTTTTCACATCCTCCTGAGTGATAAAACAGGAGGCTAATTTCCTTCACGTTTCTTAGAGTATGAAGATATTTTACAAACATCTGAATGCTGTGGTTTTCATCATTAATCCCTGAGAGGAGCGGAATGCGGACAATTACACGCTTTCCTCTCTCTGATAGTTTCTGTAAATTTTCGAGAATGAGCTTGTTTGACACCCCTGTATATTTTTTATGTTTTTTATCATCCACGATTTTAAGGTCATACAAGAACAGATCAACTCTGTCGCTGATCCTGTCCAGATCCTTAAAAGAAACATATCCTGAAGTATCTACAGTAACATGGATATTTTTCTTTTTAATTTCTTTTAGTAGGGACTCCAAAAAACCGAGCTGCATCAAAGGCTCTCCTCCAGAAAATGTAACCCCTCCGTCTGATTCATCAAAGAATACCCTGTCCTTTTCAATCTCATTCATAACTTCTTGAACCGTAACTTCCCTCCCAACAATTTTCAGGGCATCATATACACAAACATCTTCACATTTTCCACATAAATCGCATTTCTCTTTATCAATCACGACTTGTGATCCCTTTTTTAAAATTGCCCCCTGGGGGCAGGCAGAAACACAGGCATCGCACTCTTTTTCACAGCGGGTAAATCTCACCATAATTTCAGGTTTGGACTCCAGGCCTTCTGGATTCTGGCACCACTGGCAGCGAAGAGGGCAACCCTTAAGAAAAACTGTTGTTCGAATCCCTGGCCCATCATGAATTGCATAACGTTTTATGTCAAAAATTGTTCCTTTTATCATTTACGGTTCCACTTTTTCTGAAATCGTTGAAGCATGCTTATAATATTCCTTTATAAACTTCTCCTGGACCTCATAAGACCAATGGACACCTCTTAAAAAACTCGCAGCCTCTTCTCGCCTTCCCTGCTCTATAAGATCCACCAATTCTTTGTGTTCCTTTATTGATGCTTCTTCCCATTTTTTCACAAAACCTTGCTGACGGGGAAAATCATACAATCTCTTCTTAAGGGTATTCACGATTCTCACAAGATTGCTGTTCTTGCACAGATCTAAAAAGACGTTATGGAATTTAAGATTCTTCATGTAATAGAAAGTAAAATTATCACGTTTAATAACTTCTTCCATTCCGATATTGAGATTCTGTAATTTTTTTATATCTTCTTTTTTTATCTTATCAAAGGCGAATAACAGCGCTGCGCTCTCGAGGGCCCCGATAATCGCATAATAATCTCTGATATCCTGAAGTGTAAGGTAATTAACAACAACCCCACAGCGGGGTAAAATTGATACAAAAGTCTCCATCTCAAGCTGAAGCAGCGCATCCCTGAGAGGAGTTTTACTCACCCCTAATTTCTGGCTGGTTTTTTCCATATTAATGAATGAGCCAGGGCGAATTTCTCCCTTTTGCATCTGTTCTCTCAAGTATTCATATACTTGATCTTTTAAAGATTTAAGATTAAGCAAACTCTTTTCTGCCATTTTAACCACCTGTATTGATATGTGATATATCACATATCAGTAAAAATAACAAGATTTTTATTTTTGGTTCATCTCCCAATTAGTTGAAAAAATGAATGCTTTTTTTTAATAATGTCATTCCCCTGTTTTCACAGGGGCAGGCTCTGCGGAAGCAGGAATCCATGACTATTCACATATGCTTTTATA
>Ga0209979_1001837_pt1 | contig 21820 bp, 12 predicted proteins | sample AnhtaG_FD_183114 | JGI IMG/M metagenome (GOLD analysis project Ga0209979, IMG submission 183114) | Deep subsurface microbial communities from Anholt, Denmark to uncover new lineages of life (NeLLi) - Anholt_01485 metaG (SPAdes) (version 2) | ecosystem: Environmental > Aquatic > Marine > Oceanic...
TCCTAGAGGGGAAGGAGGACTTGATCGAACCTCTGTGGCTAAATGTGAACAGATCACTACCCTTGATAAATCTTTTTTAATTAGGGGACCTTTTTCTAGTACTATTAATCCTGCTAAAATGTCTGAGGTTGAAAAAGCTATTCAGCGAGCAATAGGAATAATATTACCTTGAATAAAAAAGGGAAAGGGGAAAAGAGTTACGGATCACAGGGATGGATTACAAGACAGGAACGACAAGTTACGATCTAAGCTTTGCTCCTAACTCACTTTCTAGTAGCTTCACTATGTTTTGTTGAATCTTATCAACTTCCTCATCTCTTAGAGTTCTGTCAGGAGCACGAAAAATCAAAGAAAAAGCAAGACCTTTATACCCGGGAGAGACGCCCTCTCCTCTATAAAGGTCAAAGAATTCCACTTTCTCTAGCCATTTTCCTCCTCTAAGAATTTCCTGTCTTACCTTTTCTGCAGTAATCTTTTCCTTAACCACCAGGGCTAAATCACGTCGAAGAGAGGGAAATTTTGGCAGAGGACTAAATCTTTTTTTCTTTCTAGAGAAAGAAAGAAGAGAGGAAAAATCAACCTCAAATAGATAAGTGGGCGAGGGGAGCTTGAAGTCCTTACTCACTTTTTCCCGGAGTCTGCCCAATATCCCCAGCACTACCCCTTCTTTCTTCAAAGATGCTCTTTGCTTGCTGGAAAGATAGGAATGTCCAGAAGGGCTAAATTCTATTCCCTCTATACCCAATCCTTCCAGTAGGCTTTCCACCATTCCTTTTAAAGAGAAAAAGTCAAAGTTTTTTTCCAGAATCAATCCTGCCACCCACGGGGTTTCTTTCAAAGAAGGAGTCTTTTGAAAAACATCAGCCAGCTCAAAGATTCGCAGTTGTTCTATACTCTGAGCCAGGTTATAAGAGGCAACTTTCAGTAAATGGGGGAAAAGATGGGTCGTTAAGAATTCTTGCTCACTAGAGAGAGGATTTCTAACTCTTATTCTCTCTCCAGGAGATAGATTTGCCTTCTTGAAAACATCTTCTCCACTAAGGGGGCTTGCTATCACCTCATAAAACCCTAACCCTTTCAAAACCTCTCTTACTACTTTTCTATTCTGTTCTTCAGAATCCTCGCCGGTTTCTTCACCTCCTAAAGAAGGAAGACTTATCTTTAGTCGATTATATCCATAAAATCTTACTATTTCCTCAATGAGATCTATTTCCCGGCTAATATCGGGTCTGAAGGAGGGAATACTTATCTTCCAGTCTTTTTCTCTTTCTTCGATTTCGAACCAGAGTCTTTCAAGAATCGTCCTTATTCGGGAAGGAGTAATCCTGCTTCCAAGAATGCGAGCCACTCGTGAAGGGCGAAGGATGGTCCATTTTTTTTCTTTTGGTAGTTTCCCTGCTTCTACTCTGTTTTCTAGCTCTCCTCCTGCTATGGCTTGAATGAGAAGAGAAGCTCTATCTAAAGCTTTTTTTACACCTAAGGGATCTACTCTTCTCTCAAATCTACAAGATGATTCTGTACTTAAGCCTGTTCTCCTTGAAGTACGCTGGATAGATAAGGGATCAAAATAAGCCGACTCTAGAAGAATATCCTCAGTTCGAGCCTTCACCTCGCTATCCTCTCCTCCCATAACTCCGGCCAGGGCGATGGGCCGAGTTGTATCAGTAATGAGGAGCATGTCCTCATCAAGCTCTCGCTTAACTCCATCCAGGGTAATTAAGGGCTCATTCTTTTTTGCCCGGCGAACTATTATTTTTTTCCCGCTCAGAAGTCCGTAATCAAAAGCATGAAGGGGTTGGCCCATCTCCCATAATACATAATTGGTAATGTCTACCACATTGTTAATGGGTTTACCCCCCGAGATCAAAATTTTATGCCACAGCCACAGGGGAGAAGGCCCCACTTTTACACCTCTTATCAAACGAGCACTATAATAGGGGCAAAGCTCAGGATCCTTTATTTCTATCCGAATTTGCTCAGTGGTTCCTCTTTCTTTTCCCTCTACTCTCCAGGAAGGCAGATGTAGATCTTTACCCCTCAGAGCAGCTATTTCACGGGCTATTCCTATTACCGATAAGCAATCCCCCCGGTTAGAGGTTATCTCTAAGTCTAATATAATGTCTTCCAGCTCCAGAGCCTCGGAAAGGCTCATTCCCAAAGATAGATGAGAGGGAAGGACCATAATTCCCGACTGATCCTTGCCTAATCCAAGCTCATCTTCCGAGCAAAGCATTCCCGGAGAATCCACTCCTCGCACCTTTACCTTTCTTACCTTTATTCCCCCCCGCAGTCTAGCCCCCTCTAAGGCTACAGGAACAAAAATTCTTTCTCTTATATTGGGTGCTCCACAAACCATGGAAATACTTTTTCTGCCAATATCTACCTTAACTATCTTTATTTTATCAGCGTTAGGATGATTTTGGATGAAAAGGATTTTTCCCACCACTACCTTTTCTAATTTTCCAAAATACTCTATTCCTTTTACCTCTAAGCCCAGATTAGTCAGCCGCTCCGCTAACTCCTGGGGAGAAAAAGGAAAATCAACTATTTCTTTAAGCTGGTTGTAGGAAACCCTCATTTTAACTCCTTCGCCAGAAAGTTTTCTTTTATAATTACCCTTTTTATATACCACTTCGCTTTCTTTGTCAAACTTACGACTTACAGAAATGAGAGTTCTTGATTCTCTATATTTTTCTACCCAATTTTCGTTTATCTAATCCAAGAATCGTTTAAATAAGTACCAACTCTTAATTTTTTGGATTTTACCTACCCTTGCCACCCCCCAGTTTTTAGAATTCCTCTATAGACCTACCTTTAACTAACCTTTTTCTCTGTAAAATCTGATCTAATTTATCTTGACAATTTTGGTCTTTCAGTTAATATACTGATAGAGGAGGAGAAAATGACTGAAAGACAAAAGCTATGGGCAAAAAGTAGGTATTTGCGCTCTAAGATAAGGCAGATTGGTCCAATGATTACCGGCTCAGTAGCCTTAAGGCACATAAAGTGTGGAAAGCCTAACTGTAGATGTACCAGAGGATATCCCCATTTTATCTGTCAGGTTACCTACAAAGAGAGGGGAAAGACAAAGACGGTATATGTGGATAAGAAAAGACAGGGTGAGGCTCTTTGGTGGTCCAGAAACTATAAGCTCTTTAAAAAGCTTCTCAAAGAACATACTGAGGTAAACCTAGCCCTTCTCAAAAGTGGCAGAGGAAGAAAAAAGAAGAGAAAGAAAAATGAAACAGATACATCCCATATTCCGCAAAAAAATATTGCAAATTTTGGCTTAACTCCTTATTAATAAAGGGTTAAACGAAATTTAAAAGTTTACTTTTTCTCTTTTGTAGTTTAACAAAAATTAGCTTTTCCCCTTGACAAATAAATCTTTTTGTGTATAATATGTAGTTGAACAAAAGAGGCTACACATTATGCACTTAGTCTATGGCACTCGTTATTATAAAAAAAAGAAATACACTTCCTACAGTATTGCCGAATCATATCGAGAAGGAAAGACCGTTAGAAAGCGAAAACTCTTTTCTCTGGGTAAATTATCAGAGACTAAAGTAGAGCAGATTAAGCTCATCCTGAAAGTAGTTAAAGGAAAGGAGCATATCCTTTCCTCCATTGAGAATATTATTCCCTTAGAATCTTTCTCTTATCTGGAGGTAGCAGTGGCAAACCAATTATGGGAAGACTGGCAAATAGATCGAGCTTTTGATAGCTCCAAAATAACCAATAGCCCTGTCTCTACTCCCTTGATAGCCAGAGTATTAACTGTCAACCGCTGTCTTGAACCCACTTCCTGTTACTCTATCGAGGACTGGGTGAAGACAACTGCCCTTCCCCAGATGCTTAACTTCGACCCTGAGGCTTTTAATGATGATAAACTCTACTACGAATTGGACAAGATTGAGGCCAACAAAGAATCTTTGGAGAATTTCTTATTTACCAAGACCTACCAGCTTAACCGTGAAAGTTATAACTATATTAATTATGATCTGACTACCTCCTACTTTATAGGGATAAAATGCTCCCTTTCCCGATTAGGGAAAAGCAAGGACAATCAACCCTATCGTAAGCAAGTCATTCTTGCTATTATGGTTAATGAGGACGGCTACCCCTTTAAATGGGATGTCCTGCCAGGGAATACTGCTGAGGTAACCACTCTGGAAGATAAAGTCAAAGCCTGCAAAGACAGATTCCATCTTAAGGATGTCTCCCTTGTCTTTGATAGAGGAGTTGTCTCAGAAGACAACCTCCAACTGATAGATCGAGATGAAGATGGAGAAAAGACCTTAAAATACCTCTGTACTCTGGATAAGAACCAGATACCAAAGGTTGAAGGGGTTAACCTACAACTTTTCAAAGACCTAACAATAAAGAATATCAAGGAAAAAATAGAATCTCTTCCCGGATTTACCAAATATGACGAGCTTCTCTATTATCAAGATTTAGGAGAAGTTAAAGATAAGCGCTATATCTTAGGAATCAACCCTACTCTCTTTGTTGAAGCAAGAAGCAATCGAGAAGAGAAGATTAAATTTTTCACTCAGTTCATCCATCAACTCAACCAAGGGCTTCAAAAAGCTAAACGCGAAAGAAGCAAAGAGGTTATCAAAGACAATATCAAGAAAGAACTTGCCCGCTTAAAGATTACTCGCTTTTTCGAGAAGCCTCATCTCTCAAAGATCAATCTTACTCGAGTTCTTTCTAATGGCTCAACTAAAAGGATACCAGGTTATCAGGTATCTATCAAAAAGAAAGAGGAGAAGATCAAAGAAGCATCCCTTCTTGATGGTGTCTGCTGCTTTGTCACCAATCATACCGAAAAGAAGGATGATCAATTTCTTTTTCCTCCAGAAAAGGTTATCTATGGCTATCGGAACAAGAGAAAGATTGAAGATGCTTTCAAGCACCTTAAGTCTTTCTTGAAGATCCGGCCCTTCCATGTAAATCTTGATGAACATGTGAGAGCAGTGTATACTGTTTGTGTTTTAGCCTACTTTCTCAATCTGAACCTGGCCCGAATGAGAAGTAAGTATGAAGGAACTGATTTTCTCAATTCCAAAAAACTTTACCGGCCTTACAAGAATTCCCGACTCATCAGGTTTAAGGATAAAAAGTTTGGCTGGATTAGAGAAGAGATTATCAATCCAGAACCTGATGACTTAAAGATTCTTCAACAACTTGGTTTTAATCATCTTTTGGATAGGAAAATATTTCAAAGATCAACCATGAAAAACTGAATGTAGTCTAACAAAAAAAATCAAACCCTTATAACATGAGGGTTTCCGAGGTGCTTTACGGAGGCTGGGATACATGAAGAAGAACTCGGCGAATTTAAAGAGATTCTGGAAAGGGAGTTTCCTTCTATTAGAAAAACAGTTACCCGAAACCTAGCCTGTCTTATCCTTGCTTTTGTGCTTCTTTTTAGAACCTACCGGGGCTGGTATGGAAGACTCACCTTAGGTGGCATCGCTCGATGTCTTCCTACTAAAGGAAGTGGCAAGAGCCGCTACAAGAGAGTTACTCGCTTCTTAGATAATGGAAATTTTCGAATGATTAATTTAACTACCGATTTAGCTCGCCTTACCTATCCAGAAGAGGATCTTCTTCCAATAATTATTGATCAAACTCAAATTGGTGATGTTCAGGTAATTTCAGCAAATGTCCCTAGCGAAGGAAGAAGCATTCCTCTGGCTATCTCTACCTTTGAATACACAAGGATTGAAAGGAGCCAAAACCTCATAGAGGAGGAATTCTTAACCAATCTCTCTTCTCGTCTTCCTAAAGGGATAAAAGTGGTTCAGATAGCCGACCGCGGGTATGGTAAAAGCATCCTTTTGAAGAACCGCCTTCAAAGAAAAGAGCTTTTTATCATCCGGGGGAAAAGAGATGTAGTTATCCATTATGAGGAAAATGGAAAAACCTGCCGCAAGAGTCTGGGAAGACTCAAACATTCCCTGGGAAAAGCTCGCCGCTATCGAAACTGTTTATACCAGGGTAAAAAAGAGATAAAGGTGGATGTAGTTGTCTATCGGGAGAAAAATTTTAAAGAGCCCTGGTTTCTTCTCACGCCTTCTGCAAAAGAAGATATTCTTTCCACTGAAAGAATAATAGAGCTATATCGAAGAAGAATGAATATTGAGGTAACCTTTCGAGATTTTAAATCTCATTTGGGTGTGCGAGGACTCTCCCTTAAGGTAAGAAAGCAGGAAAGACTAGATCGTCTTCTGGGAGCACTAGTCTTAACTTATATTCTCCTTTTAATCTTAGGGATAGGTGAGATAGGAAAATCTTTGCGAAAAAGAATAGAGATTCTTCGCTCTAGGCCAAGACACGGAACAAGAAAGACCTTAAGTGTCCTAACCATTTCTCTTTTTGCCATCTCTGATACCTTTCTCCTTGCCCGTGATAACCTAATTAATATCCTCGTTGAATGTTTTACCAGATTAGCAAGAGAAAAAGTATTTCTGCTTGCCTCTTTTTAGACTTGGTTTATAGAAACCCTCTTCGTCTACCTTTAAGAGGATACGTGTATGATAAATTTGTGACAAAACAAAAAGGGACCATTCTTAACCAAGATGGGTCAGTTTTGCTTTATAATTGACTTTTTTGGCAACTACTTTCTTTAATAATAAAGTTATCCTTCCTTACTCTTTATCTCTTTTTTAGTCAAATTTTCGTCTCAAAAACACCCATACTCCTTTTTTTCTGGCTTTTACGGAAAAACTGGGGGGTGGCAAGTTACCTACCCCCTTGACAGGTGGATAGAATGTTATATAATAAACTTACTTACGTAAGGTTTGTAAGAAAGTTTGATTCCGAAGGAATAGGCTTTTTTTGGCAAAGTTGCTTACTTTTCACCTCCTTCAAGATCAGGAAAAAAAGGAGAAAATCAAAAAATGAGAAGTTTCACTATGAAACCGGAGGACATTAGCGTCCATAATAGGTCCATTCTTTTGGAGGTCATCCGAAGACAGGGGCCTATCTCCAGAGCTGAAATCGCCAGAAAGACTAATCTGAGTGCACCTTCAATCACAAGAATAGTAAAAGATCTAATGGCAGAAGGATTAATCAAGGAAGTAGGTATTGGGGACTCAAGCGGAGGAAGAAAACCTTACCTTTTGGAATTTAATGCTAACGCCAAGTATATAGTTGGCGTAGAGTTAGGCGAAACGCACTCCGTTTCAGTCTTAACCGATTTAGAAATTAATTATCTCTCCCGCGAGAAAATCGCTATGAAAATGACTACAGAAGTGGATAAGGTAATAGACCTTCTCGTTGAGTCAATTAGAGGGCGAATAAAGCAATCCAAAGTTGTTAAGGAAGATATCCTCGGAATTGGCATCGGAGTTCCGGGAACCTTAGATACTCAAGCGGGAATAATAAAGTTTTCTCCAAACTTTGGCTGGAAAAATGTTCCTATAGTCCAGATTATCGAAAAAGAGCTAGGTATATCTACATTTATTGACACCGGTGTTAGAGCGATGACCCTTTGTGAGAGGTGGTTTGGAGCAGGTCAAGGGATAAAGAACTTTGCCTGCATTATTGTGGGAACGGGTATAGGAGCAGGATTAATAATTGATGGGAATCTATATAGAGGCTTTGAAGAAGCAGCAGGAGAGATTGGGCACACTACTGTTCTGCCCGAGGGCCCTAAATGTAAATGTGGGAACAGAGGATGCCTTGAGACATTAGCGGCTGGTCCCAGTTTAGTAAGACGAGCCCTGAATCGTATAAGTGAATATCCCAATTCTTTATTGGCTAATGTGGTGAATAAAAATAAAGGAGACATAACGGCAGATATGGTCATAGAAGAAGCCAAAAAAGGCAATTCTTTAGCTTGTGAAATTGTTCAGGAGGCAGGCCATTACCTGGGAATTGGAGTGGCTAACCTCATTAATATTTTTGCTCCCGAAGCCGTAATTATAGGGGGGTGGGTAGCTGAACAAGCTGGAGAGCTATTTCTTGAAGCAGCCAGAGAAACCATCAAAAATAGAGTCTTTATGCTTTCACCTGAGAGAATCAGAATATTACCTGCATCTTTAAAGGACAATGATGTAGCTATTGGTGCGGCAACCCTCGCTCTCCAGCAATTGAGTATACCACTAACTAAAGCAACTGTTAGAATATAATACTACGCCCTGTGATCTTTGAAGCAAGGGTGGTTTTTCAATTAACGAAGTGCTGAAAGATTTACAATCTTAGATAAGAGTTAGCGTTCTCTGTAAACTGATTAAGTTAGTTCAATATTTCTCTAATAGTACTATCAGGGAAAATAGAGATCTTGGGTAAGTTTTAAAAATAAAGGGCAGGATGGTCAACTCTAAGACTTTGGCTAGGCAAAGAATCGATCTTTGATAGACAACCTTTTTCTATCTTTTAGGATATTTCAGGCTATCTATCCCCTGCCCTTTATTTTAGAAATTAGCGAATTATTGGAAAATGTCAAGGATGAAGGAAGCAAAAATAAAAAATGAAATTGGAGGAGGTGATAAAGAGAAAAAGAGTAAATAAGAAAAAATTGAGAAAATAAAGGAGGGAAATAAAGATGTACAAAAAGTTAGTAATTGTAGGGGTGGTACTTCTGAGTATGCTCCTTGTAGCCAGCCAGATTGTTGGAGCTGCCCCGGTAACCATTAAGCTAATGCATCAATTCAATGATGCAGAGAGTGCCAAGTTTGAGGCGATTGTAGCTCAGTTTGAAGCAGATAACCCAGGAATAAAGATAGAATTAGATAGAGACAATTCACCAGCAGACGCTTACTATGGTAAGCTAGTTACTCTCATTATGGGTGAGGCTGTACCAGATATTGCCAGGGTTGAGCCGCCTAAAGTTGCTTCATATGTCGCAGCAGGATATGCAGCTAACATAGATCCCTATGTCTCTACCGGCCTTGTCCTTGATCTCTTCCCTGGAACGCTCGAACCAGTAGTAAGTGATGGTGTCCTATATGGCATACCGCAGGATATATCTACCTTGGTCCTCTTCTATCGGACTGATATGTTGGCAGAGGCAGGGTATGACTCTCCGCCAGCTACCTGGGATGAACTGGTTGAAGTTGCTCAGGCTATAACTAAAGACACCGACGATGACGGAGAAACAGACGTATGGGGGCTAGGACTTTTCGGTGGTTGGTGGTCTTTTGAGTTTTATCCCTGGTTCTGGGCTGCTGGAGCAGAGATGCTTGAAGAAGAAGATGGACAACTGGTTCCTGCTTTTAACAGTCCAGAAGGAGTAGCTGCTCTTCAGTTCTGGCTAGACTTAATCTATAAGTACAAGGTAATACCAGAAGGAGCGGTGAACTACACAGAGGACGACTATAAACCACTATTTGCAGCCAAAAAGATGGCTATGTTCACCTCTGGGCCCTGGACAGTATCCTCTATGAAAGAAATTGAAGCTCTTGAAGGAAAATGGGCTATTGCTCCTATACCGGCAGGAAAGCGAAGTGCTTCGGTTCTAGGAGGAATGCATTTTATCGTTCTGGAGCAGTCTGAGTATAAAGCTGAAGCCATGAAGTTTTTAAATTACTTCATGCAGACAGATGTTCAGACAGACTGGGCTAAGTCCTTGGATCTATTGCCCATCAGAAAGTCGTGTTATGCTAACCCATTCTTTAGCGAGGATCCCTTAATGCAGGCTTATATGGAGCAGCTGAAGGTAGCTAAGTCAAGACTAACTATTCCAGAAGCAGGAGAAATAGACTATCTCTTTGCGGTGGCCTGGCTTGATGCTCTAGCCCTTGTTAAAGGGCCACAAGAAGCTCTAGATGAAGCAGCAGCGGAAGCACTGAAGGTTCTTACCCGTTAAAAGAGTGCTGGATCATTGAATTTTGGCTGAATCTGAATTAGAAAAGGAACCGCCTTCTTTTGAAGGTGGTTCCTTTTTCTTAAAGCTCCATCCGAATTTTCTAACGGGGTTTATTGGATAATTTTCCAGAAGAGAAAATTTATGGTAAAATTATACTCGGAGGCTCCAAAAAATGTCTTTAATAACCAGAAAATTTAAAGAAATCAGAAAAAACCGATTGGCTTACTTTCTGATTTTACCTGCTACTCTATGTTTAGCTATAGTTTTATTCTATCCCCTATTTAAGGTTTTTTACATGAGTTTTTTTGAAATTGAACCACTGTACCACAAGGAGCCTATCTTTGCAGGAATTAAAAACTTTCAAAAGATATTATCAGATTCAAGATTTAAAGGAACTCTACTTCAAACTGCTTATTGGACCTTTGGATCAGTAGCTCTCCAATTTATTATCGGATTGGCAGCTGCTTTAATAATAAATGAAGTTTTTTGGGGTCGGGGCTTAGCCCGAGCCCTTTTATTAGTTCCATGGGCTATGCCGGCCGTGGTGGGAGCCTTTAGCTGGAAATGGATGTGGCATGGAGAGTTTGGAGTAGTAAACCATATTTTAAAAACTCTACATTTAATACCTCATAACATTAATTGGCTGGGAGGTATCTCCACGGCAATGGCTGCTTGTGTAATTACCAATACCTGGCGGGGATTTCCCTTTATGATGATTATGCTCTTAGCTGGATTGCAAAATATCCCTAAAGAACTATACGATGCTTCTTCTATGGACGGTGCTTCCGTGGGGCAAGAGCTGAGGTATATTACCCTACCTTTACTAAAACCAGTAATTTTAGTTACAACCTTGTTGGCTGGCATTTGGACGTTTAATAATTTTGCCTACATATATATTCTTACTGGAGGGGGGCCAGGTGGTAAAACAGACATTCTGGTTACCTTTATCTACAAGCAGGGTTTTAGATTTTTTCACTTTGGCTACGCTGCAGCTCTCTCTGTAGCTCTCTTTTTTATGGTTTTAGCTTTTAGCCTGCTTTATATTAAGATGATGAGGATAGAGAGCCCCTTTACGTAAAAAGTTAATTAGTTAACTAGTGATTGGTTAATTAGTGTGGATTAGTTGAGCTGATTTAACGCTCTTTCTTAGAAAGTATTATCAACCCAAATTTACCAAAGATCAGGGTTGATAAGAAAGGTAAAGAAGACTGAAAAGATTAGGAATATAAAGTGAAAGGAATACTTAAATCAGCTATGAAAGAGATAAAGGAGAATATAAAAAAGTGGCTCCCGTTAGAAGGCTAGTAATTAAATGTATATTATTGACCTTACTGGTTATCTTAATTCTGTGGGCTGTACTTCCCTTCTTCTGGATGGTTTCCACCTCTTTCAAGACCACTGAGGAAACTTATACTGTTCCGCTCGTGTGGATTCCTCGTTATCCCACTATTAAAAATTTCCTTTATGTGGTAAAGAGAGCACCATTTCTAACTTACTTTCGTAATAGTGTGGTGGTGGCAGTGAGTACTACCGTTATAGCCATCATTCTTGCAAGCTTAGCTGGATATAGCTTTTCCCGCTTTAAGTTTTTGGGAGGGCACAGTCTTCTTTTAATATTTTTGATTACCCAGATGTTTCCTGGTGCGCTCTTAATCATTCCTCTTTTTCAAATTATTAAAGCCTTGAAACTGTTAAATACTTTATATGCTTTGATCCTTTCTTATATTACGTTTTCACTTCCTCTCTGTACATGGCTCATGAAAGGATTTTTCGACCAGATTCCTCAGGAATTGGAAGAAGCAGCTATGATAGATGGGTGTTCTAGAGTATCTGCTATGGTTCGTGTCATTTTCCCCCTCGCTCTTCCGGGAGTTATGGCAGCCAGTATATTCTCTTTTATTGGAGCCTGGGATGAATTTATTTTTGCCCTTGTTTTCACCTCTACTGATAAGGTTCGTACTTTACCTATTGGGTTGCAAAGGTTCATTACTTCTTACGAAATCTATTGGAATCATTTAGGAGCAGCTTCTGTGTTGACAACTATTCCTGTAGTAATCCTATTCTTATTTATTCAGAGGCATATGGTAAAGGGATTAACTGCCGGTTCAGTAAAAGGATAAAAAGTGAACGTGGAGAAAATATGTTGGGATATAGGGTAATAAGCTTATGAGCATGGGAGTTATATTGAAAGATAATGGGCTTCTTCTTAATGGGGAAAAGGTTCTCCTTTTCAGTGGAGAAATGCATTTTTGGCGTATAGCCCCAGAGTATTGGGAAAAGTGTCTCTCTCAATTAAAAAAAGCAGGCCTTGAGATTGTTTCAACATACGTTAGCTGGCGTAGACACAGTATTTCTTCCGAGGAGAATGACTTAACAGGAAAAACTGACCCTCGGTTGAACCTTCCTCGCTTCTTACAGCTTTGTGCTAAACTGGAAATTTGGGTTCATCTTAAACCCGGTCCATGGATATGTGCAGAAGAGCAAAATGGAGGCTATCCAGAATGGCTGCTCGAGAAGGAAAAAATTCTAGTAAGAGATAGTCAAGGCTCTTTAGTGAAAGGATATGGCTCTCCTCTTTCCCATTATGTTCCTAGCTATTTACACCCTCAGTATCTATTCTACGCACGGAAGTGGATAACGGATGTAGGCCTTTGCATAAAGGATTTTTGTTATCCAAAAGGTCCAATTATCCTCATTCAGATTGATAATGAACCCAGCATGGCTTTCCATGATCAAATGTTTGCCTCTGACTATAACCAGATCAATATCGGTCTCTATCAAAAGTGGTTAGAAGAAAAATACTTCTCTATTGAAAAATTAAATTCAGTCTGTGGTACCAGCTATGCTCAGTTTTCAGCCATAGAACTACCTTTTAAGTTAGCTGTTACCCATCTTCAGGATTTAAAAAAATATATGGATTGGGTAGAGTTTAAAGAATGGCTCCTGACCAGACATCTTACCTTACTTAAAGAAATGCATTTAGATAATGGAATAAATGAGGTTCTTTTCACTACTAATTATAACCATCATCGACCTATGGCTGTTCCTAATAATTGGAGAAAGCTGGAGGAAGCCACCGGTTTAGGAGGATATGACATATATGCTCTTGCTCCTTTAGATGATGGAGCTTTTACTGACATGGTAAAGGCCATTAATTACGCGAGGGCAGTTTCTCGAATGCCCTGGGCTCCGGAAATTATGTCAGGTGTGTGGAACATAAAAGGAGCAAAAGATACCCCTACTGTTTCTCGGGAGCATTTGGAATTTCTCTATTTTATTGCTCTAGCTTATGGCCTGAAGGGAATGAATTTCTATATGTTTGTAAATAGAGAAAATTGGGCGAACGCACCCGTAACTGAGGAAGGGGAAAAAACCTACACTTATCAGGCTGTTAGTAAGGTGATGAGGTTTATAAAAGAGGTAAAAGATTTCGATTCCTTAACCAAAACTCAATCTATAGCCCTGATGTATTATCGCCCCTATGCCTGGGAAAAGTACGCATGCGCCGAAAAAGAGATTTGGCTGGAGGATAATCTCTTAGGGATAAGCTATGAGCAATTTGAAAATTTGCATAAAAGCTTACTTCAATTAAATTATGACCCGGCTATATTTGACCCTTTAATAGAGAAAGAGTCTATCTTTAGATATCGGTTAGTTTTTGTTCCAGCCAGTTTATATATGGATGAGGAAAGTCAGGCAATTTTAAAGGAATATGTAAATAAGGGGAGAACCATTGTTTTTCTTCCTTTCGTTCCACAGTTAAATCTAAAGATGGAAAAATTCAGTGATTTTGGGATTGAAATGGGGATGAGGGAAAAACTTCTCTCAGAGCAAGAATTTTCCACTCCCTGGGGCAAGGTTTTGGCAGATAAGTTTGTCTCTTATAGCAAGAAAGGTGATTGTTTCCGGGAGCAAAGGTTGGGAAAGGGGAAGATTATATTTTTAGGTGCTTGTCTCTATGAAGGAGAAAACGAGCAAAAGAGAAGGATAAATAATGATTTTCTTCAGTCTTTCCTTACCCAGTGTAAAGTAAATCCTGAAATCGAGACCAATGATTCCTATGTTAATACGGTGGTTCAGCGAAACAAACTTCAGCAAATTTTGTTTGTAATTAATAGGGAGAAGAAATCCAGGAAAGTTCATTTAAAATTCAGTCAAATAAAATGTGGCCAGTTTCAGGATGTATTTTCTCCCGAAGAGATGTTTTCCATTAAAAAAAGTGAAACGAGTGTACCAGTGGAAGCTACATCAGTAGGAGTTTTTCAATTCAAAAGATACCTCACGGAGTAAACGCTGAGGAAGAAAAAACTGAGGTTGTTGCTTTGAAGGGAACAGAGGAATAGTCATTAGGTTACTTATCCGAACGGTGAACTATGGATCAGGGTTATGACTTCTCACTCCATACGTTTTAAGATTTTTTTACTATACGCTAAACGCTACCTGCTATACGCTAGTTAGAAAGGAGGATGAGGAAATGGTGTATGGACACTTCAGCTCTGATGGAAGAGAGTATATCATAACAGACCCCAATTTGCCCCGGCCCTGGATAAATTACCTTTACAATAACGAGTATTGTGCAGTCATCTCCCATACGGGTGGAGGGTATAGTTTCTTTAAGGACTGCCGCACTACCCGGCTTACTACCTGGAATCCGGAGAACCTGTATACTGACCGGCCAGGGCGTTATATCTTTCTTCGAGATAATGATACGGGGCGATACTGGTCTTTAAACTGGCAGCCTATCTGCCCAGAGAAACAGGACTTCCAGTGCTGCCATGGGCAAGGATATACCATAATTGAGTCCACTGTGGCCAGGATAAAGGGGAAGATAACTTACCTTGTCCCCCGAGATGAACCATGTGAGCTCTGGCAGGTAAGTATCAAGAATGAGGATACTAAAGAAAGAAATATTAGTGTTTTCTCCTATGTTAATCAGATATTAGGGGATTTTCAATTAGAGCTATTATTTAAAAATATATTTGCTTTGTATAACGAGGCTGACTTTGATACGGAGCTGGAGGCCATTATAGCCGAGAAGCATACCTGGGGTTGGGAGCGGGCTTTCCCTTATATGGGTTTTTTTGGCTCAAGTGTCCCCGTAAAGGGTTATGACTGCCGAAAAGAGGCTTTCTGGGGTAGGTACGAGAGAGCCCATCGCCCAGAAGTCCTGGTAAAGGGAAGATGTACTAATAGTAGGGCCTATGGTGAAAATATGGTCAGTTCTTTAGAGCATAATTTTAAGCTTAAGCCTGGAGAAGAGATTAGTTTTACCATTATCATGGGTCTGGTAAAAGAAAGACGAGAAGCGGCGCGCCTCCTTAAAAAATATAGAGATATAAATGAGGTTGAGAAAGCCTTAAAGAAAATTAATCACTTCTGGCAGAGTTTGATGGAAAAAGTAGTTGTGGAGACTCCAGATCCAGATTTTGACCGAATGGTCAATATCTGGGGTAAATATCAGCTATATACGGCTAATACCTGGAGTCGTTCTCCTTCCTATTATCATGAAGGAACTGGGGGACGGGGATATCGGGATTCCTGCCAGGATGCTGAAGGCATACTCTCCCTTGATGCGGCCTATACAAAGAATAAACTAAGGACCCTGGCTGGCCTGCACTTTAAGGATGGGCACTGTGCCAGTGGATGGTCAGATGATTATGGCCCTTTTACTGACAGTCCCCGAGCAGATCACCCCGTCTGGTTTACCTATACCTTAGCCAGCTATGTTAAAGAGACAGGGGATATAGATTTCTTAAATGAAAAGATTAGGTGGCTGGATGGAGGAGAGGCAACTATTTTTGAACATACCCTGGCTAACTTGAGTTACCTCTGGAAAAACCGAGGGAGACATAAAGTTCCTTTAATTGGAATTGCCGATTGGAACGATGCCATTGATATGGCTGGAAGGAAAGGAAAAGGAGAGAGCGTATGGCTGGGAATAGCCTTTCATCGCAGCTTGCTCTATGCTGTCCAGTTAGCACACTTATTGAACAAAAAAGAGGTAGAAGAAGAACTTTTAGATAAAGCCAGCCAGGTGAAAGAGATTCTAAACAGTTCACGGGGATGGGATAAAGACTGGTATCTGGCAGGATACAATGATGAGGGGAAAAAATTCGGGGCCTTTGAATGCAGAGAAGGCAGGATTCACCTCAACCCCCAGACCTGGTCCATTTTAGCCAGGGTAAGCGAGGGAGAAAGAGAGAAAAAAGTCCTGGCGGCCATAGATAAGTATTGTGATACCAGACATGGCCCGGTCTTGCTTCACCCTGCTTACACTACGGTGGATCTCAGTCTGGGTCGAATTACTAAGTTTGCTCGAGGCATTAAGGAGAATGCTGCTATTTTCTGCCATGCGGTGGCTTTTAAAATTGTCGCTGACTGTATGGCTGGCCGAGGAGATAAGGCTTACCAGTCTTACTCTAAGATTCATCCCATGAAACAGCCAAATTATGAGGTTTATAAAGCAGAACCCTATGTCTTTGCCGAATATTTAGTTGGCCCAGATCATCCTTATCTTTTTGGAGAGGGAGCCTTCACCTGGATTACGGGGACGGCAGCCTGGATGTACCTGGCAGCTACAGAGTGGATGCTGGGTGCGCGGCGAGAGTTTGAGGGATTGAGAGTTGATCCCTGTCTGCCCAGGACCTGGCATAAATGCAGGATAAAAAGAGCCTTCCGCGGGGATGTGTATGACATTCTTATTAAGAATCCAAAGGGAGTAGAAAAAGGGGTAAAGAAGCTGATAGTAGACAGAAAGGAGATAGAGGGTTCTATTATCAGACCATTTGGCGATGGAAAGACACATAATGTTCAGGTAATCATGGGGTAGGAAAGGAAAAAGAGAAATGGTGAATGGGGAAAACTCGGTTAAAGAGATAATAGATTATGATGCTAAAAGCATGAAAATCCATGGAAAAAGAGTTATTCTCTACGGGGGAGAGATTCATTATTTTCGTATCCCCTACCAGCTATGGGAAGATCGGCTGATTAAGATGAAACAAGCTGGCTGCAATTTTATCAGTACTTATATTCCCTGGAACTGGCATGAGTCTGAAGAAGGAAAATATCTCTGGGATAAGGGAAGAGACCTGGATCTTTTTTTAAAACTTTGTCAAAAACACCGGCTTTATGTAGTGCTAAAACCAGGACCTTATATCTGTGCCGAGTGGGACTTTGGAGGATTTCCTGACTGGCTCCTAGCTCGAGATATTAAACTTCGCCTGCCCGATAATGAATACCTTTCTTTAGTAGAAAGATGGTTTAAAGTGGTAGCCAGGATAATAAAACCTCATCTTATTACCAGAGGGGGAAACATAATTTTATTTCAGGTAGAGAATGAATACGACCATTTAATGGAGGAAGGCGACCTGGCACTTTCCCAGGAAGAAGCTATCAGGTATTTAATGTGTTTATTAAGAATTACTAGAAGGTGCGGTATAGATGTCCCTACTTTTACCAATGAAGGAAGTTTTATTCGGGGAACGGAGATTATCGACACCCGAACTTTCTATCCCAATATTCCCTGGATCTGGCTCTGGGAATTTGATTACTTTGAGCGGCTTATCGAAGAATCCAGGAAAGAGCAGCCAGATAAACCTATCTTAGTCTTAGAACTAGGAACGGGTTGGTTCGCTCAATTTGCTCAACCCCTCTATGAGGGACCCTGGGAACTGCTTAATGCAGCTCTAAAGAGCGTCTTGATTCGGGGCGCTTCTTTGCTAAATATGTATATGTTTGCCGGGGGCACTACTTTCCCCTATTGGGGGTGCAAAGGTGATTTTGGAGGAATAGGCTCTACCACCTCCTTTGACTTTGGTCGCTCTCCTATTCGGGAGTGGGGAGAGCTAGATGAAAAGTACTATCTTGCTCGAACAGTAGGGTTATTTTTAAAAAGCTTTCCTCAGCTTATCACCGAGACAGAGATAGCTCGCAAAGCAGCTTTTTTTACCAGAGGTGGTGAAAGGATAAGGGCTCTGGAAGAGAACAAGGTTCTCGATGCTACTTCCTTTGCCGGAAGTTATGAGAAGGTCTTAGTCTTAGAAAGACTTGGCTCTCCAGGGAGCCTCTTGTTGGTCCGTAATCTGGAAGATACAGTGAAAAAAGTAGCTATTTCCTACACTTCTCCTCTAGAAAATATTAAAAAAAGACTACCCGAAGAGGGTTATCTAAAGCTACCTTCCTATTTTGCTGCTTTATTCCCTGTAGATGTGGCTATACCTTATACTAATCTTCTCATTTCTCATACTACCTCAGAGCTTTTGACTACCAAAAAGATAGGCGATAAACAAGTAGTTATCCTTTGCACTCAAACTGGAATCCAGGGTGAGGCGGTGCTGAAAGGAAAAAACCTCAAAGTGAAAGTCTTGGAGGGGAAAGTAGAGGTTAAAAGGGATAACTCTTCTATTCGCCTCTTTTATCAACCTGAGGGGGTTAAGCTTGTAGAGATAGATGAGGAAATCTTATTATTAATCCTCGATTCCTATTGGGCTGGTCGGGTCTGGTTATTGGATGATTCTGTCATGCTCACCGATCTATATTATATTAAAGAGATTAAAGAAGGCCCAAAAGAAATTATTCTAAAAGGTGAGGCGAGGAATAAAGTAGAGACCAAGACGAGAATATTTATCTTCTCTAAACCAAAAGAGATAAAAGTTAATGGAGCTTCCATTCCATTTAATTACGAGGAGGCTAAGAAAAGTCTAAAGTTTAACTGCCGAATAGAAGAGGAGAAGCCGGTAAGTATAAAATGGAGCCAGGCTTACTGGAGATACAAATCTGACAGCGAGGAAAGAAAATTAGCCTACAAGGATAGGGACTGGTTAGTCTTAAAAGAACCAATTTCTTTAGAAAAAGCGAGGCTCTTTGGGCATGGCTATTTCTGGTATAGAAGAAAATTTTTACTTCCCAAGGGGATATCCCAGGTAAAAATGAGTATAAATACAGGGTTTGACCGAGTTTATCTTTATTTAAATGAGGCTTTTGTCTGGAGAGGAATAGGAGAGAAAGAGCTAGAGGTTACTTCTTATCTTAAACCAGGCAGGAATCTTCTGGCTATAAGTTGTGAGAATGCCTATCATACCAAGGCTCATCCCCATGAAGGGGTGATAAAGAAGTACAGTGGAATTCAAAAACCTATCAGGCTCAGAGGAAAGGTTAATGGCAAAGTCTGGGAAAAAGAGATAAAGGAATTTAGAGTCAAAAAAGATTTAAGGGGGATAAGAAAAGGCTATCATAAGCCTGAATACAACGATAAGGAATGGATGAGGGTAAAAGAAGGGGAAAAGTATGTCTGTCATGAGAATCTGGGTAATCTAGTCTGGTTCAGGCGAAGATTTAAGTATAGGAAAAAAGAGGGGTGGACTGTACCGCTTAAGTTAGTTATTCCTCAGGCAGAAGAGAGGTGCCATCTTTATTTAAACGGCCAGGCCCTGGGCCGATATGAGTCGGTAGGGCCGCAAAATATCTTTTACATACCAGAAACAATGTTAGAAGAAGACAACTTATTAGCTCTCATATTAGAGGGTCCGGGCTTTCATCCTGTAAGAGAAGAAAGATTTAAGCCCGCCTTTTTCAAAGAGCCTACCCTCGGAACATATTACCAGGCTAAAGAGTTAAAAATAAAGATTGAGCGGGGAAATCACATCACCCTATGATATAGATCGGTGACCTTTCCAGCTACAATCTTCCAGGAGGCCTTTTCTCGAGCATATCTTTTAGCATTCTCAGAGAGGGTTTTCCGAAGCTTGTCATCTTTTAAGATCTTGATTGTCTTTGAGGCTAACTCCTTATCATCTCGAGCTATTAAGCTATTTCTGGCTTCCTGCGTCAATTCCCTGAAGGTTTTTAAATTTGAGGTTACCGCAGGCTTTCCAAAACTAATACAATGAGCCATAATGCCGCTTTGAGAAGACTTCAGGTAGGGGAAAACGACTACATCTGCTGCAGAAAAAATCATGTCAAAGGTAGGTTGAGGAAATGGGCCTCGCAAGACTCTTATCTTATCTCGAACAGGAGATTCATTTATGAGGTGAAAAAGTTTATCTTTGTAAGCAGAGTGCCCTGGAAATCTTGTTCCTCCTGCGATAACCAGAACTGCCTCAGGGAGCTCCTCCGCAATCCGGGGAAATAAACTGACCATCCTCTCAAAACCCTTGCTCGCTCTAAGATATCCAGAGAGAAGCACCACTTTTTTGCCTTCTAATCCCAATCTTCTTTTCGCCCTGGGAATAGGCTCAATTACTCTCACTCCATGAGGTATTACATATATTTGGTTCACATTTCCTATTGCTGAGCGAATAGCTTCTTTCTGGTAATGGTGGTGGACAATTACAGCATTAGCTGCTTTTATCAGTTCCTTAATTATCAATCTCTCCTCTTCACTGAATTCCTCATATACTGTGTGCAAGGTAATTACCAGGGGAATATGGAAGGACTTAAGCTTATGAAGTAAAGAAATTATGTTCACTTTCTTGTGTCCTCCATACAAGCCATATTCATGTTGAATGTGGACCACCTCAGGATTAATTTTTGCTATGGTCTTAGATATTTTCTCGGCTAAGTCTGGGTCGTTGGCTTTGAATACTGCATAAACCCTTTTACCTTTAGCCCCAAATTGGCTAACTATATGAATTTCATTTTTGAGAGATTTTAATTCTTTAGCCAGGTAAGAAGTGTAAGTAGCAATTCCACATTCGATAGGTGGGTAAGTAGAGATTATAGCTATCTTCAATTACATCCCCTTTTAGTGAGTGGTACTCCCTCACCTTAATCCTCTCCCCTATTTAGTTCGTTGTTCGTAGTTCATTGTTCATTGACCTGCTAGTCCGTTAGCCAATTGGTTCACTATTTGTTATTTCTATCGATGAACTATGAACCATGAACTATGAACTCCCAAGAGAGGGATAGGGTGAGGGGAAATTAACCAATTAACCATTTAACTAATTAACTAACGAGATTAGTTGAGTAAGCTTCTTAGGTAATCCCTGTAAATGACTTCCCAGGAAAAACTAGATAAGATACGTTTAAACATGAGGTGGGTTGGCTGTGCATTAAGATAGTCTATTATCTTTTGGGCAATATGGGAAGGATTATCATCCAGCTTGAAAAGCAAAGCCTGCCCTCTGGTAAGCTCTGATAGTGGCGCTATGTCGCTGCAGGCAATAGGCATCTTCATTGTCGCTGCTTCCAAAAGTGGAATCCCGAACCCTTCCTCCGAAGAAGTAATCAAGAGTAGGTCACAAATTCTGTAAAGATCTTGCAGCTTTCGATATCCAATCTTTAACCCATATTCCTCCTTCAGGTCATGGAGGAAGAGAATATGCTCCTCCACTCCCATCTTCTTTGCAAAATCATGTAGGTAATGGTAATATTCTTTTGAATCAGGATTGTGTGGATCAGGAGGTGCAGTTATCAATAGTTTACATTTTTTACCTGAAGCAGTCAGTTCCTTAGTTATTTTTACGGCTAATTCATAATTTTTTCTCTTAACGATCCTCCCAGGAAAGAACATAACCAGATCATCCTCAAAAAACCTCTTATCGCAGGCTATTTTCCACACCGGCTCTGAGATTCTTAAGAATGACTTTATGTCTATGCCATTAGGAATGACCTTAATTAGACTGGCTGAGACACCGAAAAGCTCGGAAAGCTGCTTTTTTCTCCACTCTGAGATGGTAATATAAGTAGCTTTTTCATTAAACTTACTCAAGAGACTCCAGGGATACCGATGAGGACTCTCAACACAATAATCAGGGTTAATCAGAGTAGCATCATGACACCAGAGGTAAAAGCGTATTTTGCTGTGAAGTTCATTGATAATTTCATCCAGAGCAGAGGTTAAAGCAAGGTTAAAGTGCATAGTCATAACATTATGTATGATGCAGATGTCTATCCCTTCCAGGGAACGCTTAACCTTGGAATAAATATTTTTCTTTAATCTCTGAAAACGTTCCGAAACAACACCATCCTTTAACTCTTCGTTTACGGCTTTATTTTCAGAGA
>Ga0209979_1001838_pt1 | contig 21809 bp, 22 predicted proteins | sample AnhtaG_FD_183114 | JGI IMG/M metagenome (GOLD analysis project Ga0209979, IMG submission 183114) | Deep subsurface microbial communities from Anholt, Denmark to uncover new lineages of life (NeLLi) - Anholt_01485 metaG (SPAdes) (version 2) | ecosystem: Environmental > Aquatic > Marine > Oceanic...
TATAGTTGAATGAGAATTTACAGTTAAGAAATTTGTAGTCTATATATGGGCTACTATAATCCAAGTGTAATCATGTACGGTAGGCTAATTTTTAGTGGGTGTAGCCTATGAAACCCATAATGTCAGGATTTAATAGAAATCTGATAGTATCAAATCTTCAATTTCAGATAATACTTCAACTAATCCAATCTCTTTTGATTGTGTAATCTTGGTCCTTTCATGTTTATGATGCGGGTAAGTTGGAATCTCTCTATGATGTGCAGCATTGTCATATCTAAAAATCATATCACCCTTACTACCTGATAAATTGAATCGATATTTTGGTCGCACTTTTCCGATCTGAATATACTCCATAAAAGTAAGCACATAACCCCCCAAAAATAATAATTGACCTCTAATCATTCCTTCATCACTACTGAACTCTTTGAAATCAACTGTTTTATCTATGATGAGTTTTGAATTATTCAATTTTTTCTCAACTGTTTTAAAATAATCAGCAATTACCAATAAGTATTCACCGCATTTGCCTTATTCAGTCGTTCTTCCAATGTTTTTAATCCTTTAATTAAACCCCACCACTCAAAATAGTCTTGTGAATCCCCAAATTTTCCTTCTTCAAACTTTTTCTGAAATTCGGGAGATGTTAAATGATATTTTTCTTCAAACAGTTTTATCTCATTTTTTATTAAATAAATTTTAGATTCCAATAAGATGATCTCTCTATTTATTGAATCTTTAATTACTGGAGCAATATCTTCTGAAATTGCAATTACCATAATATATTATATGCGGACATTTACTAATATACTTTTGTAGATCAATCTTAATAAATCAGAAAGTGCCTTTTATATTCCGTGCTCTTATTATTATGGTTTAAGGATGCACACAATTGGCCGACGCCAATAACTATCCCTATACTGACAGTACAAGGTCTTCCTATACTTAAATAAAACGATTTGTTGCTTTGAATCCTGTTTAATAGTTATTTAATCAGAGAGCTTGAAAAACATTAAATTGAAATGCACCTTAAATGTATTAGAAATACAGTAAAAATTAATATATTAAAAACTTGTTTTTACAGCCGACTCTGGTATATACCTGTATAAATGATCAATTTTACCAGGCAAATCTGCATAATCCCCACCTATGCTTATTATTGAAAAAGATCATCTGTAATATTATGTCGATCATCACGAAATACAACCGTATTTCTTATGTTTATGACATGATGGAATCATTAGTAGAGTATCTGATGTTTGGCAAATGGCGAAAACAGATCCTATCAGATCTGAGCGGCCTTGTACTGGATATTGGAGTGGGAACAGGTAAGAACCTGAAATATTATCCAGGCAACTGCAAGGTGGTGGGAATGGATGTCAGTTCAAAGATGCTGGAACATGCCAAAAAACGAGCCGAAAATATGGATAATATCTCACTTTTTGTAATGGACGGGGAGCATCTGGCATTTGATGATAACAGTTTTGATTATGTGATAACGACATTTGTGCTGTGTTCAATACCTGATCCTGTGGCAGCTTTGCGTGAAATGAAACGGGTATGCAAACCTGATGGTATGATAATCAATATGGAACATATGAAGAGCAAGAATGCGATACTGGCAATGTTAGAAGATATCTTCAATCCTTTAACTTTCGGTGCAATGGGAGTCAATATCAATCGCAGAACTGTGGAAAATATCAAAAATGCCGGATTGAATATTATTGATGAACAAAACCTGGCAATAAATGATGTATTCAGGCTTATTAAGTCGAAACCATGAAAGCATTACACCAGCGAAATATGTGTCTCAGTACTCATAGGGTTCTACACATAAATTTTCAGTAGAAGTATTTCATCATTGACACATATTCTATAATACAGTTAATATCTCATCAGTTATTTTCTTTGCGAACGCTGCAGGATCGTCGGATTGGTAAATGCTTCTTCCCACTATCACATAATCAGCCCCGGCTTTGATTGTATCAGCCGCACTGCCGCCTTGCGCACCCACACCAGGCGAGATTATTGTAAGATCACCCACGATCTCCCGAATTGCTGCAATGCGCTGGGGTCGGGTGGCAGGTGCTACCACGCCTGTGACTCCTGATCGGGCTGCCATTCTTGCCATATCCTCAGCAGCAGCCGCCAGAAAATCGGATGCACCGGGATGACTCATCTCGGTTACGGCAAATACATCACGGTTCCATTTTGCAGCTTCTGCCACGCATTCAGTAAGACTGTCCCGCCCGGTGAACGCATGCACGATCACTGCTGCCGCTCCTGCCCGGTATGCCTGTTGCAGTATCAGGCGGTCGGTATTAGGTATATCTGCTACCTTGAAATCGGCGATCACAGGCGCGAACCGGGCCAGGTCGCTTATGATATCAATTCCTGCTGCCAGTACCAGGGGGTAGCCCACCTTTACAGCATCCAGGAACGGCGCGGTTTTTTCTGTGATGTCCAGGGCGGCATCCCTGTCAGTTACATCCATGGCCAGTATCAGTCGTGTATCTTTTTTCATTTTATCCTCCAATGCGGCTCCTGGCGGCCGCCACAAGCAGGGGTAATGTAATGGTGGCATCACCGTACACTGTCATATACCTGGAATCCTCGCCCACCTTGCCCCAGGAAAGTGCTTCATCCAGGGTGGCACCGCTCAAGCCTCCGGAGTCGGGCCTGTCTGTGGTAAGCTGGACTGTATAATCGAAGTCTTTCGGGGTCACCAGCATACTCTGCAGGATATAGTTTTTGGGCACTCCGCCGCCCACAAGCAGTGCCCCTGTACGCTTCGCATCATAGCATATATCCATGAATTCTTTCATATCTGCAAATGCATCCACTACCAGGTTCCCGGTCTGCTTGAACAGCCATGCCTGTAATCCGACAATAGAATCCTGGATAGCCGGGCAGTATATCGGGATCTGGGCGTCATATGCACTTTTTAGGATCGAGTTTGGGTCTTCGATCTGACTTCCGATATGGGTCAACAGTTCCCTGATGGATACGGTGGTCCCTTCCAGGTCTGAATATACTGACTGGAGTTTTTCCTCAAGGTCAGTGAAGTGCTCTTCTGGCAGGAACACATCATATATCCTGTTCACCTGGTCATGTTTCAACTGTATATCGTCCACAAGGTCTGAGCCTTTGTAATGATGCAGTCCCAGACCCTCGATAATATCATGTACCAGGTTGGCTCCTGTGGTTACCAACACGTCAATATGGCCGTCCCTGATAAGGTCGCTGACTATATTGCGCATCCCGGCCGGCACCATAGCCCCTGCCAGTCCAAAAAAATTGGTACAATCCTCATCCTGGAGCATGGCAGTATAGATGTCCACTGCTTCTGCAAGCCGGCCCGCACCAAAAGCACAACCGCTCATCTGGTCAATTAGTTCATTTACTGACATGCCGCCAGAAATGGCTGCAGGTTGGATGGGTTGGTCAAGTCTTCCATGGTGATGATTCATTTATTACAATCCTGCTATTATTATCTGATTTAAGTTTAGATTTTTTAAACATGTGTTCTAATGGAATTTATAATCAAATCGTTGTCATTCCTTATTTCATTTACTAACCTTAACTACGTTGAAATAGGGATCCGCGTATTCAAATTGTTTCTGTTGTTGCCTTACACTCCGGATTTTTTAGAAATATATACATAACTATTCCTTAATTACAGAATATTTAACAACGAGCATAGGAGTGGGTAAAAGAACAAAGAAAACAAGGCACTAAATGCCTTGAAGTAGAACTGATAGACAATAATCACTACAAATATCACTCAATGATTATGTCAACGGCAATCAAAAATTCATGGCATCTACTTAACAACTTTTTATAAAATGTCCGAGTTCATGATTTAGTCTATCATTTAAGTTTATTAAATCTTCATTTTCTATATTGACACCTTCCACATAGGCACAGATAAAAAAATTTCCTTCACTAAATTCACACCAGTAGATCAGTCACATTGCTGGATTTCGTGAAATGAATATAGCAGAGAAGGACTTGCCATGGGAGATTCCTCTACCAGATCTCCCCATTCATCTGCAAAACAGTCGATACACCTTTCGTTTAGCTGCGGATCCTCTTCACCAAGAAGCGTGTGACATGTTTTGCATTCTGAAATCATAAATAATAACCTTCATTGTTTAATTGCATATCAAATATCTATCTATCATAAAGATAAGTTTAGCAGAATATATCATTTATCATTATGATATTTTCGTATTCTTGACTACTTGATTAAGAATGGTGATCAATTAATAGTTGAAAAAGAAAATTTCTCAATATGGAAATTCCCAACTTTTATATAACCTCATTACACTATGTTTTCGATACATTCCCTTAAATTGAACTTACTAAACAACATTCTAATCGGAGCAATTATCAATGGATTCCAATTATAACCCAAATGAGATAGAGCCGAAATGGCAGCGCCGCTGGGAAGAAGCTGAAGTATTCAAGGCCACCCAGGACCCGTCAAAGCCAAAATACTATTGTTTAGAGATGTATCCCTACCCGTCTGCAGCACTGCACATGGGACATCTGCGCAACTATGCCATCGGGGACAGCATAGCCAGGCACAAGCGGATGCAGGGTTTCAACGTGCTCTACCCAATGGGATATGATGCCTTTGGACTGCCTGCAGAGAATGCAGCTATCAAACAGAAGATCGATCCCGAGACCTGGACCCGCAGCAACATTGAAAGCATCAAGCGGCAGCAGCAGAAGATGGGCCTGTCATATGACTGGTCCCGGCAGATCCAGAGCCTTGATGAGGATTATTACAAGTGGAACCAGTGGATTTTCTTAAAATTGTTAGAAAAAGGACTCACATACAGGCAAAATGCATTGATCAACTGGTGCCCGGACTGCAGCACTGTGCTTGCCAACGAGCAGGTAATCAATAACAGGTGCTGGCGCTGTTCATCCAGGGTGGAACTGCGGGAATTGAAACAATGGTTCTTCAAGATCAGGGACTATGCCGATGAACTGCTGTTAAGCCTGGACAGCCTGGACTGGCCTGAATCTGTCAAAATAATGCAGCGTAACTGGATCGGTCGCAGCGAAGGTACCATTATCCAGTTCAAAATTGCAGAAACCGGCAAGATCATCCCCATATTTACTACCAGACCTGATACCGTATTCGGGGTCACGTTCATGGTATTTGCCCCAGAGCATCCCCTGGTCAGGGAATGGGTTGAAGGTACTGAGTATGGGGCACCCTTTGACCAATTCCTCTCTGAAGTGCAGCAGATGGATAAGTTCCAGCGCACAGCAGTGGATAAAGAGAAGAAAGGATTGTTCATTGGAAAATATGCAGTGAACCCGTTAACCGGCGATCAGATCCCTGTTTATATAGGCAATTTTGTGATATATGAATATGGGGCCGGTGCAGTAATGGCAGTCCCTGCCCACGACCAGAGGGATTTTGAATTCGCCAAAGTGCATGACATTCCAATAAAAGTTGTGATCCAGCCCCAGGATCAAGAACTTGTCGTAGATGAAATGGCTGAAGCTTTTGTGGACGCTGGTATACTCGTACACAGCGCTGAATTCAATGGTATGGAAAACCAGGAAGCCATTGTCTCGATCAGCAAGAAACTGGAAGAAATGGGACTGGGCGAACGTACGATTAATTACAAATTGAGGGATTGGCTTATATCCAGGCAGCGATACTGGGGCACACCCATTCCCATAATCTATTGTGAAAGCTGCGGTATTGTACCTGTTCCAATACAAGATCTGCCTGTTAAATTGCCAAAAGACGTAGAATTTACAGGGAGTGGTAATCCCCTTGAAACTTCAGAGAGTTTTGTTAATACTACCTGCCCGACCTGCGGTGCCCGGGCTCGCAGAGAGACCGATACCATGGACACATTCGTGGATTCATCATGGTATTTCTTCAAATACTGCAGTCCCAGCACCCAGGACGTGCCATTCGAAAAGGATTCGGCCGAATACTGGATGCCGGTAGACCAGTATATTGGTGGTATCGAGCATGCCATCCTTCATCTGCTGTATGCCAGGTTCTTTACAAAAGCCCTGAGGGATATCGGGCTGACCGATATAGCCGAGCCCTTTAAAAGGCTACTGTGCCAGGGTATGGTAAATAAAGAGTCTCCTTATTGTGAGGTATGCGGGAGGTTCCTACCGCCAGGTGACCACGAGGACAGTAGCTGCTGCGCCTGCGGCAGCAAATATGCTATGAAGAGTGCGAAAATGTCCAAGAGCCTGGGCAATGTGGTTGACCCCAAGATGTTGATGGACAAATATGGAGTTGATGCTTCACGTTTCTTTATCCTGTTTGGCTCAAATCCAGAAAGGGAACTGGAATGGTCAGATTCCGGTATAGAAAGCGTTTACAAATTCCTGGAAAAAGCCTATAGAGTACTGATCGAATCACCTGAGGAAGTTAAAGACGAGGTGGATGCCAGGGACAATTACCTTAGATTCTTTACCCAAAAAACGATTAAGAACGTTACCCTGAGCTATGAAGAATTAAAGCTCAAGGATGCCATAAACCATGCAATGGCCCTGATCGATGAGATCTCAGCTTATAGGGAGCATCCGGTCAATAGGGATATCTTCGATAATGCCAGGATGATCGCAACAATTGTGCTTAGTCCTGTGACACCACACCTATGTGAAGAGGTTTGGGAGACAATGGGGCATGATGGTTTTATTGGCAATACCCGTTGGCCTTCTTACGATGAATCAGTGGTAACTCCATCAGATGAGTTCAAATGGAATATGCTCTATGACCTGTCAGGCGATATCAGGGAAATACTCAAGATCGCAAGGATAACATCTCCTCAAAAGATTAGAATATTCAATGCAGCCAGCTGGAAATTCGACCTGGCAGGACTATTCAAGCAGGAATTTGCCAGGACAAAGGACAGGGGTCTGATCATGAAAGCCATTATGGGAACTGATCTAAAGCGTTATGGTAAACAGGTGAACCAGATTTTGGGTAAATATATGAATGATCCTGGCCTTGCCCCGTCAGTTGAAATGTCGCAGCAGGACGAATATATTTTCCTGAATAATGCCTCATCGATCCTGGCATCCTGGTTTGGTTGTCTGGTAGAATTTGATCTTGAAGAGGATTCCCAGGACAAAAAGGCAGCTAACGCTTTACCAGGGAAACCAGCTATTATGATAGAATAACACAATATTGATCATAATTATTCTCTACGTACGAATATGCCGAAACATACTTGCCTGATAAAAAAAAGATTAAGACTACTTAACTTCTGAACTTAACAGTACGTAATTATCCAAAAGTGGATCTGTATGCCTGAATCACACATTGAATTTGAAGTTAATGCGCCTATAGAAAAGGTATGGGGTGTCATGAGTAATCCTGGCAAGCATACCCATTGTATCCCTGGATTGCTATCATGTGAAGTCACAGGTCCGGATACTACTTTATGGATAATGGAGATGCAGTTCGGTCCGTTTATAAAACGGGTCGAGATGCAAAGTAGAAACGTGGAAGTAGATCCACCTTATTATGGAAAGTGGGAGGGGAAGGCAAAAGGGATCAAGATGAGCGGACAAATTAATCTCAAGGAGAATTCCAACTCCATTACACAGGTTTCCTACACATTAGAATTAGAACCTAGAAGTCTATTCTTGCTATCCATGCTTTCTTTTATTGAAGAAAGATTGCAGCGTGATGTGCATCAATATGCCGAGAATGTTAAATATCAGCTTGAAAAGATCAATTAATATAAGATTAAAATTTGTTGGAGGATAAATATTCTTGTTAAGAAAGGCCAGAGTTGAGGATGTGCCGCAGATACGGCAGCTCATTAATATTTATGCTCAAAAAGAGATCATGCTTCCCAGAGCCATAGGTGAAATTTACGAAAATATCAGGGATTTCTATGTGATAGAACACGATGGGAAGATCATTGCCTGCGGTGCCCTACATGTTACCTGGGAATATTTTGGTGAGATCTTATCCCTGGCAGTAACACCAGATGAACTAAGAAGGGGACATGGCACAAAAATATTTGAAGCCTGCATGAAAGAGGCATATGAATTAGGGTTAAAGCATGTGGTAACACTTACATATGCTACTGATTTTTTTTCACTTCACGGATTTAAGATCGTAGATAAATCATCACTTCCTCACAAGCTGTGGAGTATGTGCATTAAATGTACACGTTTCCCTGATTGTGACGAAATTGCCATGATGAAAGATATATAAATAATATATATCATTGGATACATATTTTGAGATAATATGTCAGATTTTGATCCTGAAACAACCTGTAAGAAAATCACTCATTTTATTAGATCGTATGCAAAGCAATCAGGCACCAAAGGTGTTGTGATCGGAATGAGTGGCGGTATTGATTCAACCCTCACAACTTACCTGGCTGTAAAAGCGCTGGGCAGAGAAAATGTGCTGGGCGTGATCATGCCTGAAAAAAGCTTAACTCCTGCCCATGATGTACTTGATGCCACAGAGGTTGGAGATATCCTGCGTATTGAATATTCTGTGGTGGAGATCGCAAATATTCTGGATTCATTTCTATATTCAATACCGGAAGTGGTAGATTCAGAGATCGTTGCTACCGGAAATCTGAAAGCCAGGATAAGGATGTCTATACTTTATTATTATGCCAATATTATGAGCCGTATGGTTGTCGGTACAAGCAACAGGACCGAACTTTTGTTAGGATATTTCACGAAATTCGGAGACGGAGGCGTGGACATTGAACCCATAGGCAACCTGTACAAAACTCAGGTCAGAAAAATGGCACATTATTTTAAGGTGCCGAAACATATCATTGATAAACCTCCTTCTGCAGGTCTCTGGGCGGGCCAGACAGACGAGGCTGAACTGGGTTTGAGTTATGAACAGATCGATAATGTATTCTCAGAATTGCTGGATAAAAATGTATCTAAGGAATATGTAATAAACCGGTATGGTATCGAGGAAAAAGTAATAAATAGTCTGCTAAAACGTATCGAAAATAATCGACACAAATCCAAAATGGCTCCTATTGCTCCAAAATAACCTTATAACTATATTTCGAACCAGCACCTTCAGGTATCTTTTCAAGATTTATAAGGAACTCTGGGTCCTGCATCATGCAAAGATTCCTGCGGCCTTTAAAATCTTTTAATGACCTGATAGTCTTCCAGGCGCCCTCAAGTGCTTTTCCATTAAACACATTTCCGAAATCAAAGGGCATATAGGGGCATGCTTTGACAGAACCATCCACACATACATGAGCCCAGCGCCTGCCTGCCATACATCCCAGCATTTTCCCCTCAAAGAAGGAATTGGTAAATACCCTGGGACCGGGGCCCGGCTGGTTAAGGGTTTTATGCATATCTAAAATTACTTTTCGTTCATCAACAGATATCACCCTGTCACCCGGGCGCTTGGCAACGCTCTCCCAGATACTGAATTCATGCACACCCAGTTCACCTGCCAGCGCGTACAGCCCGGGCAGCTCGTGCATGCGTGGGGGCGAGATATGGGTGGTCATGGTAACCAGCAAACCGGCATCCAATCCCATTTTTATGGCAGCCACTGCCTTCTCATAAGCTCCTTCCAGCCGCCTGGTCTCGTCGTGCTTTGCCGGGTCTGTGCTGTATATGCTGATAAGCAGGTTGTGAAGACCTGATTGCGCAAGCAGGGCAGCTTTTTCAGGTGTTATCTCAGTGCCAGGGGTGAATATATTGACTATGGCTTTTTCTTTGTCAACATATTCAACAAGCTCGAAGATATCGTCCCGCAGCATGGGATCTCCTTCTGTAAATGTAATGATGAATGCCCCCATATCAAGGGCCTGGTCGATTATGTGCTTTATCTGGTCAGTGGTCTTCTCACCCTCGCCTTCGCTGACCGTACAGTGTTCACATTTGCATTTGCATTCCCTGGTGATCTCAATTGACACGGTTTCAGGCACGTATTTACCTAATGCGCAGCTGACCTCAGCCTTAATAAGTCGATTGAACACCTTGCTGGGAATAGGCGGCAGCCAGGTGGATGCGATTACCGAATCTTCATCAACACGGGCTGGTTTCTCTTCCCGCAGCTGTTTATTAATACGGTTCAGGGCTGGCCCGCAGGCGGCGCTCAAGGGACCTGATGCCACAAGCCGCATGCCGCCTGTGGTTTCCATATCCACGTTTAAGCCAGGTATTGTTAGAACCTTGATCCTTTCATTATCCATCTTATCCATGCATTTGGGTTATAGGCTGAATGGACTATAATTCTTGTGTATATATTCCAATCCAATGATATTTTTAAATAGATAAACAACTATAATGGCGGACTTATTAAATAATTAAAAAAAGCTGGAATGTCCAATACAATTCATAATTACAATTTTATATCCCAATTTGATGGCAGAAATCAATAAATTTCTTTGAGAATTCATGGTTTCTACATTCTTGTTCTTGGGACTTATTTTCACATATTTGATTGGTGGAGCCTTGTCTATCGTCTGGCATAGGAACGATCGTCTGGTAACATATGCATCATTCATAAGTTCATTTATTGCATCCATTTTTGGGATCATCTTTTCATGGTCTGTAATGTTTGGCAATACTTTTGTCCTTAATCTACCAGAAAGTTCCATTTTAAAATTCGGTGTTTCTATCGATAAATTGTCTGCATTTTTCATTTTGGTGATCTCTATACATCATTGGCGGTTTCCATTTATTCTATCGGGTATGTAAAGGAATATTTCGGGAAAAAGGACATTGGATACCTTGGTCTGTTATTTAACCTGTTCATTCTTTCAATGATCCTGGTCTCCACGTTCATGGTGTTAGGTTCGAGGCGGCTCTATACCTGTGTTCGTGCATTCCAGTTCCAGTCATTACTAATAGCCTGCGTGGCAGGTATTGTTGCTTATTCGACAGGCAGGAGCGATATCTACATCGTAGCTTTACTTACCCTGATCGTGAAAGCTGTCATAATCCCGTATTTGTTTTTTTATATCATCAGTGAGCTCAAAATAAAAAGAGAGATCGAATTATTTGTCAATATTTCACCTTCTCTATTAATAGGGGGTATGCTGGTAGTTATTTCATATTATCTGGCACGTTCGATCAACCACGATACCGGACTTTCCAGTTATGCCCTGTCAGCTTCCATGTCGCTACTCCTTATCGGGTTATTCATTATGATCAGCCGCAAAAAAGCGATATTGCAGATGCTGGGTATTCTTATAATGGAGAACGGGCTGTTCCTTGGAGCGATCTCCCTTACATACGGGATGCCCCTGTTAATTGAACTCGGTATATTTTTTGACATCCTGGTTGGTGCGCTTATTATGGGTGTCTTGATCTTCAGGATAAACAGGACCTTCGAGACCATCGATACGGACAGGTTGACCACATTAATGGAATGATACTATGATCGAATATTTACTGCTGGTGCCGGTTTTTACAAGCCTGTTATGCTTCACCTTAAAAAAGCAAAAACAGATCGAGATCATAAACCTGACAGGATCAGCAATAACGTTACTATTGGGGTTAGGCCTGGTGGTCAGGGTATTCAGGGAAGGCACTGTTGTTACATGGAAAGATATGCTGTTTGCTGACGCTTTCAGTGCCTATCTGGTACTCATCGTCTCGCTGGTGGGTTTTACAGCATCAATGTATTCCATCGGCTACATGGGATATGAAATACGACACGGAAGCATGGATCTGAAGAGACTGAGGCTGTATTACGGCCTGTTCCATCTCTTCATGTTTAGTATGCTGCTGGTGGGTGTGACCAATATTCTCGGCCTCTGGATCGCCATAGAGATGACCACGCTTGTTTCGGCGCCCTTGATGATCCTTTCTTCAAAAAAATCATCAGTTGAGGCTGCATGGAAATATCTGATAATATGTACTGTTGGCATTACCTTCGCACTGTTCGGTACCATACTGACCTATTATGCAGCCGTCCAGGTATTGGGAGAGCACCAGGAAGCTATTAACTGGGCTCACCTGTTAGCCGTTGCAGACCGGTTCGATCCCATGCTCATGAAGATCGCGTTCATCTTCATTTTGATAGGTTATGGTACAAAGGTCGGACTTGCCCCCATGCATACCTGGCTGCCTGATGCTCACAGCGAGGCTCCGTCCCCCTATCCGCACTACTTTCCGGCGTATTACTGAACTGCGCCATGTATGCCATTATCCGATTCCGCACCATTACCGCACCATCCACAGGTGCGGATTTTACCAACAATCTCCTGATCATCTTCGGACTTCTTTCCCTTGGCATAGCAGTCCCTTTCATCTTATTGCAGAAGGACTATAAGCGGCTCCTGGCCTACAGCAGTGTGGAACATATGGGGATAATAGCGGTAGGCATCGGTTTCGGTGGCGTTCTTGGAACATATGGTGCGCTGCTTCACATGTTCAATCACGCGGTGACCAAGTCACTGATGTTCTTTGGGGCAGGGAACGTGTTATTGAAATATGGGACTAAAAGGATAGATAAGGTGAGCGGGGTCGTCAAGTCAATGCCCTTGACAGGCGCAATGCTATTGTTGGGAGGACTTGCCATAACAGGCTCACCGCCATTTGGGATTTTCATCAGTGAATTTACTGTGCTGGCGGCAGGATTTTCCCAGGGAAAAATATTCTCCACTGTGCTGGTACTTCTGTTTATCATAATGATCTTTGCCGGATTCTTCAACCACATCAGCAGGATGGCACTGGGCACACCACATCCTGATGTGAAGGGGGAAGTAAGTAGATGGAACCTTGGAGCAATGGTATTTCTTTTGGTGTTCGTACTGGTACTTGGAGTGTACATTCCTCAACCGTTGTATGAGATGATCATGAACGTGGTGGAAATTGTGAGATGATAATATGAATGAAGTTTTTGATACTGTCACACATGAATTCAAATCGCAGATCCTTCAGCGAAAGGTTGCATCCAACGAATTATATCTTACTGTTGAAAATGATGCTGTGATCGCTATTTGTGATTACCTGTACACTCATTTCGATGCCCCGCTTGTGTTGATGTTTGCCACGGATGAGAGAAGAACTGCGGGACATTTTAACATCCATTACGTTTTTTCCTTTGACAACGAAGATGCGTTTATTATTATCAGGATACATGTGGACGAGGCAGCACCTCAATTCCAGACCCTTACTCACAGGATCCCGGCTGCCAATTGGTATGAACGTGAGATACAGGATATGTTTGGCCTGACTCCGGTAGGGCACCCTGACCCTAGAAGGCTGGTCATGTTCGAGGACTGGCCACAGGGGTGCTATCCCTTACGAAAAGACTTTGATATCAATTCAACCCCTGAGCGTGTGGAAGGGGAATATATATACCGCCGTGTTGAGGGTGAGGGTGTATATGAGATCCCGGTGGGACCTGTGCATGCGGGTGTCATAGAACCGGGACATTTCAGGTTCAGTGTCGCAGGTGAACCCATACTAAATCTTGAGATCAGGCATTTCTATACCCACAAGGGAGTGGAGAAATTATTTGAGAATTTGGAGCTCAATAAGGCGGTGTTTTTGGCAGAACGTATATCTGGTGACAACTCAATGGCCCATGCGGTGGCTTTTTGTCAGGCAATTGAGCAGATAGCAGGTATTGAGATACCGTCCCGGGCAAAATATATACGGACAATCCTGCTGGAACTTGAGAGATTGTATAACCATGTGGGTGATATTGGCGGGATTGCAACAGATGTGGGTTACTATGCCGGGGCTGCACATGCTAATAAGCTCAAGGAAGATCTGTTAAGGTTGAACGAAGCACTCACTGGCAGCAGATTGCTCAGGGGTATGAATACCATAGGTGGCCTTCGCCGCGACATCAGCCAAGACACCATATTATCAAGCTTATCAACACTTCAGCACGATTTCAGGGGATTGATGGAATTGCTGTTAAACACTCCTTCTGTGGTGGATAGAATGGAAACTACAGGATTCATTAGTCAAGAGATTGCACGGTCATTGCATGTAGTTGGTCCCATAGCACGGGCCTCGGGTATTGGCAGGGACACCAGATGTGACCATCCTTATGCAGCTTATCAGGAACTTGATTTTGAGGTAAAGACACAAAGGAATGGGGATGTGTTTGCCAGGACGTCTGTTCGCGCTGATGAAGTTAATGAATCAATGAAAATGATTGAGCAGGCATTGCGATCCTTACCAGAGGGAGATATTAAGACACCAGTGAGGGACATACCAGATGGATGTGCCCTTGGGTATACGGAAGCACCCAGGGGTGAAACCTTGTACTGGGTTATGGTCCGTGACGGGAGGATCGAGAGATGCAAGGTAAGGGATCCGTCTTTCTGTAACTGGCTGGCCATTGAGTATGCTGTGCTGGATAATATCGTGCCGGATTTCCCTCTCATAAATAAGAGTCTAAGCTCATCATATTCTGGCAATGACATGTAGGTGGATCGATGTTCAATATCTTAAAAAAGACCATTAAAACCGGCATTATAACTTCAAAATACCCAGAAATAAAGGATGATGTACCTGAAGGATTTCGCGGAAAACCGCAAATATTATCAGAACAATGCACACTTTGCGGAGATTGTGCAGCAGCGTGCCCGTCCAGAGCATTAAAGCTGGACCATGCGGAAAATGAAACTGTACTCACTCTATCCTATTGCAGCTGCATATTCTGCGGCAGATGTGAAGAGGTCTGCCAGAATTATGCAGTCAAACTTACTCGGGAATTTGAGATGGCTTCAAGGACAAAGGATGATCTGGTATCCGTGATCAGGAGGAGATCATGACAGTCGAGGATGAGATCGAGATCATGGGGCAGCGTCTGCATTCAAGGATCGAGCATATCTTCGGTCGTTCACTTGCCATTCGGGAAGTGGATGCAGGGTCGTGTAACGGTTGTGAGGTGGAGGTAGTTTCATTGTCAAATCCTATTTATGACATTGAACGTTTCGGCATCTATATTGCAGCATCGCCACGCCATGCTGACATGCTGCTGGTCACGGGTCCGGTCACGCGAAACATGGAACTTGCTCTCATAAAGACATATAATGCCACACCTTCTCCGAAATTAGTGGTAGCTATGGGCTCATGTGCCTGCAGCGGTGGTATATTTGGTAATACCTATGCAAGCTGTGGTGGTGTTGATAAACTCCTGCCAGTGGATGTCTATATACCAGGATGTCCACCCAGGCCCCAGGCCGTAATATTCGCTTTAATGGTGGCAATGGATAAGTTTGAGCAGAAGATGGTTAGAACAGAGGTTACTGCATGACGAGATACGAGATATTAGTGGCTACTGACGGTTCACAGTGGGGACACAAAGCCGAGATCGCGGCCATGAAGATCACCAGGTCCTATGATATACGAATGGCAGCCATTTATGTGGCAGTTGCAGGGAAGGATTCGGCCCGGGAGGAACTGGTGGCAAAAGGGGAGGATGTGCTCAAACATGTGGTTGAGATGGGTGAAGAGATGGGGGTCGAAGTGCACAAGATCCTGGTAGGGGTCAGCATACAGCGGATGCCTAAGAAGGGGCTATGTGCAGAATCCATTGCCAAAGCGATACTGGATGCTGCAGAGCAGTACAGTGTGCATACCATTGTCATGGGTAGTAAGGGTGAGAGCGAGTTTAACCAGGAGATGGGGAGCGTAGCACTGGAAGTGGTAAAAAAGGCCAGGTGTACGGTCCTGGTGGCGCGGTAGTCACAATACAATAGGACTAAAACAATATACTTAAGGAAAAAAGATGTAGAATGCTTCTTTAATATTGACTAAACTCTGATAGTGGATAATCATGACCGCAGACATTAAAACCAAAGTAATAATTGCAAAAAGTGCTTCCATCCCCCTTGCCAGCGTGCCAGGTCATATTAAGGACAGAGCCCTTAAAGCAATGGCATCTGCATTGGATTCGAACCGGGACAAAATAATCGCTGCCAACAAAAAAGACGTGGAAGCCGCAGAAGCCCAAAAGGTCCCAAAAGCTCTTGTTAACAGGCTCAAAGTTGATAATACTAAGATCGATGAAATGATAGCCGGTATCAACGATGTGGTCGGATTTGAAAACCCTGTTGGAAAAACACTTAGTGCGCTTGAACTTGATAATGGTCTTGAGCTATTCCAGGTAAGCTGTCCTATCGGCCTGATAGGTGTTATCTTTGAATCGCGTCCTGATGTCATCCCACAGATAATGTCGCTTTGTCTGAAAAGCGGAAATGCCACTGTCTTCAAAGGTGGGAGCGAAGCAGCCAGTTCCAACAGGACGATCTTTGAGGTGCTTTTGAGTGCGATCGAGAGCATCGAAGATGTGCCAAAAGGAGCATTTGCTCTTATGGAAACAAGAGAAGAGGTAAATGAGATACTGGAACTTGACGAGTATCTGAACTTAATAATTCCCAGAGGCTCTAACGAGTTTGTAAAGTATATACAGGATAATACAAAAATTCCGGTCCTTGGTCATGCTGATGGTATCTGCCACGTGTATGTAGACAATGGGGCTGACCTTTCAAAAGCGTTTGATGTTTGCTATGATTCAAAGGTCCAGTATCCTGCTGTCTGCAATGCCATGGAAACCCTTCTTGTGCATAGTGATATTGCTGAGACGTTCCTGCCTGAAATGGGTAGGAAATTCAATGATGCCGGAGTTGAACTTCGGTGCTGCATCCGCTCATTCGACCTCCTGAAAGGAATGGGATTCCTAAAAGCTGTGCTTCGTGCTTCTGAAGAGGACTGGAGCACTGAATATAATGATCTGGTGGTATCTATCAAAGTTGTGGATTCACTGGAAGAGGGTATTCACCATATTAACAGGTATGGATCCCACCATACTGATGCTATAGTAACTGAGAATAACAAAAATGCTGAAAGATTTATGGACCTTGTGGATTCGTCAAGCGTGATGTGGAACGCATCCACCAGGTTCGCAGATGGTTTCAGGTATGGGAAAGGCGCAGAAGTGGGGATAAGTACCAATAAGATCCATGCAAGAGGACCGGTAGGAATGGAAGGGCTGTTGATCTATAAATATATCCTTATTGGAAACGGGGACAAGGTAGCAAACTATACCGGGAAGAACGCCAGGAAGTTTACCCACAAAAAACTGAATACCAGTTTTGCTGATACAATGGAAGGTAAAAGCTGATATGATTAACAGAGCAGCACTTTTTAAGGACATTAACAGGATCGTTATCAAAATTGGCACGTCATCTCTGTCCAATGATGACGGAAGTTTCAATGAACAATTAACAGATAACATTGCACGTCAGGTAGTAGAACTCAAAAAGCTTGGAAAGACCGTGATTATTGTAAGTTCTGGTGCTATCGGGATCGGGGTTGAACTTCTACAATTGAAAACGCGTCCGCGGGAAATTCCTATTCGACAGGCTGCTGCCGCGGTTGGTCAGACTGTCCTTATGCGGAAATGGCGAATGGCTTTTGAAAAATTCGATATGAATGTTGCGCAGATGCTCCTGACATATGAAAATTTCTCAAATCGGTTGACATATCTGAACCTTCGAAACAGCATCAACGAATTGCTGGAGTTTGGCGTGATCCCGATCATCAATGAAAACGATCCTGTGTGTGTTCACGAGATCGAGGCAACGTTTGGAGATAATGACAAACTGTCTGCAATGGTGGCAAGTAAGGTGGAAGCAGGACTTTTGATCATGTTATCTGATATAGATGGGCTGTATGATAAGAATCCAAAGAAAAACGGGAATGCAAAACTTATCAGCACCATTGAAAAGATCACTCCTGAAATTGAGAAATGTGCTGGCAGTCCTACAAGCATGAAAGGGGTTGGCGGGATGAGGACAAAGATAGAAGGTGCCAAAATAGCGTGCATGGCAGGCTGCCATATGGTGATAGCCAACAATGATGTGGATAATGCGATATTGAGAATAATGGAAGGTGAGGAAATCGGGACACTGTTTGTTGCGCCCATTGAAAAGCACAAAAACAGGACGCGCTGGATAATCCTGTCCAGATCGCAAGGAAAGCTTATTGTGGACAAGGGCGCTGAAGATGCCTTAAAGAACAACAGGGGGCTGTTGCCATCTGGTATTCTTGAAGTGATTGGAGTGTTTGACAGGGGTGATATAATCGAGATTGTAAGTGACGGTAAGGTCTTTGCGAAGGGTATTACAGATTATCCATCCCATGAGCTGACGAGTATCAAAGGGAAACATTCAGATGCGATCGAGGAATTGCTTGGATACAAGAATTATGATGAGGTGATCAGAAAAACGAATATGGGACTTTTATAGGCGGCTCAGATCAATAGCTTTCAATTTTTTGTGGTTTTATTATTTTTCATCATTAAACTCCTTGATAATCTGTATCTCTTCGGGGGTCAGGTCGTAGAGTTTGTAGACGAGCTGGTGTTTTATTCAGTGCATCTAACTGGAATTGCTTTTTTTTGAATTTTAGCTTTATTCTAACTTCCTCTTAGATGCATCCGCTATTTTATCGCCTTCTTTTTTTACTCGTCTCTCTAGTTTCTTTATATCTTCTTCAGGGGGGATATTTTCAGGAATGATATTATTATTTGTAAGTACTTGCCGAATTTCAGTATTATTTTTTACATGCTCACATGTGATGCAGGGCTATCATTGTAAGTTCTTTTTAGTTATATTAAAGTTTGTAATCTCTGTTGCGAAGTTTTTGGCACTTATTGTTACAGTTGGGAGAAAATCTGCCATTGGTCTATTATTTGGAATATTCATTTTATTTTTTACCTGACGAGTTGTAAGTCCTCCAAATAATGCTTGATCCCCTTTGCTTCTAATTCTTGCAAATCCGTTCTCATTAACTCCTCTTTCATAGATTAATTTAGACAATTCTGTTTCAGAATCTTTTAACTTCTGTCTTGCCTGTAATCTTTCGGATAAAGCAATTCGTTGTTCAATTAATTCCTGTTTTCGAGTCTGGACTGCAAAATAGCTTTGGGCAAATGCAATCTCCTCTTTTCTCGGGTCGCCATTTTGAGCAACAAGATAGCAAGCATAGCGGGTAAGTATTATATCATCAATTTTCCGTTCGGCTCCTGAACCAATTGTGACCTTTTTGGCGGCATCGACAAAATGGTTAAATATCTCATTTCCCGATTTTTTGCATGATATTTTTGCTTTTTCTATGACGCCCTTAAATTTGCGCCACTCCGTATATCCAAGAAGACCCTGTAAATCTCTTGCAAACCAAAATTCAATTCCATTTTCTTCATAAGCATAGTCTTCGAAAATTTTGGATAATTTAGTGATAATCTGCTTTTCCATTATACCACCTTAACAATTGTAATTGGAAGTTTGTTCTTCAGGTACTCATCACAATTCACTTTGGCAGCATTATAATATGATTCCATATCATTTCCCCTCATTGAACCCCTCGATAATCTCTATCTCTTCGGGGGTCAGGTCATAGAGTTTGTAGACGAAATGGTTTTTTTCGATATTGTATGTTAGATTCATTGTTCAATCGTTTGCGCTCAATTAAAACGGACGCGCCCATTTGCTTTTATTTCATCTCAATCCGCTTTTTCTTTTCAGATTCTTTCAGATAATTTTCACCCGTTATTACGTTCTGTTTTGTTTTTTGTTCCAGTTCCAGACGGGCGTTTTTTGCAATCGTACCGCCATCCTTTGATGTCTTTTTGTGCTCATTAAATGTTTCGGGGTTTCGTGTCCGTTCAATCTCACTCGTGGATGCTTCTCCAAGCATTGAAAAAATGAGCTCCAAATCAGTCATGTGGTCTCTGAGATTTTCGTTCTTTAAGCCCTTGAGATTTTTATATTCAGAAGGTGTTAATCCAAAACTGGCTTTTGAAATTTCGGCGGTAAGTATTGCAAATTCGATATGTTCATTTATCCCCCGATTCTGCCATTCGTCCGTCAGATCCTGTCTTACGGCAATTCCTCGCAGTCGCTTATCAATCCATGATTTGGAGTAACCTTTCTGCTTGTAGATCTCTTTCATGCGCTCCTGTGCAAGTTCAGGATCTTCTAGTTCCTTGATCCTTTCAAAACCGACATGGGCAAGCCATCGTTTAAATGGTTCTGCTTTAGGGGAAGGGATCGACTGTATTATCCTAAGTATTGTTTTAGTGTTCGCACAGTCAGTTTTCCTTAGTTTGCCATCTTCAGCAGGCAATTTCAACCGGTGACAATTTGTCACCACTTCGCTACCCTCTTCTCTAAGCCTTTGGCTTAGCTTATTCCAGTACTTTCTTGCTTTTTGAGCATCACCCTGCTCAGTCAGAACTGCGGCTATATCGACAACAGAAAAAAACCATTCTTCATTATGCCAAACTCTTCTTATTTTCTTGTCCTGAAAGACGATTAATGATTTTTCCGAATCCATATCATTTCCCCTCATTGAACCCCTCGACAATCTGTATCTCTTCGGGGGTCAGGTTATAGAATTTATAGACGAGCTGGTCTATTTGGTTTTCAAGGGTTTTGACCTGGGATTGTTTGGATGGGTTTTCGGAGTAATCAAGATCGTTTGTAATGAATGTTAAATCGGTAGTCATAATGAACTAATAATTTTGGACAATTTAATTAAGGTTTGAAATTGGTTTCAATTTATCAAACTATTTTTTCCTATAAATATTCAATCCGATTTTGATATCTTCCTTATCAGGAATTGACTGATTACCCTCAGTCGATGCAATTATAATTGTTTTTCCAGAAGATGATGGGCCAAATTCTTTAGATAAATCAACTTTTATGGTTAGAATATCCTCATTTTGTGACATTTCAACGTTCTTCATATCGTAGCAGTCCTCATACATATTTAATATTATAATCGGTTCGTTTCTAATAGATAAATCTAAAAATACTCTACGTCATATAAGACTACCTTTATTTATGTAGAGGTTAGTAAAATTATTTGCCATGTTTTGCTTAATTTTAATGAAATCATAATCAGAAATGTCAAATTATTTCTCAATAGAAAAAATGTTAATAGTGGTTATTAATTTTCAATATTGAAGTTTTGCTAATAATATTTTGTTTCGAGAGAATTTGAATTTTAAACTTATTTCACCAAACCTCAACCGATACACCACCAGACCTGGAACATGAACAAAACCTTCCATTCTACCTCAGGCAAGTTCCGTACCGTCGGCATCTACGACAGCTTCCCAACCTACGAGGACACCACAGACCTCTTCGAACAGTTTAGCTGCGGCACTGCCGCTAAGCCGAAAGATGATGGCAGCAGACAATCACAAAACCCAACCAAGTCCACGTATGGAGCCCGTAGGGCTTCATACGTGTGCAGCCTGCTACTGGCTAGAGTAGTGGGCCCACGGCGATTTGAACGCCGGACCTCACGGTTATCAGCCGTGCGCACCACCTAGCTATGCTATGGGCCCTTATTAAAATTGTATATTGCGGGGTGCTCGCAGGGTCTTTTTGATGTTCTACTTTGTATTTTAATGTTTGGATTGAAAGCAATGCATGATCATTATTGCTTGCCCTCAATAGCACAGAGAAGCACAGCTGCTGCAATCCCCAATCTCCTGTCAAGCAGGTTATTCGTATCAGGAGAAAAGTCAAGATTGATCTTCACCACAAATGGATTGAAATTCTGTTTGAACGTACATACTGTATTATTTCCGATATCCCCGTAATATTTCTGTGGTATCAGGCTTGTTAAAAAGCGCCTTAGTAGTGCAAGCGCAGTGCTGTCTTCCTTAATAAGGCCAATATCCTGATCATTGGCATCCATCATTATCCACTCGTCCTTCAGGATGGACTTGAAACCCTTTCGCTTTAATACCCCCACTTTTTCATTTGTAGTTGGGTCCACCACATCATATGCTGACGAAAAGTCCAGGA
>Ga0209979_1001839_pt1 | contig 21807 bp, 12 predicted proteins | sample AnhtaG_FD_183114 | JGI IMG/M metagenome (GOLD analysis project Ga0209979, IMG submission 183114) | Deep subsurface microbial communities from Anholt, Denmark to uncover new lineages of life (NeLLi) - Anholt_01485 metaG (SPAdes) (version 2) | ecosystem: Environmental > Aquatic > Marine > Oceanic...
CCGACCGGGTGGAGAACTACCCTGGCTTCCCCGAGGGCATCGGTGGCTTTGAACTGGCCCAGTCAATGCAGAAGCAGGCTGAACGCTTTGGGGCGGAACTCGTGATGGACGAGGTGGTGGAGGTAGATTTCACCAGTTCTCCGTTCAAGATCGGGGCGCATGGTAGTGAACGTGAGGCCAGATCGGTCATCATCGCCACGGGGAGGTCCCCCCGCAGGCTGGGAATCCCAGGGGAGAGCGAGTTCGCCGGGCGTGGTGTATCCACTTGTGCGACGTGTGATGGGTACTTCTATCGCGACCAAACAGTGGTAGTCGTCGGTGGTGGCGACGCTGCGGTGAAGGAGGCGGTTTTTCTAACCAAGTTCGCCAGTGAGGTCCATGTCGCGCCTCGGCGAGATAGGCTGCGGACGGAGAGAATCGTGGAAGACATTGCCAGGAGCAACGAGAAGATCCACTTCGTCTGGGATACCGTGGTCACTGAGATTATGGGAGATGGTGGTGTGAACGGCGTTCGCTTGAAGAACGTCAAGACTGGAGAAGAATCGACCCTGGAGACACAAGGGGTCTTCATCTTCGTGGGCAATGTACCGAACACCGAGCTGTTCAAGGGTCAGTTGGAGTTGGATGAGGCGGGCTACATCGTCACCGATGAGCGACAGATGACCAGCGTGGAAGGCGTCTTCGCCGCCGGCGATGTGCAGGAGCGGGTGGCCTGGCAGATCTCAACCGCCGTCGGATCGGGCGCTAGGGCGGCTATGCAGGCGGAGGAATACATCGCTGAATTGGAGGGTCGGGCTCATCCTGAGCGTGATGCGTAGCGGACGAACCCTGTCTGCTCGCGCTCTCGTCGGCGGGCAGCGAGAGGGCCGTTGAGTCCGAGCCGATGGCGCGGTCGATTCGAGTCATCTTGAGTAGCATTCCCTGAAGAGGAGATCTTGTCTTGCCCACAATTGAGATCGCTGGCGAGAGTCTGTTCTACGCCCGACGGCTAGCGAAAGGGACGAAGTCCAGTCTGGTCTTTGTTCATGGCGCAGGCGGTACGCATCGTCATTGGGGACATCAACTGAGGTGGTTGCAGGGCGCGAACTTGTATGCGCTGGACCTGCCTGGACATGGTCGTTCAGCAGGTGGGGGGCGGGCCTCGGTTGACGCTTATGCGGCGTCTCTACAGGCGTTCTTGGAAGCTCTGGGCCTGACGCGGGCGATTCTGGCGGGGCATTCCATGGGTGGGGCGATTGTCCAGCTTCTAGCCCTCGAGCATTCGTCTATGGTGGGGGGACTGATTCTCGTCGGTACCGGAGCCAGACTGCGGGTGCTGCCCAGCCTGCTGGATGGGTTGGCGAATGACTTCGAGGAGACGATAGAGGCCCTACTGGGGTATGCCTACTCCGCCTCTGCTCCCACGGATCTGGTCGAACTCGGTCGGCAGGAGTGGCTGGCGAACTCCCCGGAGGTGATCCGTGGCGATTTCCTGGCCTGTGACGGGTTTGATGTGATGGACAGGTTGGGCAAGATCCGCTGTCCGACACTGGTGCTGTGCGGCGAGGAGGATAGTCTGACTCCGCCGAAGTACTCGCACCTCCTGCGGGACAGCATCGCCGACGCAGCGCTGACTGTCATCTCCGATGCGGGTCACATGGTGATGCTGGAGCAACCTCAACGGGTGAATCGTGCCATCGAGGAGTTCTTCCAAACCACGGTTGCATAGGTTGACCTTCTCCTCCGTGGTTTGGGAACTACAAAGCAGGATCTCGCTCGAATTCCTGTCCCTGTGCCTCCAGCCAAGCCGCCCTCGCGTCACCGACCAAGTGCAGAGAGCCGATGACACACACGAGATCCTCTTTGTCCGCCAACTCCAGTGCTCGCCACAATGCCGAAGCCGGGTTGGACACGATAGTGAGAGAGGTTTCTGAGCGTTCCGTGCGCTCCACAATGACCTCGGGCTCACCCGCCCGGGGATGGTCTGCCTGGGTGACGATCACATCCTTGGCGTAAGAGGTCAGCTCTCTCATCATGGCGGTGATATCCTTGTCCAGCGAGAACCCTACGACGAGGATCAGATCGTCGAAAGCCAGATACTCTCGCAGGGCCCTCATCAGCCGATGCACCGAATCGACGTTGTGCGCCCCGTCCATCACCAACAGAGGCTCTCGTGCCAGGATCTCCAGGCGGCCCGGCCACTTCGCTCGCCGCAGTCCCTCTGCCGCGTGCTCGAGGGAGATGCCTATCTCCTGGCGGCACAACTGATCTATGGTGGCGATGGCGGTGGTGGCGTTCACCAACTGGTAGCGACCCAGAAGGGGAATCCAGAAATCCCGGCTTCTCTGGTCCTCGATCAGTCCACCTGGATCGGGGATCCCACACCTCACTTCGAAGGACTGGCCTTCCATGTTCGCTTCACCTGGCTGCCACAGCCAGTCCCTGCCCACGAGGGTCAACGGAGATCGCTTCTCGTGACAGACATTGGCGATAACACGCTCAGGGGCAGCCCGCTGTGGGGAACACACCACCGGTCTCCCGTCCTTGATGATACCTGCTTTCTCGCTGGCTATTTCCTCTAGTGTATCGCCCAGGATGTAGGTGTGATCGTGGCTGATGGAGGTGATGACCGCCACCAGCGGCTCGATCACGTTGGTTGTATCCAGGCGGCCCCCTAGGCCAGTTTCCACCACGGCCAGGTCCACATTCTGCTCGGCGAAGTACTGAAAAGCCAGAGCGGTCATGATCTCGAAGGTGCTGGGATCCGGCAATTGCTGTATGAAAGGCTTGAGACCATTGAGGGCTGCAATCATCTGCTCCTCGGTCATGAGGCGGTCGTTGATCCTGATCCGCTCCCGGAACGTATGCAGGTGGGGTTGGGTGAACAGCCCGACTTGGTATCCCGCCGCCTGGAGTACGCTGGCGGTCATGGCGCAGGTGGACCCCTTGCCTTTGGTGCCCGCGACGTGAACCGCTCTCAGTCGCCTGTGGGGGTCACCGACCATCGAAAGCAGGGTCTTCATGTTTTCCAGGTCGAAGCGCGTGGGGACATACTTGTCGGGGGCCAGCTTCTCCTGGTCCACGAAGCTGTAGATGTAATCGAGGGCTTGCTGGTAGGTGGACATCGCGGTTTTTCTCTGTGGCTATTCTATAGCAGCTAGCGCCAAAAGCAAATCGCGATATGGTTTGCCGAACACTCCTCACAGTGGCTATACTATGAGGGCTTTGGCAACCTGCCGCTTTGATGCTGCCACCGCATGTGCTCGTCGATTGGCTCTGGGTTGCAGTCACGTCACGAAGAGGAGTACCCAGGTTTGGGCAACCGCATCTGTTGGAGACGCGATATCGCCATCCTAGGCTTGTATCTCTTGGTGGCCGTGATCCTCACCTACCCTCTCGCGCTCCACTTCACTACTCATGTGCCCGGCGATGGAAGCGATGATCCAGCGTTGGTGTGGAATCTGTGGTGGCTCAAGCACGCCCTGCTCGATCTCAGAACCAACCCCCTCATCTGCGACCACATGTTCTATCCCATCGGTATTGATCTGACCTTCTACACTCTGACTATACTCAATGGGTTGGCCTCAATGCCCCTGCAAGCGACAATGGGGGTGGTACCCACCAACAACGTGATCCTGCTCGCCACTTTCGTACTGTCTGCGTACGGTGCCTATCTGCTGGTCAAATATCTTCTGCCGAGGGGGGCGCACTCCTTCATCCCCTTCACCGCTGGGCTGATCTTCGCTTTCTCCTCGAACAAGCTCATCTATGCCTCCCTCGGTCAGCTCAACATCATCAGCACGCAGTGGATACCATTCTATGTTCTCTTCTTGGTGAAGACCCGGCGACGAGCGCATGCCATGCGCTATCCCCTCTTGGCTGCGCTTTTCCTCGTGTTGAATGGCTACACCGAGTTCACCTACGCCTCTTTCCTCATCATTCTCACCTTCATCTATCTCCTGTATTGGCTGGCGATTGACGGGCCGCGGGAGAGTCTACCCTTCCTCAGGAGCCTGGGGCTCATCGCGGTCGTCTTTCTCTTGGGCATGTCTCCCATTCTGTACCGCATGGTGAGGGTGATGGCGGTGGAGGGAGATTTCCTGGTCGAGGGTCTGGGCTTCGCCAACGTCTTCTCGGCGGATCTCCTGGGCTTCTTTGTGCCCAGCCATCTTCATCCTTTGGCAGATCTGTGGCGCAAGTCGTTCCATTTCTCATATCTCAACTTCGTCTTCATCGGCTACACTGTGCTTGCTCTGGCCGCTTACGGTTCCTGGAAGCACTTCGAAGATCGCACGGTGCGCTTCTGGGTTCTGGCGGCGGTGGTCTTCGGGTTCATCGCCTTAGGTCCCACACTGCGCGTCAATGGCAGGGAGTACGGCCTGCCATTGCCCTTCGACCTGTTGCAGGCTCTGCCTTTCTTCAAGGGGAATCGATATCCCAGCCGCTACAGCGTCATGCTCGCGCTCTGTTGGGCGGTCCTGGCCAGCTATGGCTTGCATCACCTCACACGTTCGTGGAGAGGGAAGATACGTAGATGGGGTGTGCCCGCTGTCATCGCTCTGCTGATCGTGTTCGAGCATCTGTCTATCCCGTTGCCTGTTTCAGACATGAGAGTGCCGCCGATATACCAGGCCATCGCCTCTGAGCAAGAGGATTTCAGCGTCCTGGAGATCCCTCTGGCCTGGAGGAACGGGTTTCGGGTGACGGGGACGCGGGATCCGGTGATCATGTTTCAGCAGTTCTACCAGACCACACATCAAAAGAGGATACTGGGGGGCAACACCTCACGCAATCCGGAGTTCAAGTTCCAGTACTTCACGGAGGCTCCCGTCATCAACAGCATCATCGCTCTAGAGACGGGACACGACCTGGACGTAGAGACCTGGCAGCGGGACAAAGAACTGGCCCCCTCGGTACTGCGTCTACTAGGCGTACGGTACGTGATCCTGCATACAGACAAGATCCCAGACTCCCTACACGACTACGTCAGGTTCGTAATCGGTGGGGAGAGAGTCTACGACCAAGGTGGCATCGTAGGCTACAGGGTAACCCTGCCTCCGCCTGAGCAGAAGACGGTCGTTGACCTCGGTGGCGACGCGGCGCGGCTCAACCTGGGAGAGGGTTGGAGCGAGAGCGGCGGCGACCACGTGTGGGCGCAGAGGCGGGAGGCACGCCTCTTCGTCCCCTTGTCTCGTCGAAGCCAGCGGATGACGCTCCGTCTCATGTCGCCTGCCTCCGGTCAGTCGGTGGAGATCATCTTGAACGGGCACTCTGTTACTCGCCTCGATCTCGCCACAGGCTGGCGCGAATACCAGGTGGCCCTTCCCGTGGATCATCTGCGGGATGGCCTGAATGAGTTGCGCTTCCGCTTCGGGCGACTCTTTCCGGTGAGCGAGATCAGAGATGGCGACTATGTGATCGGAGAGAGCGGCGTTTCTGCTCCAGTCAACGTCCTGGTCAAGAGCGCTGGTGAGGAGGTGGGGGATTTCGGTCACATCTACGTGGATGGACGGAACGCGTCTCCCGACGAAAGAGGCTACAACGTCGTGGTCTTGGACCCACTCTCGGGGCTGGTGGAGAGTACGGAGCATTTCGACACCTTTGCTCGAGAGGAGGAGTCCCGGCGCTTGGCCGATTTCATTGCCGCCATTCCCGAGGGGAAGATCGTGGCTGTGGCTGTGGCGGATGAGGCTTCCCTGCATTTGACCCAAGAGGCAGTTGAGGCCCTGGCCACAATCGGGGCCAAGGGGGACTTGCGCGACATGTTTCGGTGGGAACACGCCGTCATTGGCGTCAAGGGAGCAACTGCGGGCCAGGCGCTGGAGGAGCTTGGTCTGCTACGACCGGTGACCGCACGAGTGGGCCAGGGCTTCACCGAGACTGCTGCCGCTGCTGCTCTCGACTACATCAGCCTCCGCGTCGACGAGTGATCTGCTGGATTGTCAGCAGGGGGCCGCTGTGGTAAGATACCTTGACGAAGGAAGGTATCAGTCCATGGGCAATCCAAGGCGCATTCCTCGTGTCGTTCTACTCCTGGTTCTCGCACTCCTGGCCTTCACTTTGTACATCTTCCGCTTGGACCACCAGAGCCTGTGGTATGATGAAGGGTTCAGTGTCTACCTGGCGGAGATGAGCCTGGGCGAGGTCACCGCCCGCACAGCCAGCGACATCCACCCCCCTCTCTACTACTTTCTTCTCCACTTCTGGATGCTGGTCTCCGGTAGCACCGAGTTCGCCCTGCGCTTTCTCTCCCTCATCTTCGGCGTGTTGACTGTGCCTCTCATCTACGTCGTGGGGAGACGGCTCCTAGGAGACGCGACCGGTCGCCTGGCCTCCGGGTTGATCGCTATCTCTCCCCTGTTCCTCTGGTATTCGCAAGAGGCGCGGATGTACACACTGGTCACCTTTCTGTGTCTGCTGTCCACGTATCTTCTGCTGCGGGTCATGGATGGGCAGGGGAGCCACCACCTGCTCTGGACCGGGTACGTACTGACCAATGTGGTCGCCGTCTACACGCATTTCTACGCCTTCTTCGTGCTGGCCTTTCAAGCGCTGTTCTTCTTAGCCTGGTGGGTGCTATGGGCCAGAGGGCGGGTGCGCGAGCGTTGGCCTACGCTAGCGAGCGGTGTCGTCTGCCAATTGGCGGTTCTGTTGGCCTATCTGCCGTGGAGCGGCTTCGTCCTGCAAAGATATGGTACGGACGTCAGCTATTGGAAAGGAACCCTGAGGGTGACAGAGGTCTTGCGTAAGACGCTCATCACTTTCAGCACCGGACACAGCGTCTTGGAAGCCATAGCCAAACCCCTGGCCCTGGGCTATCTCATCATCCTGGTGGCGGGCGTCGCCATTCTGATCTTGAGGATACTGCGTGGGTGGCGGACCGAGGGTGAACAGGCTTGTGGTGTGGCACCCTTGGTCGAGCGGTGGCCTTGGCTCACTCTATCCAGCTTGCTTCTCTACCTGGGCCTACCATGTTTGCTTCTGTTGATTGTCTCCTATCAGCGCGCCAAGTTCCATCCTCGCTATCTGATGTTGGCCTCGCCTGCTTTCTTCCTCCTCATCTCGGCTGGGATCGCCAGCCTCTTCGCTATGGCGCGCAGGAGCGCCGGGTGGCGGCGGACTGGTGCATTAGCGCTTGCCTCCCTTTTCCTATCCTTCGTGGCGCTCTCCTCTCTGTATGCGGTCTTCAACGCCTACTTTGACATCAACTTCCTGAAGGACGATTTCCGAAGCGTGGCTACCTTCATCGAGGAGCACAAGGGGGACAACGAGGTGGTCATCCTTACCTCAGGGCACTTCTTCCCGGTCTTCACCTATTACTACGATCAAGAAGACTGGTATCCCATCCCCGATGAGCCTACCCTGTCCGCAGAGCGTGTGCTGAACTACGGTCTAGCCGACGAACTAAACCGCATGTTGCCCGGCAAGGAGGGGGTCTGGGTCGTCCTGTGGCAGCAGGAGGTGGTGGACCCCGTGGGCTTTCTGACGACGATGCTGGACCAGGAGGGGACCCTGGTGCCCTACGAGGGGGGCTTCTGGGGGTTGAAACTGCTACACTACGCACTCCCGTCCGACCTCCATTTCTCCAGTGAGCCCCAGGTACAGCATCCGTCGATCATCAATTTCGACGACCAGGTCCAACTCCTGGGGTACACCGTGCCCCAAGGGAAGGCCACGACGGATGAGTTGGAGGTTGTCCTCTACTGGCAGGCCGTCCAGGAACTGGGGGAGGACTACAAGGTATCGTTGCGGCTGAGCGATGATAGGGGGCACGAGTGGGGAGGCTACGACGGCCGCCCCACGTCCTTGCTGTATCCTACGTTTCGCTGGCACGCCGGTGAGAAGCTCTTCGGCAAGGTGCTTGTTGTGCCGCAGGCGGCTACCCCTCCAGGCGAATACCAGTTGCACGTCAGCCTATACAGCGACGTCAACTTGGTGGGACTGGACATCCTTGACTCACAGGGCACGCCTGTAGGAACCACCGCGTCCCTGGGCACCGTGGAAGTGTCGAAAGGCCGAGCGACATCCCTAGCCGAGGTACAGCCATCTCACTCCGTGGGGAACTCTTTTGGTCAAGGGCTGGAACTCGCGGGATACGATCTGAACACAGATGCGGGCCAGCCTGGCGATACTGTTCAGGTGGCCCTCTACTGGCACGCTCAGTCGTCGCTGACGGACGATTACGTCTTCTTGTTTCAACTCTACGATGAGGAAGGGAACCTGATAGACGATGGGACAAGCGGGCCTGAAGTGGTGGAGTGGTTTGCGCTCGAGGACTCGGCTCCTGGCGGCCAGGTCTATCACCCGGCCAACCGCTGGTATCCCACGTCGCTTTGGGAAGCGGGAGAAGTGGTACGGGGCCAGTATGACTACACTGTACCTCGGCACGCTCCAGCGGGCGAGGGACAATTGCGAGTTGCGTTACTCCGGTGCCTCGGCGGGCTGAGGGCGGCCTCTCGTTCATCTCTTGAGACCGAAAACGGCGATGGTGAGGTCTTGATCGCCTTCCAGCCTCCAGGTGAAGCTGAAGGGCGGGTGCTGGCCTGCCGGGGCGAGTCAGTGCCATCCCAGGTGATGCTTACACCTTTCCAGGTGGAGGAAACGCAGCGCGTCTTCTCCGCGCCTGAGGTCCAACATCGGGTGGAGGATGGCAACCTCGGGAACAGGATCTCTCTGTACGGCTACGACTCGAGCTCCGACGTCGTGCGTCCCGGAGAAACCGTCCACCTGACGCTCTATTGGCGGGCTCTGGATACCATGGAGACGTCATATACTGTCTTCACTCATGTGCTCGATAGCGAGAACCGCGTGCGCGCTCAGATGGATGGCCTGCCACAGGGTGGGGCTCGTCCCACGACCGGTTGGGTGCCAGAGGAGTACATCCGCGATCAATACGAGTTGGTGGTGCAGCCGGAAGCCTTGCCGGGAGACTACATCATCGAGGTGGGGATGTACGACGCATCCACGCCTGATTTCCAGCGCCTTCCTCTGGTGGACGCTGAGGGCAATGTGCTAGACAACCGCATCGTGTTGGAAGCGGTGGTGCGGGTGGAGGGCTCTTAGCGCGAGCGATCACGTAGGATCCCGCACTTCTCGTTCGCATTTGTGTCAACACGTGAGCTGAGCTAGAATCACTTTGTCTGGCTTTGCCTCCCATACAGAATCGTGACGTACTGTCGTCTTGATCCCGAGCAAAGGTGTCAAAAGGAGATGTGCGGTGAGAGCAGGGTTGATTAGAGTCCTACTATTCTTGATCTGTGTGGCCATGATAGTCCCCTTGTCCGGCCCCGTGCCCATGATGGCTCAGGAGGGCGAGGATGAGGAGGGGATGGTCTACTGCTACTGCTCCTTCGAGGAGGGGAAGCAGGAATATTTCCCCCCCAGGTATGATGTGAGCATGGAGCTGGAATTCCCTGCTGCCGGAGGGCCGGTCCAGGGAACCTATCGAAGCACGTTCGTTGGGAACCATATGTCGCGCCTCTACGATGAGGACGGGTCGTCCCAGGACTACGTGGAGGAACGTACGGTAGACGTCAGTTTGCAGTTTGACGGCTTCTATTCTGGCGGCGACACGGGAGTCTTCACCATGGGAGTTACCGGCGCTGCCACAGTGGATATTGACAACTCTGTGGATGATAGGTTCGACCGCTCTTATCGAGCTGAACTGAGGAACCCAGCATTCGATCTGGACGCCACGGCTGACGGCATCCGTAATGCCGATGGCTCGGTCACCATCAGCCAGATGAGTGCCGAGTTCACGCCGGTGAGCATAGATGCCAATGAGATCCCCAATACCGAATGGCTGGAGCCGCCGACTACCATCGTTTCTCCGGAGTTAACCTTGAATTGCAGTACCCGAGTCGATGTGGAAACTCCGCCGGAGATGTCTTGCACCATCATCACCACTCCCGACCAAATCGGGCCCCAAGATACTCACTTCCAGGCCAGCTTCACCGCCACCGGATTCGGACCCGACACGACCTGGACGTGGGTGTTGCACGGGCCGGGCAACACCGAGCACGGTGAGGGTCAAAATCCAACGGTTAGATGGCCTGGTACCACCTATCCTCCTGGTTTCTATGAATTGAGTGCGCGGGTCACTGATGGACAGTACATTGCACAGTGTTATAAGCGTTTCAGCATCGGCGACGTACCGCCGAACAACCCGCCGGAGTGCCTGGATGTGCGCATACTGCCTTCCTCCCCTCCCGCGGGGGCCATCTCCCTGAGAGCGGAAGTTGATGCCCACGATCCGGATAGTGGTGACTCTCTACGTTATGACTTCGAACTACTACAGGGCGTAGCCAGCATAGGAACCAGCGTGACTCCGACGGGTATTGTCTTGCCCCCTAACTATACTTTCTCCATCCCTGGCGGTCTCCAACCGGGTCCTCACACAGTTCTGGTACACGTCACCGATCGGAAGCAGAACGTTACGTGCCAGCGTCATTTCACTATCCCGGGGGCGGGTCCGCCGTATACCGGACCACCCCCGCCGACTACCCAACCGCCTGGGGTGCAGCCGCCCGGAATACCCGTGACGATTACACAGCCGATTGCGGTGCAGCCGCCCGGACCGCCGCAGACGTCTTGCACTATCACTACGGTGCCCGACCCTCTCGGGCCCGGAGATACCACCTTCCAGAGCAGCGTTGTGCCCACTGGGTTCGGCGCCGGCAAAACCCTTGACTTTTCTTGGAGTCTCACCGACCGCAATAAATGGGAGTTTGCCAGGGGCCAAAATCCAACGATTAGCTGGCCAGATCCTAGCTTTCCTCCTGGTTTCTATACACTGATTGTGCTGGTCACAGATGGGGAGTATGTAGCGCGTTGTGCCAGGAATTGGAGCATCGGCGGGGGGCAGAACCAGCCACCACAGTGCGTGAGTGTGGATATCAACCCTACCGCTCCTTCGGCTGGGGCCAGCTCCCTGGAAGCGTCAGTCCAAGCACTGGATCCCGATGGTGACGCTCTCAATTACAGCTTCTCATTGATCCAGGGCTTCTCCAGCGTGGCTTCAGGTCCGGCTGGAGGCCCCCCCCGTCACACTTTCTCTATCCCTGGGGGTCTGCAACCCGGTGGCTACACGATTCAGGTGGTAGTGGACGATGGGAAACACTGGGTAGCCTGCAGCCGTAATCTCCTCGTCCCTCCGCCGACCGGACCAGTTCAACCGCCGGGGCCAGTTCAACCCCCTGGACCGCCCCCCGTGGGCCCACCGACTGGGCCGCCTCAGCCGCCGGGACCGCCGCCCCAACCGCCTGTACCACCAGCTCCGCCACCCGTCCCCCCACCGTCGGGAGATTGTGGGCCGGTGGAACTGATCTACTTGGACGACCTGGGCGTTAATTCTACCGAAGTGGAGATAGACGCCTTCATCGAGAGCGCCCTGGCTCAAGGAGGCCCGGATTATAGCCTGATCATCTCCCATCGGCAGCGCCTGACGGACAAGTTCGGCCAGCAGGGTTTCGAACAGATAGACGCCTTGCTGCGCGACCTTGGTGACATCGCCGAGACCTGCCCCTTCGTCTTGATCGTGGGCGACCCTGATGTAGTGCCCTTTGCTGTGCTTCCCAACCCCACCAACGACGGCGATGTGCTGTTCACCGACGATGTCTATGGGGATAACGACCATGACAACCTTACCGTGCCGGATATCCCTGTGGCTCGCATACCGGATGGATACTCACTGGACCTGTTGCTGACCCAGTTGTCACCTTCCAGTGTGCCCGCAAGCGGCGACTTCACCCTGGCCAACTCCAAGCGTCCCCATGCCGATGGGGTGGCTAGCCAGGTCTTTGGCCCGGGCCGCTCCTTGTTCTGGAGCTTGCCCAGCAGGCACGCTCAGTTTGACCCTTCTTTGGTCAACGTCCGCTACAGCTACTTCATGCTCCACGGGGCATCCGGCGACACGAGGATCTGGTGGGGTGAGGAGGATGTATATCCGGACGCGTTCACGGTCGCCGAAGCTAGCACCCAGGGCATTGTCTTGAGCGGCGCATGCTACGGAGCCTATACCTTCAACCGCACACCTGATGACTCCATCGCGCTGGCTTTCCTGTTCAGCGGCGCCCGTGCCTTCGTGGGGGCCACCGGCATCACGTACTCTCCCATCTGGTCCCCAGGACCCGACCCCACGGGTCCCATGCGGCACGATGCTGTGTTCCAATACGCCTTCTTGGATGCCCTTTCAAGAGGCCAGGCGCCACTGGCAGCGTTCATGGGGGCCAAGAGGCAGATGGGGGACCTGGCAAGCACGGGGAATGCCACCGCCGCTGAACTCAAGATGCTGCACGAGTTATTGTATTATGGCAAGCCGTGATCGACATCGCGTAGATAGCCATGCCGGATCCCGAAGGAGTGCACAGCTACAAAGCAACGATAGGAGCCTTGCAGGAGGACACTGAGTATGGATTTCAAAGAGGCGGAGAGCAAGTACTTCGAATTGAAAGGCCGGCTGGAGGCGGGGGCGCTAGTCCCTGAGAAGTTCCAAACTGAGGTCGGCCAGCTTCGCGTTCAGGACGAGCAAGGCCGGTATTGGGCTATTGATGCTGTAGCCGGCGGTTGGCTCTTCCACGATGGCGCCAACTGGGTGCCGGCCCAACCACCTGCTGGCGTATCCCCTTTGGTTCCACCTGCTGCCACATCCGCCCCACGGCGAGGCGGCGTGCCAGTACTTCTCATCGGCGCTGTGGCTGTGGCAGCCCTCTTGTGCCTGGTCGCTCTGGGAGGAGCAGGGTTGATCCTCTCTCTCTCCGGTGGAGTTGAGGACGAGGCTGTCGTCACCCAGGAGGAGGCAGAGGGAATGGCCGATGACCTTATTGCTGAGGAGTTCCCAGACTTGGAAAGTGCTGAAAGGACCATCGGCAGCTATGAGAACCTTGCGGGCACCGAGTTCTGGACTGTCACTTACCGTCGGGAGGTGGAAACCCAGGTGGAGGGTCAGACTTACATCATCCCTCGTGTCGTCATCGTCTCGGTGGACAAGGAGACCGGCCAATCTCTCGCCGCGGTCTCCAATTGAGAGAAGATCAGAAGATTGGCTACTGATGCATCGTTTGCCCCCTTTGTGGGGGAAGGAGGTAAGGAATGAGTGCTTCTACCGTTTTCTGCTCGAAATGTGGCAGCCGGAACGAATCTGGCACTCGCTTCTGCATCAACTGCGGCGCCAGCTTGGCTGCTGCGCCACTGCCACCGCCGCCACCTTCCGTGGTCCCCGCGCGGCCATTGACGCCCACCCACCAGCCCTCCGCCAGGCGCAGCAACTTGCCCTTGCTCGTGGCCAGTGCCTTTGTCGGTCTGTTACTGATGGTGGTGTTGGTCGAGGCTGTCATCATCTTGCTTCCCCGAGGGGTCGCCCAGGAGGTCGGGGCTACGCTGTCCGTACTGGAAGGCAAGGCTTATGTCCAAAGGGGAGGCGAGGGCGACTGGATCCAGGTCGCCGAGGATTTCGTTGTCCAGGCTGGCGACCGAATTCGGGTCGCGGATGCCTCGCAGGCCTGGCTCACCTTTGTGGGGGATACCAGCACGGAACTCAGAGCCTTCACCGAATTGACGGTCGAGGAGCTACAATTGGCGGAAGGACAGCCCGCTGCCATCAGGCTCGATATGCAACTGGGCGAGATCTGGAACCGCATCGGCGCCATGCCTGCCGGTTCCTTGCATGAGGTGACCACCGCCGCAGCAAGGGTGATCTCCCATGGCAGCGAATATGGTGTCGGGGTGAATGAAGCGGGAACTACCTGGCTTACTGGCCACGAAGGCGAGATAGATGTCACCGGAGCAGGGGAAACGGTGCAGTTGCAGCCGGGCGATATGCTGGTCGTCGAGCCGGGCTCACCGCCTGAGCTTTATCAAGAGGCAGTCGTGGCTCTGGAGGAGGAGGAAGAGGAAGAGGAAGAGCCTGACATTTCCGTAGACTGCGCTTTGGAGAGCATTGACTTGTGGTCGTTTGGCAATGAACCATTGGCAGAAGAGTATCGTGAGCCCGCCGAGATCCCCACTCACACGCCTACCGCCACGGCTACCAGTCGGCCTACTTACACACCTACGTCCACGCCCACAGCTACTGCAACGCACATAAGTTGCCCTACCCTGACCATTAAGCTTCCCTCGGGGGCTCCTCCTCACCTGCCCTTCGGCATCGAGTGGGACGTGACTGGCGCACCAGTCCCTTCTGGTTATGGGTACACGCTGGACTTCAGCCAGGATCAAGCTTCTTGGCAACGAGCATCTATCTGGCGTATTTGGCCGGAGGGCGGCTATATGCATGCAGAGGTGCAAGGCCCGGGTGAAGGGCACTTCTATTGGCGGGTCTGCCTCGTTAACATGGCGGATCCAACGGGGCCATCTGAGTGTTGCGGTGCGTTGCACCTGATAATCCACGAACGTCCCGGGAGGGAGGAGCCAGACGACTACGAGGACTAGCGCCTCGAGTTCTCCTCCTGATCGCGGGTCTAGAACCGACCAGTGCTGAGCTGCACGGCCCCGGCGCGGGTCACTGGTATTGGCGGGTGTGCCTGGTGTCGGAGCCAGGTGGACTACCGCAGTGTTGCGGCGAGCCCCACATGATCATGCACCAGCGCGACGAAGAGCCGCAGCCACGGGACGAGCCGGAGGAACCAGAACCGCTTCCCTACACATAGTAGGGCTTCACCTTCTATTCGCAGCAGTGCGCTGAGAACCGTGCTGGGTCAGGGCGTTCAGATGGCCGCGCACTGGGGTAGGCTCGCACCAGACGGAGGTCAGACTGCGTGGGCACGAGGCGCCCTGCTGATAGACGGTCCCTTGATTCAACAGACGTGAGGGGTGCGAGTCAGCGTTGCGTGAAGACACAAAAACTGGCATGGTCATGGTCGATTATCCTTGCTGGAGATAGTAAGTGGTGAGTAGTGCCGAGGGAGTCGGGCCAAGATCGGTCGAAAGGAGGCCATTCAGTGCTAAATCGCCGCAAGATGCTCCTAGGTTGCGTCCTGCTGCTGACCGTAGGCATACTGGCCTGTGGGGTAGACATGGGGGGTGAGGGTCCCGCCAAGCCCACTGTGGAGATACTGTCTCCGGCCAGTGGTAGCCGGGTGGCGTTGGGCCAGGAGGTGGAGGTGCAATACCGCGCCACCGATGCCGTTGCTGTGGTCCGCGTTGAGCTAGAGGTGGAGCGGCAGATAGTAGATTTGCAGAGCAGCCCGACAGCTGAAGGGCAACCTTCGCTGAGTGGCATTCTGCGATGGACACCCACCACGGCTGGTGTCCATACACTCCTGGTCTACGCCTACAATCGAGATGGGGTGAGCAGCGATGGCGTGAGGGTGGAGATCATCGTTGGTGAGGGTGGAGCGCCGGAGGCCACAGCTACTCGGTTGGGTGAAGGGCCCACAGAGCCGATGGCAACCATCGCCTTGTCCGATGATTTCAGCGACCCGAGCAGCGGTTGGCCTACGCGATCGGAGGACACCTATGGGCTGGGATATGAAGGGGGCGAGTACTTCATCGAGCATATACAGCGGAACGACGCGTCCCGTTGGCAGACCTATCCGGGCCGGACCTTTTCTGACTTCACGGCCGAGGTTGAGGCGCGCTTCGATACGGACGACGAATTCGTAGGCGCCGCTCTGATCTGGCGCTGGCAGGACAACGACAACTTCTACCGCTTCAGGGTTCGCAACACCGGCGAGTACGACCTCGTCAAACGTGTGGGCGGCGAATGGCAAAACCTGATCCCTGCGACCAGTTCCCCGCACATCAATTGCGGCATTGTCACTAACAGGCTGAAAGTGACTGCCGCAGCCGATTTGATCCAGATCTACGTCAACGACCACCACCTGGCCGATTTCACCGACAGCTCCTTGGACCAGGGTAGCATCGGACTCTACGCCTCGGTGTTTACGGAATCGCCCATCACGACGCGGGTCTTCTTCGACAGCCTGCAAGTCTCAGTGTCTGGCGAAGAAGTGATGCAGTTGACCCCGAGCCCCACAGCACCTATGGCAACTCTGGCCTTCTCTGATGACTTCGACGATCCGGACAGCGGCTGGGCGGTGACTTCAGGGGAGGGATACGGATACGAAGGGGGCGAGTACTTCATCGAGCACATAGGAGAGACTGACAAAGCCCGCTGGCTGACCTATCCCGACCGGACCTTCTCCGACTTCACCGCCGAGGTCCAGATACGATTCGACACGGACGTCGGAGATGTTGCTGGTGGCCTGGTCTGGCGCTGGCAGGACAACGACAATTTCTATCGCGTGAGGATCTACAACAACGGCGAGTACGAAGTGAAGAAGCGTCTGGAAGGAGAGTGGCGGACCCTTCTCGATCGCGCCGACTCTCCCCACATCGTGAGCGGCACCGCTACCAACGCGCTCAAGATAGTTGCGGTGGGCGATCTCATTCAGATCTACGTCAATGATCAGCACCTGGCCGATGTCACTGACGGTTCCTTCAATGAGGGCAGGATCGGATTCTATGCCAGTGTGTATACCGACTCCCCTATCACCACCCGGATCATGTTCGACAATCTGAGGGTCTACGTGTCCGAGCTGGCGGAGGCGAGACCTGGCTCCTATCCACCGCCCTCAGGTAAGATCGTCTTCGCCACCAACCGCGACAACCCCGAGGCCATATACGAGGAGATATACGTGATGAATGTGGATGGTTCAGGGTTGACGAGGCTGACCAACTATGAGTTCGACGATGATTTTCCTTGCTGGTCGGCCGACAGGCGAAGCATCGCCTTCGTCTCTTGGCGTGACGGCAACTGGGAGATCTACGTGATGGACACCTATGGTTCTGGTGTGACCAGGCTCACCGATAATCCAGCCTCAGACTTTGGCCCCAGATGGTCCCCCGACGGACAGCGCATAGCCTTCTATTCCGATCGCGATGGCAACTGGGAAACCTACGTGATGAACGCCGATGGCTCCGGGCAAATCAACATCAGCAACAATGCCGCCGCTGATCGTGTCCCCGACTGGTCACCTGACGGACAATGGATAGCATTCTCCTCGGATAGAGGCGGCGACGAAGATATCTACCTGATGAGACAGGACAGTTCCGGAGTGATCAACCTCACCCAGAATCCCGCTCGTGATTATCTGCCCGCCTGGTCCCCTGACGGGCAGCGGATCGCCTTTGAATCCGATCGCGTAGACGGTAATAACATTGACATCTACGTGATGAACGCCGATGGCTCTGGCGTGGTGAGACTGACGGATTATCCCCAGAGTGATTCGCTCCCCCGGTGGTCGCCGGATGGAAACTACGTCCTATTCTCTAGGCAAGAAATGGACGCCTACGCCGTCTTTGACATCTACATCATGCGACCCGACGGCTCTGAGCAGACAAACATTACCAATACCCCGTCCGTGGACGATGGTGGGGGAGATTGGGCGCTTGTCCCGTAGTACGCTCTACGATGGTGGAAGGGAGGCCGTTCGATGTTGGACTATCGGAGGATAATGCTTGCGCTTGGGCTGCTGCTGGCCGTAGGCATGTTGGCCTGCAGCATAGACATGGGGGCGGGGGGGGCCGTCAATCCCACTGTCGAGATTCTCTCCCCGCCTAGTGGCAGTCGGGTCGCACCGGGAGAGGACCTAGAGGTGCAATATCGGGCCACCGACGCCGTTGCCATAGTGCGCGTTGAGCTAGAGGTCAATGGGCAGATAGTGGATGTCGAGATCAGCCCGGCAGCCGACGGTGAGCTGTCTATCAGCGGGACACTGCGCTGGACGCCAACCACACCCGGTACGTACAGTCTGCTAGTTTACGCCCATAACCGGGATGGAGCGGTTAGCGACGCTGTGGGGCTGGACATCATCGTTTCGCCGCCACCACCTGAGTCTACACCAGTGTCGCCAAAGCCAACCCACACGCTGGCACTGCCTACACCAGTGCCGCCAACACCAACTCACACCCTGGTGCCGCCCACGCCTGCGCCGCCTACGCCAACTCATACGCTGGTGCCGCCCACGCCCGCGCCACCAACACCAACACACACGCCCGAACCCCCTACGCCAGTGCCACCAACACCAACCCACACACGGATAAGCTGCCCCAACATAACCATAAACGTTCCCTCATCAGCTCCGCCTACCCGCATCTTTACCCTTGAATGGGATTCGGTTCCGTATCAGCTCCTCTCGGGCTGGGAGTGGGGGATTAGATTCAAGGGGGGCGAGGCTTCTTGGACCTACCTTCCGGTCCCTCTGGATCCCCCTCCGCGCCAGGAGGGTGGTCACTGGAAAGAGGACCAGCTACGTGGCCGTGGTGTGGAAGAAACCCTCCATTGGCAGGTGTGCCTCGTCAACACGGCCGATCCAGCAACGGCATTCCAGTGCTGCGGCCCGGTCCCACCGTGGCCCATAATCCACACCCGCTAGTACCGCTACCGCGCTTGAGCTTTTCATCAGCCAGCGGGTTGGAAACTGGCGGCCGCTGAGGACTGCCACCGGAGGGGAGATATGTTCTTGCAAGCAGCGCATCACACATCCTTGATTCACCATGGTAGATACTGAGGAAAGCCCATCTGCGTTGCCGCCAGGAGGCCGGCGAGCCAGGTGGGCTTTCTTTGTTCTGCTGCTTCTGGCCTTCGGCATTCGTCTCTATGGACTCGCGTTCCACAGTCTGTGGCTGGACGAGGCGGTCAGCATCCATCTCGCCAGCTTTCCGTGGTCAGAGATCTTCCAGCAGGGCATGTCCCTCCAGGAGCCCAATCCTCCTCTCTATCATCTCGCCTTGTCGCTGTGGATGAGAGTCTTTGGCTCAGGTGTGGCGGCGGTACGCCTTCTCCCCGCGTTCTTGGGCACCCTCTACCTCCCGGCGCTGTACCTGCTGGGCAGGCGCCTCTTCAGCGCTCGGTTAGCGCTGATGGCTACCTTGCTGGCTGCGCTGAATCCCTTCCTGGTCTGGTACTCTCAGGAAGTGAGGATGTATGCGATGGTGGCGACCCTGAGTGTCTGGTCGCTCTACTGCTTCGTCCGTGCTCTTGAGACCGATCGTCGGTCCTGGTGGGTTGCCTACGCGTTCCTGACCGTGGCCAGTCTGTATACCCACCTGTATGCCGTCTTTCTGCTGCCTGCTGAGATTCTGTTCCTCCTTCTCTATCCCCGCCGACACCGCAAGGCTTGGTTGCAAGGAGCAGCGAGTTGGGGAGCGAGCCTCCTGTGCTTCTCTCCGTGGTTGCTGAGGGCCTGGCAACTGAGTGGAACGACGGCTTCGTGGCGTCCGTCGCTAGGCCTGCCCGCCATGCTTTCCGCCTGTCTGGAGGCCTTCACAGTGCGTCGTGTACCGCCTCTACCCCTTGAACTCAGCGTCATCACGGCTGTGTGCGCTGTCTTTGTGCTGGCAGGGCTTCTGGTGCCTCGAGTTCCTCAACGAGATTCCGTACCACGGAGCTGGAGGCGGCTGGACATGCGGTCTAGCGTCTTCTTGATCCTATCTCTGTTCTTCCCCTTGATGCTGGCATATCTGTTGTCCTTCCGGCAGGAGATCTTCACGGTCTACTATCTGATCGTCATCGTGGCGCCTTTCCTGTTGGCCCTCGCTGCGGGGTTGGACAAGACCGCGGGTTTCTCCAAGCTGGCGGGCCTCGTATCCCTGCTCACGGTGGTGGGGATCTTCTCGTATGGCCTTTGCCATAACTGGAGTCTGGACTATCGCAAGGAAGAATGGCGGGCCGCAGCCCAATACGTCGCCAGGCACGCCAGGGAGGGCGATGTCATTCTCTGTCACGTCGACTATACGCGCATTCCCTTCTCGTACTACTATGAGGGCGCGGTGCCCATCTTCGCCCCCTTTGGTGGCCCTCCGACTAGATATCCTGATGTGGCGCGGACACTGGAGGGTTTGAGCGGTTATGGCACTATCTGGCTGGTTCAATCTCACACTGACTGGGTAGATCCGACTCGAACTGTTGAGGCCTGGCTATCAAGTAGTTTCCCCGTAGCGACAGAGCAGTTCCCGCCTGGAGTGGAGGTGAAGGGATACTCGGCGAGTTACCGACTTGAGCAGGTACCTTCAACCGCTCGTCGGGTGGACGCGGTCTACGACGAGAAGGTGCGCCTGGCAGCCTACGAGCTGGACGGAGAAGCGTTCAGCGCGACCGATGACACCTATCACCCGCCCAGCGGCTGGATCCACGTCACGCTCTACTGGCAGCCGCTGGTGCCACTGACGGAGGAGTATACGGCCACTGTGGAATTGGTGGACGACGCCCACCGAGTCTGGGGTGGCCAGCTGAACCGCCCGACAGGTACCATGCGGTTCTACCCGCCTACAAGCTGGCGGTTGGGGGAAGTGATAAGGGACGACTATGATGTCAACCTGAACCCGATGACGCCTGAGGGGGTTTATGATTTGCAGGTGAGCTTGTTCACCACTTTGGGGGAGCAGGCGCCAGCCAGCTATGAGGGCGGGGAGTGGGGCGCAGTCCCGTTGGCTCAGGTGAGGATCTTGCCACCTTGACATAACGCATCCCTCCAATTGTGAAAACGTGATGCTGCTGGTAGAATTGTGGTGGGAGAACAGTTATGCCGCATTGTCCTGCCAATGGCCTGGACATATACTATGAAGTCCACGGACGAGGCGAGCCCATGCTCCTCCTCCATGGATTCGGCCGCACGGGTCAAAGCGATTGGAAGCATCAGATTCCAGTCCTCGCGAAGAAGTACCAGCTTATCGTTCCCGATATCAGAGGGCATGGTCGAACAGACCACCCTGAGACGATCACGGGGCCCTCGTTCTTCCAACTGGCGACATCCGATGCCGTGAGGCTAGTCTCATGGCTGGATCTATCCCCCGCACACGTATGCGGCTTCAGCATGGGTTCTTCCCTTGCTTCCTGGCTCTACTTCGCTGACCCGTCGTTGGTCAAGTCCCTCATCTTGGTGTCCGCCGCGGCCAGGATCAATCGGCACATTGCGCCGGACCTTTTCCAACTCTGGGAGAGCATGAGAGACCCCGACGGCGTGGATTCGGGATGGGCCAGGGGGCTCGCTCGTCTGCACGGAGAGGAACGGTGGCGAGTCCTTTTGCGAAACTACAGTGCGGCTGTCATAGCTCTACTGGAGGCGGACGAAGACGTGATCTATCGGCGCGCCAATGAAATCACCTGTCCCACGCTCATCATTCAGGGCACCAAGGACTCCGTCAGCCCGCCGCTGCTGTCTGAGGAGCTTCATGCCGGCATTTCCGACTCTGAGTTGGTGATGCTTGAGTGCGATCACTGGGTGCCCGGCCTGCTGCCACAGGAGTTCAACGCCGTGGTGTTGGACTTCCTCGACCGGCGTTTTCCCCAGAGCGAGTCTGCGTGAGGCGGGACAGAGGATGAGAGAGTGCGTGAACCCATCAGGCTGCTGATCGCCACGAGAAATGAGGGCAAGCTCAGGGAATATGAGCAGTTGCTGGCTGGCTTGCCTATGACCTTGACCTTTCTGAGCGGAGAGCGAATCCTCGAGGAGGTGGACGAGGCTGGAGAGACGTTCTCACAGAACGCGATCCTCAAGGCCGAGGGATATGCCCGCATCAGTGGCCTCCTCACGCTGGCCGATGATTCAGGCCTGGAGGTGGATGCTTTGGGTGGGGAGCCGGGAGTCCACTCGGCGCGCTATGCGGGACCCGCTGCCACCGATGAGGACAGATACCAGTTGTTGTTGGAGAGAATGCTGGAGGTACCGTGGGAGGAGCGGGGCGCTCGCTTTCGCTGTGTGATCGCGGTGGTTGAACCAGTGGGAGGAGTGTACACGGCCGAAGGCGTGTGCGAAGGGTTGATAGCCTTCTCGCCACAGGGGGAACATGGCTTCGGTTACGATCCCATCTTCTACCTGCCTGAGTGCG
>Ga0209979_1001840_pt1 | contig 21802 bp, 17 predicted proteins | sample AnhtaG_FD_183114 | JGI IMG/M metagenome (GOLD analysis project Ga0209979, IMG submission 183114) | Deep subsurface microbial communities from Anholt, Denmark to uncover new lineages of life (NeLLi) - Anholt_01485 metaG (SPAdes) (version 2) | ecosystem: Environmental > Aquatic > Marine > Oceanic...
CCGGACCCTTTGCCCATTCATGCGCTTGATGCGGGGCTAGCCACTATGGACCCCCCAATTTCCTGAATCGGGCCACTGCAGGGCCGGCAGGCAATCAAATTGACGGGGCAGATCATACTCCCCAACGGATTGTGCACCTCACCGGAACCCGTTAGGCTATATTTTAGCCTAATCAGAAGGAGTCTACAGCCTAGAAGTAATATACATGACGTTTTGTTGGGTGACTGCCAAGAATACGCAAAAATATCCGCAAAAACTATTGACAGCTTGGGGGGGGGGTAATATACTATAAGCTGAGATTTCGGAAAAATTAAACTACTGTATAACAGAAATATCTAAATTGTCATTACAGGAGAGGGAGTGATGACAGTTCAGATGCCTGGATTCAAAACGGCTCTAAGAGCAAGCCTGGCAGTGGTGTTGCTTATGACCATGCTGCTAGCAAATGCTGCGCCTGCCGGCGCAGCTTTCAGCCCGGTAAGTAACGCTATCGCCCCTGCGGGAACGGCGAGCAACGCCCTTGATTCCGCAGGCGCCAATGGCGGAGAAAAGCTCCTTAAGTTCACCTCTGCCGGCCATGTGCTCGGCTTCAGCCATGACAGCGTCATCATCGCTGCAAGAGACCATATGGTAAAGACCGAATTCATCGGTTCAAGAACGGTGACTCCAGAAGCAGATGCCGAAGCCTTAGCAGAAAACAACGCCGACATAGCCTCTCCTCTCAGCCGGGTCACGTATCACAATGTCTGGGATGATGTGACGGTGGTATATGAAGCCAGCCCGGGGGCTATCGTCAAGAGCACCTATTATGTCAATGCCACCGAGGACGGAGTCCCGGTTGAGCGCATCCGCCTGGGTTATAACCGTCCGCTCACCGTTGACGAACAGGGTAATCTGGTTATCGCCTATGAAAGCGGGATAATTGTAGAGAGCGCTCCGGTAGCCTGGCAGGACATCGATGAGCGGAGAAAGCCGGTAACGGCGACTTTTACCCTTTACGGGCAGCGTGAGGTCGGGTTTACTTTGGGCGATTATGTGCCTGGTATCCCGGTGGTGATAGACCCGGATCTCACCTGGAACACCTTCCTGGGGGGCAATGGGTGGGACGAGGGTACTGCCATCGCCGTGGACGGCAGCGGCAATGTCTATGTTGCTGGTCGAAGCGACGCCACCTGGGGCTCCCCGGTGCTAGCGTACACGGCAGGTAATGATGATGCCTTTGCCGCCAAGCTCGACAGCTCCGGCAATCTCACCTGGAACACCTTCCTGGGGGGCAATGGGTGGGACGAGGGTACTGCCATCGCCGTGGACGGCAGCGGCAATGTCTATGTTGCTGGTATGAGCGATGCCACCTGGGGCTCCCCGGTGCTAGCGTACACGGCAGGTCCTGATGCCTTTGCCGCCAAGCTCAATAGCTCCGGCAATCTCACTTGGAACACCTTCCTGGGGGGCGATGGGTGGGACTACGGTTCTCGCATCGCGTTGGACGGCAGCGGCAATGTCTATGTTGCTGGTATCAGCAATGCCACCTGGGGCTCCCCGGTGCTAGCGTACACGGCAGATAGTGATGCCTTTGCCGCCAAGCTCGACAGCTCCGGCAATCTCACCTGGAACAGTTTCCTGGGGGGCAGTGGGTATGACGAGGGTACTGCCATCGCCGTGGACGGCAGCGGCAATGTCTATGTTGCTGGTCGAAGCGACGCCACCTGGGGCGCCCCGGTGCTAGCGTACGCGGCAGGTCCTGATGCCTTTGTCATCAGGCTCAATGCCTCCGGCTGGTTCCACTGGAACACCTTCCTGGGGGGCAATGGGTCTGACTACGGTTCTGCCATCGCGGTGGACGGCAGCGGCAATGTCTATGTTGGTGGTCGAAGCGACGCCACCTGGGGCTCCCCGGTGCTAGCGTACACGGCAGATAGAGATGCCTTTGCCGCCAAGCTCAATAGCTCCGGCAATCTCACTTGGAACACCTTCCTGGGGGGCAGTGGGCCTGACTACGGTTTTGCCATCGCCGTGGACGGCAGCAGCAATGTCTATGTTGGTGGTCGAAGCGACGCCACCTGGGGCTCCCCGGTGCTAGCGTACACGGCAAGTTGGGATGCCTTTGCCGCCAGGCTCGACAGCTCTGGCAATCTCACCTGGAACACCTTCCTGGGGGGCGATGGGTGGGACCGCGGTTCTGGCATCGCGGTGGACGGCAGCGGCAATGTCTATGTGGCTGGTACCAGCGACGCCACCTGGGGCTCCCCGGTGCTAGCGTACACGGCAAGTCCTGATGCCTTTGCCGCTAAACTTGGCATAACTCCACCTACCGTTACCACCACTGCTGCCACAGACATCACTACCACCACTGCCACTCTTAATATGGACTATGACTTTAAGGACTACAGCTCCGGCACCGTTCAGTTTGCCTATAAGAAGACAGCTGATTCCAGCTGGACGTATACCATATGGCAAGCCAAATCAGCTTTAGGCGGTTATGCTGAACCGCTCACTGGTCTTACCTCCAACACCAAATATCAGTTCAAAGCCAGGCTTAAGTACGACTCCACTGAGATAGAAGGCTCTGTGCTTACATTCACTACACCAGGCCAACCGCCTGCACCAGAAGTTGATACAGCAGTAGGTGGCGAGAGCTATCCTGTGAACAAGCTGGGAATCCTAGCACACTGGATAGGCTTAGCAATGCTTTTGATTGGCGGCATGACTTGCTTTGCCTTAAGGCGCCGCAGGGCTCGGACTTAAACATTAAACAAAATTAAGTCTAATAAGCAGACCGGAGGCAAGTCTCGAAGAAGGGCTTACCTCTGTTTGTCTAGCTGACTGTTTACTAGTACATTGCACATTATGACGTTTCGTGCAACCATGGTTGGAATCTTCACTCATCATACTTACAGGCATTGAATTCGGCTAGCGGTTCTAGCTTTCGCAAAGTCCATACCCATGATGTGGTTAGGTTCCCAAACTAAATTTCCCCCTCCTCAATGGGCCCCCACGGTTTGCAGCGATATGATTTTTTGTCATAAAATTCGCTTGGATGAAATCCTCAAGTGTGCCATTTCCGGCCTTGGTGCACGACGGGGGAGAAAAACGCTTACATTTCTCGCTGGTGTATAGTAAGATAGGTGTAACAGTCCGCCATAGAAGCGGAACGGCGCAAGCTGGGAGGATCTAAAATGGTCAAGGAACTCGGTTCGTCAAATAGCAATGTCTTGAAGACAAGCTCTTTCCTTAGCGCAAAGAATCAGTTTGATGATAAATATCGGGACACAAAGTTCTTGCCGAAAAGTTTTGTTCCTGTTAACGGACAAATCATTGAGAACATAAAGATCAGAAACGAAAACGGGAAACCGCTGGAAGAATACTATAAGTGGCAGTTCATTTATTCCCTAATAAATAGTGGACTCTATCCCAAAGACTTTATTGGGGTCGAAGTCTATTTCCCAAAGGGTAGCCCATCGGCAAAGCCAATAAAAGTTGACGGGGCGATTTTTGACGACCCCGACTGGGTGGGCAAGTATAGCGATTTTTGGAAGGAAAAGCGTCAAGAATCTCTTGACTGGCTGAGAAACCATCTTATCGGAGCGATAGAATTCAAGCGGGATGTGCGGGATATTGAGAAATACGTAAATCAGCAACTGAAGCCCGCAATAAAAGAGTCAGAGAAAGAATATGTGGTGGGTTTCTACTATGATACTGAGAGAGTTTGGATATTTCAAAAAAGAAATGGCAAGATCCTAAGGTATGACGAATCAAAGAACCAAAAAGGTGATATTAGCGGTGTGAAAGACCTGTCCCTTCACCTGCCCGATAGCTACCTGAATATTCCATCGTTCGGTGATATCATCAACAAGATAAACAAGCCCAAGACGATTGATAGAACAAAGCGCACAATTGGCGATTTGGAAACAATTTCGGGCGTCCACACCAAACAAGTGAATGATGCCCTATCAAACATATTGCGAACCCTTGACAAGGTTGGACTTGTTAATCAGACCGGGTACGGACTACTAATACAGGTCTTGGCTTTGAAGATATTTGACGAGAAGACCAACGAAAGAAATAAAGACAAGACATTGAGGTTCTATTTGACGGAAGACGAAAGAAAATACGACTCCCTTGCCGACTACTCGATTCAACAATTCATCAAAAGACTTGATGGCTTGTATAACGAGGCAAAAGGTGTTTACCAAACAATATTGGGAGACCGCATAATCAATTGGAAAAACAGTTCACATGTTGCTGCTATTATTTCCATCGTAGAGAATTTTCAGGATTACTCGTTTGTTAAGTCTTATAAGACCGATCTTTACCAGCTAGTCTTCTACAGATTTGCTAACGAGTTTGCAAAGGAAAGAAAAGGGCAGTTCATAACCCCAATGTGGCTGATAGACTTCTTAGTCAAAATAGTTAATCCCCGAGGTGATGAAACTGTCATTGACCCCTGTGTGGGAATAGCTGACTTTCTTTCGCTAAGCTATGTAAATTCAAATCCTAGGTTAGATGACGCCAATCTGTTCGGCATAGACAATGACCAACAAATGATTATGCTTGCGCAGTTGAACATGCTCCTGAATGGGGATGGAAATGCGAAACTGTTCTATATACCTGATAAAGGTTCAATTGACCATAAACTCGATATCACAGGAAGACCTGTTAGACTTATTCCTGAATGTCACAAAAACGGTAACTGGGACAATTGGCCGAATACAACTGAGCTGAAAAAGTTTGACGTGGTCTTAACCAATCCTCCCTTCGGAGAGGATCGTGCTTACAGGGCTAAGACATCTGAAGATAGGGAAATTGTGGAATGCTACTCAGTATGGGATGTCTGTAAACAGAAGGATTGGATAGATTTAGGGCTTATCTTTCTGGAAAACGCGGTGAGGCTTCTAAAAGATAATGGACGAATGGGGATTGTCCAATCCAATAGCATTGCCTCGATAGACAGATGGGAAAAGGCGAGACAATGGCTAATGGACAACGTGAGGATAGTAGCACTTTTTGACCTTCCTGCGAATGTATTTGCTGACACGGGAGCAAATACAACTCTGATCGTTGCCTATAAGCCGAGGCAACAGGATCTAGAAAACCTTAAGGAACAGAATTACGAGATTTTCGTAAGAGACATCAAAAAAGTGGGCTACGAGGTAAGAACCTCAAGACGGGTAAGGTTCTATAATCCTCTTTGGAAGATAAACGAGAAAACTTTTAATATAGAAACGGATGAGCAAGGGGATCCTCTTCAAGACGAGGAGTTTACGGGGATTATAAAAGAGTTTAGGAACTGGACTTTGAGTCAGGAAAAGGCGCTCATAGACCTTTTCGTTAAGTGAGGAAGCCATTGGAATACATTAAGATTCCATCCTTAATCACCTACAAAGACCTTCTGAATAAGCAATCGTTCTCTCCGAATAGCTATAAGACCATTTTACTGAGAAACAAAACGCTCCAAAGAATCCGGGACCTGCTTTCTGAAAAACCCCAAAAAGGTGAGGAGGTAGGTTCATCCTCTTATGTTAGCAAATCGCCTTTATATTTTATCAGGACTAAGGCGCTGCAGCCTTCTTACTTTCTGCCTGTCTTACATGACAGCGAGTGCGCGGTTCCGATTCTGCCCAGCTCATTCAAAGACATAAAACTCCAACGAGGTGATATTCTTATCTCTAAAGACGCCAACATCGGGGAAACAGCTTATCTGAACGAGGATCTCCCTCATTCTATGCTTTCAGGTGGATTAGTGAGGCTGAGGTTTCCAGAAGATATAAGGGATTACGCTTTCGCCTTCGTGAAGAGCCGTTTCTTCAAGGAGCAGATCTATTTGATGGTGTCACGAGGAGCCACTATCAGACACGCTAAGACGTTGTGGCTAGACGCAACTATCCCATTTCCCAGCGGGCCTAATCAAAGTGAGGTGATAGAATTCATTAGTCTTCTCACAAGAGCCGCTCTTAGAAAAGAAGCTGAAATCAAGAGAAAATACGACACGATTATGCGGCTCATAGACAAAGAGGTGAAAGACAATCAGGGACCAAACAAGTTTAACTACTCCTTGCCAAGTCTAAGAGATTTGGCACAAACATCAAGATTGGACCCAGGAATATATTGTCAAGACTACCAAGCAAAGCAGTTTTTGATAAGAAACTATGTTCATGGCTCACAGGACATATTCACTTCTGGGTTTGACGTCAAGAGAGGCCAAAATCTACAGGTCTCCGCAATTGGTAGAAGCATCTATTCAGATGAATATAAAGAGAATTTCTACAAGTTGGTGAGGCCGTTAGACTTGTCAGACTTCGGTACCGTTGAAAAATACGAGTACCTAGGAAATCCAGGGCAGTTGCAGATTATTAAGAGAGGTGAAATATTATTCTCTGCTGAAGGGACAATAGGGAAGTTCTGTGTGTTCATAGACGTCGATGAGAGAACCATAACAAATATCCATGGGATAACCATTTTCAGAAAGAAGGAAGAAGACAGTATAGAAAGCATCTTTTTGGGTTTGTTTTTGGGCTATCTAAGAACCGTAGGAATTTTTGACTACATTTCAGTAGGGGGCCAAGGTGGAAGTCTGGCCGAGCGATACTGGAGGCACATTAAGATTCCAAACTTCAGCCGGTCAACCAAAGAGCAGATTGCAAAGTATTACTTTCAGCCCACAGACTATGAACAGCCAAAGCTCAACCTAAATGATTTTGAGCAAGAGGACCTACGAGTGACTACAGAGGCGGGAATCTTGCAATTAGATAAGCAATGCAAGGCTATCAAGACGACATTAGATATAGCAACCCAAAGTGTAATTTCAGACGAAGGGGCTAGAGTCTCCTTTGATTTCTTGAAAGCACCACTCGTAAGTGGTTAATACTTTACAGTCTGATGAGTTAGCCGCTAGGTGCACATCTAGCGCTCTTGGTGATGCGCTGAACTACCGTTGCACTTTCCTGACAATTGTGCAATCCTGCTCCCTATCCCACAAAAAGTCATAAGGTAAAATTTCAAGAACTAGCTAAATTATTACCCCCGGAGAGCCTCATGGATAAACAGATTATTGAAAAGAGGATACTAGGGGTGTAGAATGTTTTACACGGGGATCATGCTGGAATTTCTTCGGGAACGCGAAGAGCGTTACCGAATATTAATAAAACGAATCGTCCAGGATGCTTCGATTCGAAAAGAAGGAAAGGACATAATAACGCAGTGAAGTTTAAAGATGCGATACGCTGAGAGATACAGTCTAGCGTCGGGGAATTAGCAATGAATGATGACCTGGTGATTAGTTATAGCCTCTATTTCTTGAGGCGCGTTTGGCCCCACGCTCCACGTAACCAGGAGGAACGCGACCAGGGTTTTGAACGCAAATTTCGTGAACATATCTGGTGTAACCTCCGACCTGAAATACTATCGACCGCGCATGATCTGTCCTTTGCAGGTGATCTGACGACTCTGACGGGATTGCGACATGAAATAGATCTAATCGCACGATGGGGAAACGAAGAATGGGTTTTTGAGTTAAAAAACGGTGGTGGTACGGATATTAACAAAGAGATGTTAATGGTATTCAACGAGAAGGTTCTGGATTTTTACATGAGGAACTATGGTTTTCTCAGTGGTTCGAGAATAATGCGGTGCTTTCTCACAGGGACATCCAGAGTAGAGGAGGCTATTCGTGCCTACTGCGCTACTTGGGGAATTGTGCTTGTCGATAATGAAATGCTGCCGATTCCTTTGCTTCCACAGGCTTTTTCTGAAAAGCGACAGCAACTCATGGATGGTAAGCTTGCCGATGTAGACGAGGAAGAGGTGAGCTTGGCGGAACGCGCGGCCTGGAAACTGGTCGAACAAACGTGCAAACCTTTGGGGAATTTGATCGAGCTTTCCGACTTATCTGAACAACTGACGGTCCGATTAGACCGAATGACTTCTTCGGGAATAGCACTTGCAAGGGAACATCGTAGACTCTATGACAAGTACCGGGATTGGCTATCTATTGTTAGGGAGGCTGAGTAGGCATGGCTCTAAAATCGCTTCCCACCTTCCATGACTCACGATACCTCTACACAGGCCTACTCGCGTTTGCCAAAACTCGGGGTGAACTATCGGCTATCGAACTCGAACAGCGCGTTCGGCAAGGTATTGAGGACTATGTAGCGCAACAACAGCGTAAGTATCTCTTGGCTGAACGAAAGCCATCTTACCAAAAAATTCCTTCCTACGTCATTAGCGAGTTGACGACATACGGCCTTCTAGAAAGAGTTGGACACGGTGGTCTTACGTTCCGTATTACAGGAGAGGGAAATCACTTGTTGGACTTACTGCTTCAACGACGCGGACTGGTCGTAAGAACACAACTTGCAGGGCTGTATCTTAAGACGTTCTCAAAAGCCCTCTACTTACAGAGACGTTTATGGGAGCTACGGGATGGTGAGGGTCTTAGAATACCGGAGGTGAATTACAGTGCTCTGGAACCATTGAAGCGTTATGGAACATCTCGGCTTGAGACGGTTATCAATGCTGTAGGTGGTGAAATAGCTGAGCAACTGGGTAGGCAGCCAGGGTTGCACTTCGTTATTGAGCAGTTTGCCCTAGAAATCACTCATGAGTTGCAGAATCATGACTGGTTAGTAGAAACGAAGCAAAAATCATTCCAGGCTGTGCGCCGGGCGATAGATGATTTTATGCTTCCCCTTTTTTTCCTGGACGCCGATGTCAGTAGGCCGAAATTCGATGTACTACGTGATCGTAGTGATACTTTCGGTTTAGTTAATCGGCAAAGACTCTTTAGTAAACTTGTGACTTGGGAATACGTATACCTAACTGCTTGGCTGGAGCCACCTATGCAACGACCACAGGATATAGGTATTGATGATTTCTTGACCACAAAAATTGATTCTGCAATGTTGTACGTTCATGAGCCAGAATGGCGTTCGGTTCGCGAGAAATTTATCAAATCTCTCAACTCTGCGTGGATTAGGCGGCGTCTACCCATCGGTTATGCCCGCATAGTTGACCTGAGGAACGATGTTTGCTTTGATCTAAAAATTGGCAGTGGCGCCTTTGATGATTTCATGAGACACCTTGTGCAGGAGAAGGAGCAAAAAATCGTCTTCAGCAGTTCACCCGAGAGATACACAACTAAGGCAATGCCTCTATATTTGGATCAGGGCAAGACCTATAATTTGGCAAGACTAGAATTATAAGAGTAAATACCAGGAGGGAAGCCATGGCACGTGTAATCATACGAGAGGAAGTCCCACCTTCAGAGAACCCCTATGCAAAGTTTAACCTGAGGGATAATCCGTTTCCTGTAGATGCTATCCTTACGCCGCAGAGTCCCGACCCGCGCAATAACGGCACTATTTTCGCAGCGACAATCCGTAAGGAAGTGATTGAGGCATTTGAAGATAAGCTAATTGGAAAGAATTCTTTCGACAACCGGTACCGTCTTGGCTACCTTTGGGCAGCGGGTGGCATGGAATATGGGCGAGGTGTCGGGAAGACAGCGCTGCTCAAATACTTTCAACGAAAGATCAACGCGGACTGGGGAGCTAGTTACTTTGGCCACCGGACACCTGCATGCGCTCTCTATGTTGCGCCACCTCAAATTAAGGATAAGCCTTTGGAGTACGTGTGCTTACTAGCTCTGCGTAATCTTCAGGAGATTGGTGTCCTTGACTCTATCGTCTTAACCTTACGTTGGCGCGTCATAGAACGGGGCAGTGCCGGAGGTAATACGGTTTCGATGAATGATGCTATTGCCAAAGAAGGAGACTATAATCTCCTTCTGAATGATGAATGGCTAGCACAGAACGGTGTTGACCTAGACCGTCTGAATGAAGCTGTTGTAGGTGAAATGAGTACTAAAGGTGTAAATGTTAACTTCGCTCGGGCCGCTGCGAGTCGTGACATAGTCACCTATCTGAAGGCGTTTCGGAGAGACGGACAGATTACAATTCCACATCCCCCACGCGATACTTTGCTGGTCTCTATGCTGAAGGATCTATTTTTCAACCAAGGTATTAGGCTTCTCGAGTCTGGTGGATTTGGGGGCGCATATCTCTTCGTAGATGATATAGAGAATATTGTGGATCAGCCAACGCGGAAATATCGCGAGATTTTTGCGAAGGACCTAGGTTATATTCAGTTTCGCATGGACTATGACGCCGGCATAAAACGATTTCTGACAATAGTGCTCACAACCCATGATAATGCAGCAAACAAACTATCTGAAGCTTGGAACCTTGCTGGCTTGGCCGCTTCACTTCCCATGTCTATTGATGCACCTAATTCCATTAAAGTGACATCCCCATCGCCGGAAGAGATGGAGGAAATATTTAAGGTGCACCTCTCCTATTTTCGTTTGGAGGGTACGTCGTGCGGGCCATTATTCCCATTTCAAAATGAAGTAGTTCGTCGGTTAGCCGAAGTCTCGCGTTATCATCCGCGTAGGACCTTAGCACGAGCCAATCGGGTAATTGAGGCTGCGAAAAACAAGGCCGAGGTCATTGAGATTAGCTCTGATTTTATTGACGAGGTAATAGCTACACCTGTTGAGACTGAGCAAGCACCGCCTAGCTCAATCGATGAACTTGAAGGACGTTAGCATTGATGTGTGTGATAGACTTGGTTTTGCGGGAGGGTCTATCCATTGACCACCTGACAGATCTACTCCGCAGCAACCCTCGATATGTGTTCGTCTGTGACCTGCCTGCTCGAGAGCGAAAAGTTCCGAGACATGAAGCTAAGCAGATTACATATCGGTGGGTTCACAAAAGGTATGATGGAGAGATTAAACTGAGAAAGAGAGAGGGCGTTTTCTGGGCGGAGGTCACCGGTGAAAATGAGGGGCAGTTAACTGGGTCGTTCGTTTCGTGGTTGATTAATAATGCAAGTCAATTAGTGGATAGAATAGATATCCACGTTGAAAACTCCATCAATACTTAAGAAGTACTTACACTTATGACAAAAAATACTAGGAGGTCGTTTGTTGAAATGGCGAGAAGAGATAGAAGCGATATAACAGTAGGCAAGATTGAGGAAAAGCATGGTCTGCCTAAAGGCACTATAAGAAATGGAGACGGAAGAAAGACTAGAAAAGATAAAACATTGAAAACTATTAAAAAAGAACGGATGAAATAGTAGTTTGCCGCTGTTCGAAGTCAAGGAAAGTGGGACAATTAGAAGACATAACGTAATGGACACTTTAGGGCTTGCTCCTATTGGGTACGAGGAGCAGTACGCCGATTGAAGGTGGATGAATATGATAGACCGAAACAAAATGGTATTTTTCAATATTGCCTACATGAAAAAATATCAAGGGAACTGGCTTGTTGATAAGCCTACAAATGGTGGCCTATTTATATCGCAATACCGCTGGGGTGGCGAAGTTTTCAATTTCCTGCCGCACGAAGGAAAGATGTACGGCTATGTTGAACCCGGCGTGTCAATAAAAGGCGGCCCACAGCGGAAGATAAACATTTCGCGGCTCATTAGACCTGGCGCTATCAAGAGCATGCCGTATATATCTGGTGTTCTTATAATCTGGGTAGCGAGACCACCGCGAAGTGATGAATCAGTCATGGTTGGATGGTACGAAAACGCTACATTGCATCGAGCAAGCCAGAGATTTCTTCAAGACCCAGGACGGATACTTCCCAACGGATCCTATGACTACTTTGCTACCGCACAAGAATCTAACTGTCGTTTAGTTCCAGTGGAGAAACGCACGCTAGCTATTCCAAGAGGAGCTGGCGCTTTTGGTCATTCAAACATTTGGTATGCGGATAGCCCATTGGGAGAGAAGATTAAGAGCAAGACGATAGACTTTATTAGCAAAAGGACAGCATCACACGCGATGTAGCTGTTTTCGCACTCCTTGAGTTATTAAGTAGCCGAGTACATCGTCAAGAATCTGGAGTCAGCACTGGAGCGGTTCAACGCCATCAGCCAAGACCTAGGGAAACGAGTAGAGGGAAAGGAGTAAACTTTGAGAACTACAGTGGGGAGCACAGTCCATCCCTGGTATAAAGGGGTTCACGAATGGAAGGTGAAAAACGTCGCTGAATTAGTTAAGCCAATAGAGTATCGTGACCCCACACAGGGTCAAGTCAGGTATGACCCCAAGATGATGTGGCTAGAGAGTAACAAGATAGAGAGAGTTTTATGGTTTCCCTACTGGATGGCAACTTCTAAAACCAAAGATAAGATGAGATGGGGCGGTGGTTCTCCGATGCTTGAGGAAGGCATTTTTCTGGAGCTGATGAAAGATGCCATTGGTAAGGGGTTGTTCAGCAAAGAATTTCTGCACAAGCTGGGCCGTGAACTCCGTAGTGTATTGAAATAAGACTAGAACAAAGAGGCGCGGTAACTGTGTGATATTATGCATGAAAGTGCACCGGGGGTGGAACATTATCTTGAGAACTGGTGGTCATCTAATCTGAGAAACGATAGGAGCGAGTATGGCACGAATACTGGTCAGAGCCAACGGCTTCTGTGGTGACTTTGTCGCTGTCAATGGAAGAACTGAGGAAAGTGTGACTCCCCTCAGTGTACTCAGAGCCGTAGTCACGATCGGAGCGTCAGGGCCTCTCGAGATGATCAGCTACGGTTGGCGTAGTCTTACCGTTACATTCTGCGAAGCCATAAGAACAACCTTTTTTCTTGAAGACCGTCACGGTAACTTAGCGACCAGTCCCGCATTTGCAGGTCTCGTTCAATCAGAGAAGAGCACTGCAACCTATTGGCTTGCTATGGCACTAACCAAGTTGACCGCCGAGAAACGACTACGAGTACCGTGGCTCTGCCATCTAGAACGTCTCCTAGCTACAGGAGCTGCGGAGTTGACAGCAGGAACCGCTGAACGGGGCGACTTAGCTGGTAAGGACAGCAGAAATAGGTGGCACGTGCTTGAAGCTAAAGGACGGTCCTATAACGTCGCATCCACCGTTATTGATGAGGCAAAGTCTCAAGCCTCTCGAGTGACTTCAGTTAACGGAGTGAAGCCAAGCACCACCTCTTCTTGCATAGCGCGGTTTTTCACAGTTCCAATTTCTATTGACCTTGAAGACCCCGATTCTCAAGATCCTGGTTCAGAGGCTTCGTGGCTAATAGACCAGCCCCGTTGGTTTATTCACGATGGTCATTTCCTATCGCAAAGAATGGATAGCAAAGCTGAGATGGGACCCTTCAATGGTTGGCCTTGGTTTGGCTCTTGTTTCCATAGGATTCTTCTTTTTGGATAAAGTTGTGGGTAAATGAAGCTAACCTAATATTTTAACCCCCACTACTGCGAGGGAGTATTTTCTGAGGAGTAATCATATTCTTGACAAATTATCCTAAACCATAATCTTAGCCCAACATCACCATCATCTTTTTTACATTTAATATCAACATATTTACCTACGCCCCAGTTGTCTGTATACGTCCACTCTGACACATATGAACCAAGCCAGTCATCTTCCGCCCCAAATATCTCAGCATAAATTTTAGCAAAATCCACACCTGATAATGTTAGTAATATGGACGTTGGCATCCCTATATATGAACCCGTTACTATATCAAGTGCCCTGTAAATCAATTGTTCCCCAAGACCACCATCATCTTCGTATGCTATAGCATACAATCTTAGATAGTCTCCCACTTCTCCGGTTTCAAATAATAAAGAGCCAACTTGGATTGTCTCATCCTTCTTCAATTTATAGAACCCCTTACCTGGGAAGCGTTTCTCGACCGTGTTCTTACCATCGGAGACCACCAAACCAACCTGTATCTCACCTTCGCCTGGTTCTCCAAAAAGGCTGAATTCTCTGAAAAGTTCTCCTTCTTCCCCGTTTTCGTGGACTCCTATCTTATCTAGCCACACTAGGATGGGAGGATTCAACGTCTTGACCGAACACACAATAATATCTGATTCGCCAGCTTGGTTATAAGCATAAATCTCATAACTATAAGTTGTTGCTGGTTTCAGTTTGGTATCTACATATGCCGTGGTGTTCTCTGATAACTCCGTTACTCTTTTACCATCACGATAGAGCGAAAATCTAATCTCATTATTTGAGTTATCTTTCCAATTCAGCTTTACCTGAGTAGCAGATACGGGTCTTGCAATAAGTTCACTAGGGGCTTTGGGAGGTATCTTCATGATTTCTGTTTTCCAGTTGGTATACCAGAGATACCCTCCGAGTGCGAGGAAAATTAGAGCTGCTAGAAGAATGCCAATCTTTATGGCTTTTCCCATACCATTATTATACACCGGCAACACGACTAATCTTCAGGTAAGAGCAGAGTGGTCGGCGTCAAGTAGTTTTGCGGCAATTGTAATTGTCGCACATCACAGAGCGTTAATCAGACATTGACGCCAATTCCTGTGGGGGATAGAATCTTATCTAAGGACACAACAAATACGATGAACTCAATATGGATAACTTATGCGTGGGATGACAACAAAGACGGAGATGTAGATTTTGCCGCTCAGGAGTTGATTCGGGCAGGTTTAGACGTCAAGCTTGACCGATGGAATCTCAGTGCGGGGAAGCGTTTGTGGGAGCAAATTGAGGCATTTATTCAAGATCCCTCTAAATCTGATGGATGGCTTCTATATGCCACTCAAGCAAGCCTGGGTAGTGAGAAATGCAAAGAGGAATTTGCATATGCCTTAGATCGTGCTTTGGATAAGCGTGGTGGTAGCTTCCCCATAATAGCATTGTTCCCCGCATCTGTAGATGATGAACTCATTCCAGCAGGCATAAAGACGAGGTTGTTTGTCAGCCTTACTGATCCGGATTGGAAGGAAAGAATAATAGCGGCGATTGAAAGACGTTCCCCCACTATCACCAAGCCACAAGTCGAACCCTACGCTCTCACCGTCCATAAATCAGGAGAACAATATGTAATCGAAGTGAGACCACGCGCTGGAACATGGTCACCATTTATTGTAGGCATTCCAATAAATGAAAAGGATAAGGTTTCACCACGTCTGCATCGTGGTGCGGCTAATCGGCCTCCCACCGGAGTTATTATGACTACGTTACACGGATCTGTGGAGGGGACATCTAGTGATGGGAGATTGTGGCTAAAATCCGTTGCAGATGAGGCTACTCCAACGCAAAGCTACTATATATTTTGCATGAATCTACCATCGTTCTTGATTTTTGGTGTAGACAGAGGTCAACCGCAATACAAGGTAACTTTCTAGTACTTTGTTACCTGATTGCACAAAATAGCGGAATGTGCAATGCCATGAAAGACGACACCACTGCTCTAGTCAGGCTGAGGTTGAGCACGCTTAGCAAGATGTTCTAAGCCATAGTTTGCATTTTACCTCAAAACTCTCAGTGTTTTTTCGAGCAAGAGAGTGGCAGATTGTGTAATCCATATAATCCGGCGAATAGGCGGGAAACCCGGAAAGCCTAGTGATATCCACACTCGTTGAACGAGATGCTATAATGTGACAAACCACAGTGGATTATACAAACATCATAGTCCCAAGAGAGGCGTTATCTACTTTGTCTCCAGCCCAGCACTTTGAGAAAGTCTTCCACCAGGACATCACGAGTAGTCTCGTGCCTCAACTCGGTACGGGAATTAATGTGGTAAACATTGTTTCTTCCCACCCTTTGTCGCTCAATATACTTCTCCGTCTCTAGCTCAGCGATAATCTTGTGGACAGTTCGCTCAGTTAGATTAACGGCTGACGCAACGGCCCGGGTCGTACTCTGCGGATACTTGGCGATATAGGCAAGCACTAGCCCATGATTGGTAATAAAAGTCCATTGAGGTATTTTCAAAAAACCCGGACCTCCTCTTGACAAACAACAGAATATCAGTTACGATTTTCCTGAATAATAAATCATGAATAGTAATTCATAAGTCATTGTCTCATTTTAATATAACGTAATAAGATACCAAAAAATGGGACAGGAGTCAACGCTATTTTGACTCTGTGAGCGAACGAAAAGGTAAATGCTTGTTAACACAGAGAAAGACCTGTATAGGCAGGTCTTTTCGGTGAGTCAAAATAGGTAATGAATAATTGTTTTCATTGTATAGTAATCTATAAGATAAGTCAAACAAAATGTGCTGGAAGGGCTCAGAGATCCAAACTGTGGGTGTGCCTTTGAGCCCTTCGTTTTTATTGGGTGTAGGCGGGCTCTGCCAGGGGAGACCAGGGAGAAGAGGTGAGCTGGGGCCGGTGCCCCTCCCGTTGTTGCCCTGGGCATAATCGGGCAAGTGGCATCCCGCCTTCCAGTGAGGAAATTTGAAACGTTAGTAGTCAAGGCTGGGAGTTTAAGCACTTCTAGGTTAGTAAGAGTAAATAGGGGCTCTTGAGCCACTGAAGGAGGTGAGAGATGAGGTAGTAGGGATCTTTGGCAGACCAAAATCTAAACGAAGGAGTTTTTAGATGAAAAAGAAGTTGTTGTTAATCCCGCTGGCGTTGTTGTTAGCCATCAGTTTGGTTGCTGTCGGCTGTGCTAAACCGGCTCCCGCGCCGGCACCTGCCCCGGCTCCAGCTCCTGCCCCAGCCCCGGCTCCAGCTCCAGCTCCTGCACCTGCGCCTGCACCGGCCCCGGCGCCAGTGCCTGAAATAGTGGCAATTCAATATTGGACTTGCCCGCTAGGGACTAATCCCTATTATCAGTCTCATGCCGTTTATAACATCGCTAGGCAGACCCATCCTTGGCTGCGCTTTGAGCCAGTAGAAACTACCGGCTTTGTCTGGAATCTTGTATCAATTGTCAAACAGCCTAAAGATTTCCAGAACAGGATTATGTTCGGTAGCAACCCTCCGATGCTGTATATGGCTGAAACGGCTATGCCCCCCTTCGAAAAGTCACTGACGGGTTTCAAAGCCCTATTTAATACGCAGATTTGTGGGCATTTCCTGATAACCCTTGACCCCGACATAAAAACCCCGGCTGACCTTGAAGGCAAGAAGGTAGGCCTGGGGTACAAGGCGCAGATATGCTATGGTGTCGGCCCAATGGTAATGCTTGAACACGGCTACGGGCTTGTTGACGGAGAAAATATATCGATTCAGAACATTGGGACGACTCCAGCCGTAGATGCCATGCTTGACGGCTTAGTTGATGCTTCCATCACCGAGATGCTGCCTATCCTGGGCACAAGCCCGATGCAGGTGGTCCAAGATCCGGCACTGGTGAAGGCAGTTGGAAGTGGCAAGCACATTTACTACATCCCGTTTGAACACTCTGCCATAGAGAAGGCAAGAGAGGCGACGGGTTGGCCATTTGACCCTTATACCTTCCCGGCGGGGTCTAGCGAGTACCAGGAGCAGGACCTAGAGGGCTACGGCTGGCCCACAGGCATGTATGTTATGCCTGACTTCCCTGAGGATTTGGCTTACGAGATTACCAAGTTCTGGTACGAGGATGTTACCCCGGTGATTACAGAATACGGTGCCTTCGGTAAGATGGTAAGTAAGCCACTGGCTGCATGGGGTTTGCCGAGGGAAGCCATCCATCCTGGGGCTCTGAAGTACTACGACGAAATAGGAGTCAAAGTACCCAATTTTGAGTGGTGAGGTTGTTATCCTAAACGCAGGCGGCAGTGAAGTCCTCTGCGAAAGGTAAAGGTCCCACACATAGAGGGGGAGCTTCTACAAGAGGGGCTTCCCCCTATTAAACTGGAGATTTAATGGCTGAAGGGAAGACTGAGAAGGTTATTGGTTACGCCACCTTAGTGGTGGGCAACCTTATGGTGCTGTACCACCTTATTACAACCCAATATGTTTTTCAGGGTGCCATAGAGCACCAGAATACTCACCTCGGTTTTGCCCTGACTTTGGTATTCCTGGGCACCATGATGGCGACGAAGAGGCGGGGGGTTCGCCTTGTGGTTCTGGGCCTGCTGTTAACAGCTATATTTGTCACCGGCTACATCAAGATAAGATATGAGCACCTGGAGTGGGTAACCGGTTTCCCTGACCCAGTAGATTGTGTTGTTGGCATCCTGTTAGTCATCGTAGTCATTGAGGCGGCAAGGCAGGCTTTTGGACCAGTTCTTCCGATACTTGCCTTGGTGTTTATTGCTTACTTCTTTCTGGGGAACCTTATCCCTGGACCATTTTCCCATGGTTACTTCGCCCCCGAGGTCGTGCTGTCCTGGCTGGGTATTGGGCTTGCTGGCGTCTTCGGGCTCATCTTGGGAGTTTCAGCCAATATGGTCTTTCTCTTTGTCGTCTTTGGCGGCCTGATAGAGGCACTGGGAGCGCATCATTTTATCCTCAATGTCGGCAGAGCCATAGGTAAGCGAACCGCAGGGGGACCGGGGCATACCGCGGTGGTAAGCAGTGCCATGGTGGGGATGTTCACCGGGGCTGCCATAGCGGATGTGGCTCTGGTTGGCAGTTTTACCATTCCGGTTATGAAAAGGGCTAAGTATAGACCAGTTTTGGCTGGGAGTATTGCTTCCGTTGCTGGCATTGGAGCCCAGATGATGCCGCCGGTTATGGGGGAAACCGCCTTCCTTTTGGCTGTCTTTATGGGAGTACCCTATGTAGCGGTAATGGCAGCAGGCATCATACCGGCTATTATTTACTATATAGCGATTTTTATGGGGGTGGAGATTATATCCAGGAAGGAACAAATCGAGCGGTGGCTGGAAAAGGTAGAGGTTGACGTACTGATACGCCGTGCGCCTATGTTTATTATCCCGATATTGGTTATTATTGTCCTGCTGGCAATGAGATTCACCCCTATGTATGCCGCTTTCTATGCTATAATGTCAATTTTAGCTGTATCGCTGTTCCAGAAGCAGACCCGCCCTTCTCTGAGTGTTTTGGCTCGGGGCTTTGCCAAGGGGGCAATGGCTGGGGCTAAAATCGCTGTTGTCCTAGCCATGGTAGGGATGATAGCCCAAACGCTAATCACCACTGGCTTGGGCTTCAGGTTAGGTTATCTGGTGGAAGGTCTAGCTGGGGATAACCTAGCCATCGCCCTACTGCTAACCATGGTGATTTCCCTCATCTTGGGCTGCGGGGTACCAACACCAGCTGCTTACATTATGGTGGCTATAATGGCTGTCCCGTTGCTTATCAGGATGGGCGTCATGCCTATGGCAGCGCACTTCTTCGCCTGGTACTTCGCTATCATATCAGCCCTGACCCCACCGGTGGCACTAGCTTCCATGACCGGTTCAGCTATAGCCGGCAGCAACTTCTGGGCGACCTCAGTCCAAGCCTTTAAGATGGCTATAATTGCCTATCTGCTACCTTTCATGTTCGTCTATAATCCGGTGATATTGGGGCGCTTTTCAGACCCACTATCAACAGTCGTAACCTTGGTGGCTGTCATCGGGGCTCTAATAGCCCTAACAATAGCGTTTTATGGTTACTTCTTCACCAAGGTTCCTCACTGGGAAAGGCTGCTTTTTGGACTATCAGGAGCAGGACTATTTGCCTGCGTTATAACCATCAACTATGTATTCTTTGGGGTAGGTATGTTGCTCTTTATTCCCGCTATGCTGCGTCAATTGAGAAGGAGACATGGAAGCTAGATGTACTCAGTCCCATAGTCCACTAAAAGGTTACATGTCTGAAATAAGGCAAGAAGCAGGTGATGTCTATAAGGATAGCTAAATTAACTGAGGAGAGTAAGCATATTAAGTATACAAAGTAATATAGGTAGTACAATGCTCGTAAAAAAGGAGGATCAAAATGCAATTAGGAAAAGGGTATTATAAGTTGTTAGATATTGCTTATAAATATCCTAAGTGTTGTTGTACTGATGAAGAAATAGCGATCGCTGTGGAGGTTGCAAGGTTTGTAGATAAGGAATTAATGCCGGAAAGACACAATTTTGAAGGAGGGTGGCACAGGGACGAGAAATTAGCATTAGAGACTAGAGATAAGTATTTTCGGGAATGCGTAAAAATGGGTTTAACTAAGACTAATTATCCAAAGGACCTTGGGGGGCTGGAATTATCCCTTGTTGCCAGAAATATGCTGCAAGCGGAGCTTTCCAGGGCTGACATAGGATTAGCTGCGGAGGTTTATCATACACTCTGGGCAGTTTCACTTATGCTAGCAGCAGGGAGATATGATTTATTAGAGGAATTTGCTCCTAAGATTGTGGGAACAGATGATGCGTGGACAGCATGTGTAGCTGTAACTGAACGCGCTGGTGGGGCAAATTTGGAAGACCCAGCGTTCGATTTTAGAACTATTAGAACAAGGCTGAAAATCGAAGGTGATGAAGCGATAATTAACGGTTATAAAATCTGGCCTGGTTCTGCAGGACCGATAGAACATTTCCAAACTAAATATCTCAAAGGTCATTTGGGATATTGGGTTGTAGTAACCCGTGATCCCTCAAAAGGAGCAGAGGCTGCTGGGATAGTATATGTTCCACCTGATGCAAAGGGTCTTTCTTTTTCTCCTCCTTATAAGAAAATGGGCGTTTGCTGGGTCGATGAGAATTGTGAGCTTTTCTATGAGGATGTTAGGGTTCCCAAGAGATATGTGTTGGACTTGGATCAGCCTGGTTTAGGTGCAAAGATAATTAAAGGCTATATGGTTAGCTCGGGAAGGCTTGGAGTTTCGGCCAGGCTTGTTGGAGTGGCTGAAGTAATTCTTAGGATAGTTCTCGATTGGACAGGAGGCAGAGACATAGCAGGAGTGCCGGTTAGGGAGCGCTCCCTCTTCGCTTCAATCCTTGGTCAAATGGCTAGGGGAATCGAAGTTGCAAGGAATTATATGTTAATGGTCTCCTGGCAGACCGCACATCCGGATATATATGGTCCACTCGAGTCACCTGAAATGGTAGCAAAGTGTTCAGCAGCCCGCTCAATGGCAGGTGAGGTTTGTCAGTTTTGCGCAAACAAAGCAATGGAGTTAATGGGCAGTTACGGATATGCTTATGATTATCATGTGGAGAAATATATGAGAGATTTTAAGATATACCAGTTAGTGTTTGGTGGAGTTCAAAGGGATTTACTTGATATTGCTCAAGGCTTATATGGCCCTTTTAAATGGGGTGGCATGGATGAGTGGATAAGACAAGGAGGCTTGGTTACAGAAGGATTCGGAGGGCCTAGATATTAATTTGATAGTGCCCCTCAAAAGCGTAACCACTAGCGAGTTGGCGGGCTCTGCCAGGGGAAACTGAGGCGAGGAGTTTTTCAACATTTTCCTCCCCCCTCCCGTGTGGGTAGCCCCAGCTGTAATCGGGCAAGTGGCATCCCGCCCTTTGATTACTAATTTCACCTTACTATCGAACGGTTGTCTACTAGAATGTAGGGCTGAGGTAACAATCGCTTGGTTTGTGCAGTCCGATAAACAAAAAAGAGGGGCTCTCCCCACTAAAAATACTTGGGAGAGCCCCTACTTTACAACGAGAGCCCCTGTGGTCAGAATCTAGCCCCCTTCCCGGGCTTTTGAGCAGTATGATATATACCCCAGTGTTAAGAGAGACGACACCTCGCTAAGACTAGGGTGATAAACAATCCTTGGGGTCTTGGAGAAAACAAAAAGGGGCAGTCGCTAGCTCCGACTACCCCTAAAATGGGCACAAAAAAGGCAAAGCAACCCCTGTATCATCAGAGGCTACTTTGCCTTGATTGTCTTTTTGGTCAAGCGTTCAATTAGGCTGTTACTGGCTCTTTGGCTCGGCTACGCTTTGCCTTTGGCTTCTCGGCTTCTGGCTCGGCTTCTGGTTCGGTTACCTCATCGGTAGGCTCGGCTTTAGCCTTTACCTCTGCCTTCTGTTGCTCGGTTGCCTCTGGTGTTAGCATTGGCATAACTACCAGTTGATAACCGTCAACGGTAAAGAGCATTGGAGAATAGGCATTG